>Ga0075431_100001605_pt1 | contig 21083 bp, 19 predicted proteins | sample RhiMetdeltSRZDD5_FD_75297 | JGI IMG/M metagenome (GOLD analysis project Ga0075431, IMG submission 75297) | Populus rhizosphere microbial communities from Tennessee, USA - Rhizosphere MetaG P. deltoides SRZDD5 | ecosystem: Host-associated > Plants > Roots > Rhizosphere > Soil | place: USA... | reverse complement strand
ACGTTCGTCCTGCTCATCGGCGCCATCGACCTCTCCGTCGGCTCCGTGATGGCGCTGAGCAGCGCGGCCATGGGTCTCGGGCTCGTCCGGCTCGGGCTCGGCCTCCTGCCCGCGTCGCTGCTCGCCCTCGCCGTCGGATCGGCCGGCGGCGCGTTGAACGGCCTGCTGACCGTTCGCCTCCGCCTGCCGTCGTTCATCGTCACGCTGGGGACGATGGAGATGGCGAGGGGACTCGCGTACCTCACGACACGCTCGCAGACGCTCTACGTCGGCGAGCAGGTGGAACGCCTGGCCGAGGCGGCCGTGCTCGGCCTGTCCGCGCCGTTCCTGGCCGCGGTGGCTCTGGTGGCGGCGGCTCAGGTGGCGCTGACCCGCACCGTCTTCGGCCGGCACGCCACCGCCATCGGGACGAACGAAGAGGCGGTGCGCCTCGCGGGCATCGACCCCGCGCCGGTCAAGATCGCGGTGTTCGTGGCCGCCGGCCTGCTGGCCGGCGTGGCCGGGATCGTCTACACGTCGCGGCTGGGCGCGGCGGACCCGAACGCGGGGATCGGCTTCGAGCTGCAGACCATCGCGGCGGTCGTGGTCGGCGGCACGAGCCTCCTGGGCGGGCGCGCCTCCGTCGTGGGCTCGTTTCTCGGCGTCCTCGTGATCGCGGTGCTCGGCAGCGGCCTGGCCCAGGCCGGCGCGCAGGAGCCGACGAAACGGCTCGTGACCGGCGCCGTCATCGTGGCCGCGGCGGTGGCGGACCACTTCCGACGGGAGCGGACGGCGTGAGCGCGCGCATCGTGGTCGTGGGGAGCCTCAACGCCGACCTCGTCGTGCGCACGCCGCATTTCCCGGCGCCGGGGGAGACGACGACGGGCACCGGCTTCGCCGTCTACCCCGGCGGCAAGGGAGCGAACCAGGCCGTGGCCGCCGGGCGCCTGGGCGCACGCGTGTCGATGATCGGGCGCGTCGGGCGAGACGACCACGGCCAGCTCCTGCGGAGGAGCCTCGTCGGCGCCGGCGTGGACACGGCCGCGGTCGTCGACGATGCGGAGGCGCCCACCGGTGTCGCCGTCATCACCATCGACGCCACGGGCCAGAACCACATCGTGCTCGCGCCGGGGGCGAACGAGCGCCTGAGCCCCGACGACATCGAGCGGCAGCGAGCGTTGATCGAGGGCGCGGCCGTCCTGCTGCTGCAGCTCGAGGTGCCGCTGGAGACGGTGGAGGCGGCGGCCCGGATCGCACACCGGGGCCGGGTCACCGTCGTCCTCGATCCCGCGCCCGCGCGCCGCGACGCGATCGCGCTTCTGTCGGTCGTGGACTACGTGACGCCGAACGAGACCGAGCTTCGCGTGCTGGCCGGCGCGCCTCCCGGCGGGACGACGCCGCCGGAGGAGGCGGCGGCGATGGCGCGCACGCTGATCGCCAAAGGCGGGGATCGCGTGATCGCCAAGCTCGGAGCCGCGGGCGCGATCGCGGTGTGGCGGGACGGGGAAGAGCGGTGGCCGGGCCACCCCGTCCAGGCGGTGGACACCACGGCGGCGGGCGACGCCTGGAACGGCGCGTTCGCGGTCGCGCTGGCGGAAGGCCTGTCGCTGCGCGACGCCGGCGCCTTCGCAAGCGCGGCCGCGGCCCTGTCCGTCACGCGCGCGGGCGCGCAGCCGGGAATGCCGACGCGGGACGAAGTCGACCTGTTCCGCGCGGCCGAGGAGGAGCCATGAAGACGCTGTCCGCCGTCGCCGCCCTGCTTCTGGCGACGCTCGCCCTGGCCGCTCCCGCCCCCGAGCGCCGCCTGAGCAAGGCCGTCCTCGAGGACAAGATCCGCGGCGGCTGGGCGGGGCAGATGATCGGCGTGTCCTACGGCGCGCCGACCGAATTCCGCTCGAACGGAAAGATCATCGAGGGGAACCTGAACCATTACCTTGATTGGTCGCCGGAGCGGCTCAAGAACGCGATCGACCAGGACGACCTCTACGTGGAGATGACGTTCGCGGAGGTGATGGACAAGGTCGGGCTCGAGGCCACCACCGAGCACTACGGCGCGATGTTCAAGGACTCGAAGTACCAGCTCTGGCATGCCAACGCCGGGGCGCGGCGCACGCTCAACCGGGGGATCGCGTCTCCGATGTCCGGCCACCCGAAGCACAACCTCCACGCCGACGACATCGACTTCCAGATCGAATCGGACTTCATCGGCCTCATGACCCCGGGACTGCCGCGCGAGGCGAACAAATACGCGGACCGCGTCGGCCGCGTCATGAACTGGGGGGACGGGCTCTACGGCGGGATGTTCTTCGCCGGCATGTACTCGGCCGCGTTCTTCGAGACCGACCCACGGAAGGTGGTGGAGCAGGGCGTGCGCTCGATCCCCGCCGATAGCGCGTACGGCCGGATCATCGCGGACGTGCTCGCCTGGTCGGCCCAGCACCCGGACGACTGGACGAAGACGTGGGGCCTTCTCCAGGAGAAGTGGGACAAGGACGACCTGTGCCCGGACGGCGCGCTCGCCCCGTTCAACATCGACGCCAAGCTCAACGGCGCCTACGTGGCCCTGGGCCTGCTGTACGGCCGCGGCGACTTCGCGAAGACGCTCGAGGTGTCGACGCGGGCCGGACAGGACTCGGACTGCAACCCGTCCAGCGCCGCCGGCATCCTGGGCGTGATGCTCGGCTACGAGAAGATCCCCGAGGTCTGGAAGTCCGGGATCCCCGCCATCGCCGACACGCGGTTCTCGTTCACGCAGTACTCCTTCAACGAGATCGTGGCCAGCACGGTGCGCCGGGCGGAGAAGGTCATCGCCGGCGCCGGCGGCCGTGTGACGGACAAGGCGGTGTTCATCCCGGCCCAGGCCCCGCAAGCGCCGCCGCTCGAGCAATGGCGCGCGGACCCGCCGCGGCAGCGTCTCGCGTACGACGATCCGGCCTGGACGTGGAACAGCGGCTTCATGGACGGTTTCGTGAAGTCCCCCGGCGGGCGGGAGATGCGGTTCAAGGAAGCGAAAGGCGCGGACGCCAAGGCGGAGCTGACGTTCGAGGGCACCGGCGTCGCCATCGTCGGCCGCTGCAGCCAGGACGGCGGGCGCGCGGACGTGTTCCTCGACGGCCAGAAGGCGGGCGAGATCGACGCCTGGATCCCTCCGAACACGCACGACAACGATTACTGGCACGTGACCGGCCTGCGCGGGGGGACCCATCGCCTGGGCATCGTCGTCCGCGCGGACGCGGACGCGCGCTCGACGGGCCGCAAGGTCCAGATCGAGCGCGCGGTCGTCTACGGAGCCGCGGCCCGGTAGCCCCTCGGATTGACCGGCCGTCCGACTCGGGGTACTTGTCACCGGTGAGCACGCTGCCGGGTCCGGCCATCGTCGTCCGCCACCTCACCAAGGCCTTCCGCAAGAAGGTGGCGGTGGACGGCATCTCCTTCGAGGTGCCGCGCGGGCGCTTCTTCGGCTTCCTGGGCCCCAACGGGGCCGGCAAGAGCACCACCATCAAGATGCTCACCGGGCTCCTGCGCCCGACCGCGGGCGAGGTCACGATCGAGGGCTTGTCGCTGGAGAAGGATCTCCTGGCCCTCAAGCGCGTGATCGGCGTGCTGCCGGAGGAGCTTCCGCTCTACGAGCGCCTCACCGGCGAGGAGTACCTCCACTTCGCGGGGCGCATGTACGGCCTCGGGCGCGAGGAGACGCGGCGCCGCACGGAGGAGCTGCTCTCGTTCCTGAGCCTGGAGGACGAGCGCGGCAAGCTCATCGTCGATTATTCGCAGGGGATGCGGAAGAAGGTGGCCCTGGCCGCCGCCCTCATCCACAGCCCGAAGGCGCTCTTCCTCGACGAGCCCCTCAACGGGATCGACCCCGTCTCCGGCCGCGTGGTCACCGACCTGCTGCGACGGCTGGCCGACAAGGGTGTGACCCTGTTCTTCACCACCCACGTGCTCGACGTGGTGGAACGCCTGTGCGACGAGGTCGCCATCATCGACCGCGGCCGCCTGATCGCGCAGGGTACCCTCGACCAGATCCGCGCCCAGCGCGAGGTGGCCCAGGACGCGAGCCTCGAGGACGTCTTCCTCAAGCTCGTCTCCGCCGAGGTGCGGCGGGAGGACCTCTCGTGGATCGGCTGATCGGCCTCGTGCTGCTGCGCTGGCGGATGGACCTGCGCGGCCTGCGCCGCACGCCCGAGCGCCTGGCCGGGCTGGTCGTCCTCGTGCCGCTCCTCGCCCTCTCCGCCGCCTTCGCGACCGGCGCCGTCTATTTCGGGTCGCGCAGCCTGGCCGCAAGCGATCCCGACCTGCTCCTGCCCCTGGCCTCGCTCCTGGCCACCGCCATCGGCGTCTTCTGGATGGTCTCGCCCATGCTCACCGGCCTGGCCCTGGGCGAGACCCACGACCTCTCGCGCCTTTTGATCTTCCCGATCCCGTTCTGGAGCCTCGTCGCCTCGTCGCTGCTCGCGAACCTGCTGCAGCCGCTGGTGCTGGCCAAGGTGCCCGTCGTCGTCGGCCTCGCCCTGGGGCTGTCCGGCCGCCCGGTCACGCTGCCCTTCACGCTGCTGGGGGTGACCCTCAGCTTCGTCTTCATGCTGGCGGCCGTGCAGCTCTCGTCCCTTCTCCTGATGGGGCTGGCGCGCAGCCGTCGCTTCCAGGACCTCTCGCTCTTCCTCGGCATCGGGCTCGGCTTCGTCATCAGCATCGCGCCCCTGGCCCTGATCTCGGCCGGTCCCCGCCCCCTGCGCGTGCTCAAGCGCCTGCTCCTCGATCACGACCTCTTCGCGCTGTCGCCGTTCGCCTGGGGCGTGCGGGCGGCCGTGCACGCCGGGCAGGGCGAGGGGCGCGCGTTCGCGCTCTACGCCTTAGCCTCGCTGGCCGCGATCGCGGTGACGCTCGTCCTGAGCACGGCCGTCATCGCGCGCATCCATCGCGGCGAGCTGGATCTCGGGCACCTCGCCGGCCCCGCCCGCGGCCGCCCCGCGCGCATGCGCTTCTCGGGCGCGCTGGGCGCGCTCATCGAGAAGGACCTGCGCGTGGCCTGGCGCGATCCGGCCCTGAAGGCGAGCCTGTTCATGGGGCTGCTGAGCCCGCTGCTGTTCCTCTTCTTCATGATGCAGGCGTCGGGCGGCCCCGGCCCCACCGCCGTGCTGGGCCTGGCCACCGTGGTCGGGCTCTCCGTGTTCGGCACCAACACCTTCGGCCTGGAGCGGCGCGGCATCGGCCTCCTCATGAGCTTTCCCGTTCCGCGCTGGCGGATCCTGGTGGCGAAGAACCTGGCCAGCATCACCCTGCGCCTGCCTTCCGTCCTCACCGTGCTCGTGGCCAGCGCGGTGATCGCGCCCCCGGACCTCATCCCCGCCACCGCCACCGTCGCCACCGTCGGTCTCCTCATCTCCGCGGGCGTGGACAACTACGCGTCGATCCTGTTTCCGCTGGCCGCTCCGGAGCCCGGCCGCCCGCCCGGCGCCGCCGGCGGGCGCGGCCTGGGCACGATGGTGATCTCGGCCCTCCTCCTCACCCTGGCCCTGATCACGGCCATGCCCTTCGTGCTCCTGGCCTGGCTGCCGCGCCTGTTCGCGATGCCCTGGCTGTGGCTGGTCACGCTGCCCCTGGCCCTGGCCGGCGCGGCCAGCGTGTACGCGATGCTGATCGCGGGCGCGGAGCGGCTCTTGCTGCGGCGCGAGCCGGAAGTCCTGGAGCGGATCCTCTGGTCGCCCGCGTGAGGCGTCCCACCGTCGCGATCGTGGGCCTCGGCCTGGTCGGCGGCTCGCTGGCGCGGGCCCTGACCGCAGCCGGCTATCGCGTCATCGGGCACGACCGCCCGCGCGTCCTGCGCCAGGCCCGGGCCGCCCGCGCCATCGCGGTGGCGGCGCGATCGGTGCCCCTCGCGGTGGCGGACGCGGACATCGTGGTGCTGGCGGCCTCGCCGCGGACGAACCGGCGCCTGCTGCCGCAGTTGGCGCGCGCGGCGCGGCCGGGCGCGACCCTGACCGACGTGGGCAGCGTCAAGCGCGGCATCTGTGCGGATGCACGGCGGCGTGGGCTGCGCTCGTTCGTGGGCGGGCATCCCATGGCCGGCCGCGAGGCCTCGGGCTTCGCGGCCTCGAAGCCCGACCTGTTCCAGCAGCGGCGCTGGATCCTGACCCCGGACGCGGACACGACGCCCGCCGCCCTGCGCGCGGTGCGCGCGCTGGTGAGGGCCGCGGGGGCGCGACCGGTCGTGATGTCGCCGGCGGAGCACGATCGCGTCGTCGCCTTCCTCTCCCATGTCCCGCAGGTGGTGGCCTGGGCCTTGTTCGGCGCGGCGAAGGCCGATCGCGTCGCGGCGGCGCATATGGATGTCGCCGGCCCGGCATTCCGCGACATGACGAGGTTGGCGCACAGTGCGAAACCGCTGTGGCGCGAAATACTGCGTGAGAACCGCGCCGAGGTGAACGCAGCGCTGGGTTCGCTTGTGGCGCAGCTGCGCCGTTCCGTTTAGCCGACCGAGGATGGCAGCCGACCCGGCCACAACCTCTATCTTGCTAACCGCGTCGACCGCGTTGTTGTCGTTCTAGACCGGATCGTCCGGCTCGCTGCGCCCGCCGTGCTCCACGTCTTCGTTCCGGCTCGGGGCCGGCGCGGGGCGGGCGTCTTCCCGAGACGGAGTCCTTTCCGCCGACGGGTCGGGGACGGCGCGCGCCGGCTTCCCCGGCCGTTGCGGGTCGGTGCCCGAGTTCACCGCCACTCCCCGATCCGGATCGGAGGTGACGGACTTGCGACCTGGGATCTCTGGCTTCGCCATGGCGGTTCCTCCTGCGACGTGTCCCTCTTCCATCATGCCGCGTTCGCCAAGGGGATCAACGCCCTCTGCTATCATCGCCGCCTATGAACAAGGTCGTGCGCGACGCGGCGGAGGCCGTGCGCGACATCCCGGATGGCGCGTCGATCATGGTCTCGGGCTTCGGACTGTGCGGCATCCCCGAAAACCTCATCACCGCCCTGCGCGCGAAGGGCAGCAAGGGCCTCACCCTCATCAGCAACAACGCGGGCACCAACGATTTCGGGATCACCTTCCTGCTCCAGAGCAAGCAGGTGAAGAAGATGATCTCGACCTACGTCGGCGAGAACAAGGTCTTCGAGAAGATGGCCCTCGCGGGCGAGATCGAGGTGGAGCTCAATCCCCAGGGCACCTTCGCCGAGCGCATGCGCGCGGGGGGCGCGGGCGTGCCCGCGTTCTTCACCCCGACCGGCTACGGCACCCTCATCGCGGAGGGCAAGGAAGTGCGCTGGTTCGACGGCCGCCCGCACGTGATGGAGACGGGGCTGCGCGCGGACTACGCCTTCATCAAGGCCTGGAAGGGCGACGCCCAGGGGAACCTGGTGTTCCGCCGGACGACGCGGAACTTCGCCCCCATGATGGCCATGGCCGCGCGCACGACGATCGCCGAGGTCGAGGAGATCGTCCCCGCGGGCGCGCTCGACCCCGACGCCGTCGTGACCCCCGGCATCTTCGTGCAGCGCCTCTTCCAGGGCACGGGCTACGAGAAGCGAATCGAGAAGCGCACGGTGCGCGGCGGGGGCGGGGCGGAGAGTGATCCCAAGCGCGAGCGCATCGTGCGCCGGGCCGCCAAGGAGATGAAGGACGGCGACTACGTGAACCTCGGCATCGGCATGCCGACCCTGGCCGCCAACTACGTGCCCAGGGACATCTCGATCGTGCTGCACTCCGAGAACGGGATGCTCGGCGTCGGGCCCTATCCGGAAGCGGGGCAGGAAGACCCCGACCTCATCAATGCGGGCAAGGAGACGGTCACGGAGCTGCCGGGCACGTCGTACTTCTCGAGCGCGGACTCCTTCGCCATGGTCCGCGGCGGCCACGTGGACGTCACGATCCTGGGCGCGCTGCAGGTGGACCGCGAAGGCAACCTCGCGAACTGGATGATCCCGGGCAAGATGGTCAAGGGCATGGGCGGGGCCATGGACCTCGTCTCCGGCGCCAAGCGCGTGGTGGTGACCATGGAGCACACCGCGAAGGACGGCACGCCCAAGATCCTCGAGCACTGCTCCTTGCCCCTCACCGGGCGCCGGTGCGTGAACGTGATCGTCACGGACATGGCCGTCATCGAGGTCGTGCCCGAGGGCCTGCTCTTGAAGGAGATCGCGCCCGACACCACGGTGGAGGCGGTGCGGAAGGCGACGGGCACGGAGCTGAAGGTGGCCCCCCAGGTCGCGACCATGGAGTCCTGACGTTGCCCGAGGCCCTCTCCGCCGACGAGCTTCGCCGGATGCGCATCGTCTCCATCGGGATGCTCATGGGCGTGGTCCTTTTCCTGGGCGTCGCCGTGCTCATGCGCGGCATGCTGAGGCCGCATCCCGTCCCCATCGTGTCGTGGTTCGCGGCGGGGTTCGCCCTCCTCTCTCCGATCATCGCGGCGACGGTGGATCGCGCGCGCCCGGATGCCGCGACGGCCCGGCCCGGCGGTCCCTCGCCCGCCTTCAGCCGCCATCTCGTCGGCTACGCCACGCTCGAAGCGGCCGGCATCCTCTGCGCGGCCGCCTTGATGGTGTCCGCGAGCCTCGTGCCCCTCGTCGCCGCCGCCATTCCCCTCGCGGCCATGCTGCTGAGGTTTCCCCGCGCTTCCGACGCCTCCTGAGCCGGGGCCGCCGGCGCGGCCGGCGGCCTCGTGGCGCGGGGAGGCGGCGATCGCCGTGCTCTTCCTGGCCACGCTCGCGGCCAAGGTGGCGGCGGACGCCGGAGGGTCGCGCGGGCTCCTGACCGCGCTCCAGGTCGCCACCGTCGGCGTCCTCGGCTTCCTGGCCGCGGACCCCTTGTGCCGGCGCTGGCTGGACGCGCGCCGCGCGGTCCTTCTCTCGCTGGCGATCCTGCTCGCGCCCACCGTCTACGGCGAGGTCGGGGGAGACGGATGGCAGGCCTTCGTGGTCGTGCGCTCGGTCCTGCTCGACCACGACCTCGACCTGGCCAACGACTATGCGGGCCTGGGCGCGCCGGTGGCCCTCACGCCCGGTGGCCGCGCCACCAGCCATCTCCCGATCGGCCTCGCGCTGGTGTGGACGCCTCCCTTCGTCCTCGCCCATCTGGGCACGGCCCTGGCCGCGGCCCTGGGTGCGACCGTGTCCGCGGACGGCTTCTCCGTGCCCTATCGCTCCGGCGTGACGGCGGGGACGTACGCGTACGGCGTGATCGCGCTGCTTCTCCTCGAATCGGAGCTGCGCCGGCGGGTGGGGGCGGCGGCGGCGCTGGTGGCCGTGCTCGCGATCTGGCTGGCCACGCCGCTGCACTTCTACATGACCGCGAATCCCGCCATGGCGCACGGGGCGTCCGTGTTCACGTCGAGCGCGTTCGTGGTGGCCTGGCTGCGCGTGCGCGAGCGGGAGGCGGCCTCCGGGCGGGCCTGGGCGCTGGTCGGGCTGCTCGGCGGACTCATGACGGTCGTCCGGCTCCAGGACGCCGTGCTGCTCGCCCTGCCCGTGGCCGACCTCCTCTGGCGGCGGCCGCCCGGTTTCGTCGCGCGCCTCGCGCACTACGTGCCGGGGGCGGCCGCGCTCGGCCTCGTCCAACTCGCGGTGTGGCTGCGGCTCTACGGCGGCGGCTTCCTTTCGACCGTCCTCGCCGTGAACCTCGTGGGCGGAACCCGGCCCGAGGTGGCGGGCGTGCTCTTCTCGCCGCGGCACGGCCTCTTCTACTGGACGCCGCTGTACGTCGCCTGCGTCCTGGGCTGGGCGCTCGTGGCGCGGCGCGATCGACGGTTGGCCGTTCTGTTGGCCGCCGGCTTCGCGGGCTCCGTGCTCGTCAACGCCTCGCTGCAGGACTGGTGGAGCGCGGAGGCCTTCGGACAGAGGCGGCTCCTGGGGCTGACACCGCTCTTCGCGATCGGACTGGGAGAGGTGCTGGGCGTCCTCTCCGCCCGCCCCCGCGCCCTGGCCGCGGCCGCCCTGGCCGTGCTCGCCCTGTGGAACGTGTCCTTCGAGGGGATCTACAACAGCGGGGTGGTGGCTCCGCGCGATCAGGCCATCACCTACGACCAGCTCGCGGTGGCCCAGGTCGATGCCCTGCGGCGGCGCGTGGTGACCGCACACGGCCGCCTGCCCCCGGCGCTGTGGGTCTTCGCCTACGAGCGTCTCGGGGGGTTGTGGCTCGACGACGTCGGCCGATCCCGCGGCTTCGTCGACCTGGGAAGCGAGCCGGCGGCGCTGCCGTTCCTGGTCGGACGCGGCTGGTACGATCCGGAGAGGGAAGGCGACGTCACGCTGCGCCGGTCACGCGGGAACGGGTCGTGGATCCGTGTCCCCATCCGGACGGTCGGGGACTACGAGGCGGTGGTGCGCCTCCGGCCCGAGCTTCCCGACGTGCCCCTGCGCATCACCTTCGAAGTGAACCGCGAGCCCGTGGGCAAAGCCGACGTCGGAGCGGGCTGGGGAGAATACCGGTTCGCCGTGCCCTCGCGCCTCCTGCGGCGCGGGCTCAACGATCTGGGCCTCATCTATTCCACGACCCCGCGGCAGGCGCGGCCCGAAGTGGCCGCCCGCAACGCGGCGGTGGCCGTGGACTGGATCGCGCTCCAGCCGCTCGGGCCGTGAACGCGCGGCACTCGGTCCAGAACGAGTGGCTTCAAGAACTTCTTGGAGACGGAGATCCTGCAGCCGGCTAGCGGTTTCGCGCGGACCGCGCGCGGTGTCGGCGCGGCACGGCCGGACGCGACGACGCGGGCTTGTCCACGAGCCAATCGTGGGCCCAGTGGCCGATCGCGTCCACGGGCTTGGCCAGGGCGCGCCCCTTGGGGGAGAGCGAGTACTCCACCCGCACGGGAGTCTCCGGGATCACCAGCCGCTCGACGATCCCTTCCTCCTCCAGCTCCGAGAGACGCTCGCTGAGCATGCGGTCGGTGATGCCGGGGATGCCCGCCCGGAGGTCCGCGAACCGGCAGCGGTCGCGCAGGAGCACGTAGATGATGGCCCCCGTCCAGCGGCGGCCGATGAGCTCGCTGGCCCGGTGGAAGAGGTTGCAGACGGACGGTTTGGCCGGCCTTCCCGCACCCACCCCTCGAATATAGGGCACCTACTTGACAAAAGCTACTTCTTATTATATAGTAGATAGTGAAAAGGGAGGATCACATGGAGATCGGACTCTTGGTCGCGCGCGCCGTCCTTGGCCTGGCCCTCGCCGCCCACGGGGCCCAGAAGCTGCTCGGATGGTGGGGCGGGTTCGGGCTCGAGAAGACGACGGGCTTCATGGCCGCGGTGGGCTTCCGCCCCCCGAAGCTGTTTGCCCTGGCCGTGAGCCTGGGGGAGATCGGGGCGGGGCTGCTGATCACGGCCGGCCTCCTGGGCCCGGTCGGGCCCGCCCTCCTCATCCTGATGATGCTCGTCGCCATCGGCGTCGCCCACTGGGGCCACGGGTTCTTCGCGGCCAGCAACGGACTCGAGCTGCCCCTCCTGTACGCGACGGGCGGCTTGATCCTGGCCTTCACGGGGCCGGGCGCGCTGTCCCTCGATCACCTGCTGGGGCTGGACGCGCTGTCCACGCCGGCCACGGCCTGGGCCGCGATCGTGCTCGCCGTGCTGGGCGCGGGGGCGAACCTGGCCCTGCGCCGGCCCGCGGCCAAGGCCGTCACGGCCTGACCCCGTCGGGGGCGGTCTCGAACAGGGGCCAACCCCGCCGCCCGCACGCCAAGGTACATGATTGGCGGTGATGAGGCGCCGTTGAGACTCCTGGTTGTCGAGGACGACCCCGCCATCGCGTCCTTCCTCGTGAAGGGCCTCAAGGAGGCGGGGTTCGCGGTGGACCAGGCGAGCAGCGGCGGAGCGGCCCTGGAGATGGCCAGCCGCGAGAGCTACGACCTCGCCATCGTCGACCTCATGCTGCCCGGCCTGGACGGCCTCGCCCTCATCGAGGAGCTGCGGCGGCGCCGCCTCACCGTGCCCGTGATCATCCTCAGCGCCAAGCGATCGGTGGACGATCGCGTGCGCGGCCTGCAGGCGGGGGGCGACGACTACCTGACCAAGCCGTTCGCGTTCGAGGAGCTGCTCGCCCGCGTCCAGGCCCTCATCCGGCGGGCCACGGGCGCGGTCGAGCCCACCCGCCTCGCCGTCGGCGACCTCGTCCTCGACCTCGTGTCGCGCAAGGTGGAGCGCGGCGGGCGCGCGCTCGACCTGCGCCCCCGTGAATACGCGCTGCTCGAGTACCTCATGCGCAACCCGGGCCGCGTGGTGTCGAAGGCCATGATCCTGTCGCACGTGTTCGACTACAGCTTCGACCCGCGCACGAACGTGGTGGACGTGCTCGTGCACCGGCTGCGCGAGAAGGTGGACAAGGGGTTCGCCGCGCCGATGATCCACACCGTGCGCGGCATGGGTTATGTCCTCCGCCCCGCGTGAGCGCCTGCCGGGGGCGCTGAGCCTCCGGCTCGGTGTCTGGTACGCGGCCCTCTTCGGAGGGGGCGCCCTGGCCCTGGTCGCGATCACCTACGCGCTGCTCGCCTTCTCCCTCCAGCAACGCGATCGCGAGGTCGTGCGCGCGACCCTGGCCCGCTACGCCTCCGCCTACGAGCGCGGCGGCCTGGGACTGCTCGAGCGCGTGATCGGGGCGGAGCGCGCGGGCGGGCGCTACGAGCCCCTCTTCGTCCGCGTGCTCGGCGACGGCGCCCAGGCCGTGTACTTCAGCATGCCGGACGGCTGGACGGACTTCGACGTGGCCCGCTTTCGGCCCGTCGCCGACGGCTGGTCGGAGCTGACCAGCGGGTCGGGAGGAACGGCGCTGGAAGTGCTTTCCGCGCGACTGCCCGACGGCGCGCTCTTCCAGGTCGGCAAGAGCACCGAGCCGCGGGCGGAGCTCCTGGCCCGCGTGCGGCGGTCGATGGTCGTCGCCTTCCTGGTCATCGGGCTGATGGCGGCGGGCGGGGGCTACGTTTTGACGCGCTCGGCGCTGCAGCCCCTGCGCGACCTCGGCCGCACCGTGCGCGACATCCTGGAGACGGGCAAGCTCGGCGCGCGCGTGCCCGTGCGCGACACCGCCGATCCGCTGGACGAGCTGGGGGCGCAGGTCAACGCCCTCCTCGACCGCATCGAGTCGCTGATCGCGGCCATGCGCGGCTCCCTCGACAACGTCGCCCACGACCTGCGCACGCCGCTGATGCGCCTGCGCGCGGCCGCGGAGGCGGGACTGCGCGCCGGTCCTGGCGCCCGCGATCCGCGCGAAGCGCTCGCGGACTGCCTCGAGGAGGCGGAGCGCGTCACGGCGATGCTCGACACCCTGATGGACATCTCGGAGGCGGAGGTCGGCGCCATGCGGCTCGCGCGCGAGCGCCTCGACCTGGCCGACGTCGTCCGGGACGCGGTGAGCCTCTATGCGGAGGTCGCGGACGACAAGGGCATCCACCTGCAGAGCGCGTGCGCCCCCGGGGTGTGTGTCTCCGCCGACCGCAACCGGATGCGCCAGGTCGTGGCCAACCTCCTGGACAACGCGATCAAGTACACGCCGGCCGGCGGCCGCGTCGAGGTGCGCACCGCGCTCGACGGCCCGGAGGCGATCCTGACCGTGACAGACACCGGCGCCGGCATCCCGCCCGGCGAGCTGCCGCGCATCTGGGAGCGGCTCTACCGGGGCGACGCCAGCCGGTCGGAGCGCGGCCTGGGCCTGGGCCTGAGCCTGGTCAAGGCGATCGTCGAAGCGCACGGCGGGCGGGCGGAGGCGACGTCGGCGCCCGGGCAGGGCTCGACCTTCGTCGTCCGCCTCCCATCCTGCTGAGCGCGCCGGCCTTCGCGCATTACAGAAGTGTCATGGACGCGAAAGCACGTGGTCATCGCGGGTCTCGTACTCTCTAGAGGCCGGTGTCATCTCCGGCACGAAAGGACAGATCCAAAGATGCAAAGCACCCGAATCCTGATGGTGGGCGCCTTGATCGCGGGCTCGGCCGCGGCGGGCAGCCTGGCCACGAGCCATGTGCCGGCCCCGGTCGTGCTCGCCGCACCCGCCACCGGCGTCGCGTCTCCCGCGCGTCCGGCGGACGGCGGCTACGCCGACGTCGTGGCCAAGGTGGCCCCGGCGGTGGTGACCGTCCGCTCGCAGCGCGTGCTGAAGGTGGCGGACCAGAGCCCATTCGGCGGCCAGGATCCGTTCGAGGAGTTCTTCGGACGGCAGTTCCCCGGGCGTCGCTCCCAGCCGCAGCCGCCCCGCCGCGAGGGCGCGCTCGGCTCCGGCGTCGTGGTGACGGCGGACGGTTACATCCTCACCAACAACCACGTGGTCGAGGGCTCGCGCCAGGTCGAGGTCGAGCTGACCGACGGACGGACGATGAAGGCGACCGTGGTCGGCGCGGACGCGCCCAGCGACCTCGCCGTGCTCAAGGTGGAGGCGAAGTCACTGCCGACCCTGCCCCTCGGTGATTCCGACAACGTCCGCGTGGGCGACGTCGCCCTCGCCGTCGGGAATCCGCTCGGCGTCGGCCAGACCGTGACCATGGGCATCGTCAGCGCCAAGGGGCGCGCGACGGGCGGCGGCGACAGCTACGAGGACTTCCTCCAGACGGACGCGCCCATCAACCAGGGCAACTCCGGCGGCGCCCTCGTCAACACGCGCGGCGAGCTGATCGGCATCAATTCGCAGATCCTCTCGCCCTCGGGCGGGAACATCGGCATCGGCTTCGCCATCCCCTCCAACATGGCGAAGAACGTCATGGACCAGCTGGTGACCGTCGGCGCCGTCCATCGCGGCATGCTGGGCGTGACGGTGCAGGGGATCAGCTCCGACCTCGCGGGCAGCCTGGGGCTGTCCGGGGTCAAGGGCGCGCTGGTGAGCGCGGTCTCGGACGGCGGCCCCGCGGACAAGGCGGGCGTGCGTCGCGGCGACGTGATCGTCGCCATCGACGGCCAGGCGGTCAAGGACAGCAACTCGCTCCGCAACATGGTGTCCCGCCTCAAGCCGGGGAGCACGGTCGCGCTGACCTTGTTCCGCGGCGGCCAGGAGCGTCAGGTGGCGGCGCGGCTCGCGGAGATGCCGCGCACGGCGCAGGACGATTCGTCCGCCCCGACCCCGACCGCGGCGCGCGGCGCGCTCGGCCTGGCCCTGCAGCCGGGTGACTCCGGGCTGGAGGTCACGAGCGTCGATCCCTCGGGTCCGGCCGCGGACGCGGGCATCCGCGTCGGCGACGTGCTCGAGGAAGTCAACGGCGCCCCGGTGCGGTCGTCCGCGGACGTGCGCTCCGCCCTGGGGAAGTCTCGCGGGAAGCCGGCGCTCGTCCTCGTCCGTCGCGGGGAGCAGACGCTCTACGTGGCGGTGCCGGAGCGCGCGGCGTAACGCGCGTCGCTCATCGATCGCTGGTTTCGTCGGGGGCCCGCAAGGGCCCCCTTTTTCTTGAAGACCGTGGTTCAATCGCACGGGCGCCATGCTGGGCAGGAAGAAGAAGACGGGACCGGGCGGCATCGAGCGGCGCAAGCAGGTGGGCTCGCGCGCCGGTGGAGAGGACGAGCAGGCGAAGATCGACGAGGCCATCCGCGAATCGTTCCCGGCCAGCGATCCGCCCGCCTGGACGCTGGGTCACGATCGCCCGGTGAAGCCGGACCGCCGCAAGAAGTAGGGACCTAGGAGGCCGCGCCGTCCTCCGCGCGCGCGGCCCGGGCCAGCCACCATCCGGTGAGGGCCATCCAGGCCGCCAGGGGCAGGAGCGTGGCCAGACGCTCGAGCCCCACCAGGTGGCCGAGGTTCCAGGCCGCGCGCTGTCCGCTCACGCCTTCGCCGTCGATCGGATGGTTGCTGCGCGCCACCCGCCCGTGCGCGAACGACGGGACGATGAACTGCGAGAACGGGCGCTCGATGGTGAGCGGCACGTCGGGCCGGACGGCCGTGCCCATCAGCATCATCGCGAAGGAGAAGGCCGCGGCGGCTCCGCCGATCCCGGCGAGCGCGCGCCGCGCCCTGGACCCCGCCGGCCAGCCCAGCACCAGCCCCATCGCCCCGACGGCGAGGAACGGGATGGCGGGGATCAGGTAGCGCGGGCCCATGGCCCAGCCGCCATGCCAGTCCACGAGGCCCGCGTTCAGCAGGAGATAGGCGGCCGCGATCGCGGCACACATGATCGCTTCCGGGCGAAAGCCGCGCCGGGCCAGAAGGGCGAGGCCGGGGAGGCCCGCCAGCAGCCAGGGTGATCCGTAGAACAGGCCGCGATAGCGGCCGACCAGGAGCGCGCCGACGACGCGCGGGTCCGGCGCCGCGATCCCCATGAACCAGCCCATGCGCCGGTGCTCCTGGAGCACGAACTCGTAGGGCAGGGCCAGGGGATGGCCGAAGGCGGCCGCCTGGTACGCGCCCAGGGCCACAGCGGCGGGGATCCCGCCCGCGATCAGCACCGCCGTGCCGCGCGCCCCGAGCTTGGCCAGCGCGTAGCCCAGGACCGCGAGCACGAGGATCACCGACGTGTAGTCGACACCGACGGCGAGGCCGAGGAGGAGCCCGGCCAGGGCCGGGGCGCGGCGCCGCCACACGAGCGCGAACGCGGACAGGCCCAGCGCGGCCGAGAGCTGATGCCCGTAGAAGATCGTGGAGTAGGGGAGCGCGAGCGTGCCCAGCGCGTAGGCGACGGTGACCGCCGCCGACCAGGCCGCGGACAGGCCGGCCCCGCGTCCGACCGCGAACAGCGCGATCGCGGCCAGCGCGGAGGGCAGGCCGACGGCGCACAGCGTGCCGAGGTACGAGCCGGCCACGACCGACCCCGGCCGCACGGCATGGACGATCGCGTAGGCGGGCACGGCCAGCACCGACACGCCCGGCGCCTTGTCCGTGTACCAGTGCCCGTCACGACGGGCCTTGTCGCCGGTGTTCTCCTGGAAGGCGTCGATGGACAGCGTGCCCTGCTCGACGATCGCGCGCGTCAGGTCGAAGCGCGAGTTCTGGTTCCAGCCGCCCGCCTGGTAGAAGTACGCGTACGTCCCGAAGACGAGAAGGAAGAGCGGGACGGAGGCGCGGCGGCGGAGCACGGTCGGGCACCGTACCCACGCCGCCGCACGGCGTCAAGGTCGAGGACTAGCGGGGGCTAGCGATCGTCGCGATCGTCGCCCGCGTCCGCCCGGCGGCCGCGCGTGCGCCGCTGCTCCCTGGGAGGAGAGGGCGGGGGCGTGCTCGTCTCTCCGGGCGCGAGCTTCTCGAGGGACTGCTTGAGCTTCATCGTCGAGCCCTCGCCGATGTACACCCGCTCCGTCACCGTCCGGTAGCCGGGCAGGTACAGGGTGAGCTCGTGCGGGCCCGGCCGCACGTTGAGACGCTGGAAGGCGCCGTCGAAGTCGTCCACGCGGCCGGCGCGATAGCCGTCGACGTAGACCTCCGCGTCCTTCGGCGTCACCTGGATGCGCGCGGACCCGCTCGTGTCGTACGAGCGCCCGTAGCCGTAGGGGCCGTAGGCACCGTACGCGGCGTAGGGATACGCGCCCCAGCCGTAGCCGAAGCCCCAGCCGAACGGGCTGTAGAACGGGTTGTAATAGAACGGATCGTAGAAGCCGCCGACCACGATCCGGGCGCCGCGGCCGCGGCCACGGGATTGCGCGTCGGCGGTGGACGGGGTGAGGACGGCGAGGCCAGCTACGGCCACGAGGGACGCAGCGAGCAGCGCCTTTCGATGTGCCACGCGGAAACCTCCTTGGTCCATGCGTCGAACAAAGTGAGCAACGGCCGTGCCACGCAACCGATCGCCGCGCAACCCGCGTGTGCTCTGCGTCATTGCCGGGGCCGGCCGTCGGCGGAGAGTCGCCCCGCGCCGTCTCCTGGCGACGACACCGGCGTCCGTGCGGTTGGACAACACACGATTTGACGGCGGAGGTAGACTCCGGCCCATCGCTGGGGAGGTGGCCGTGAGCCCTTCGCTCCGCCGTCTGTTCGTCGTCGCCACCGCCGTCACCCTCGCCGTGACCCTTCTGCGCCTGGCCGGAGAGCTCGCCCGCTGGTCGCCCGCGCTCTTCAACCGGGAGGCGGGCGGGCCCGGCGCGCTCGTGGGCATCGTCTGGCTGATCCCCATCTTCGGCGTGCTCTTCGCCTTGCGCCTCACCCGCGAAGGCGACGGGCCCCCGAGCCTGGGCAGTGCCTTTGGGTGGGCGGCCCTGGCGTTCGTCGTGAACACCGCCCTCGGCTTCGGCTCGTTCGCGCTGTTCCCGCGGTCCCCGATGGCCCAGCTCGCCATCTTCGGCGTGGGCTCCTGGATCGCGATCGCGCTGGCCCGCCGGGCCTGGCCCGCTCTCTGGCGCGTGCTCCTCGCTTACAGCGTGGCCGCGCGCATTCCGGTGGTCGTGATCATGTTCCTGGCCATATTCCTGGGGTGGGACTCGCACTACGCGAAGCCGCGGCCGGACTTCCCGCCCATGGGACCGTGGGGCCTCTTCGGTTGGACGGCCCTTCTTCCCCAGATGACGGTCTGGATCTACCTTACCGTCGTCGGCGGAATCCTCTTCGGCGCGATGGCGGTGGGGATCCGGCGTCTCGTCGGTGGAAGGACGGAAGCGCGTCTGACCAGCGCGGCCTGACGACCATGCCACTGCCGATCCTGGCCGCCGGCCTCCTTGCCCTCTCCGCCGCCGCCTCCGACGCGACCTTCATGGTGGGGACGGCCCGGGCCACGCGTGGCCACACCGCGACCGGGTTCATCGAGGTCCCGGCGGGCGTGGACGCCGCCACCAGCATCCCCGTCGCCGTCGTGCACGGGGCGCGGCGGGGGCCCGTCCTCGCCATCGTGTCCGGTGCGCATGGCACGGAGTACGCGTCGATCATCGCGGTCGAGAAGCTGATCGGGACCCTCGACGCGCAGCAGATCTCGGGCACCGTCATCCTGGTGCCGCTGGTCAACCGCGCCTCCTTCGACCAGAAGGTCGTCCACGTGAACCCGGTGGACGGCAAGAGCATGAACCGCTTCTACCCGGGCCGGGCCGACGGCACCCAGACGGAGCGCGCCTCCCTCCTGATCACGCAGCAGGTAGTGGAGCCCTCCGACCACCTCATCGACCTCCACGGCGGCGATCTCGACGAGAGCCTGCGCCCCTACAGCTACTGGACGAAGACCGGCCGCGAGGACCAGGACCGGATCTCGCGCGAGATGGTCCTCGCCTTCGGCCTCGACCGCATCATCGTGTCCACGGACCGCCCGCGGGATCCGGCCGCCTCGCGCTACCTCGAGAACACGGCGACCACGCGCCAGAAGCCCTCGATCACCGCGGAGGCCGGGCACGCCGGCACCGTGGAGGCGGAAGACGTGGACGCGCTGGTGCGCGGCTCGCTGGGCGTGATGCGCTATCTCAAGATGCTGCCGGGCGCGCCGGACGTCGTGCGCGCGCCGGTCTGGATCACGAGCGTGGCCACCGTGACCAGCGACCAGCCGGGCGTGTTCTATCCCCTGGTCAAGCGCGGCGCGCGCGTGGCCCGGGACGAGGCCCTCGGCTACGTGACCGACTTCTTCGGCCAGAAGGTGTTCGAGGCGCGCGCACCGGTGGCGGGCGAGGTGCTCTACATCTGCAGCGTGCCCAGCATGACCAGGGGCGGGACCATCGCGAACATCGGGGTGATCGAATGAGACAGAAGCTTCTCCTGGCCGCGGCCGTGCTGCCGGCCGCGCTCGTTCTCGGTCCGGCCGCTCGCGCGGGCGATCCGCGGCCGCCGGAGACGCGCACCACGGAGACGTCGGACACGCTGCACGGCGTGACCATCGCCGACCCCTATCGCTGGCTGGAGGACCAGGCCGCGCCGGAGACGCGGGCCTGGATCGACGCCCAGAACGCCTACACGGAGGCGGTCATCGGCGCGCTTCCGGGCAAGGAGCGGATCGAGCGCCGTCTCACCGAGCTCATCAAGATCGACGTCGTGAACCCCCCCTTCGTCCGCGGCGGGCGCACGTTCTACAGCAAGCGGGCCGCGGACCAGGAGCAGGCGATCCTGTACGTCCGGAAGGGCGACGCCGCGGAGGAGGTGCTGGTCGACCCGCACGGGCTCAGCCCCGAGCACTCGATCTCCGCGAACTTCCAGGACGTCTCGCCCGACGGGCGCCTGCTCGCCTACGGCGTGCGATCGGGAGGCCAGGACGAGGTCGAAGTGCACCTCTTGGACGTGGACTCGCGGCGCGAGGTCGAGACCCTGCCCAAGGCGCGGTATTCGGGCATCGCCATCGACAAGGACAAGGCCGCCGTCTACTACTCCCGCCTCACGGGCGAGGGCCCGCGCGTCTACCGGCATCGCATCGGGTCGAAGCAGGCGGACGAGGAGATCTTCGGCAAGGGCTACGGCCCGGAGAAGATCATCGCCATTCAGCTCTCCGACGACGGCCGCTATCTGCTCGTGACCGTGCTCCACGGGTCGGCGGCGTTGAAGACGGAGCTCTACGTTCAGGACCTGGTGAAGGTTACGGCGCTCACGCCGATCGTGAATGACCTCGACTCCGTGTTCATCGGCAGCATCGGGGGCGACACCCTCTTCCTCAAGACGAACTGGAACGCGCCGAACTCGCGCGTGATGGCCGTGGATCTGCGCGCTCCCGCGCGCGAGCGCTGGCGGGAAGTGGTGCCGGAGGGCAAGTCCGTCATCAGCGCGCTCGGCCTGGCCGGGGGACAGCTCTTCGTGAGCCGCCTCGAGGACGTGCAGCCGAGGATCCAGGCCTACACCCCCGAGGGAAAGCTCGTGCGCGACGTGCCCCTGCCCGGCATCGGCTCCAGCTCGGGCCTCTCCGGCGACTGGGCGCTCGACGAAGCCTTCTTCACGTTCTCGTCCTTCGCCCAGCCGCAGACGATCTATCGCTATCGCGTCGCGGCCGGGACGGCCGAGGTGTGGGCGCGGCTGGCCGTGCCCGTGAAGGCGGACGCCGTCGAGGTCCGCCAGGTCTTCTATAACTCCAAGGACGGCACGCGAGTGCCCATGTTCGTCGCGCACCGGAAGGGCCTGGCGTTGGATGGGAAACGCCCGACTCTCCTGACCGCGTACGGCGGGTTCAACCAGGCGCAGCTCCCGGCCTTCTCCGCCCGGGCCGCGTTCTGGATCGAGAACGGCGGGGTGTACGCGCTGGCCAACCTGCGCGGGGGCGGCGAGTACGGTGAGGCCTGGCATCACGCGGGCATGCTGGAGAAGAAGCAGAACGTCTTCGACGACTTCATCG
>Ga0075431_100001600_pt1 | contig 21114 bp, 12 predicted proteins | sample RhiMetdeltSRZDD5_FD_75297 | JGI IMG/M metagenome (GOLD analysis project Ga0075431, IMG submission 75297) | Populus rhizosphere microbial communities from Tennessee, USA - Rhizosphere MetaG P. deltoides SRZDD5 | ecosystem: Host-associated > Plants > Roots > Rhizosphere > Soil | place: USA... | reverse complement strand
TGTCCGCGCGTCGGCGAGCACCGTCTGCAGATCCTGCGTGAGCTCTGTCTCGGTGGAGTCCTCGAGCAGCATCTCGGCATATCCGATGATGTGGTTCAGCGGAGTCCGGAGCTCGTGACGCAGGTGCGCCGAATCGTTCACGCGCCGGGTCGCGCCACCAGCGCCTCGATCTTCGCGAGGAGCCGTGTGAGCTCGATGGGCTTGGTGTCGAAGTCGTCGCAGCCCGCGGCGAGCGCCTTCTCGCGGTCACCGGCCATGGCGTGCGCGGTGATGGCGATGATCGCGATGTCCTTGGTCTGCGGATCCGCTTTCAGGCGTCGGCTCGCCTCCCAGCCGTCGAGGCCGGGCAGGCTCATGTCCATCAGGATGAGCGCCGGCGATTCCGAGCGCGCCATGGCAACGCCATGCTCGCCGTCGACCGCGATCGCGACGTCGTAGCCGCGCTTGACGAGCCGGCGCGAGAGCATGTCGCGGTTCATCTCGTTGTCCTCGACGATCAGGATCTTCGCCATCAGCGCTCGGCCTCCCGTCGCGCCACGCTGACGGCGACGAGCCGGCGGACTTCGGCCAGCAGCGCGTCCCGGCTCATCGAGCCCTTCTGGAGAATGCGCTCGACCGACCCGTTGAGCCGGCGGCGATCCTCGTCGGTGAGCTCCTTCGCCGTGACGACGACGACTGGAACTGCATGCGCGGTCTCGTGCCGCCGCAGCTCGACGAGAAACTCGAAGCCGTCCATCTCCGGCATCATCAGGTCGAGCAGGATCACGCCCGGCAGACCGTGAGCCAGCCGCACAAGGGCCGCCCGGCCGTGCTCGGCTTCGGCGACACGATAGCCCTCCCGTTCCAGCATCCGGCGCAGCAGCGTTCGCACGTCGGGGTCGTCGTCGACGATCAGGATCGGTCGGTCCCTGGCGTGCTTGCCAAGCACGGCGAGGAGGCGACCACGATCGATCGGCTTCGTGAGATAGTCGGCGGCTCCCAGCGCATAGCCGAGATTCCGGTCGTCGATCATCGTCAGCATCACGACGGGGATGTCGGTCGTCGCCGCCTCACTCTTGAGCGCGGCGAGCACCGCCCACCCATCCATCCCGCGCATGAGCACGTCGAGCGTGATCGCGTCCGGCCGGATCTCGCGCGCCAATCGCAAGCCGTCGTCGCCGTTCGTCGCGGCGACGACACGAAAGCCGTCGCGCGCGAGGAAGCGCTGCATCAGGTCGCCGACGTCGGGGTCGTCGTCGATGACGAGCACCGTCGCGCCCGCCGCTGCGGCGGCCGGCGTCGGCGCAGCCGGCGGTGGTTCGGTGCGAGGCTCACTGACGATCGCCGGCAGGCGGACGGTGAAGGCGCTCCCGCGGCCCGGCTCGCTCTGCACAGTGATCTCGCCGCCCATCATCCGACAGAGACGGCGGCTGAGCGCCAGCCCCAGGCCGGTCCCGCCGTACTTCCGTCCCGTCGCGACGTCGGCCTGCGTGAACTCCTGGAACAGTTTGTTCATCTGCTCGGGCGTCATTCCGATGCCCGTGTCGCTGACCACGAAGCGCAGCCACTCGCCTCCATCGCCCGGCTCGCGGTCGACGCTGAGCGTCACCGTGCCGCGCTCGGTGAACTTGCAGGCGTTGGAGAGCAGGTTGAACAGCGCCTGGCGGACTTTCGTGAGATCGGCGCGCATCGTTCCGACGCGCTCGTCGCAGCGGACGTCCACGCGGTTGCCGTTCTTCTCGGCCAGCGGCCTGATCACGGCGGTGATGTCTCGCACCATATCGGGCACGGCGAACGTCTCGAGGTAGAGCTCCATCTTGCCCGCCTCGATCTTGGAGAGATCGAGGACGGCGTTGATGAGCTCGAGCAGGTGCTTGCCGGCGCCGTGGATCTTCTTGAGGTCCGGCACGAACGCCTCGGCGCCCTGCTCCTCGGCCTCTTCCTCGAGCATCTCGCTGTAGCCGATGATCGCGTTCAGCGGCGTGCGCAGCTCGTGCGACATGTTGGCCAGGAACTCCGACTTGTGGCGGCTCGCCACCTCGGCCTCGAGGCTCTTGGCCTGCAGCTCGCGGAACAGCCGCGCGTTCTGGATCGCCAGCGCCGACTGCGTGGCGAACGTCTGCAGGAGATCGACGATGTCTTGCGGGAACTCGCCGGGCTCCCGTCCATTGACAGCCAGTCCGCCGACCACGCGGCCTTCGTGGAGGAGTGGAACGGCGAGGATCGCACGGTGCCCGAGGCCGAGCAGGATGTCGCGGAGGCTGCTTTGATACGCTCCCGGCGCGGCGATGTCTGGGATTTGCACCGGCGCGCCGGTCACGCCTGCCCGTCCAGTGGCGCCTTCGCCCCTTCGCAGGGCCGTCGCGGCCTCGACGAACTCCGCGGGCAGGTTCTCGGTCGCCCGGAGATGGAACATCTCCTCGGCTTCGTCGTATTCGTAGATCGCGCCGGCGTCCACACCCGCGAGCTGCACCGCGCGCGAGACGATCGTCGTCAGCACCTGCTCGAGATCCAGTGATGAGCTGACGGCGCGCCCGACCTCGCCGAGGGCGGTCATCCGATCGACCGAGCGGGTGAGGTCGGCGGTACGACTTTGCAGCTCGTTGAGCAGCCGCACATTCTCGATGGCGATCACCGCCTGGTCCGCGAAGGTCGTCACCAGGCCGATCTGCTTCTCGGTGAAGGCTCGGACCTCGTTCCGCCAGATGAAGAGAGTGCCGATCAACGTGCCTGCCCTGAGCATCGGAATGCCCAGGACGGTCCGAAACCCCCCGAGCCTCTGCGCCTCGAATCCTCTAAAGTCGCGATCGGCGAGCACATCGAGGATGTGGACCGGTTTCGGCTCGAGAGCAATCCGTCCAACGATAGTTGCCCGCCCAGGAGCGAACTGCATCTGGCGCACATGTTCTCGGAATTCATCGGAGGCGCCGTAGAAGGCCCCGGGGTGAAAGAGCTGACCGTCGTATCTGAAGATCGTCCCGTAGTTGGCGTCGCAGAGCTTCACCGCGTTCTCGATGAGCGTGTCGAGTACCGGCTGGAGATCGAACGTCGACCGGCTAATAACCTTCAAGACTTCGCTGGTGGCCGTCTGCTGTTCCAGCGCTTCGGTTAAATCCGCATTGCGCGCTTCCAGCTCCTTGAATAGGCGGACATTCTGAATGGCGATGACGGCCTGGTCGGCGAAAGTCTGGAGCAGCGATACATGCCGGTTCGAGAATGGCGCCACCCGGTCGCGGGCGACGAGGATGACTCCGATGGCGCTGTTCTCGTGCAGCATCGGGACGCCGAGAACGCTTCGATAGCCGACGGTCGTCCCAATGGGAAGCCCGTATTCTCGGTCCTCGGCGATGTCCGGAACGTGGACGGGCGCGCGACTCAAGATCGTCCGGCCGGACACGGCGGCGCGGGTCGGCCGCAACGGATATGTCTGGTGGAGCGCCTCGAGCCGTTCGGGGCTGACGTTGTAATGCGCGGCCAGATGCAGGAACTCTCCATCGAAGCGAATGACCAGCCCATTGACCGCCTCACACAATTGTGTGGCGCTCTTCGCAATGGCCTCGAACGTCGGACCGACGTCGGTCGGCGACCGGGAGATGACCCGCAGGATCTCGCTTGTGGCCGTTTGCTGCTCGAGCGATTGGCTCAGGTCGATGTTGCGGGCCTCGAGCTCGTTGAACAAGCGCACATTCTCGAGCGCGATCACCGCCTGATCGGCGAAGGTCTTCAGCAGCTCGACCTGCGAGTCGCCGAACAACCCCGACCCCGCTCGCCCGACGAAGATCACGCCGACGATCTGTTCATCGCGCCACATGGGCACCGCAAGCCCGCCACGCCAGCCCGCCGTCTGAGCCGTGTCCTTCACACCATATTCGGGATCGGCCATGACATCGGCGACGTGCTCCACCTGGCGATTTCGTAGCGCCCGCGCGGACAGCGACCCGCCATCGATCGGCGTCGGATGTACGCGCTTGACGGCCTCGATGCCCTGCTCCGTCACGCCATGGACGGCCTGCAGCTGCAACGCCGTGCCGTCGAAGCGGGTGACGACGCTGACTTCCGCGTTGCACAATCGCACGGCGCGCTCGGCGATGATGTCGAACACCGGCTGCACGTCGGTGGGTGAGCGGCTGATCACGCGCAGGATGTCGCTGGTGGCCGTCTGCTGCTCCAGCGCCTCACTGAGGTCCCGGTTGCGCGCCTCGAGCTCCTTGAACAGGCGCACGTTCTCGATCGCGATGACGGCCTGGTCGGCGAAGGTTTTCAGCAGCGCGATCTCGTTCTCCGAGAACGGACGGGCCGCGGCGTGCGGCCCCCGTCGCCCGACGGAAATCGCTCCGATCGGACCCCCGCGCCGCAGCATCGGCACAACGACGAGGCTCTGGTGCCCGACGGCTCGCGCAATCTCCCTGCTGGTCGATGGAATATTCGGATCGTTCTCGAAGTCGCGCACATGAACAACTGCCCGATCGAGGATCGCCTGGGCGACGACACTCGTCCGACTCGGCGGCAGGGGGTAGACGCGCTCGAACGCTTCACGAGCCGCGGACGTTATGCTGTGATGATGAGCGACCAGGTGAATGAGCTCGCCGTCGAACCGATAGACAGTCGCCGACACGCCGTCGCACAACTGCACCACACTCTCGACGATCGTGTCGAACACCGGCTGGACGTCGGTGGGCGAGCTGGAGATGACACGTAGGATTTCGCTCGTAGCTGTCTGCTGCTCGAGCGCCTCACTCACTTTCGCGTGGGCGTCGGTGAGCGCGCGGTTCTTCTCCTGCAGCTCAGTGAACAGGCGCACGTTCTCGATGGCGATGACCGCCTGGTCGGCGAAGGTCTGCAGCAACGCGATCTGACGCTCCGAGAAGGGCCCGGGTGTGCCGCGAGAGACGGAAACCACGCCTATGGGGCGGCCCTGGTGCATCATCGGCACGGCGACGACCGCTTGCAGCCTGATGCGGCGATAGGTCTCGCGCGCGGCCGGGTCCAACTCCTCCGCGTCGATGTCGGGGACGTGAACCAGTCGGGCATCGACGAGCGCGCGGGCCGTCAGCGATACCTCGCGGCGCGGCCGCTGCGGAAAGAATCTTGCCGTCTCGTCCGCCGTGCCAGGCCGCGGATTGTGTTGCGCCGCGAGATGGAGAAACTCACCATCGTAGCGCGTGACGATCGCGTACTCACCGCCGCACAGCCGGCTGGCGCTCCGAACGACGGCATCGAACACGGGCTGGAGGTCGGTCGGGGAGCTCGAGATGACTTTGAGAATCTCGCTCGTCGCGGTTTGCTGCTCCAACGCTTCGAGGAGCGCGGCGTTGCGCGTCTCGAGCTCCTTGAACAAGCGCACGTTTTCGATGGCGATCACGGCTTGATCAGCGAACGTCTGAAGCAAGGCGACTTGCCGCTCCGTGAAGAGCTCGGCGTCGGTACGGCGGAGGGCGATCGAGCCGATCGCCATCCCTTCTCGCATCATCGGGACGCTGAGTATTGCCTTCCAGCCCTCCCGCCGAGCGCGCTCGCTGCTCTGTGGAAATTCGTCGACTTCGATCTGCAAGTCGCCGATATGGATGGTCCGGCCTTCCAGCACGGCTCGGCCAGCGACCGTCCCGCGCAGCGGGAGAAAGGACGCGCCAATGAGACCGGTTTGCGGAATTGCGCCGTGATGGGCGACAAGGAGGAGCTGATCGTCCTCCAGCCGCCAGATGGCGGCGTCAGTCGAGTTGCACAACCGGGCGGCACTCTCCGCCACCGTGTCGAGCACGGGCTGAATATCGGTCGGCGAGCTGCTGATGACCCGCAAGATCTCGCTCGTCGCCGTCTGCTGCTCCAGCATCTCGGTCAACGCACGGTTCTTCTCCTGCAGCTCCGTGAACAACCGCACGTTCTCGATCGCGATGACCGCCTGGTCGGCGAAGGTCTGGAGCAGCTCGATCTCCGCATCGGAGAACGGGCGAGGTTCCCCGTGTGGCCCCCTGCGCCCGACGGCGATGGCTCCAATCGGGCTTCCGTGCCGCAACATAGGCACGGCAAGAGTGCTTCGATGGTTGGCGGCTCGCGCCATCTCCCGGCTCGCCGGCGAAACATCTGGATCATTCTCGAAATCACGAACATGAATGATCGCGCGGTCGAGGATAGCCTGGGCGATCATGCTGATCCTGCTCGGCGGCGTGGGATATCGACGCTCAAACACTTCGCGTGCCCGGGACGTGACGGTATGGTGGTGAGCGCTCAGGTGAATGAGTTCACCGTCGAACCGATAGACGAATGCCGATACGCCGCCGCACAACTTCACCACGCTCTCGACGATGGTCTCGAAGACCGGCTGTAAATCGGTCGGCGAGTTGGAGATCACGCGCAGGATCTCGCTCGTCGCGGTCTGTTGCTCGAGCGATTCAGTCACCTGCGCGTGGGCCTGCGTCAACGCCCGATTCTTCTCCTGCAGCTCCGTGAACAACCGCACGTTCTCGATGGCGATGACGGCCTGGTCCGCAAAGGTCTGGAGGAGCGCGAGTTGCCGTTCGGTAAAGGCTCTCGCCTCCGTGCGGCGGAGGCTGATCGAACCGATCGCGACGCCCTCGCGCATCAATGGAACGTTCACGGCGGTTCGGTAGTCCCAGCGACGTGCCAGCTCGCTGCCCTGAGGGAACTCGTGGACCTCGGTCTGCAAGTCCTCGACGTGCACGATCCGTCCTTCGAGCACGCACCGACCGGCAATAGTTTCGCGGACAACCGGCATCGAAAACTCGCCGACGCGACCGAAGGGGATCGGACCGTGATGGGCGACGAAGACGAGCCGATCGCCATCACGCCGGAAGATGCTGGCGTCCTGCGCCTCACACAGGCGGGCGGCGCTCTCCCCAACGGCGGCGAACACAGGCTGCACTTCCGTGGGCGAGCGGCTGATGACCCGGAGAATCTCACTGGTCGCCGTCTGCTGCTCGAGCGCCTGCGTGAGGTCGCGATTTCGGGCGTCGAGCTCCTTGAATAGCCGCACGTTCTCGATCGCGATGACGGCCTGGTCGGCGAAGGTTTGCAGCAGCGCGACTTGACTGTCGGAAAACGGACGAACCTCGGTTCGTCGGACGAAGATGACCCCGATTGCCAACCCATCGCGCAGCAGGGGCGCCGCCACCATCGTTCGGTGGCCGACGTGCTCCGCAAAGCTGAGACTGACCGGATACTCGGCCCCCGACTCTGCTGCTCTTATGTCATGAACGTGGATCAGTTGTCCGCTAAGCAAGCATCGGCCAGCTACCGAACCGCGGGTGACGGGCGCACCCTCGAAGTTCTTCAACTGATCTGCACCGCGGAACGCGACAACGCGAAAGACGTCTCCCGCTGCTTCGAGGATCGAGCAGTCTTGCGCATCACAGAGCCGGGCGGCGCTGTCGGCCACGGTGTCCAACACCGGCTGCAGGTTGGTCGGTGAGCTCGCGATGACCCGCAAGATTTCGGCGGTCGCAGTCTGCCTTTCGAGGCCTTCCTTGATCTCGTTGAAGAGGCGGACGTTCTCGATCGCGATGACCGCCTGATCGGCGAAGGTCTGCAGCAGCGCGACCTGACGCTCGGTGAAGAGCTGGACCTCCGTCCGGCGGAGCTGGATCGTCCCGATCGCCACGCCGTCGCGAATCAACGGCATGCAGAGCACCGTGCGGTGCCCCACGTGTCGCGCGTTCTCGCTGCCTTCAGGATATTCGTCAGCCTCCGCCTGAATGTCCGCAATGTGAATCGTCCGTGCGTCGAGGACCGATCGCCCGTTGCTCGTTCCACGGATCAGCGGGAGGGTGGTATGGACGGGAATAGGGCCGTGATGGCCGACAAGGCGCAGGCCGTCGTCGTGCCTGAGAAATATGACGACGTCCGATACTCCACACAAACGCGCGGCGCTCTCCGCGACGGCGTCGAACACGGGCTGCACATCGGTCGGCGAGCTCGAAATGACTTTCAGGATCTCGCTCGTCGCGGTTTGCTGGTCGAGCGCCTCGCTGAGATCGGCATTCTTGGTCTGAAGTGCACGCAGCAGGCGGGAGTTCTCGACCGCTATCACCGCCTGATCCGCGAAGCTGCGTAGCAGGTCCAGGTGCTTGTCGGAGAACGGCGCGACCTCGGTCCGGAACAGCGCGATCGCACCGATGGGCACGCCCTTGCTCAGGAGGGGTGTAGCCGCCATCGTGCCGTGGTGGAATTGCCGTTGGAGCTCGCGGCCGATCGGGTACTCGTCTTCCGACTCGGCGGCGAGGTCATGAACATGAACCAGGCGGCGATCGAGGACGCTACGACCGGTCACCGATCCGCGGGTCACCGGCACTACGAAGCGTCGCGGTACGAGCGTACTCTCGACAAAACTCCCAATGCCGGCGGCAGGAAGCAGACGATCACCCTCGAGAAGCAGCAGCATAACTTCCGGCGCACCGCAGGAGCGCGCGGCGGCGCGCACGAGCGTGCTCAGCACCGTGTCGACGTCCGTGGCGGCGCTGGAGATGGCACCCAGGATTTCGGCCGTGGCCTGTTCTCGCTCCGAGGCTTCGCGGATCTCGTCGCGGAGTCGAGCCTGATCGATTGCAGCGGCGGCATGCTCCGCGAGCGCCTCGAGCAGCTCGACCTGGTCCGCCGTGAACGCCTTCCGCCGCGCGCGGCGAGCCACCATGACGCCGATCGCGTGGCCGTTCAGGGACACCGGCGTCGCCAGCGACGTGTCCGCGCGGTCCCGGATCGTGCGTTGCGCCTCGAACGCCCGTTCGACAGCGCTCGATCGCTCGACCGGGCTGGCGGCGCCCGTGTCGGCGGACACCCCGGGGTGCCGCTCGTGGGCGAGGGTACGGAAGCCTCCGCCATCTCGCAGCAGGATCAGGGCATCGTCAGCCTCGCAGAGGCGAATGGCCCTACGGGCGATGGCGGCCACCATGGAGTCGAACGACATGGAGCGAAACCATAGCAGGAATCGCAGCGCGTCATTGGGAAATCAGTGCGCCGCGATCATCGCGCCGACAATGGCGCCGTAGAGCAGGTGGGCGAGCACGGTGACCACCGGTGTCGCCTGACCGTAGTTCATGAGCATGAAGCCGGGCGGTTCCAGCAGCGCCTCGGTGTTGGCGGCGCTGAGGGACGTGGCCATCCGCGGGTGCATCACGGGCAGGATGACGTTGACGAGAACGGTGCCCGCAAAGAGCGCGTGCGCGAGACCGAACAGCATGCCCAGGCGCCAGCTCGCGTGTCCGATGGCGACGAACACGGCGTAGTAGACGAGCGCGAACACGAGGCCGGCGACGAAGTGCAGCAGGTAGCCGATCAGCTTCGCGCGCACGCGGTCGGCGGAGAAGGCCGTGCCGAGCAGGAAGGGCAGATCCATGCGGGTCAGCCGCAGCTCGGTGGCGCCTGAGAGCGCCGTCGCGAGCACCAGCGTGCCGGCGAACCCTCCCGCGAGCGCGCCCCAGATGCTCACGCGGCCTGCTCGTCGAAGGCGGCGGCCGCGCTGATGAGCGCGAGGTGGACGAGGCCCTGCGGGAAGTTGCCGAGGAACTCGTGTGTGTCGGGACTCATCTCCTCGGCGTAGAGCCCGACGTCATTGGCCAACGCCAACAGCGCGTCCATCAACTGCGCGGCCTCGTCGTGCCGCCCCGCGAGAGCCAGCGCCTCGACGAGCCAGAACGAGCAGCAAACGAACACGCCTTCGCTGCCCCGCAGGCCGTCCTCACCGAGATAGCGATATACGAGCGGCCCACGGGCGAGCTCGCGACGGACGGCCTCGGTCGTGCTGCGCATGCGAGGATCGGTGGGCGATCCGTAGCGCATGATCGGCAGCGCCAGCAGGCTCGCGTCGACTTCCTCGCTGCCCGCGAACCGGACATAGGTGTGCTTGGACTGAGACCAGCACCGCTCGTCGATGAACGTCCGAATGCGCGCGGCTTCGTCCTTCCAGTGTTCGATTCGACGCACCGGCAACATGCCGGCGTCGGCCAGCCGGATCGCGCGATCCAGCGCGATCCAGCACATGGCCTTCGAGTGGGTGAAGTGGCGCGACGCCATCCGCACCTCCCAGACGCCGCGGTCGGGCTCCCGCCACGCGCGACAGACGAAATCGGCGAGGCGGGCGAGCTCTTTGCCGGTATCCCCGTCGATCCGGAAGCCACGGTTCGCATAGCCGAACGCCATGTCGAAGAGGTTGCCGAACGTGTCGAGCTGCAGCTGCCCGGCGGCGCCGTTGCCGACCCGGACGGGCTTCGAATCGCGATAGCCCGCCAACGGCAGGGTCAGCTCGGGCGCGTACGCGCCGCCATCGAGCCGATACAACGGCTGCAATCGCGGATGCGTCAGCCGCGTGGCGTGCATGAACCACCAGAAGAACGCCGCGGCCTCCGTGTGCCGTCCGAGCTGGAGCAGCGCCTCCAGCGTGAACGATGAGTCGCGCAGCCACGAAAACCGATAGTCCCAGTTGCGACCGCCGCCGATCCTCTCGGGCAGCGACGTCGTCGAGGCGGCGGCGATCGCGCCGGACGGCGCGAAGACCAGCAGCTTGAGCGCGAGCGCGCTGCGCGCGACGGCGTCACGCCACGCGCCCTGGTAGGTGAGCGCGCGGCTCCAGCCGCGCCAGAACTCCACGGTGGTGTCGAGCCGTGCTTCGACCTCGGCGCGCGCCGGAAACACCAGCGGTTCGCCGTGCGCGGCCGCCACGGCGAGCAGCGCACGGCCGCCCTCGCGCGCCTCGAATTCGGCAGTTACGGCCCTGGCGTCGCAGCGAGACGCGCCGGCGTCCCAGGCGCACACGCCGAGCGCGTCACCGTGGGACAACGCCACCGGAAACGGCCGCCGCGCCTCGATCCTGGTCGCCGCGCGCCCATAGTCGAAGCGCGGCTCGATCCGCCAGCGCATCGGCACGCGACCGGCGAGCCCTTCGATGCGCCGCGCCAGCTCGCGAAAGGGGCCCAGCCGCGCGTCCGGGAGCGTCAACGCGTCGGTCACGCGGACGGCCCCCCCGTCGGTTCGGAACGTCGTCTCGAGCACGTTGGTGCCCGGCAGGTACCGACGCTCGGCGCGGTACGGAATCGCGGGCGCCAGCTCGAACGCGCCGCCGCGCTCGCTGTCCAGCAGCGCGGCGAAGACGCTGCCCGAGTCGAGATTGGGCACGCAGAGCCAGTCGATCGTCGCGTCGCGCCGCACGACCGCCACCGTGCGGCCGTCGCCGATCACCGCATAGTCGCGGATGGGCGCGTAGCCGCTGCGCATCAGGCGTCAGCGGCGCCGCGCAGCGTGCAGCACGGCAAGCGCGGTCATCGCATCCACGATCTCGGAGCGCTCGACCATCCGGATGACCTCGTCGAACGCGAACGCGCGCACCTCGATGAACTCCGTGTCGTCCGGCGTGCGCGCAACGGCCCGCAGCCCTTCGGCCATATAGAGGTGTGCGGTCTCGTCGAGAATCGATTTCGACGTGTCGAAGGTGCAGAGCTTGACGAGGTGCGTGGCCGCATATCCGGCCTCCTCGGCCAGCTCGCGGTGCACGGCGGCCGCCTCGCTCTCGCCCGGCTTGACGGCGCCGGTGGGAATCTCCCATCGGAAGGTGCGCGACACATACCGCCACTGGCCGACCAGGACGACCGTGCCGGCGTCCAGAAACGGCAGCACGCCGACCGCGGGAGCGCACTCGACGACGCCGTACAGCGTCGTTCGGCCGTCGGGAAGCTGCGCGATGTCCTCGCGCACGCGGATCCACGGATTCGCGTACACGGGACGTGAGGTCAGGGTGCGCCACGCGGCGCGCGCCTGGTCGTTGGGCGAGTCCGGCATGATGACGCCCTCATGTATACTCCACCGCATGTCGTGGCCCAAGCCCGTGCAAGCGCTGTGGGAGGAGCTCGAAGACGCGCGCGCCGCGCTCGTGCGCGAGGTGGAAGGTCTCTCGCAGCATCAAAGCGACTGGCGCCCGACGCCCAACGAGTGGTCGATCGGCGAGGTGATCGACCATCTCGCGATCGCCGAAGTGGCGACGGGGAAGCTGACGACGAAGCTGACGAAAGAAGCAGCGGCGGGCGGCGCGCCCGCGGTGTTCCCTCACGACGTCACCGCTTTTGCCGCGCTGCCGATGCCGGCGTCGTCCGCCGCCGACGCGCCGGAGGCGGTCCGGCCGACGGCCGGGAAGCCGTTCCCTGAGCTCCTGGCAACGCTGCGCGCCACGCGGGACCGCACCCGGCAGTCCTTCGATCGGCTCTCGACGTGCGACCCGCGCACGCTGCGCTTCAAGCATTTCCACCTCGGCGATCTCGATCTCGCGCAGTGGTGGCGGCTCACCGCCGAGCATGACCGCGTGCACCTCGGCCAGGTGCGCGACATCAAGCGGGCGCCGGGGTTCCCCGCCGGCTGAGCATGAAAGTCGTGCTGCGCAATCCCCGGCGCGAGGTGGACGTCGCCGGCAACCGGCGCGTCAAGGAAGTCCTGAAGGATCTCGACATCCTGCCCGAGTCGGTCCTCGTCATCCGCGGCGACGACCTCGTGACGGCCGACCAGATGCTGCGCGAGGATGACGTCATAGAGCTACGCCCCGTAATGTCCGGGGGACTCCTATGAAGTGCCGCAAGTGCGGGGCCGCGGCGGCGCTCGAGCTGCGACGTCACAACGCCGCCTTCTGCGCCCAGGACTTCCTCGATTTCTTCCGCAACCAGGTGCGCGAGGCGATCCGCCGCCACAAGATGTTCACGCGCGACGAGCGCGTGCTGGTCGCCGTGTCGGGCGGCAAAGACTCGCTCGCCCTCTGGGACGTGCTGCTGGACGACGGCTACGACACGACCGGGCTCTATCTCGACCTCGGCATCTTCGACTATTCCGCGGAGTCCAGGGCCAAGTGCGAGGCGTTCGCGGCGGCGCGGAGCGCGCGCCTGGTGATTTCGCGCGTGGCCGACGAGGTCGGCGCGCCGGTGCCCGTCATCAAGGAGGTCACGCGGCGGCCGCCGTGCTCGGGCTGCGGACTCTCCAAGCGTTATCTGATGAACCGCGCGGCGCTCGAGCGCGGCATGCAGGTCGTGGCCACCGGCCACAATCTCGACGACGAGGCGGCCACGCTGTTCGGCTCGGTGATGCACTGGCAGACGGACGCGCTGCCGCGGCAGTCGCCGGCGCTGCCCTCGACGCATCCCAAGCTCGTGCGCCGCGTGAAGCCGCTCTACCGGCTGTCGGAGCGCGAGACGGCGGCCTACGCGTTCCTGCGCCGCATCGACTACATCGTCGAGGAGTGCCCGTTCGCGCGCGGCGCGACCTCCATCGCGCACAAGGAGATCCTCAACCGCATGGAGGAGGCGTCGCCCGGCGCCAAGCACAACTTTCTCTTCGGGTTTCTCGAGAAGGCGCGCCCCGTGTTCGAGCGCGCCGAGGGCGTTGTCCTCCAGGAGTGCGTGCGGTGCGGCCAGGTGACGACCGGTACCGTGTGCGCGTTCTGTAAGCTCTCCGACCAGGTGAAGCGGGCCGCCGGCACCGGCGCGGCCGCGCCCGACCGATAGCGCCTCCCGCGCGCGCCTGTCTCGAGCTGACGGCCGCCATGGCGATCGTCGGCAGCTCCGTCGTCGTGGGCAAGATCGCGGTCGCCCGTCTGCCCGTCTTCCTGTTGTCCGGCCTTCGGTTCGCCGTGGCCTCCGCGATTCTGCTCACGCTCGTCGCGCTGCTCGAGCGGCCGCTGCCGCGGCTCACGCGCCGCGATCTCGGCGTGCTCGCGCTCCAGTCCTTCGCGGGTATCTTCGCGTTCAACGTGCTGCTTCTCTACGGTCTCGGCTACACCAGCGCGGCCGAGGGCGGCATCGTGACCAGCACGACGCCGGCGGTTGCGGCGACGCTCGCCGTCATCGTCCTGGGCGAGCGCTGGAGCGGCGCCCGCACGGTCGGCGTGGCGCTGGTGGTCGTCGGCATCCTGGCGTTGAACCTCGCGGGCGGCGGGCTCGGAACACGGGGCGCCCGGCCGCTCGTGGGCAACCTGCTCGTCTTCGGCGCCGTCGTCGGCGAGGCCGTCTTCGTGGTGTGCAGTCGCGTCGCCGCACAGCGGCTGCCGCCGCTCGTCGTGGCGACGGCGATCAGCGCCCTCGGCTTCGTGATGTTCCTGCCGGTGGCCGCCCTGGAGATGCGCGCGTTCCCCTTGAGCCACCTGGCGGCCACGGATTGGACCATCGTCGCGTACTACGGTGTCCTGGTGACGGTGGTGGCCTTCCTGCTGTGGGCGCGCGGCGTGGCGCGTGTGCCGGCCAGCATGGCGTCGGTCTTCACCGGCGTGCTGCCGGTCAGCGCGCTGGCACTCTCGCACCTCGCGCTCGGAGAAACCATCACCGCGTGGCATCTGCTCGCGGCCGCGCTCGTCGCCGCGGGCATCCTCGTCCTCGCGCGCGCCCGCTAGTCGCGGGACGTCGTGTTTTACATAGCGTCGACGCGTTCGGCTTGGCTAGCATGGCGTCGTGGGTCGCGCGCGCGCCGCGATGCTTGCCGCCGTCGGTTCGTTTGCCGTGTACGGTGTACCGCTCGTCGGCCCCCACGCGGTGTGGCTGGTCGGCGAGACGCTGCTCAGGGCCAGGCGCCGACCGGGCTTTGAACCCGCGTGGCTGGCCGCCGAGGTCGGCGCGGCGGTGGCGCTTCAGCTCGTCGCTGGCCTCGTGGCCTACTGGGTCCTCCGCCGACCGCGCTCGGCACGCCCGGTGATCGCGCTGCTGGTGGCGGTGCCGACGATCATCGCGGTCACCGACTGGCTCTTCCTCATCGCCATCCCGACGCGCTTTCTCGTGGAGCCGGAGGCCGCGGCGGAGCACGCCGCGTGGCCGATCGAATGCCGGGTTCCCGATCGCATGCTCTTCAACGGTGGTGTGCCCGGCCCCGTGTGGGCCGTCGACTCGCGCGGTGAGCGCGCGCGGCTCGACGGCTGTCGGCTGGAGCCGCTGCCACCGATTGCGCGCGATCCCGGCTCGACGCCGGTCGCCCGCGCGACATCGGGACGGTTGCTGGTCATGCGCGCCGCGCGGGACGGCACGCAGACCTGGGCGTGGGTGGACCCGGGCGGCGCGCCCGTCGATCTCGCGCCGCCCGACATGCGCTGGCCGTCCTATTCGGCGCCGCTGCTGTCGCGTGACGGCGCATCGGTGGTCTGGGTCGTGCGTGACGGCGACGCGCAGCCGCCACCGCAGGCTTTATTGGTGCGGAAGCTCGGCGGCGGCGGCGAGCGCCGCGTGCCGCTCCGGGGATTGCCGCAGGGCTCCGTCGTGCCGATCGGGTTCGACTCGCCGGCCGGTGAGATCACGCTTGCCGTGAGCGAGCGCACGTTCGTCACCGTCGACCTCGATGGTGGCGTGCGCTGGGGACCGCTGCGGCCGACGGAGGTCGAGCCACTGTCGATGACGTTTCGCCGAATCGGCGCTGCCGGCTGGGTGGCGTGGGACGGCTATCGCGAAAGTGATGCCTACCGCCTCGCCTGGTCGCTGCCGGCCGGCCGCGGACTCTATCGCCTGCCCAAGGGTCGCAGCATCGTCGGCGTGGACGTCGATTCGACCGGCGCACTGATCGCGCTCAGTATGACCGGGACGGTCAGCCTCGGCGACATCCACGACGCGGTGGTCGTGCTTCGGGCGGGCGACGGCGTGGAGGTGTTTCGACGGTTCCTGCCGCGCTACACGCGCACCGCGGTGGCGTTCCTCGACGCCGAGCGGTTCGCGTACAGCGACTGGGTCGGGCAGCGGGCCGAAGTGCGCGTGCTGCGGATCGCGGAGCGGTGACTCAGGACGAAGCGATCGCCGCCTGCACGGCGGCGTCGAGGTCGTCGGGTCGCACCGGCTTGAACAGGCAGCGCTGCACGCGCAGTGCCGCGAGGCGTGCGCGCTCTTCCTCGCGCAGGCCCCAGCCCGTGATGAACACGACCGGCACCTTCGCGTCGACGGCGCGAACGCGCTCGGCCACTTCCCACCCGTTCATCCCGGCCATGCCGACGTTGGTCATGACGACGTCGTAGCGCCCCGGCGTGTAAATCTTCAGCGCGGCCGCGCCGCCGGCCGCGGCGCTGACCTCGTGGCCGGCGGCCTGCAGCAGCTCGGCGAGCGCCGACAGCACTTGCGGTTCGTCGTCCACGAGCAGGATGCGCGCCGACCGCCGCGGCGCCGGCTCCGACGACGTCAGGGGCGGCGCCGGCGTCTCGCTGGCGCAGGGGACGACCAGGGTGAACGTCGTGCCGCGATTGGGCTCGCTCTCCACGCGGATCTCGCCGCCGTGGCGCCGAACGATCGAGTACGCCATGGATAGACCGAGTCCGGATCCCGCTTCGCCCTTCGTCGAGAAGAAGGGTTCGAACACGCGGCGCCGCACGTGGTCCGGCATCCCGACACCGGTGTCGGTCACCGTCATCACGACCGTCTCGCCGACGTCCTTCGTCGAGATCGTCAGCGTGCCGCCATCGATCATGGCGTCCATCGCGTTGAGGATCAGGTTGGTCATGACCTCGGTCAGAGCGGCCGACCGCCCGTGGATGTGCTGCCGGGCTCTCAAATCGAGGCGCAGGTCCATCGGACGGCTGTCGTGGGCGATCTTCTCTTCCCACCGCGGCCGCGTGATGGCGACGGCGTCCTCGACGATGTGGTTGACGTCGACGGGCATGAACCGCTCGTCGGGTCGAAGCCGGGCGAACTGCTGGATGCGCCGCACGGTCTCCGAGCCGTCGAGCGCGGCCGATTCCACCACCGCGAGCGAGCGGTGCAGCAGCGCGGCGTTCTCGGGGTTGGCCTTCATGAGCTGCGCGTAGCCGAGAATCGCCTGCAGCAGGTTGTTGAAGTCGTGCGCGATCCCGCCGGCCAGCTGACCGAGCGCCGTCAGCTTCTCGGACTGGTGCAGCTGGCCCTCCACCTCACGCTGCGCGGTGATGTCGCGCACGATGGCGATGAGGCCGTCGAGGCCGCCCTGCCGATTGCGCAGGCCCGACAGCGTCACGGCCAGCGCAGCGGGCGTCTCGCGGAGCGTCGTCAGCGTCGTCTCGAACAGCTCCATGGCGGAGCCGCGGGCGAGGCGCTCGCGCGCCGTGCGGTAATCGCGCTCGGGCAGGAACTCGGTGATGCGCCGGGCCGTGGCGTCGGCGGCGGCGCGTCCGAACACCCGCTCGGCGGCGGGGTTCCAGCCGTCGATGCGGTCGTCGCCATCGACAGAGATGATCGCGTCGCCGGCCGACGCGATCAGCTGCTCGAGCGATCGCTTGGTGTCGGCGATCTGCCCGTACAGGCGCGAGTTGCGCAGCGCGATGGCGAGGTACTCGGACAGCATCTCGAGCAGCTCGCGCTCGTGCGGATCCACCGGGCGCGCCGAGGCGCGGTTGTCGGCGACCAGGTAGCCGAGCTGTCCCTCGGCATCGCGGATGGGACACACGACCAGGCACGCCGCGTCTTCGGGGCGCGCCGTGGGCTCGCTCGCCGTGAGCCCGACGCTGTCGTAGCCGAGCGCCGTCCGCAGCTGCGCCGACACCGCGGCCATCACGTCGTCCATGGCGAGATGACCGACGATCGTGCGGGAGATCTCGCGCACGATCGATAGCTGCGTCACCCGCAGCGACTGCTCGGTGGCTTCGCGACGCGCGGCCTCCTCGAGCTGGCGCGTTTTGGCCGACAGTCGGCGCATCTCCTCGACGAGGGTGGCCACCTCGCCGCGGGCGCCGAGATCGGTCTGACGGCGCAGCAGCGCGCGCCGCACGACGTCCTCGAGATCCTGCCGCGAGAACGGTTTGATGAGGTACTCGAAGGCGCCGTGGGTGAGCGCGAGCTTCACTGTCTCGAGCGAGGCGTAGGCCGTGATCATCACGACCTCGATGCTGGGATCCGCGCGCTTGACCCGCCGAAGCACCTCGAGCCCGTCCATCTCCGGCATCTTGATGTCCAGGATGACGACGTCGGGACGCACGCGGGGGAGCAGGTCGAGCGCCACGCGCCCGCTCTCGGCGGTGGTGATCTGGTACGCCGGCTTGAGGAGCATACGGAGCGACTCGCGCGGTCCGAGCTCGTCGTCGACGACCAGGATGCGGGCGGCGCTGGCCGGCGCGGTGGTCGTCGTCATGCCAGGGCCGGGGGCAGCGACACGACAAAAGACAGCTCGTGTCGCGTCTGCCGCACGCCGAGGCGTCCGCCCAGAGCCTCCACCAGCCGCTGGCTCACGGCCGGCCCGACGTCGATGAGGCTTTCCTGCACCATCTGCACGGGATCGAAGAGCCGCTCCAGCTTGTCCGCCGACACCGTCGCCGTGCGCGAGCCGACGACGATGCGGACGTCGTGGCCGCCGTCGGGCTCGGCGTGGCGGCCGACCGACAGCGCGATCTTCGCGAGGTCGTTTGGCGAATTATGGGTCAGATAGCGGATCAGGTACGAAAGTGCCTTGCGCAGCTGCGTGGCATCGACCTTGATCGGGAACGGCTCCGAGGCGGGCGCGACGTCGAGCTGGAGGTGCTTGCCGAGGCCGCCTTCGGCGAGGTCGATGGCCTCCACGAGCTGGGTCACCGCCTCGAACGCGTCCACCGTCGCGAAGTTTAACTCACCCTCCGTCACGAGCCCCGCCAATTTTTCAAAAACCTCGACGAGTCGGCGCACGTCCCGGCGCACGACCGAGGAAAAATGACGCCGGAAGTCGGGATCGTCGTAGCGCTCGCCGATCAGCTCGACGAAGGTATTGATGGAGACGAGCGGGTTCTTGATCTCGTCGGCGATGCGCGCCACCACGCGGGTGAGGAGCTGGAACTGGTCCGCTTCGCGTTTCTGGGCCGCCAGCTCCTTCTGGGCGGTCAGGTCCTCGAAGACGAGCACGGCGCCGAGCGGCGCGCTGTCCTCGTCGCGGATCACATAGGTGCTCACTTCGACCCAGAGGCGGCGCAGCGCCAGCTGGATCTCGGTGCGCGGCATGGCGCGGCCCGACGACAGCGCGTCGAAGAGCAGGTCGCCGAGCGGCGAGGGCAGCGCGCGCAGGTCCTGACCGACGACGGCGTGGGCAGACAGGCCCAGGATCTCCTCGGCGCGGCGGTTCATGGTGCCGACGCGTTGGTCGCGGCCGATCGTCACCACGCCACTCGACATGTGCGCCAGGATTCGCTCGTTGAACTCCTTCTCGCGCTCGAGCTGCTGGTGCAGCGCGATGTCGCGGATGACCGTCGCGAGCTGCGTGGCCAGGTCGAAGAGCGTCTCGATCTCGCTCCGCGAATATCCCGCGCCGAAGACCGGCTGGCCGAGCACCAGGATGGCCACCAGATCGCCGTGCGCCAGCAGCGGCGTGGCCACAACGGCCTGAAGGAGCTTCAGCTCCCTGACGAGCTCAGGATCCGTGACGTCGTGGAGGGCGAGCGGCCGGCCCTGGCCCGCCAGCCAGCGCGGCAGCCCCTCGCCGGCGGGCAGGTGCACCGACTGGACGATCTGCCGGGCCAGCCCGCGGTGGGCGACGATCCGGAACTCACGGCCGTCGGGATCGGGGAGGAGCACGGCCACGCGCGTCGGCCGGACGACGTCGCCAATGGCCTCAAGGAACGTGTCGAGCACGCGGCGCATGTCGAAGCCCGCCGCGAAGACCCGGCTGAACGCCTTCAGCACCCGCGCCAGTGCCGCGTTGTCCCACGACGTCTCGGCGGCGCCGCCAGCGCCGGTCGGCGTGGGGCGCGCCGAGGACGGCGACCGCAGCATTTTGATCTCCTGGACGAGCTTCTGCTTCTCGACGGCGTGGCGCAGAACCGCGTCCAGCTCGCGCGTGGTGAACCCGTCGGGCACTGTGAAGTCGGCGGTGGTTTCTTCTTCACCAGCGGCGCCGACGGCGACCACCAGCGCTCCCGGCGACACGTCGCGCGCCCCGCTCACGAACGTGCTCAACGCGCCGGCAGGCCCGGTGCTGTCGCGCAGCACCAGGTCGATCTCGACCAGGCGGAGCGTCTTGATCGCTTCGCTGTCGGAGGGCGTCTCGAAGATCGTGAACCCGCCGAGCCCACGCAGCAGCCGCGTGCGAAGGGCGTCGTCCGCCGTCACGACCAGGACGGTGTTCACGTGACCACCGATGTTACTCGATTACGCGGCCGGCGTGCAGATGATCAGTGGCCGGCGCGTCCTTGTTGGTCGCCGGGCGGAGACTCAAGCGCTGACCGGCGCGGTGACTCAGGCGCTCACCGGCGCGGTGACCGGCGCGAACGGGAAGTCGACAATGAACGTGGCGCCGCCGCCGGGAGGATTGATGGCGCGAAGCTTGGCGCCGTGCGCTTGCGCGACGCCGGCGGAGATCGCCAGCCCCAGGCCCGAGCCGCGCTGCTTCGTCGTGAAGAACGGCTCGAAGATCCGCTCCAGCAGCTCGGGGGCGATGCCGGGCCCGGTGTCGGCCACCGTCACGGTGATCTGCTCCGTCTCACGCGTGACGGCCACGCGGAGCTCACCGCCGGGTGGTGTTGCCTCGTGCGCGTTCATGAGCAGATTCAAGAACAACTGCACGAGATTGTGATGATCACCGAGCACGCGGTAGGGGGCATTGCCCACATTGGCGCTCACGCCGATGCGCTTCTCCTCGAAGGTCGCCTGCATCACTTCGAGCGCCTCGCCGAGGGGCATGCGCACGTCGATGGCATGCTCGGGGCGCCGCCCGGGATGCGCCAGCGTGCGCAGCCGATCGACGACACGCTCTACGCGCTGGATCTCGCGTCCGACGATGCGCCCGAACTCGCTCACGAATTGCGGCTCGCTCGAGCGCCGTGGCAGCAGCTGGGTGAACGCCTTGATCGCCACCAGCGGATTCTTGATCTCGTGGGCGATGCCGGAGGCGAGCACTTCGAAGTAGGCCAGCCGCTCCGCGCGTCGCCGCTCGACCTCGAGGTCCTTCAACGGCGTCAGGTCGCTGAACACCGCGACCGCGCCCAGCACCGTTCCCTCGGGGTCGCGCAGCGGTGACGTCGTGCAGATCACCGGGCGCGTGCGATCGGTCCCGGGCAGCTCGATCTCCGGCAGCGTGCGAGCCGTCCCATCGGCCGCGCTGGCCAGCAACGGCTCGCCGAGACACGGCGGCAGCTGCGCCGCCGGATGCCCTTTGATCTCTTCGGCTGACCGCCCGGTCAGCCGCTCGGCCGCCCGGTTGAACATCGCGATCCGCCCCGCCGACGTGATGGCCACCACGCCGCTCTCCATCGTGGCTACGATGTTC
>Ga0075431_100001591_pt1 | contig 21135 bp, 33 predicted proteins | sample RhiMetdeltSRZDD5_FD_75297 | JGI IMG/M metagenome (GOLD analysis project Ga0075431, IMG submission 75297) | Populus rhizosphere microbial communities from Tennessee, USA - Rhizosphere MetaG P. deltoides SRZDD5 | ecosystem: Host-associated > Plants > Roots > Rhizosphere > Soil | place: USA... | reverse complement strand
GCTGAAAAGCATGGGGCTGGAAAACGTGCTGATCATCACCGATGCGATCGACGACAACCTGCACCTCTCGTCGCGCAATCTGCCGCACGTCAACATCGTCACGGTGGCGAACACCGATCCGGTTAGTTTGATTCGCCACGACAAGGTGATCGTGACCCGCGGCGCCGTGGCCAAGATCGAGGAGCTCTTCGCATGAGCGAGGCATCTGCACCGAAAAATCAGGAGCGCCTTCTGCAGGTTCTGCTCGCCCCCGTCGTTTCCGAGAAGAGCACCTTCATCGGGGAGAAGCGTAACCAGTACGTGTTCCATGTCGCGCCGAACGCGACCAAGCCCGAGATCAAAGCTGCGGTCGAGCTCATGTTCAAGACGCAGGTGAAGGCGGTCAGCATCGTCAACGTCCGCGGCAAGGAGAAGCGCTTCGGCCGCTTCATGGGCAAGCGCATGAGCTGGAAGAAAGCCTATGTGGCGCTTCAGCCCGGCCAGGAAATCAACTTCGCCGAAGGCGGGGAGACCAAGTAATGCTAGTCAAAGTCAAACCGACTTCGCCCGGGCGTCGTCAGCTCGTCAAGGTCGTCACGCCGGGCCTGCACAAGGGCAAGCCGCTCCCGAGCCTGGTGGAGCGCGAGTCGAAGAGCGCGGGCCGCAACGCGCACGGCCGCATTACGATGCGGCACAAGGGTGGCGGCCACAAGCAGCACTACCGGGTCATCGACTTCAAGCGCAATAAAGACGGCATCCCCGCAAAAGTGGAGCGGCTCGAATACGATCCGAACAGGAGCGCGCATCTCGCGCTGCTACTCTACGCGGACGGTGAGCGCCGCTACATCATCGCGCAGAAAGGCGTTGCGGCCGGCATGCAGCTCATGTCCGGCTCGGAGGCGCCGATCAAGAACGGCAACACGTTGCCGCTCAGGAACATCCCGGTCGGCACGACGATCTGCTGCGTGGAAATGATGCCGGGCAAAGGCGCGCAGCTCGCGCGTGCAGCAGGGACTTCCGTGCAGCTCCTCGCGCGCGAAGGCGAATATGCGCAGCTGCGCCTTCGCTCCGGCGAGATCCGCCGCGTGCACATCAACTGCCGCGCGACGATCGGCGAAGTGGGCAACGAAGAGCATTCGCTCGAGTCGATCGGTAAAGCCGGACGCGTGCGCTGGCGCGGTGTGCGTCCGACGGTCCGCGGTGTGGCGATGAATCCGATCGACCATCCGCACGGCGGCGGCGAAGGCCGTACATCGGCGGGACAGCATCCGGTGAGCCCGTGGGGTGTGCTCACGAAAGGCTACAAGACACGCAAGAACAAGCGCACGAACAGCATGATCGTGCGCCGTCGCAACGCGAAGAGCGCGGGATAGGACACGGGATAAGACAATATGGCACGTTCAATCAAGAAAGGTCCGTTCGTCGACCATCACCTGCTGGACAAGGTCGAGGCCGCGCGGGCCGCTTCGGACAAGCGTCCGATCAAGACCTGGTCGCGCCGTTCGACGATCCTGCCGGATTTCGTCGGCCTGACGATCGCCGTCCATAACGGCAAGCAGCACATCCCGGTCTACATCACCGAGAACATGGTCGGTCACAAGCTCGGCGAGTTCGCGCACACGCGTGTGTTCAAGGGCCATTCGAAAGCGGGTTCGGCTGCTGCGGCAGACAAGAAGGCGAGCCCGACGCCGGCGGCCAAGTAGGGACGAATATGGATACCACAGCAAAACTGCGCGGCGTGCGGCTTTCGCCTCAGAAGGGGCGGCTGGTTGCCGATCTCATCCGCGGCAAAACCGTCGAGAGCGCGCTCAGCATCCTGCAGTTCAGCCCCAAGCGCGGCGCGATCATCATTCGCAAAGTGCTCGAATCCGCCATCGCGAACGCGGAGCACAACGCGGGCGCCGATATCGACGAGCTCAAGGTGACCCACATCTGCGTGGAAAAAGGGCCGGTGCTCAAGCGCTTCGCGGCGCGTGCCAAGGGCCGCGGCGTGCGCATCCTTAAACCGACATGCCATATCTTTCTAACCGTGGGCGACGGGAGACAGTAAATCTATGGGTCAGAAAATACATCCGACGGGCTTCCGCCTCGCTCTCAACAAGAACTGGGCGTCGCGCTGGTACGCGAACAACAAGAACTTTTCAGGCATGCTGCTCGAAGACGTGGGCGTGCGCGACTTCCTCAAGGAAAAGCTTGGGCACGCCGCCGTTTCGCGTGTCGTGATCGAGCGTCCGGCGAAGAATGCGCGCATCACCATATTCAGTGCGCGGCCGGGCGTCGTTATCGGCAAGAAAGGCGAAGACATCGAATCGCTGAAGGCACAGCTCCAGAAGATGCTCGGCGTGCCGGTGCACGTGAACATCGAGGAAGTGCGCAAGCCCGAGCTCGACGCCCAGTTGATCGCCGATTCGATCGCGCAGCAGTTGCAGAAGCGGATCATGTTCCGGCGCGCGATGAAACGTGCGATCACGAACGCAATGCGCCTGGGCGCGCAGGGCATCAAGATCATGAGTGCCGGCCGCCTGAACGGCATCGAGATCGCCCGCACCGAGTGGTATCGCGAAGGCCGCGTGCCGCTTCACACGATGCGCGCGGACATCGACTACGGATTCTCCGAAGCGAAAACGACCTACGGCGTGATCGGCATCAAGGTCTGGGTGTTCAAAGGCGAAATCATGGCCAAGAACGATCCGGCGCAGATCATCGCCGATGCGACGGCGCCCGCGGCGCCGCCCGAGCCGCCGCCCACGCGCAAGCCGCGCAAGACGCCCGGAAGAACAGGAGCAAGACGTGCTACAGCCAGCCAGACGTAAGTACCGCAAGGAGCAGAAGGGCCGCAACACCGGCAAAGCTACGCGCGGCAACAAAGTGAGCTTTGGCGAATACGGCCTGAAGGCGACCGGACGCGGCCGTCTCACCGCTCGTCAGATCGAGGCAGCACGGCGTGCGATGACCCGCCACATCAAACGGGGCGGCCGGATCTGGATCCGGATCTTCCCGGACAAGCCGATTTCGCAGAAGCCGGCCGAGGTCCGCATGGGCAACGGTAAGGGCAATCCCGAATACTGGGTCGCCGAAATTCAGCCGGGCAAGGTGCTGTACGAGATGGACGGCGTCGACGAGCCGACGGCCAAGGAAGCGTTCAGGCTTGCTGCGGCGAAGCTGCCGCTCGCCACGACGTTCGTGCAGCGCATGGTCGGCGGCTAAAGAGGAAACGACATGGAAGCCGCTGAATTGAGATCCAAATCGACCGACGAGCTCAACAAGGAGCTCCAGTCGCTGCTTCGCGCGCAATTCAACCTGCGTATGCAGAAAGCGACGCAGCAGCTCAACAACACGAGTCAGATCCGCAAAGTGCGCCGCGACATCGCGCGGGTGCGGACGGTGCTCAACCAGAAAGCCAGGGCCGAAACCGCATGAGCCAAGCAAATACGATTGAAGCGACGGCGAAGCCGGCCGCGAACAAACGGACCCTTACGGGGCGGGTCGTCAGCGACAAGATGGCGAAAACCGTGACCGTGCTGGTGGAGCGCCGGGTGAAGCATCCGCTCTATGGGAAATTCGTGACCCGCACCAAGAAGTACCACGCGCACGATGAGAACGGCGAGTCGCACGAAGGCGACGTCGTGGAGATCGAGGAGTGCCGCCCGGTCTCGAAGACCAAGGCGTGGCGCGTGATCCGGCTCGTCGAAAAGGCGCGGATGTAAGAGCTACGATGCGCAAGAAGTTATTGCCGGGATAGCAGGCCCGGAATATAATTTACGGCTTTTCGCGGCGCCCTCTCCGGCGGGGGTGCTGCGCCTAACCCGGACGGGCGCCAATACTGGCCCGGCGCGATAAGCAGCGCTGGCTAAGTTGGTGGAGCAGCATTTAGCGAGACGACACCATGATACAGATGCAGTCCATTTTGGACGTGGCTGACAATACCGGTGCACGCGAAGTCATGTGCATCAAGGTGCTGGGAGGCTCCAAACGTCGCTATGCAGGCATCGGCGACGTGATCAAGGTCAGCGTGAAGGATGCGGCGCCGCGCGGCCGGGTGAAGAAAGGCGAGATCTACAACGCCGTCGTCGTGCGCACGGCGAAAGGCGTGCGCCGGGCCGACGGGTCGCTCGTCAAGTTCGACTCGAACGCCGCCGTGCTGCTGAACCCCAAGCTGGAGCCGATCGGCACGCGCATATTCGGACCGGTGACGCGCGAATTGAGAACGGAGCGCTTCATGAAAATCGTGTCGCTCGCTCCCGAAGTGCTGTAACAAGAGACAGATCATGAGAAAGATCAGGAAAGGCGACGACGTCATAGTGACCACGGGCAAAGACCGTGGCAAGCGCGGCACGGTGCTCCGTGTCGTCGACGCCGAGCACGTGGTGGTGGAAGGCGCGAACAAGGTGAAGAAGCACCAGCGTCCGAATCCCATGAAAGGCATTACCGGTGGCATCACGGACAAGGAGATGCCGCTGCACGTATCCAATGTGGCGCTGTACAACCCGACGACGAAGAAGGCCGACCGCGTGGGCGTGCGTACGCTCGAGGACGGCCGGCGTGTTCGCTTCTTCAAGTCCAACGGTGAAGTGGCAGACGTATGAGCGAGAAAGACGCGAAAAAAGGCAAAGGCGCGAAGGACTCGAAGGACTCGAAGGACGCGAAGCCGAAGCAGCCGCAAGGCCAGGGCGCGCCAAAGCAGGCGAAGCAGGCCAAGGGCAAGCAAGGCGCCCAGGACGCCAAGCCTGCTCAAGCCGAGCTGCAGGAAGACAGGCCGAGCGGCCCGGCCGCACCGGCGCGTCTCCAGGTTTATTACCGCCAGCAGGTCACGAAGGACCTCACGCAGCAGTTCGGCTACAAGAGCCCGATGGAAGTGCCGCGTATCGAAAAGATCGTGCTCAACATGGGCGTCGGCGAGGCGGTCGCAGACAAGAAGATCATGGACAACGCGGTTGCCGACATGCAGAAGATCGCGGGTCAGAAGCCGGTGGTCACGGCCGCCCGCAAGTCGGTGGCGCAGTTCAAGATCCGGCAGGGCTACCCCGTGGGTTGCAAAGTGACGCTGCGCGGCGCGCGCATGTACGAGTTCCTCGATCGCCTGGTCAGCGTCGCGATGCCGCGGATCCGCGATTTTCGCGGGATCTCCGCCCGCTCGTTCGACGGCCGCGGCAACTACAACATGGGCGTGAAGGAACAGATCATTTTTCCCGAGATCGAGTACGACAAGATCGATGCAATCCGCGGAATGAACATCACGATCTCGACCACCGCGAAAACCGACGCCGAAGCGAAAGCCCTGCTCACGGCATTCAAATTCCCGTTCCGGAACTAGCGAACGGCTTCAGAAGGGACTTTGTAGAGATGGCCAAAACGGCATTGATCAACCGGAACGAAAAGCGCCGCGAGACCGTGAAGAAGCTCGCAGCGAAGCGCGCGGAGCTGCTCGCGACTGCGAACAACCCGAAGCTCGCGCCGGAGGAACGCTACGAGGCGAGACTCAAGCTTCAGAAGCTGCCGCGTGACGCTTCGCCCGTGAGGCTGCGCAACCGCTGCGCGCTGACCGGCCGTCCGCGCGGCACGTTCCGCAAGTTCGGTCTTGCCCGCAACAAGCTTCGCGAGATCGCGATGCGCGGCGAGATTCCCGGCGTGATCAAGGCGAGCTGGTAGAGAGCTCTGCGCAGGAGAGAATTGCATGAGTATGACTGATCCGATCTCCGACATGCTCACGCGCATACGCAATGCGCAGCAGTCGGAAAAACAGGCGGTGGCGATGCCTGCATCGAAGCTCAAGGCTTCGATCGCGAAAGTGCTGAAGGACGAAGGCTACATCGAGGATTTCGCGCTGCGCGAGGCGAGCGGTAAGCCGCAGCTGGAGATCAGCCTCAAGTACTACGCGGGCCGCCCCGTGATCGAGAAAATCGAGCGCGTGAGCCGACCGGGACTGCGTATCTACAAGCCGAGCCGGGAGATCCCGCAGGTCATGAACGGCCTCGGAATCGCGATCGTCTCCACGTCGAAAGGCGTGATGACGGATCGCAAGGCACGCGGCCTCGGTGTCGGCGGCGAAGTGCTCTGCTTCGTGTCCTAGAGAAAGCGCCATGTCCAGAATAGCCAATTACCCGGTGGTGCTGCCCGACAAGGTGGAAGTCACCATCAATCACGACGAAGTGTCGGTGAAAGGTCCGCTCGGCACGCTCACGCAGAAGCTCTCGCCGCGCGTGAAGATCGACCGCGTGGAGAATCGTCTCGAGTTCAAGGTGAACGACAACTCGCGCCAGGCGAACGCCATGTCCGGGACCGCGCGGGCGATCGTTGCGAACATGGTCACGGGCGTGACGAAAGGTTTCGAGCGCAAATTGACGCTCGTCGGCGTCGGCTATCGCGCGCAGGCGCAGGGCGACAAGCTGAACCTCACGCTCGGCTTCTCGCACCCTGTCGTGCACCAGCTGCCGAAAGGCATCAAGGCCGAAACTCCGACGCAGACCGAGATCATCATCAAGGGCACGGACAAACAGGTGGTTGGCCAGGTCGCCGCGGAAGTGCGGCGCTATCGCTCGCCCGAGCCGTACAAAGGCAAAGGCGTGCGTTACACGGGCGAGCAGATCATTCTGAAAGAGACGAAGAAGAAGTAGGTGCGATATGAGTGACAAGATCGAAGGTCGGCTGAGAAGGGCGCGCGCGACTCGCGCAAAGATCGCGCAACTGAGGGCGGTACGGCTGACCGTGCATCGCTCGAACACGCACATCTACGCGCAGGTGATCGATGCTTCGGGATCGAAAGTGCTGGCGAGCGCCTCCACGGCCGAACGCGACATCAAGGCGAACATGAAAAACGGCGGCAATGTGAAGGCCGCGGCGGACGTCGGCCGGCGCATCGCGGAGAAAGCGAAACAGCTCGGAATCTCGAACGTTGCGTTCGACCGCTCGGGCTACAAATTCCACGGCCGCGTGAAGGCATTGGCTGAAGCGGCCCGCGAAGCCGGACTCAAGTTCTGATGGGTTGCTTTTTCGTGACTCGTAATTCTGCGCAGCCGGCGAGCCGGCTGCGGCACTCTGTTAATTAGGCGGTATATGGCAAAAATCCAAGCGGGCAAGATGCAGACCGGCGAAGAGCGTTCGGACGGTTTGCGCGAAAAAATGGTTGCGGTGAACCGCGTAACCAAAGTGGTCAAAGGCGGGCGCGTGCTTGGCTTCGCGGCTCTGACGGTCGTCGGCGACGGCGACGGCGGAATCGGCATGGGTAAAGGCAAGGCGCGCGAGGTGCCGGTTGCGGTGCAAAAAGCGATGGAAGAAGCCCGCCGCAAGATGGTGAAGGTGCCGCTCAAGAACGGCACGCTGCAGCATGCCGTAGTGGGTCGTCACGGCGCGGCGCGCGTTTACATGCAGCCTGCTTCCGAAGGCACCGGCATCATCGCAGGCGGACCGGTACGCGCGGTGCTGGAAGTGATGGGTGTGTCGAACATTCTTTCGAAATGCCTGGGTTCGACCAACCCGTACAACGTCGTGCGCGCGACGATCAACGGTCTCACGTCGATGAACACGCCGTCCGCGATCGCGGCGAAACGCGGGAAGTCGGTCGAAGACATTACGGGGTAATCCATGGCCGAACAAAACAAAAAGATCCGGGTGACGCTCGTGAAGAGCCTGATCGGCACCAAACCCGAGCATCGCGCCTGCGTGCGCGGCTTGGGCCTGCGCCGCCGCAACCACACGGTCGAAGTGATCGACACGCCGGCCAATCGCGGCATGATCAATCGCGTGTCGTATCTCCTGAAATACGAGTAATCCTATGCAGCTCAACAAAGTAAAGCCTGCCGCCGGCGCGAAACATTCGAAAAAACGCGTAGGGCGGGGCATCGGCTCAGGGCTCGGCAAGACCGCGGGGCGCGGCCACAAAGGCCAGAAAGCGCGTGCCGGCGGTTTCCACAAGGTTGGTTTCGAAGGCGGTCAGATGCCGCTTCAGCGCCGGCTTCCGAAGCGCGGCTTCGTTTCGCTCAAGAAAGGCGATACGGCTGAAGTGCGGCTCGCGGACCTCCAGAAACTGGAGGCCGACGTAATCGACCTCGCCGCGCTCAAGGCGGCGGGTGTGGTGCCTCATCTCGCCTTGCGCGCGAAAGTGATTCTCGCCGGGGAAATCCAGCGGAAAGTCGCGCTGAAAGGCATTGCGATCAGCAAAGGCGCGCGTGCCGCGATCGAAGCCGCCGGCGGTACGGTCGAATCCCCGGTTGAAGAAGCGCCCGCCGGCAAGCTGAAGCCGAAGAACGCGGCGAGCGCTACGGCAAAGGCTGAGTAGATTTGGCCGCAAACACCTCTCTTCTTGCATCGGGCAAGCTCGGCGATCTCAAGCGCCGGCTGCTTTTCCTGCTCGGCGCGCTGATCGTATTCCGCGTCGGCTCGTTCATACCCGTTCCGGGTATCGATCAGGCGGTGCTCGCGGAGCTCTTCAGGGAGCAGCGCGGCGGCATCCTGGACATGTTCAACATGTTCTCGGGAGGCGCGCTTTCGCGTTTCTCGATCTTCGCGTTGGGGATCATGCCTTACATCTCCGCGTCGATCATCATGCAGTTGATGACGGTCGTCTCGCCGACGCTGGAAGCGTTGAAGAAGGAAGGCGAGGCGGGCCGCCGCAAGATCACCCAGTACACGCGTTACGGCACGTTCGGGCTGGCGCTTTTCCAGTCGCTCGGGATCGCGGTCGCGCTCGAGTCGCAGCGCAATCTGGTGATCGATCCGGGTCTGCTCTTTCGCCTGACCGCGATGGTCACGCTGACGACCGGCACGATGTTCCTCATGTGGCTGGGCGAGCAGATCACCGAGCGCGGTATCGGCAACGGCATTTCGCTCATCATTTTTGCGGGTATAGCGGCGGGATTCCCGCAGGCGGTGGCGGGCACTCTGGAGCTCGCCCGGACGGGCGCTTTCACCATTCCGGTGGTGCTGGTGATCTTTGCGCTGGTGGTCGGCGTTACGGCCTTCGTCGTGTTCGTCGAACGGGGGCAGCGCAAGATCCTCGTGAATTACGCGAAGCGACAGGTGGGCCGGAAAGTGTACGGCGGGCAGACCTCGCACCTCCCGCTCAAGCTCAACATGTCCGGCGTGATTCCGCCGATCTTCGCGTCCTCGATCATTCTTTTCCCCGCGACGCTCGTGGGCTGGTTCGGCTCGACGGAAGGGTTTACGTGGCTGCGTGACATCGCCGCCACGCTCTCACCCGGGCAGCCGATCTACGTGCTGCTCTATGCCTCGGCGATCATTTTCTTCTGCTACTTCTACACGGCCCTCGTCTTCAATCCCAAGGAAACGGCGGACAACCTGAAGAAAAGCGGCGCATTCGTGCCGGGCATACGGCCCGGCGACCAGACGGCGCGCTACATCGAGAAGATCATGATGCGGCTCACGCTCACGGGCTCGATCTACGTGACGCTCGTGTGCCTGTTGCCCGAGCTTCTGATCGTCTGGAAAAACGTGCCGTTCTATTTCGGCGGCACGAGTCTTTTGATCATCGTCGTGGTGACGATGGACTTCATGGCACAGGTCCAGGCGTACGTGATGTCGCACCAGTACGAGAGCCTGCTCAAAAAGGCGAACTTCAAGGGCGGCGTGTTCCCGACACGGTAATGGCGAAAGAAGAAACGATCCAGATGCAGGGCGAGATCGTCGAGACCCTGCCTAACGCGACATTCCGGGTAAAGCTCGAGAACGGTCACATCGTGCTGGGTCATATCTCCGGGAAGATGCGTATGCACTACATCCGCATCCTTCCGGGCGACAAGGTGACGGTGGAGCTCACGCCGTACGATTTGACGCGCGGCCGCATCGTATTCCGCGCGAAGTGAAAGGAAGAGAGATGAAAGTGCTCGCATCGGTTAAACGCATCTGCCGCAACTGCAAAGTGATCAAGCGCAAAGGCGTGGTTCGCGTGATCTGCAGCAAGGACCCGCGACATAAACAACGCCAGGGATGAAGAGCAACGATGCGCCCTGCGGGCGAGAAGCCTCCAGGCCTGTCCTGAGCTTGTCGAAGGACGCCTGGCGGCGTTAGAGAAAATTTTGTTGAGAATGAGGCGGTTAGATAGTAAAATGGATGGTTTTCCGTTTCGCACGCACCTGAAGGATTCCAGAGGTAAGACATGGCTCGTATAGCCGGCGTAAACATTCCGAATCAGCAGCATGCGGAAATCGCGCTCACTGCGATCTACGGGATCGGCCGCAGCCGGGCCCGCAACATTTGCGCGGCCGCAGGCATCGCAGGCACGACGAAGATGAAAGACCTGTCGGACAACGACATGGACCGCCTGCGGGAACAAGTGACGAAGTACACGATCGAAGGTGACCTTCGCCGCGAAGTCTCGATGAATATCAAGCGGCTGATGGACCTCGGCACGTGGCGCGGCAAGCGGCATCGCGCGGGTCTCCCCGTTCGCGGCCAGCGCACCCGCACCAACGCCCGCACGCGCAAAGGACCGCGCAAGGCCGCCGTGAAGATCGTGCGCGCCGGGGCAACGTAAGCTCTACTCGAAGGACACCACAATTTATGGCTAAAGCAAGCACCCGGGTGCGCAAGAAGGTCCGCAAGAACGTCGCGGAAGGCATCGCGCACATCCATGCTTCGTTCAACAACACGATCGTGACGATCACCGATCGCCAGGGCAACGCGCTCGCATGGGCGACGTGCGGCAGCAACGGCTTCAAGGGATCGCGCAAATCGACGCCGTTCGCCGCGCAGGTCGCCGCCGAGCAGGCGGGCCGGCTTGCGGCCGAGTCGGGTGTGAAGAACATCGAAGTGCGCATCAAGGGGCCGGGCCCGGGTCGCGAATCGGCCGTGCGCGCGCTGAACGCGGTGGGCTTCAAGATCACCAGCATTTCGGATGTGACACCGGTGCCGCACAACGGCTGCCGTCCGCCCAAGAAGCGGCGCATCTAAAGGAGAACCGAACAGTGGCAAGAAATCTGGACGCGCGCTGCCGGCAATGTCGTCGTGAAGGCGAGAAGCTCTTCCTGAAGGCGGAGAAATGTTTCACCGACAAGTGCGCCATCGAGCGCCGTAACTATCCGCCCGGGCAGCACGGGCAGAAGAACACTCGCCTTTCCGGGTACGGTGTGCAGCTTCGCGAGAAGCAAAAGGTGCGGCGCACCTACGGCGTGCTAGAGCGGCAATTCCGCTTGAATTACCAGCAGGCGGCCGCCAGCAAAGGCGTAACCGGCGAAGCGCTGCTGCAGATCCTCGAAGGCAGGCTCGACAGCGTCTGCTATCGCATGGGTTTCGGCGGCTCGCGCACCGAAGCGCGCCAGCTCGTGCGGCACAACGGCATCCTCGTGAACGGCAAGCGCGTGAACATCCCGTCATACCAGGTACGCCCCGGCGACGTGATCGAGGTCGCGCAGGCCGCGAAAGCGCAGCTGCGCATCAAGGCCTCCGCGGAAGCCGTGGCCTCGCGTGGCTACCCCGAGTGGGTCGAAGTCGACGCCGCCGCGCTGAAAGGCACGTTCAAGGCGCGCCCGCAGCGCTCCGAGCTGCCCTCCACGATCAACGAGTCGCTCGTTGTCGAGTTGTACTCGAAGTAACGAACGAGAGGTATCGATACTATGGCAAGCAGTGCCTTTCTCAAGCCTCGCATCATCGATGTTCAGAACGTGTCGCCCTACCACGCGCGGCTCACGATGGAGCCGTTCGAGCGTGGCTACGGCCACACGCTCGGTAACGCGCTACGGCGCACGCTCCTCTCTTCCATGCCCGGCTATTCCGCGACGGAAGTCAAGATGGCGGGCGTGCTGCACGAATATTCCACGATCGACGGCGTGCAGGAAGACGTCGTCGACATCCTGCTGAACCTGAAGGGCGTCGTGCTGAGAATGCACGGCCGCGACGAAGCGACGCTCACGCTCAAGAAGTCCGGCGAAGGCCTAGTTACGGCGGGTGATATCGAGCAGCAGCACGACATCGAGATCGTCAATCCCGATCATGTGATCGCGCATCTCGCACCGGGCGGGAAGCTCGACATGCAGATCAAAGTGGAGCAGGGGCGTGGTTACATCGCCGCGACGAGCCGGAAAACGGGCGATGAGGGACGTAGCGTCGGCAGCATCATGCTCGACGCATCGTTCAGTCCCGTGCGGCGCGTGAGCTACTCCGTCGAATCCGCGCGGGTCGAACAGCGCACGGACCTGGACAAGCTCATCATGGACATCGAGACGAATGGCGCGATAGAGCCCGAAGAGGCCGTGCGTTACGCTGCCCGCATTCTGGTCGAGCAGCTTTCGGTCTTCGCCGATCTGAAAGGCATGCCCGCGCAGATCGAAGAGAAGAAAGCGACCCAGATCGACCCGGTGCTGCTGCGGCCGGTCGACGACCTCGAGCTCACCGTGCGCTCGGCAAATTGTCTCAAGGCCGAGAACATCTACTACATCGGCGATCTCATCCAGCGCACCGAGACCGAGCTTCTCAAGACGCCGAATCTCGGTCGCAAGTCGCTGAACGAGATCAAGGAAGTGCTGGCCTCGCGCGGGTTGACACTCGGCATGAAGCTCGAGAACTGGCCGCCCGCAGGACTCGAAAAGGTATAAGAACATGCGCCACCGTCACGGCCTGAGGAAACTCAACCGCACGAGCAGCCACCGGCTCGCGATGCTGCGGAACATGAGCTGCTCGCTGCTGAAGCACGAGATCATCAAGACGACGCTGCCGAAAGCGAAAGAGCTGCGTCGCGTGGTCGAGCCGATCATCACGCTCGGCAAGGCGCCATCGCTCGCTAACCGGCGTCTCGCTTTCGATCGGCTGCGCGACCGTGCCGTGGTGGTGAAGCTCTTCGACGAAATCGGTCCGCGATATGCGGCGCGCAACGGCGGTTATCTGCGGATTCTGAAGTTCGGTTTCCGCAAAGGCGACAACGCGCCGATGGCACTCGTCGAGCTCGTCGATCGTCCCGAGGTGGAAGAACAGCCGGAAGCTGGCGAAGGCAAGACGTCGAAGAAAGCCGAGCCTTCCGAGCAGGCCACCGCCTGACCGGGCATCGCATTCGGCAGCGCCTCGGCGGGTAAACACCTCAGAGGGACACCCTGAGCATGGCCTGTGTCTTCGCAGGCCGCGTTCCCTCCGAGACCTTCCTTCCTTCAACTCGCGGTTGTCGGCACGATAGTAGTCCTGCACGACTACGGAGCCGGCGATCGGGCGTGTTCTTGGCGCCGTCCCACTTCAGCAGTACATTGCCGCGATGTTGAACACTCTGGAGCTCACGGGTCGCGTACGCACGCACGTAGTGCAGCGGGACGATCTGTGTGCCGCGATATACGCGGACGCGCTCGAGCCGTTTCTCGCCATGAAAGCGGACGCTGCGCGCGCCGGAGTCGACATCGCTGTCGTGAGCTCTTTTCGCGACTTCGCCGCGCAACAGCGGATCTGGGACCTGAAGTATCGGGGCGAGCGGCCGCTCTATGATGCCGAGGGCAACGTGCGCGATCACGCTTCGCTATCGGAGGAAGAGCTCGTCGACGCGATACTCTGCTGGAGCGCGGTGCCGGGGGGTAGCCGCCATCACTGGGGGACCGAGCTCGACGTCGTCGATGCCGCGGCGATGCCTGAAGGTTACCGCGTGCGCCTCGTACCTGCGGAGACGCAGCCGGGCGGCATCTTCTACCGCCTGCACTGCTGGCTCGACGCCAATATGCAGCGCTACGGGTTCTTCCGGCCCTATACGACGTTTCGCGGAGGCGTGCTGCCCGAGCCGTGGCATCTCAGCTACGCGCCGGTGTCGCTCCCTGCGTTACGGGCCCTGACGCTGGAAGTGCTGGCGGAGGCGATCCAGTCGAGCGACATGCTCGGTAAAGAGATCGTAGTGCTCAGGCTCCGACGAATCTACGAGCGTTACGTCGCCAACGTGGACCTTCCCGCGGCCGGCTCGCGCTCCGGCATTGCCTGAACCGCGGCGTGAATCTGCCGATTTTTCTTTTCACCGATTTCGGCTCCGCGGATATTTACGTCGGCCAGGTGAAAGCCGTGCTGCACGCTCGAGCGCGGGCTTGTGCAGTGATCGACCTGCTGAACGACGCGCCAGCGTTCGATATCGTCGCGAACGCGCATCTTCTTGCTGCACTCGTCCGCCGCCTGCCCGCCGAGTCTATCGTGCTCGGCGTCGTGGATCCCGGCGTCGGGAGCCAGCGCGGCGCTGTCATGCTGGAAGCCGAGGGCCGCTGGTTCATCGGGCCCGACAACGGGCTCTTCTCCGTCGTGCGCGCGCGTGCCGCGGCGAGCGCGTGCTTTACGCTCGACTGGCTTCCACAGCCCGAGTCTGCGTCGTTTCATGGCCGCGATCTTTTTGCCCCCGCTGCTGCAGCGATTGCGAGTGGTCGTGTCGACATTCGCTCGCGGGCACGAGAGACCGCGTTGGAGATCGAGCTCGATCCGGCGGACTTTCCGCGGATCATTTACGTGGATCACTACGGTAACGCGATGACCGGGCTTCGCGCGAATACGCTGGATCGCAGGGCGAGCTTGCGGCTGAAGGGTCGCGTGCTGCACTACGTGCGGGTTTTCACGGACGCGCCACGCGGTGAGATCTTCTGGTACGAGAACAGTATCGGGCTCGTAGAGATCGCGGCGAACCAGGCGAATGCATCCTCGCTCCTGGGACTCGCGGTCGGCGACGAGCTCTCCGTCGAGCCCGCGTAGGTCGGATGGTGCCGCAGTCCCTTTCTCTCCATACGATCGGCCACGGCAACCGCTCGCTCGAGGAATTCACGAGCCTGCTGCGCGGCTCGAAGGTCGAGTGTCTCGTGGACGTGCGCGCATTTCCCGGGTCGCGGCGGCATCCGCATTTCGGGCGTGGGGAGCTAGAGCGCACGCTGCCTCTGGCAAACATCGAATACGTGTGGGAAGGCGCAAGCCTCGGCGGGCGACGGCGGCCTCGCGCCGATTCGCCGCATGTGGCGCTCCGCAATGCGAGCTTCCGCGCGTATGCGGATCACATGGAAACGGACGTGTTTCGCGACGGCATCGAGCAATTGCTCGAGCGCGCAGCCGCGCGCTCGGTCGCGATCATGTGCGCAGAACGCCTGCCCTGGCAATGCCATCGCTACATGATTTCCGATTATCTCGTCGCGAACGGCGTGGAAGTGCGACATATCATCGACGCCGCGCCGCCCAAGCCACATGCGCTGCGCGCCGAAGCACGCATCGAGGACGGCCGTCTCGTCTACGACGCCAACGTACAGTCTCAGCTGACGCTGGACTGCTAGCGGCCGCCAGGGGCGCGCTGCGGCTCCGCAAGCGGCAGTCGCACCGTGAATTCGCAGCCTTTGCCCGCGCCTTCGCTGCGGACCTGTACGGATCCGCCGTGCAGCTCCACGAGGTTTTTCACGAGCGAAAGACCGATGCCCAGGCCGCCGTCCGCGCGCGCGACGTTCGCTGCAACCTGCGTGAAGAGATCGAAGATGTGCGGGTGCATCTCCTTCGGAATGCCGACGCCATTGTCCAGCACGTGCACGAGCGCTTCCGTCTGCTCCATGCTGGCGCGAAGTTCGATGTGACCGCCTTCGGGGGTGTACTTTGCGGCATTCCCGAGGAGATTCAAGAAAACCTGCTCTAGCCTGCCGGCATCGCCATTGACGACGATCGGCGCGGGCAGCACGTGCTGCGTGAATCGATGGCGCCGCTCCGCGAACAGCGAGCTCGTAGTCTCGACCACACGGGAGAGCACTTCCCGCAGATCGAGCGGCTCCAGGGCGAGCTGCACCTTGCCCGCACTGATGCGCGTCACGTCGAGGAGATCGTCGACCAGGCGCCGGATGAACTCGACCTGACGCTCGATCAGCTCGATTGGGTATTGCAGCGCGGCATCCTGCGGCTCCGCCATGCGCATCAGCTGAAGTGCGTTCATGAGCGGCGCGAGCGGGTTGCGAAGCTCGTGCGAGAGCGTCGAAAGAAAGATGTTCTTGTGTTCGTCGGCTTTCACGAGCGCTTCCACGCGATTGCGCAGCGTCTCGAGCTGCTCTTTCACGTCGGTTCGATTGCGCAGCGTCTTGGCGAATGCGATCACGTCGCCCTTGTCCGTGCGCAACGCAGTCGTGGAGCCCGTCGCCCAGAACCTGGACCCATCCGCGCGCTGGAGCCACCGGTCGTTGCTCACGTCGGTGCTCTGGGCCGCGACGCGCAGCTCGTAGTCCGGGACGCCCTGCTGCACGTCTTCGGCCGTGAAAAGGCGGTGCAGACTCAGGCCGATCATTTCATCGCGCGCATAGCCAAACACACGCGCGGCAGTAGGACTGCACCAGAGTATCGTGCCGTTGGTGTCGAGCAGCAGCGACGCCTGGTCGCTCGACTGCTCCGCCTGCATGAACAGAAGACGCTCGATTTCCATCGATAGCGTGAGGGCCTAACCGATGCGCGCCCGTGAGCGGCGCGCCTGGACGGAGGTGCAAGAAGTACGCCGCGCCCACCTCCGGCACTGTTTTAATGCGGAATCAGGACCTTAGCGCTGAAGGACCCACTTCGCGCCCTGGACGCGAAAAATCGAAAGGTAGGGCTGTTTGAGCTCGCCATTCGCGTCGAACTCGATTTCGGCCGTGACGCCCGGGTGTCTCATCTGTCGCAACAACGGGAGATATCGTGCGGGTTCGGTCGAGCCTGCTTTCTGCATCGCTGCGGCGAGCACCATTACGCCATCATAGAAGTACGGAGCATAGAGGCCGATCTCCTGCTTGTAACGCTGACGATACCGGTCGCGGAATGCGCCGCCTTGCGGCCTCGTCGACAGTGCAGCGCCGGGCGTCGATGCGATGTGTCCTTCCGCGGCAGGCCCGGCGAGCTCGAGGAACTTCGCGGTGTTCATGGTTTCGCCGCCGAGGAGCGGCGAGCTCACGCCGAGCTCTTTCATCTGTCGCGCAAGCGGCCCCGCCTGCGCGTCGTAGCCGGCGAAGAAAATCGCCTGCGGATTCGCCGCCTTCACGAGCGTCAGCATGGCGCGGAAATCGAAATCCTTGTCGCTGACATATTCGCGCCGCACGATTTCACCGCCTGCATTTTTGGACGACGTCACGAACGCATCGGCGAGCCCCTGTCCGTACGCGGTGCGATCGTCCACGACGACGAGACGCTTCAAGCCAAGACGACGCACGGCATAGTCGCCGAGCACCGAGCCCTGCTTGTCGTCGTCGGCCATCAGACGGAAAGCGGTCTTGTAGCCCTGGCGCGTGTACTTGGGATTCGTAGAAACCGAAAGCTGAGGTATGCCCGCGTCGTGGTAAATGCGCGAAGCGGGAATGGTCACGCCCGAGTTGAAATGCCCGACCATGCCGCGGATGCCCGCGTCGACGAGCCGCTGCGCCGCGATCGTGCCCGTCTTCGGATCCGCCTGATCGTCTTCGGCCACGAGCTCGAAACGTACCGCGTTGCCACCAATCGTGACGCGGCGCGCGTTCAACTCCGCGATCGCCATCTCCGCGCCGTTGCGATTGTCCTGCCCGTAATGCCCTTGCGGTCCCGTCAAAGGCGACGCGAAACCGATTTTCACTACCTGCTGCGCGTCTCGTCCCGCTTCCTTCTGTGCGGCGGAAGCGACTCCCGTCGTCCAGGCGAGAAGCGCCATGCCACACAGGAGCTGTGTCCCCCGGCTCGTGTACGGATTCATTTCGGCTGGAGTCCCAGACGCTCGACGGCCGCTTTCTCGAAGGCAGCCGCCTCGCGCCGCCATTTCACGTATTCGTCGCCGCCCATGTAGAAACCTCCATGCCCACACGCCTCCTCCTGTTTTCAGAACGACTTGAGCTACCGTGAGGCGCCGCACGGCGCCAGCGTCACTCGATCAGGATGACGCGATAATCGTTGACGTTCGTGCGCGTAGGGCCGGTCACGACGAGCGCGTCGATGGCCGAGAAGAACGTGTAGGCATCGTTGTTCGCGAGGAGCGCCGGGGCGCGGAGCTTTTTCGCGGCAGCACGCTTGAGCGCATCGGGCCTCAGTATGGCCCCGGCATTGTCTTCGGACCCGTCGATGCCGTCGGTGTCGCAGGCAAGAGCGTGAATTCCCGGCGCGGCTTCGAGGTCGATCGCAAGAGAGAGCAGGAATTCGGCGCAACGGCCGCCGCGTCCGTCACCGCGGACGGTGACAGTGCACTCGCCACCCGAGATCAGCGCAACGGGCGGCTGCCACGGCTCGGCGCGGCTGCGAACCTGGCGCGCGAGCGCGCCATACACTTTGCCGACTTCACGAGCTTCGCCGGTCACTGAGTCGCCGAGGATCGCCGCGTGCACGCCGTGCTTGCGAAGAAATTCCGCGGCTGATTGCAGCGAATCCTGCGCGCACGCGATGACGCGATTTTCCACGCGCTTGAACAATGGGTCGCCGGGCTTTGGTGTTTCCGCGATCTCTCCGGCGACCCCGCGCTTCAAGTGCTGCAGCACCGCCGGCGGCGCAGTGACGCCGTAGCGTTCGAGAACTTCCAGCGCGTCTTCGCAAGTCGTCGGATCCGGCGCACAGGGTCCGGATGCGATATGGGTGGGATCGTCGCCGGTCACGTCGGACACGATCAGCGCAAGCACGGGCGCGCGGCTCGCGGCGGCAAGGCGCCCGCCATGGATCGAGGAAAGGTGCTTGCGGACGGTATTCATGTCCTGGATCGGTGCGCCGGAGCGCAGCAGATCGTGCGTTGTCGCGCGAAGGTCGGACACCGTGAGGCCTTCAGCCGGAAACGACAGGAGACTCGAGCCTCCGCCGGAAAGCAGCACGAGCAGGAGATCGTCACGCGTCAAGGCTTTGGTTCGTCGGAGGATCTCCTGCGCGGCTTTTTCTCCGGCCTCGTCCGGCACCGGATGGCCCGCTTCGACGACCGCGATGCGATTCGTCAGCAGGCCATGCTGGTAGCGCGTGACGACGAGCCCGTCGAGCTCTCTATCTGCAGGCCAGTTCTGCTCGACCGCCAGGGCCATCGCGGCCGCGCCTTTGCCTGCACCGACCACGAGCGTGCGGCCTTTCGGCGGCGCCGGCAGATGGGGCGGTACACGCTTGAGCGGATCGGCCGCATCGAGTGCCGACTGGAAGCTTCCGAGAAGAAGCTCGCGTGCGCGCATTCAGCGGACGAGTAAACGGGCGAACGCGTAAGCGGGGAGGCGCGCGCTCATTGAAGCGCGGTCCTCAATGAACGTCCTGTGTGGCTGGCCGCCGTACGCGCGATCTCTTCCGGCGGACCTTCGGCGACGATGCGCCCGCCGCCGTCGCCGCCTTCAGGCCCGAGATCTATCACCCAGTCGGATGTCTTGATCACATCGAGATTGTGCTCGATCACGACGACCGTGTTGCCGTGATCGCGCAGCCGGTGCAGCACGCGCAGCAGCAGATCGACGTCGTGAAAGTGGAGCCCCGTCGTGGGCTCGTCGAGTATGTAGAGCGTGCGGCCGGTATCGCGTTTGGACAGCTCGAGTGCGAGCTTCACACGCTGTGCTTCCCCGCCCGAGAGCGTCGTGGCGCTTTGCCCGAGCTTGATGTAGCCCAGACCGACATCGGCGAGGGTCTGGAGCTTCCGTGCGAGGACCGGCACCGCTTTGAAGAACTCGGCCGCCTGCTCTACGGTCATCTGCAGCACCTCGTGGACGCTCTTCCCCTTGTAGTGGATTTCGAGCGTCTCGCGGTTGTAGCGGCGGCCGTGGCACACGTCGCAGGGAACGTAGATGTCGGGAAGGAAGTGCATTTCCACTTTGAGCATGCCGTCGCCCTGACATGCCTCGCACCGCCCGCCTTTCACGTTGAACGAGAAGCGCCCGGGGCCATAGCCGCGCTCGCGCGCAGCGGGAACGCCGGCGAAAAGCTCGCGTATCGGTGTGAAGAGCCCCGTATACGTCGCCGGATTCGATCGAGGCGTGCGGCCGATGGGGCTCTGGTCGACGTTCACGACCTTGTCGAAAAGCTCGAGCCCGGTGATCGCCTCGTGCGGCGCAGGATCGGTCGCGCTGCCATACAGGCGGTGGGCCGCGGCGTTGTAGAGCGTTTCGTTCACGAGCGTCGACTTGCCCGAGCCTGACACGCCCGTCACGCATACGAAGAGTCCCACGGGAATGTTCACCGTGACGTTCTTCAGATTGTTGCCCGTCGCCCCCGAGATGATCAGCTGCTGATTCGGATTCCGGCGGTTACGAAGATGCGGCAGCTGGATCCTCTTCCTGCGGCTGAGATACTGGCCCGTAAGCGATTCCGGATGGGCCGCAACCTCTTTCGGCGTTCCTTCCGCCACGACGCGTCCGCCATGCTCACCGGCTCCGGGTCCCATGTCGATCACGTAATCCGCGGACATGATGGCTTCCTCGTCGTGCTCGACGACGATGACGGAGTTGCCGATGTCGCGCAGGCGTTCGAGCGTGCGCAGCAGCCGCGCATTGTCGCGTTGATGGAGACCGATCGACGGCTCGTCGAGAACGTACATCACGCCGGTCAGGCCCGATCCGATCTGGCTCGCGAGACGGATGCGCTGTGCTTCGCCGCCGGACAGCGTGTCGGCGGAGCGGTCGAGCGACAGGTATTCGAGCCCCACGTCGACCAGGAACTGCAGCCGATTCACGATTTCGCGCACGATCTTGTCGGCGATCGCCTGCTTGACGCCAGGCAACTCCAGAGCTTTGAAGAACGCGATCGCCTGCGAAAGCGGAAGCTTCGAAATCTCGTATATGGGCCGCTCGGCCACTTTGACGTGCCGTGCTTCGCCGCGGAGCCGCGTTCCCGCGCACTCCGGGCATGGCTGCGTGTTCAGATATTTCGAGAGCTCTTCGCGTACCACCGCCGAATCCGTTTCGCGATAACGGCGCTCGAGGTTGGGCAGGACGCCTTCAAACGGGTGCTCGCGCACGTGCTTGTTGCCGCGCTCGCCGACGTAGATAAACCGCACTTTTTCTCGTCCCGAGCCGTGCAGGATCGCGTGCTGTACGGCCTCTGGCAGCTCGGCAAAAGGGCGCTCGAGGTCAAAGCCATAGTGACTCGCGAGACACTGCAGCAGCTGAAAGTAGAACTGATTGCGTCGATCCCAGCCTTTGATCGCACCCGATGCGAGCGAGAGCTCCGGGAAAGCGACGACTCGCTTCGGATCGAAGAAGCTGATGGTCCCGAGGCCGTCGCACCGTGGACACGCACCCATCGGGTTGTTGAACGAAAAGAGGCGTGGCTCGAGCTCGGGCAAGGAGTAGCTGCACACGGGGCAGG
>Ga0075431_100001586_pt1 | contig 21155 bp, 20 predicted proteins | sample RhiMetdeltSRZDD5_FD_75297 | JGI IMG/M metagenome (GOLD analysis project Ga0075431, IMG submission 75297) | Populus rhizosphere microbial communities from Tennessee, USA - Rhizosphere MetaG P. deltoides SRZDD5 | ecosystem: Host-associated > Plants > Roots > Rhizosphere > Soil | place: USA... | reverse complement strand
AACATAGAGACGCTGGCGGCCGTTGCGGGCGGGATCGTAAAGATCGAAGGGGCGCACCGCCGGCACATAGAGGAGCACGGTGTATTCGTGGCGGCCCTCGGCGCGGTAGTGGATGGTGAGCGCCGGATCGGCATAGAGGCCGGAGACATAGCCGAAGAACTCCTTGTGCTCCTCGGGCGTGACCTCGGATCTGGGGCGCATCCAGATGGCACTCGCGGCATTGATCTGGGCGTAGGTGTCCTTCTCCTTCTCGTCGGGGATCATGATCGGATGGGCGATGTGATCGGAGTAGCGGCGGACGATGTCGGCAAGGCGGGTGCGGTCGAGGAACTCCTCGGCGTCGTCGCGCAGATGGAGTCTGACCTCGGTGCCGCGGCGATGGTGATGGCCGGCCGGTGCCGGCTCGACCGTGAAGGTGCCGGCGCCGTCCGAGCTCCAGATCCAGGTCTCGCCGGAGCCGGCCTTGCGGGAGATGACCTCGACGCGGGAGGCCACCATGAAGGCGGAGTAGAAGCCGATGCCGAACTGGCCGATGAGGCGCGGCGCGTTGTCGCCGGCAAGCGCCTCGCGCATGAAGGCCTCGGTGCCCGATTTGGCGATGGTGCCGAGATTGTCGACCAGCTCGTCATGGCTCATGCCGATGCCGGTGTCGGTGACCGACAGGCGCCTGGCGGCACGGTCGGCGGCGATGACGATGCGCAGCGCCCCCTCGCCCTCGAGCAGCGCCGGCTCGGCAATGGCCTGATAACGCAGCTTGTCGAGGGCATCGGCGGCGTTGGAGATCAGCTCGCGGAGGAACACCTCGCGCTCGGAATAGACCGAGTGCACCATGAGGTGGAGAAGGCGGGAGACTTCGGCCTGGAAGGCACGGGTCTCGGCAACACCGGACGCGGATGCGACGTTGTCGGGCATGGCTTCAAGAAGACTGCTTATGTCGTTGCTTCAGTTGCCGATATCGGCAAGGCGGGTCGCAACGTCAAGAGGTGTGGTGGCGCCAAACAAAAAGCGGCCGGAGGGATCCGGCCGCAAAAGGGGTGTTCGCCTGATCTCTCGACATGCGAACCTGGGGACAAGTTGGTCCGGCCTGCCACGGCACGACAACGGGGGCTGGGGGGCTTGGTTTCCGCGGCCGCCCCGGACAAACCGGACCAATGAGGCAACGTGGAAAATCTCGCTTCGGAATGGGATTTGAGCTTGACTGCTTCGGGGCGAAATTAAGAAATCAGTGCAGGCGCGCGTCGGCCCTTAACTTCGGACGCTCGCCCCTTCGAGGAACCAGGCCTTGGATGACTCCGAGCGGATAGTTCGGCTCCCCCCGCAGATCTCTGGCAGCGCGGGGGAGGAAAACAACGCCAGGGCAGCGGGCGAGCGGCCGATCGCGTTCGACCGCCAGGAATTGTTCGAGATACTCAATCTCTACGGGCGGAAGGTGGCGCAGGGGGAGTGGCGCGACTATTCAATCGATTTCGGGCGGGAGACGGCCGTGTTCGCGGTGTTCCGGCGGACCAGCGAGGTGCCGCTCTACCGGATCGAAAAGACGCCCCGGCTGTCGCGCCGGCAGGGTGCCTATGCGGTGGTGGCGCAGGGCGGGCTCGTGCTGAAACGGGGCCACGACCTCCGGCAGGTGCTGAGGGTGCTGCTCAAAGGGCCGAAGCTGCAAACGATCTGACATGAAAAGGGCCTCTGGAGGGTCTCCAGAGGCCCGGATCGGTGTTGCCCGGACGTTCAGCGCTACTCGCTGCTGCGCATGATGCCGAGAATGTTCAGGATGTGGATGAACAGGGTGATGAAACTGCCATAGAGCATGAACGCTCCGAAAATCGCCTTGCCCTGGGCAATGCCGACGGCGTCGCCCTCGACATACATCGCCTTGATCTGCTGCGTCTCGAAGGCGGTCACGCCAGCGAACAGCAACACAACGATGCCGGAGGTCACCAGGCTCATCATCGTGCTCTGGAAGAACACGACGTTAACCAACATGGCGATGATCAAGCCGATCGACGCGATCAGGAAGAAGGTGCCGAAGCCTGAGAGATCACGCTTGGTGGTGTAGCCGACGAGACTCGTGGCGGCAAAGGTCACCGCAGTGATCCCGAGGGCCCTGATGATGAGGTCAGGCGCCTGACCAAGGTAAAGGGCGATCATCGGCGATATGAACAGACCCCAAAGCGCGGCATAACCCCAGTAGGCGGCGTGCGCCATGGTGGCATTGCCGGAGAAGATCAGGCGCGGGGCAAAGAAACCCAGGCCAAGCAGGCCAAAGAACAACACCCATTTCATGGGGCCGAGCGCCACCGCCTGCATCAGCGCCGGGTTGGCCGCCATGAACATGGACACCAGCGCCGTCACCGCGACGCCGAGAGCCATGTAGTTGTAAACGCGAAGCATGTACGACCGCAGGCCCTCGTCGACTTCGCGAACCCGCGCGCCGGCCTGGGTTTGCGCGACGGTCCTGTATCTGGTCTCGACCATTTGGAACTCCCTCGTCACAGCGATAGCGCTGCGGTTTGCGAATATGGGGAAGGCGTCGGAGGGTTGCAAGCGCGGATGGGGAGGATTGCCGAAATTTCAGATGATTAGACGGCGCCGCGCGAGCGAATAGGCCTCCTCGATCGCATAGGGGCCGCCGCCGCGGGACGGGCGGGAGGAAAAGAGCACGAACCGGCTGACTTCGAAGGGCCGGCTCTCATAGAGGTTGTGGGATGCGATATAGTCGTGAAGGCCGTCGAGACGGGTGTCCTTTAGCCGGGCGATCGTCACATGAGGGGTGAATTTCCGCTGTTCGGGGGGCAGGCCCAACATCTGGCAGATGCGCTCATGGATCGACTGGAGCCGCTTCAGGTCCTCACCCTCGGCGGCAACGCCGACATAAAGGGCGTGCGGCTTGTTGCCGCCGAAAGCGCCGACGCCCTTGAGCCTGATGCGGAACGGCCGGGCCACCACGGTGTCGAGGGCATCGGCGATCTCGTGCGCCAGGCCGTCCTCGATGTCGCCGATGAAGCGCAGGGTGATGTGGAAGGATTCGCGGTCGATCCAGCGGGCGCCCCAAACGCCGCCACGCATGAGTTCAAGCTCAAAGGCAATATCGGGGGGAATCTCGAGGCCGGTGAAGAGACGCGGCATGCTGTCCTCCTCATCGTCGTGAAGCCGAATCAGCTTCGCAACATCAACGCTACACGTAATTTGGGCCGGTGCAACCGGAACAAACGATTTATAACGTGGTGTCAGCGGGTTGATTTGCCGAGAGCCGAGATCACGGCAGGCAGGATGCGGGTGACGATCGCCGCGACGCCGGCCGCCGTCGGATGCATGCCGTCCGGCTGATTGAGCCGCGGGTCGCCGGCAACTCGATCGAGAAAGAACGGGTAGAGCGGCACGCCGTGGCGCGTGGCAAGCGCGGGATAGATGGCGTCGAAAGTTCTCGCGTAGTCCGCCCCCATATTCGGCGGCGCCCGCATGCCGACGAGCAGCACCGCGATGTTGCGCGCCTTCAGGCGTCCGAGCAACCGGTCGAGTGCGTCGCGGGTAACCGCCGGGTCGATGCCGCGAAGCGCATCATTGGCGCCGAGCTCGACGATGACGAGCACGGTGCCATCGGGAACCGCCCAGTCGAGCCGGGCGGCACCGGCGGAGGCGGTGTCGCCCGACACGCCGGCATTGGCGACCTTTGCATCGATGCCTTTCTCGACCAGGGCCGCTTCGAGGCGGGTGGCGAAATCTTCACCCTGTGCCAGGCCAAAGCCGGCGGTGAGGCTGTCACCGAGGGCGACGATCTGCAGCGGCGCGGCGCTCGCCGGAAACGCGGCGGCGAGGAGGAAGGCGAGGACGAGGGTCGGGAGCAGGGGCATGGGTGGTGAATAGTGGGTGGGCAGTAGGCGATGGGCAATAGGCCGTGAGCGTGCCCCCATGGCTACTGCCTAATGCCCACTGGCTTTTTGCCCTCGCATATCGACGCGCCCCAGCCTATGTAGCCGAGCGTGAACAGAGCGGTTTTCCTCCATGATGTGCGGGTGACACTGCCGAGCCGGGCCGGCCCGGTGGCGATTCTCAGGGGCTGCGATCTCGTGGCGGAGGCCGGGGAGGCGGTGGGATTGGTCGGGCCGTCTGGGTCCGGCAAGACCACCATCCTGATGGTGGTTGCCGGGCTCGAAGCGGTGACGGGCGGGACCGTCGAGGTGGCGGGCCAGGACCTCACCCGGCTGGACGAGGATGCGCTGGCGCGCTTCCGGCGCGACCATGTCGGCATCGTGTTCCAGGCGTTTCACCTGATCCCGGCAATGACAGCGCTCGAGAACGTGGCGGTGCCGCTCGAATTCCGCGGGCTCGCCCGGGCCCAGATGATCGCCCGGGAGGCGCTCGAGGCGGTCGGGCTCGGCCACCGGGTCAGCCACTATCCGGGTCAGCTGTCGGGCGGCGAGCAGCAACGGGTGGCGATCGCTAGGGCGCTCGCCGCCGGGGCACAGGTCATCCTCGCCGATGAGCCGACCGGCAATCTCGATCAGGAGACCGGCCAGAAGATCATGGAGCTGCTGTTCGCCCTGCAGCGGGAACGCGGCACGACGCTGCTGCTCGTCACCCATGACCATGAGCTGGTGAAACGCTGCGACCGGGTGCTCGAGGTGCGCGACGGCCGGATCGGCGCAATGGAACAGCGAATCGCATGATCAGGCTGGCGGCCCGTCTGGCGTTCAGGGAACTCCGCTCCGGGCTGCAAGGCCTCGGGCTGATGGTGGCGTGCCTGGCGCTCGGCGTCAGCGCCATCGCGGTGGTCGGCGCGCTGTCGGCGGCGATCGCGCGGGGACTGTCGGAGCAGGGCCAGCCGCTGCTCGGCGGCGATCTCGAATTTGCGGTGATGCATCGCAGCCTCACCGCACCCGAGCAGGTCTTTCTATCGGCGCGCGGACAGGTGAGCACGGTGGCGACGCTGCGTGGCATGGCCTCGGCCAAGGGTGAGCGAGCGCTGGTCGAGGTCAAGGCGGTCGATCCGGTCTATCCGTTGTTCGGCACGGTCAAGCTCGGCGACGGCAGCGATCTCTCGACAGCGCTGGCGCAACGCGGAGAGCACTTTGGCGCGATCGCCGATCCGGCGCTTCTCGGCAAGCTCGGGATCGGCCCGGGCGATACGATCCAGCTCGGAAATCGAGAATTCGAGCTCAGGGCGGCGCTCCTCGGTGAGCCCGACCGGGTGGCCGATGGTTTTGCGCTCGGGCCGCGGCTGATGATCTCGCGCGAGGGGCTCGCGGCCACCGGGCTGGTGCAGCCGGGGAGCCTCGTCACCTGGCGGCACCGGCTCAAGCTCGCCAGCACCGGCGACAGCGATGTCAAGCAGGTGATGCAGGAAGCGAGGCGGCAGTTTCCGCAAGCCGGCTGGCGCATTCGCGGTCGGGACAACGCGGCGCCGCAGGTCGGGCGGTTCGTCGATCGCGTCAGCTTCTTCCTGTCGCTCGCGGGCCTGGCGGCGCTGATCACCGGCGGCGTCGGGGTGGCCAACACGGTCAGGGCCTTTCTCAATCGGCGCATGGCGAATATCGCGATGTTGAAATGCCTCGGGGCATCGGCTGGGCTGGTTTTCCAGATCTATTTCATCGAGGTCCTGGCGGTGGCGCTGCTCGCGGTCGTCATCGGGCTCGTTCCGGGTGCGATCGCGCCGGCCGTCGTCAGCGGGCTCTTCGGCGCGGCGCTGCCGCTCCCCATCGCCACCGGCATCGAATGGGGCGCATTGGCACTGGCGGCCGTCTATGGCCTTATCGCCGCGGTCGGCTTCGCGGTCGGGCCGCTGGCGCTCGCCATGGATGTGCGGGCGATCACGCTGCTGCGCAGCGCCGCCGGACTGGCGCGGGCGCAACATCGCATCAGGATCATCGCGGTCCAGGCGGTGGCAGCGCTGGCGCTTGCGGTCATTGCCCTGATGACCTTGCCGGACCTCACCATCACGGCCTGGTTCATCGGCGGCTTGGCGCTGTCCTTCGCCGTGCTGTCCGGACTGGCCCGGCTCTTGATGCTCGCTGCCGAGCGACTTCCTGCACCGGCCAATGCGGTGAGGGCCTATGCGGTGAGCTCGCTCTATCGTCCGGGCAGCGCCACGCCCTCGGCGGTGCTGTCGCTCGGCCTCGGACTCACGCTGTTCGTGACGCTGGCGCTGGTCGACCGATCGATCAGCAGCGAGCTGCGCTCGAGCCTGCCGGCGAGCGCGCCATCCTTCTATTTCCTCGATGTGCCGAACGGCGAGCGCGACCGGTTCGTGGCGTTGCTGCGCGACACCTCGGGCAGCGACCGCATCGGCGATGCACCGATGCTGCGCGGCCAGATCACCAAGGTGAACGGCATTGCGGCCGACAAGGTGCGATCGTCTCCCGATGCCCGGTGGGCGCTGGGCGGCGATCGCGGCCTGACCTATGCGGCGGAGCCGCCGCGGGGCAGCGACATCGTCGCCGGCTCGTGGTGGCCACGGGACTATAGCGGGCCGCCGCTCGTGTCGTTCACCACCGATGTGGCGAACGGCCTCGGGCTCAAGCTTGGCGACACGATCAGCGTCAATGTGCTGGGGCGGGAGGTGACGGCGAGGATCGCGAGCCTGCGCGAGGTCAACTGGCGAAGCCTCGAGATGAATTTCGTGATGATCTTCTCGCCCAACACGCTGGAGCAGGCACCGCATACGCATCTCGTGACGGTGCATGCGGCGCCCGAGACCCAGCCGGCGGTGCTCAAGGCGGTGTCGCGGGCCTATCCGGCGGTGACGGCGATCAGCATCGCGGAAGCGCTCGAAACGGTCGGAAGCGTTCTCGCCCGGCTGGTGGCGGCGGTGCGCATGGCGAGCGGCGTGACGCTGTTTGCCGGCGTGCTGGTGCTGGCGGGAGCGCTGGCGGCGACGCTCGCCGGCCGGCAGCATGATTTCGCCATCCTCAAGACCTTCGGCGCAACCCGACGGCAACTCATCTGGGCACTGGTCGGCGAGCATGCGCTGCTCGGCCTCATCTGCGCCTGCTTCGCCATGCTGATCGGCTCGGCGGCGGCGTTGGCGATCGTAAACCACGTGCTCGAGATGCATTTCGACTTTTCGCTGGCGGTGGCGCTGTGGACGGCATTGGCGGCGATGGCGCTGACGATCGTTGCTGGCGTTGCGACGGCCTGGCCGGCCTTGTCGGTCAGGCCGGCGCGGCATCTTAGAAGCGATTGATCCGGCCGGTCATTTGCAAGGGCGGTCCGGCCTCGCGTATTGTCGCCGACGGGAGATGATGTCGATGGTGGTGCTCAACCGGATTTACACCAAGACGGGGGACAAAGGCACGACGGCGCTCGGCACCGGCGAACGGGTGAAGAAATCGGCGCTGCGGATCGAGGCCTATGGCACGGTCGACGAGACCAACGCGGTCATCGGCATGGTGCGGCTGCACCTGGCGGAGCCCGGATTTGCGGCGCTCGACCAGATGCTAGGGCTGATCCAGAACGATCTGTTCGATCTCGGGGCCGATCTCTGCACGCCGCAACGCGGCGTCAAGGAGGGGCAGGAGGCGCTGCGGATCGTTGCCGCCCAGGTCGAGCGGCTGGAACGGCAGATCGATGCGCTCAATGAGGCACTGCCGCCCTTGCGGTCCTTCGTTCTGCCCGGCGGTCATCCGGCCGCAGCGCATCTCCATCTCGCACGCACGGTGTGCCGGCGGGCCGAGCGGGCGATGGTGGCGCTCAAGGAAGTGCCGGGCGAAGACGTCTCGGACGATGCGCTCAGCTATGCCAACCGGCTGTCGGATTTCCTGTTCGTGGCCTCACGCTTCGTCAACGCGCAAAGTGCCGGTGACGTGCTGTGGGTGCCGGGCAAATCGCGCGGGGAGAGTTGAGGGGCGGCGATGTTCATCCCTCTTCACGACGATGCGCCATTGCGGATCATCCGCTTCCAGCTCGTCAATGGCGCGCTCATCGCGGTCAACGTGCTGGTGCTGCTCTACAGTCACCTGATCCTCGGCGGGACGAGCGAAGAGCAGTTCCAGATGGTGACCGGGATCATTCCGGCGGTGCTTTACGACCGGGCGACGCTTCCGCCCGATTTCGTGCACATCCCCGAGCAGCTGACGCTCGTCACCTACATGTTCGTCCATGCCGACTGGTTTCATCTCCTGACCAACATGCTGTTCCTGTGGGTGTTCGGCGACAATGTCGAGGACGCCTATGGCCATGTCGGCTATCTCGTCTTCTATCTGTTCTGCGGCGTCGCGGCAGGCTTCATCCATGCGGTGATGTTCCCCAATTCGGAGATGCCGCTGATCGGGGCATCGGGGGCAGTGTCGGGGGTGCTCGCCGCCTATCTGGTGCTGCTGCCGCGGGCCCGGGTGTGGATCCTGGTGCTGTTCCGGCTGCCGCTCCGGGTCCCGGCGGCGCTGGCGCTCATCGGCTGGATCGTGGTGCAGGTGGTGAGCCTCTTTGCGCTGACCGACGATGAGAGCGTGTCGGTGGCATGGTGGGCCCATATTGGCGGCTTCGCCATCGGGCTCTTGATCACGCTTTTGCTGCGCAGCCGGCTCCGGGAGCGGCTCGAGAGCGAGCTCAAGGTCGCATCTGACCTGCCCAATGCCGGTCAAGGCGTTGACTCGGCCCGGGTGCGTCACTAGGGTCCGCGCCGCTCACTGGCCTCGAAGAGATCTCGCCCATGAAGGTTCTGGTCGCTGTCAAGCGCGTCGTCGATTTCAACGTCAAAATCCGCGTCAAGGCGGACGGCTCGGGAGTCGAGCTCGCCAATGTGAAGATGTCGATGAACCCGTTCGACGAGATCGGCGTCGAGGAGGCGGTGAGGCTCAAGGAGGCCGGCAAGGCGAGCGAGATCGTCGCGGTGTCGATCGGACCGCAGCAGGCGCAGGAGACCATCCGCACGGCGCTGGCGATGGGCGCCGATCGGGGCATCCTGGTGAAGGTCGACGGGCAGGTCGAGCCCTTGGCGGTGGCCAAGATCCTCAAAGGGATCGTCGAGGCCGAGAAGCCGGGGCTGGTCATCCTCGGGAAGCAGGCGATCGACGATGATTGCAATCAGACCGGCCAGATGCTGGCGGCGCTGCTCGGATGGGCGCAGGGCACTTTCGCCTCGAAGGTCGAGATCGAAGGCGAGCATGCGATCGTCACCCGCGAGATCGATGGCGGGCTGCAGACGCTGAAGCTTCGGATGCCGCTGATCATCACCACCGATCTCAGGCTCAACCAGCCGCGCTATGCGTCGCTGCCGAACATCATGAAGGCGAAGAAGAAGCCGCTCGACGAGAAGACGCCGGCCGATTACGGGGTCGACGTGACGCCGCGGCTCAAGGTGCTGAGCACCACCGAGCCGCCGCGGCGACAGGCCGGCCAGCGGGTGAAGACGATCGCCGAGCTCGTGGACAAGCTGAAGAATGAAGCAGGAGTGATCTGACGATGGCCGTCCTCCTCATTGCAGAGCATGACAATCAGGGTTTGCGGGACGCCACCAGCAAGGCGCTGACCGCAGCACTTGAGCTCGGCTCGGACGTGCATGTGCTGGTGGCAGGCAAGAATGCACAAGGCGCAGCCGCCGAGGCGGCCAAGCTCGCGGGCGTGAAGAAGGTGCTGCTCAGCGAGGCGGATTGCTTCGAGCGGCCGCTCGCCGAGCCGCTGGCGGCGCTCGTGGTGTCGCTTGCCCCGAGCTACGACACGATCGTCGCGGCGGCGACCACCAACGGCAAGAACTACGCGCCCCGCATCGCAGCGCTGCTCGACGTGATGCAGATCTCCGAGATCACCGCGGTGAAGTCGCCCGACACGTTCGAGCGGCTGATCTATGCCGGCAATGCCATCCAGACGGTGCAGTCGAGCGAACCCAAGAAGGTGCTGACGGTACGCACAGCCGGCTTCCAGGCGACCGGCCAGGGCGGCAATGCGCCTGTCGAGTCGGTGGCGGCGGCGAGCGATCCCGGCCTCTCGGTTTATCAGGGGGAGAATCTGTCGCGTTCCGACCGGCCGGAGCTGACGTCAGCCCGGATCGTCATCTCGGGCGGCCGCGGCATGCAGAATGGCGAGAATTTCAAGCTGCTGGAGAAGGTGGCGGACAAGCTGTCGGCGGCAGTCGGCGCGTCGCGGGCGGCGGTCGATGCGGGCTTCGTGCCGAATGATTACCAGGTCGGGCAGACCGGCAAGGTGGTGGCGCCGGAACTCTATATCGCGGTCGGCATATCGGGGGCGATCCAGCATCTCGCCGGGATGAAGGATTCCAAGGTGATCGTCGCCATCAACAAGGACGAGGAGGCGCCGATCTTTCAGGTGGCCGATTATGGACTTGTTGCCGATTTGTTCCAGGCGGTGCCGGAACTCGAGAGCGAACTTTCCAAGCGCGGTTACTGATCCTTCGGCGGTGCACTCCCGCAGTGCAACGAAATCCATACCGCAGGTGCGAAAACACGCTTGTCGCGCTGGCTCCAGCGTTATAGGCTCGCGTGCTTTCGAACGGGTGACGTGACTATGAGGATTCGGAGCGTTGGCGTCATCGGCGCCGGCCAGATGGGCAACGGAATCGCACATGTGTGCGCGGTTGCCGGGTATGAAGTCGGTCTCTACGACCAATCGGACGAAAAAATCGAAGCGGCACTGTCGACGATCAGGAAGAACCTGGCGCGCAGCGTGAAGTCCGGCCGGATCCGGCCGGAGCAGGAAAGCGAAGCCCTGCGGCGAATCCGCACCGTCAGCGGCCTCGAAAGCCTGGGCGACAGCGATCTCGTCATCGAGACCGCGGTCGAGGACGAGCAGGTCAAGCGCAAGATCTTTGCGGCGCTGTGCCCGGTCCTCAAGAAGGACGCGATCATCGGCACCAACACATCTTCGCTGTCGATCACCCGGCTTGCCGCCTCGACGGACCGGCCGGAGCAGTTCATCGGCATTCATTTCATGAATCCGGTGCCGCTGATGGAGCTGGTGGAGGTCATTCGCGGCATCGCCACCGACGATCAGACCTTCGCGACGGTGAAGGAATTCGCGAGCTCCCTCGGCAAGACCATCGCGGTGGCCGAGGATTTCCCCGCCTTCATCGTCAACCGCATCCTGCTGCCGATGATCAACGAGGCGGTCTACACGCTTTATGAGGGGGTAGGGTCGGTCGAGGCCATCGACACCGCCATGCGGCTCGGGGCGCATCACCCGATGGGACCGCTCGAGCTTGCCGATTTCATCGGCCTCGATACCTGCCTGGCGGTGATGCAGGTGCTTTATGAGGGCCTGGCGGATTCGAAATACCGGCCGTGTCCGCTGCTCGTCAAATATGTGGAAGCGGGCTGGCTCGGGCGAAAGACCCAGCGCGGCTTCTACGATTACCGCGGCGAGAAGCCAGTCCCCACCCGCTAATCCGCTCGCTTCAGAGCGGCTTTTTCGTCTCTGTTGCAGCGCCCTCGGCGATGGCGGCCCTGATCAGCTGCTCGGCCTCCGGCGTATTCCACTCGGCCGGACCGAGCAGGCGGCCGATCTCGCGTCCCTGGCGATCGACAAGCACCGATGCCGGCAGACCGATCGCCTGGAGCGCTCCCAAGGCCTTGGAGGACGGATCGACATAGAGCTTGAGGGCGGTCGCCTTAGCCTCGTCGAGAAAGGCGGCGGATGCGGCGGCGCCCTTGCGGTCGATGCTGATGGCGAGGACCTCGAAATCCGCACCCCCGAGCTTGGACTGCAGCTCCGCCAGCGCCGGCATCTCCTTGCGGCAGGGGGCGCACCAGGTCGCCCAGAGATTGACGAGCGCCACCTTGCCGCGCCAGTCCGACAGCTTGAGCGGCTTGCCGTCGCCATCGGCAAAAACGAGATCGGCGACCGCCGGCCGCTGCGGCTTGACCACGAAGGCGGCGAGCGGACCGGTGGCCATGGCGCGGGTGATCGGCCCGGGCGCGCCGGCAGTCGCCCTCGGCGGCGACGCAGGGTTGCTCCCCGGGTTGAGGATCGGGTACATCGCATAGGCTGCAGCGATGAGCCCCAGGGCAACGAGAATCGCTGCCGCGCGCCACCATGGGATGCGAGAGCTGTCGGCGCCTGTCATGGTGTAACCCGTTTCGGAATTTCGAAAGCTGCTGTCATGACCAATAAGATGTGGGGCGGCCGTTTTGCCTCCGGACCGGCCTCGATCATGGAGGAGATCAATGCCTCGATCGATTTCGATCGGCGGCTCTGGCGGGAGGATATCGCCGGCTCGGCGGCGCATTGCAAGATGCTGGTGGCGCAGGGGATCATCGCCAAGGAGGATGGAGAAGCGATTCTCAAGGGGCTCGAGCAGATCCAGGGCGAGATCGAGGGCGGCAGCTTCGCGTTCTCGCGGGCGCTGGAGGACATCCACCTCAATATCGAAAGCCGGCTCAAGGAGCTGATCGGACCGGCGGCGGGACGGCTCCATACGGCGCGGTCGCGCAACGACCAGGTGGCGACCGATTTCCGGCTGTTCGTGCGGCAGGCGAGCGAGGCGCTGGAGGCGGCGATCGAGGCGCTGCAGCGGGCGCTGGCGCGGCAGGCACTGAAGCACGCGGCAACCGTCATGCCGGGCTTCACCCACCTCCAGTCGGCCCAACCGGTCACGCTCGGCCATCATCTGCTCGCCTATGTGGAGATGTTCTCGCGCGACCGCGGGCGCTTCGCCGATGCGCGGCTGCGGATGAACGAGTGCCCGCTCGGGGCGGCGGCGCTTGCCGGCACCTCCTTCGCCATCGATCGCGATCAGACGGCACAAGCGCTCGGCTTCGCTCGGCCGATGCGCAACTCGATCGATGCGGTGTCGGATCGCGACTTCGCGCTCGAAGTGCTGGCGGCGGCGACGATCGCGGCGACCCATCTGTCGCGGCTCGGCGAGGAGGTGGTGCTGTGGTGCTCCTCGCCATTCGGCTTCGTCGGCCTGTCGGATGCCTTCACCACCGGATCGTCGATCATGCCGCAGAAGCGCAATCCCGATGCGGCGGAGCTCACGCGCGCCAAGGTGGGGCGCATTCTCGGGGCGTTCACGGCGCTGACGGTGGTGATGAAGGGGCTGCCGATGACTTATTCGAAGGACATGCAGGAGGACAAGCAGCCGTTCTTCGATGCGATCGACAATCTGTCGCTGGCGATTGCGGCGATGACCGGAGTGGTCGGCGATCTACGTCCACATGTCGAGCGGCTGAAGGAGGCCGCGGCGGCGGGACATGCGACGGCGACCGACCTTGCCGACTGGCTGGTGTCGCGGCTCGGCATGCCGTTCCGCGAGGCGCATCACGTGACCGGCCGGCTGGTGGCCGAGGCCGACCGCAAGGGATGCGCTCTGGCGGAGCTGTCGCTCAGCGATCTCAAGGCGGTCGAGCCGCTCATCACAGCGGAGATCTTCGACGTTCTGACAGTGGAAAACTCGGTGGCATCGCGGCGGAGCTATGGCGGCACGGCGCCGGAAAATGTCCGGAAAGCCGCCGAAAGCTGGCTTGCCGAGCTCGGCAAGCCGAAACCGTGAAGCGCTTGGACAGCCGCGCCCCGGTGCTGTAGAAGGGAAGAATCCGTCCTGACGTTAGGAAGGCTCGCGTCTTCATGCGCTCGATCCTGCTGGTGCTGGCTGCCACCTTGCTGCTCGCGGGCTGCGGCGCGCGCGGCCCGCTTGAGCCGCCGCCCGGCTCGACTGCCAGCCAGAAGCAGAAGAACCCCGATTTCATCCTCGACAAGGCTATTTGAGCATAGACGCTAAGAGACCGCCGCCCATGCATCATTTCGCGTATCGCTGCGGTGTCCTTCATGCCGAGGATGTCGATCTTCACATGCTCGCGGGCGAGGTCGACACGCCGTTCTATTGCTATTCGACCGCAACCTTGCAGCGCCATTACAAGGTGTTCGACGAGGCCTTCGAGGGGGTGGAGCACCAGGTGTTCTACGCCATGAAGGCGAATTCCAATCAGGCGGTGATCCGGACGCTCGCCGATTGCGGCGCCGGCATGGACGTAGTGTCGGAGGGCGAACTCAGGCGGGCGCTGGCGGCCGGGGTGCCGGGACGGCGGATCGTGTTCTCGGGCGTCGGCAAGACGGCGCGCGAGATGGCGCTCGGGCTCAAGGAAGGGATCAACTGCTTCAACGTCGAATCGGAGCCCGAGCTCGAGCTCCTGAGCGAGATCGCCAACCGGATCGGCACGCGGGCGCCGGTATCGCTCAGGGTCAATCCGGACATCGATGCCGGCACCCATGAGAAAATCACCACCGGGCGGTCGGAGAACAAGTTCGGCATCCCGTTCGCGGAGGCGCGGCGGGTCTATCAGCGGGCCCGGGCGCTGCCCGGCGTCGAGGTGGCCGGCGTCGACATGCATATTGGCAGCCAGGTCACCCGGCTCGAGCCCTACGAGCATTCCTACCGGCTGATGGCGCAGCTGATCGAGATGCTGCGCGAGGACGGTCATGACATCCGACATGCCGATCTCGGCGGCGGGCTTGGCGTGCCCTATCGCGGCACCAATGACGTGCCGCCGCATCCGGAGGAGTATGCCGCGATGGTCAAGCGGACGCTCGGCCATGTCGGGGTCAAGCTCTATCTGGAACCTGGCCGGATGATCGTCGGCAATGCCGGGATCCTGGTGTCCAGGGTGGTCTATGTGAAGAAGAATGGCGAGAAGACCTTCATCATCGCCGATGCGGCGATGAACGATCTGATCCGGCCGACGCTCTACGACGCCTGGCACAATATCCTGACGGTTGTCGAGCCGGAGCCGGGTCATCGCCTGCGCGAGGCCGATGTGGTCGGGCCGGTCTGCGAATCGGGCGACTATCTGGCGCGAAACCGGCCGCTGCCGCCGCTCGAGGCGGGCGACCTGATCGCCATCATGACGGCAGGCGCCTATGGGGCGGTGCAGGCGTCGACCTATAATTCGCGGCCGCTGGTGGCCGAGATCCTGGTCAAGGGCGACCGGTTCGCCATCGTTCGGCCGCGGCAATCCTATGAGGATTTGGTCGGCGCCGACCGCCTGGCCGGGTGGCAGGGTCAATGAGGCGGTAGGCAGTAGGCAGTAGGCAGTAGGCAGTAGGCAGTAGAGTAGGGAAGTTCTCCTCTCACGGCCTACTGCCTAACGCCTACTGCCCCAGCCAGTGCGCTGGCCAGGACACATCGGCCACCGAACTGCTGTGCCAATCAGCGGAAATCCTGCTGTCGGGGGAGCCATCGACGGGCAAAACGTGTTAAGCGTCACATAGGATGAGCAACGATCCGGCAACGCGGCTTGGCCGCAAGATCCGCCTGGCCCAGATCGGCCTGGCCTTCGAGCGCATCTGGGGTGCGGCATTCCCGGCGGTGATGACCGTCGGGGTGGCATTGCTTTTCGTGGTGAGCGGTGCGGCCCAGCTCGTGCCGGTGAGCGTGCGGCTCGGCATTCTCGGCGTTGCCGCCATCCTGTTCGTCGGATTTTCCTTCCGGCTGCTGGGCATCAGGCTGCCGAACACCGGCGAAGCGCTGGCGCGGCTCGAGCGCGACAACCATCTGCGCCACCGCCCCGCCACCTCCTGGCTCGACACGCTGGCGCTCGGGGCCGACAATCCCGACAGCCGGACATTGTGGATCGCCCATAAGAACCGCCTCAAGCGCGAGCTGGATGCGCTGAAATCGCACCTGCCACGGTCGCCGCTGCCGGCGCGCGACCCGATGGCGCTGCGCAATGGCCTGGCGCTGGGACTGGTGGCGGCATTGTTCCTCAATGCCGGCGACTGGCGCGACCGGGTGAGCGAGGCGGTGAGCCTCAATCCGATGCCGGCGGTGCCGGCCAGAGTCGACGCCTGGATCTCGCCGCCGGCCTATACCGGGCGGGCCCCGGTTCTCCTCACCGGCGAGGCGCAGAGCGCGCGGGGCGGCAATGGCGGCGAGTTCCTGGTTCCGGAAGGCTCGGCGCTGACCGTCCGGATCAATGGAGCGCGCGACGGACGGGTCACGCTCTATCAGCTGACGACCGATGGCGAGCGTGGCGCGGTGGCGCAGACCCTGACCATGACGACGCCGAAACCGGGGGATGCCGCGGAAGCCCGCACGGTGCTGCAGCGGCCGGTCCATGCCGATGTCACCGACGGGTCGCACATGCTGGGCAGCTGGCGGATCGCCCTCATTCCCGATGCGGCGCCGCAGGTGGAGCTCGATGGCGACATTGCCCCGACACCGTCCGGGGCGTTTGCGGTGCCCTGGCGGGCGTCGGACGACTATGGCGTGGTCGGTATCGACGCCACGTTCCGCCAGGTGGCCGAGGCGCCACGGCCCGGCCAGCCGGCAGCGGCACCCGACAGCCCGTTCCTCAAGGATGCGCCGGGCTTTGCCATTGCGCTCCAGAAGCTCAATCCACGCGACGCCAAGGGTCGGGCGTTCCAGGACCTCACCGCCCATCCCTGGGCCGGGCTCCTGGTCGACATGACGCTCGTCGCCCGCGACCAGGCCGGGCAGCTGGGGCGCGGCAAGCCGGTGCGGTTCCGCCTGCCGGAGCGCCAGTTCAGCAAGCCGCTGGCCAGCGCGCTGGTGGAGCAGCGCAAGGTGCTGATCCGGACGCCGGCGCAGAAAGGCAAGGTGGTGCGCTCGCTGTCGGCGCTGATGGCATGGCCGGACGGGCTGTTCGAGACCAGCGGCAGCTATATGGGCGTGCGGATGTCGGCAAGCCGTCTCTATGGCATCAAGAGCAATGAGGACCTGCGTGGCGTCATCGACCTCCTGTGGGAGATCGCGATCAGCGTCGAGGACGGGACGCTCGACGATGCGCTGAAAAACCTCGAATCGCTGCGCAAGGAGCTGCAGAAGGCGCTGGCCGAGGGCGCGCCGCCCGACAAGATCGCCGATCTCATGCGCCAGCTGCGCGAGGCGATGAACAAATATCTCGAGGCGATGCAGAAGCAGGCGCTCGAGCGGATGCGGCAGGGCAATGCTCAGCAGCAGCGCCGGCAGCCGGGACGCGAGGTGCGCTCGGAAGATCTCCAGAAGATGCTCGACCAGATCGAGAATCTGGCCAAGCAGGGGTCGCGCGACGCGGCGCAGGAGATGCTTGCCCAGCTCGAAAACCTGCTCAAGAACCTGCAGCCCGGCATGGCCAACCAGATGCAGCGCAGCGGCCCGATGGAGCGGATGCTCGATCAGCTCGGCGAGATGATGCGCCGGCAGCAGCAGCTGATGGACGAGACCTTCCGGTTGCCGCAGGGCGGGCAGCAGGGGCAGCAGGGAATGGACGAACAGGGTGGCCAGCAGGGTCAGGAGTCGCGTCCCGGTCAGCAAGGGCGCCAGTCCGGCGGGCGCGGTCAGGGCCAGAGCGGGCGGCTGGCCGAGCAGCAGGGCGATCTCGGGCGGACGCTCGACGAGCTGCTGCGGCAGCTTGGCGAGCAGGGGATGGACCAGCCGGGCGGGCTCGGGCGGGCGCGCCGCTCGATGGAGGATGCGACGGGGGCGCTCGAGGGGGCCGACCGCGACCGGGCGCTCGGCTCGCAGAACGAGGCCATGCAGGCGCTGCGCGAGGGAGCGCAGTCGATGGCGCGCGAGATGATGCAGCAGCAGGGGACCGGGAACCAGGGCAATTACGGCCGCCATGGCGAGGCCCGCGGCGATGATCGCGACCCGCTCGGCCGGCCGATGCCGCGCAGCGGCGAGGATTACGGGCCCGACCGCAACATGCTGCCGGGCGAGGCGGCGATCGAGCAGGCGCGGCGGATCCTCGATTATCTGCGCAGCCGCTCCAACGAGCCGAACCGGCCGAAGGTCGAGCTCGATTATTTCGACCGGCTGCTGCGCGGGCTTTACTAACGCCGGCGGAGATGGCCGACAAAGGGCAGCTCGCGAAAGGCGTGGGCCATGTCCATGCCATAGCCGACGACGAACACGTCCGGGCAGCGGAAGCCGAGAAAATCGGCATCGATGTCGGCGGCGCGATGGCCGAGCTTGTCGAGCAGAACCGCGACAAGGACGCGCCTTGCCCCGCGCGCTGCCAGCAGATCCTTGGCATAGGCGAGGGTGCGGCCGGATTCGAGAATGTCGTCGACCAGCAGGACGTCACGGCCGCGTACATCGGATTCGATGTCGCGCAGCACCTCGACATGACCCGAGGAGCGGGTGTGCTCGCGATAGCTCGCAAGCATCATGAAATCGACTTCGGGGCTCAGCCCGACGCGAAAGAGGGCGCGCAGCAGGTCGGCGGCAAAGACGAAGCTGCCCTTGAGAACGGGAACGACGAGGAGCGACAGCGGGCGGGTGGCGGCAATCTCGGCGGCGAGCTCGCCCACCCGGCGGGCGATCTCGGCTTCGCCAAACAGCACGTCGATCACATGGCCGTCGATATCCACCGCCGTCATGGGCGGGGGTTTAGCGCGATTTCGCCGGCTTCAGCAAAGCTTATCTCGACCTCGCGGGCGGTGAGCGGCGGTGATGCCAGGCGGGTGGTGAAGCCGGTGGCCTCGCCGGGCCTGAGGGCGCGGGTCGCGACGCCCTTGAGCGTCCAGGCATAGACCTCGCGGCCGGCACCATCCTTGAGGCGGAACTTGAGGTCGGGCACGCGGTGATCGCTGCCGGCGCTGTTGACGACCTCGCCGCGAATGGCGAGCACCGTTGTGCCGTCGGCTATGCTGTGGCTCTGCTCGACGCCACGGATGGTGAAGTTGGCAATTCCGGCATCGAGGCCGACGGCGATATAGAGCCGGGCGGCACCCGGCAGAAGCGGCGCGAGCCGGTGGGGGAACAGCATCAGCAAGGCGAGCGGCACGGCAATGACAAGGGCGAGGATCGACCAGCCGCGAAGCTCGGCGCGGCGGCGCCGGCGGGCAGCGGCGTGGCATTCGGCAGCCTCGCGGACGCCCGGGCAATGGCGACGGCGTCATCCTCGATCGCCGGATCGTCGAGCAGCGGGTGCCCTGACGGGTCGAGGCCCGCCACCACGTCGCTGACATCAAAGGCGCTCGATTCCAGCCAGCCATGGCCGCAGCCGCGGCAGCGCACCAGCTGACGATGAGCGTGCATCGGCAGCGCGTTGCGAGTTGCGCAGGACGGACAGGTCACTATCATCGTCGAAGCGTCCCTCGAAAGGTGGTGATTCGCTGGCTGAGTCGAGTTCCGGTCGAAGCTCGAGCCCATGTGCGAGCAGCTAGCGACAGTCTGGTTAAATCGGAGTTAAGCGGCCTCTCTATCGCTTCGGGGAAGGGTGAGACGTGATCCGCCTGGACAATGTCGGGCTGAGATATGGGCGGGGCCCCGAGATTCTGCGCGACATCTGCTTCGAGCTGGCGCAGGGGTCGTTCACTTTCCTGACCGGCCCTTCGGGGGCCGGCAAGTCGTCGCTGCTCCGGCTGCTGTTCCTGGCGCTCAAGCCGACGCGCGGGCTGATCTCGCTGTTCGGCCGCGACGTGGCGACGCTCAGGCGGCGCGAGGTTCCCGACATGCGGCGGCGAATCGGCGTGGTGTTCCAGGATTTCCGGCTGCTCGATCACCTGACGACCTTCGAGAATGTGGCGCTGCCGCTCAGGGTCCAGGGCAAGCGGTGCGAGGATTACCGCCGCGATGTCGGGGAGCTCCTGTCGTGGGTCGGGCTGTCGGCCCAGGCCGATGCCTATCCGCCGGTGCTGTCGGGCGGCGAGAAGCAGCGGGCGGCGATCGCCCGGGCGGTGATCGGCAAGCCCGATCTCTTGCTGGCGGACGAGCCGACCGGCAATGTCGACCCGGCGCTCGCCAGCCGCCTGCTCAGGCTGTTCGTCGAGCTCAACCGCTTCGGCACCACAGTGCTCATCGCATCGCATGACAGCCTGCTGATCCAGGAGGCGAAGGCGCCGGTGATGACGCTTTCCAAGGGCGAGCTCAAATGGACGCGGTGAAGATCAGGCCGCGGCCGGCCGGCCCGATCATGCCGGCGAGCACCGCGGCGCTGCGCACCATGATGATCGCCATGTCGGCCATGTGCTTTCTCGCCTGCCTTGCCATTGCCGGGCTCCTGATGGTGAGCGCCGCGGCATCGAGCTGGACGTCGAAGGTCGGCAGCGAGTTGACGGTGCAGGTCAGGCCGTCCGACGGGGTTGATATCGAGCAGGCGGTGGAGAGCGTCAATGCCGTGCTGGCGGCGACGCACGGGATCAAGCGCCATTACACGCTATCGCGCGCTGACAGCGCCAAGCTCCTGAAACCTTGGCTCGGCGCCGGGGCGATGCTCGAGGACCTGCCGGTGCCACGGCTGATCGGCGTGGTGGTCGATGGGAACCAGCCCCCCGATCTCGACCGGCTGGCGCTCGCCATCGAGGCGGCGACCCCCGGCGCCAGCCTCGACAGCCATCGCCGCTGGCAAACCGAGATGGTGCGGCTCGCCGATGTGCTACGCTATGTCGGCTTCGCCATTCTGCTGGTCATTGCCGGAACGGCAGCGGCGCTCGTCGTCTATGCCAGCCGGGGGGCGCTCGAGGCCAATCGCGACACGATCGAGGTCCTGTATCTGGCGGGCGCCCGCGATCGGTTCATCGCCAGCCAGGTGGAGCGGCGGTTCCTCAGGACCGGGCTCGTCGCCGGACTCTGCGGCCTCGCCGCAGCGGCGGTGCTGCTGGCGCTGGTCGCCGGCTTCGGCGATGGCCGCGGCAGCGGCGGAATCGCGGGTGCGGTCAAGGTGCTGATGTTCTCCGAAATCGACGATTCGGCGCGGACGCTGGCGCTTTTCGGGCTGGTGCCGCTGCTTACCACAGTGCTCTGCCTGATCAGCGCCCGGCTGGCGGTAACACGCATTTTGCGGGCGATGTTCTGATGCCGATCACGATGAAAATCGGCTGGACAAGCCGTGACGGGGCCGAGCACAATCGATGCGCGCAACCGACTGCACAGCGGGTGAACGTGCCGGGCTCGGCAATGACAGGCAGGGAGAACGGGTCAGAAGCGAGCCATGGGGCGTCGCTTGCCGACAGGGCGCCGGGTCGGGCGGTGGGCCGGCGCCATTGGCTGGCGCTCGCGGTGCTGGCGGCAGTCCTCATGTTTCTCGGCGGCTTTGCGGTGTTCGTCCTCAGGAGCCCGACGCCGCCTGCGGGTTTCTCCGGGCAGGCCGATGGCATCGTGGTGCTGACCGGCGGTCCGCAGCGGATCAACGAAGCCCTCGAGCTCCTGCGCAACCACCAGGGCAAGCGCCTGCTGATCACCGGCGTCCATCCGCATACCTCGGAGCGGCGGCTGTCGCAATTGTCCGGCGAGGGGACGCTGTTCGGCTGCTGCGTCGATATAGATCGGG
>Ga0075431_100001584_pt1 | contig 21166 bp, 19 predicted proteins | sample RhiMetdeltSRZDD5_FD_75297 | JGI IMG/M metagenome (GOLD analysis project Ga0075431, IMG submission 75297) | Populus rhizosphere microbial communities from Tennessee, USA - Rhizosphere MetaG P. deltoides SRZDD5 | ecosystem: Host-associated > Plants > Roots > Rhizosphere > Soil | place: USA... | reverse complement strand
TCGATGATGTCCTTGATCCCCACCGGCACGCCGTGCAGGAGGCCGATGGGCCGGCCGGTCAGCCGCTCCTCGTCGGCGGCGCGCGCCTGCGCGAGGGCGTGCGCCGGATCGAGGAAGGTCCAGGCCTGCACCTCCCCGTCCACCTTCCGCACCCGCGTCAGGCACGCCTCGACCAGCTCGACGGCGGAGATGGTCCCCGCGCGGATGAGGCGGGCCGCGTCGACCGCGGTCAGCGCGTGCAGATCGGCCGCGTCACTTGCCGTAGAGGAACTCCGGCAGCCAGAGCGACATGCCCGGCCAGATGTACATGAAGACGAGGCACAGAATGACGATCAGCATGTACGGCATCATCCCGGCGAAGATCTGATTGAGGGTGACGTGCTTGGGCGACACGCCCTTGAGGTAGAAGGCCGACATCGCCACCGGTGGCGAAAGGAACGCCGCCTGCAGGTTCACCGCCACCATGGTGCCGAAGAGGATGGGGTCGATGTTGAAGTGGCTGAGGAGGGGGATGAAGATCGGGCAGAAGATCACGATGATCTCCGTCCACTCCAGCGGCCAGCCCAGGAAGAAGATGAGCGCCTGGGCGAGAATCAGGAAGCCGAGCGGCGACAGGTTCATGGACAGCACCCACCGCTCGATGAGCCCCTGGCCGCCGTGCAGCGCGAACACCGCCGAGAAGAGCGCCGAGCCCACGAACAGCCAGCACACCATGGCGGTGGTCTTGGCGGTGAGGAAGGTCGACTCCCTGAAGTTCCGCCGAAGCTCGGGCGAGACGCGCATGTACCAGAGTCCCGGCACGACCGTGCCCAGGAACGCGCCGCCCAGCGACGCCGACACCGCCAGCGAGGCCCAGGGCTCCTCCTTCCACCAACCGAGCCCGAACCCAACGAGGGCACCGACCAGGCTCCACCACCAGACGGCGCGCGCGTAGCGGGCCATCACTGCGAGGTACATGGCCCCCAGCGCGCCGATCGCCGCCGACTCGCTGGCGGTGGTGATGCCGAAGAGGATCACCGCGAGTACCACCACGGTGAGCACGCCCAGCGGCACCACGGAGGCGATAAGCTCCCGCAGGATCTCGAGCTGCTCGCCATCCATGCGGGCGTAGTAGACGAACAGGAGGAGAGCGGACAGGCCGGCGAGCCCCCAGAACCAGAAATAGAACCGCGTGGGGATCTGGCCCGCGCCGGTGCTCGTGGTGGGATCGCGGAGCGACGTCATCTCTTCGGGTGGGCCCTCGGGCCGGGATTCCTCCTGCGCGGGATCACCGGCGGCGCCCAGCTCCTGCGGCTTCTCCTCGTCGGTGCTCTCCGACGAGGCGGCGGCGCCTAGCTCCTGGGGCTTCTCCTCCTTCGCGGGAGCGGCGACGGACGCGGGCGTGGGGGTGGCCGGACGCACGACCGTGGTGGGCGGCGCCGCGCTCGCCGCCACCTCGGGCGCGTGGTAGACGACGACGTACCACCACGTCGCCGCGAAGACCCCGACGGTGAGGACCAGAGGGACCGAGATCACGAGCAGGCCCTGCACGATTTGGCGATACCCGGGCGCGCGAAGACGCAGCGCCGCCCCGAGGAGACCCGGCACCACGCTCCCACCCCGGGGGCCCTCGAGTTGGCGGAGAAAGTCCGGTACGGGTACCCGGTACTGGTCCGGGGGGAGCCTGGGCGCGATGCGCGGGTTGATCAGGGCCCAGCCCAGGATATAGGCCAGGTAGAGCGCGGTGAGGAAGAAGCCCGGGAGCATGGCGGCCGCGTAGAGCTTCACGATGGACTGCCCCGCCACCGCGGCGTAGACGATGAGCATCACCGAGGGCGGGATGAGGATGCCCAGCGTGCCCCCGGCGGTGATGGCGCCGGCGGCCAGCCGCACGTCGTAGCCGGCCTTGAGCATCGGGCGCATGGCGATGACGCCCATGAGCACCACCACCGCCCCCACGATACCGGAGGCGATGCCCCAGAACGCGCACACGAGGAGCGTGGTCACCGCCAGGGAGGCGGGCACCCGGCGGAAGGCGAGCTGCACGCTGTGGAACATGCGGTCCACCAGCGCCGCCCGCTCCATGATGTAGCCCATGAACACGAAGAGGGGCACCGAGAGCAGCGTGTCGTTGGTCATCACCCCATAGGTCCGCTGGACGATGAGGTCGAAGGCCCGGTTCTCCCACCAGTGTTGCGCCGAGTCGAAGAAGGCCACGTACCCGAAGACCATGCCCAGGCCCATGAGGGTGAAGGCGGTGGGGAACCCCATCATGATGGCCACCACGATGAGGCCCAGCATGAGGAGGCCGAGGGACGGGTCGCTCACCGATCCTGGTCCACCACGCTCCGGTGGCGGGCCGCCTCCTCGATAGCATGCGCGCCTTCCAGGGCCGCCCGGCGCGACTCCTCGTCCACGTACTCGCTGTGCCCGAGCTGAGTGTCGAGGACGTCGATCTCCTCCACGTCCTCTATCCGCGCGGGCCAGGCCCCCCGGCGCAGGCACACCGCGCACCGTACGATCTCCCCGAGGCCCTGCAGCATCACCAGGGCCCCGCCCAGCGGGATCATCGTCTTGAAATGGTAGACGGGCGGCCCTTCCGCGGTCACGGTGGAGTGCTCGTCGATCTTCCACGAGAGCAGCGCGTAGTCGGTCCCCGCATAGATGAGGCCGAGGATGCCGGGGATGAAGAAGAGGAAGTAGAGCGCGAGGTCCAGGGCGGCCTGCTTGCGGGGCGTGAGGTAGGAGTACACGAAGTCGGCGCGCACGTGGCCGGCGGCGGCGAGGGTGTAGGCTCCGCACAGCATGAACAGGGTCCCGTACAGCATGTTGTTGAAATCGAAGATCCAGGCGGTGGGACGGTTCAGAATGTAGCGCTTGAACACCTCGATGGAGACCACGAAGGTGAGCGCCACGATCAGCCACGCGAAGGTCTTGCCCGACCAGTAGCTCACGCGGTCGACGGCGCGGATGAAGCGGTCGGCGTTCATGGGCGAGGCCGCCCCGCCCGGTCCCCGGCGAAGGCCGGAAGCCGGGCGGGCGCGGCGATGTCCCTCACGAAGCGGCTAGCTCTTCTTGCCGAAGTAGTGGTTGTACGCCATGCGCCGGCTGACATTGGTGTCGAGGTCCCACTTCACCGCACGCTCGGCGAACGCCTTCTGGGACGCGGCGATCTCCTTGAAGAGCGGATTGTCGGCCGCCTTCTTGTCGGCGGCGGCGTCGTAGGCGGTAAGCTGGCGCTGGAGGAGCGCGTCCGGCGTCTTGTAGAAGCGCACCTTGTCCTTGCTCTGCAGCTCCTGATAGTCCTTCGAGTAGCGGTCCACCGCCTTCCAGGACATGTCGGCGGAGGCGGCCTCGACCGCGTTCTCGATGATGGCCTTCATCTTGTCCGGAAGGGCGTCGTACTTGGTCTTGTTGAAGCTGATCTCGAACTGCTCGGCGTTCTGGTGGAAGCTCTGGAGCATGCACACCTTGGAGACGTCGGCGAACCCGAGGATGCGGTCCGACGTCGCGTTGTTGAACTCGGCGGCGTCGAGCAGGCCGCGGTCCATGGCGGGCACGATCTCACCGCCGGGCAGCGCATTGACTGCGGCGCCGAGGCCGGTGAACACGTCGATGGAGATGCCGACGGTCCGGAACTTGAGGCCCTTGAAGTCATCGGGCTTCGTGACGGGCTTCTTGAACCAGCCGAGCGGCTGGGTGGGCATCGGCCCATAGGGAAACGACACCACGTTGGCGTTGATGGACTTGAAGAGCTTGTCCAGCAGCTGCTTGCCCCCGCCGTACTTGTGCCAGGACAGCAGCATGTTGGCGTCCATGCCGTAGGCCGGCCCCGAGCCCCAAAGCGCTAGCGCGGTCTGCTTGCCGTAGTGGTACACGAGAACGCCGTGGCCGCCGTCGAGCGTGCCCTTGGACACCGCGTCGAGGAGGCCGAAGGCCGGGACCACCGCGCCCGCCGGGAGCACCTCGATCTTGATGTCGCCGCCGGTCATGTCGTTGACCTTCTTGGCGAAGTCGTTGGCGTACTCGTGGAAGATGTCCTTGGCCGGCCAGGTGCTCTGCCAGCGCATGTTGATGGGACCCTGCGCCTTGACGACGCTCGGGAACCCGAGCGCGGCCGCGCCCATGGCCGCGGTGGCCGCGCCCTTGAGGAACTTTCGGCGGGGCGCCTCGGTAATCGGTCGCGAATCGTTCATAGCACTCCTCCTCGTTGAGTGGTCGGGCCTCATCGGGAACGAGCGGGCCACACGGCCCGCGGTGGAACTCCGAGCCGGACCTGCGTCAAGCCGGCGGTATTGTAACCGTAACGACGGGCAATAGGTTCAAGGATTTCGCGAGATCGGCACCACCACCGCCACACGCTGGCCGTCCCGGCGGACCACCAGGGGAAGCGGCCGGTCTTGCGTCCACGCCAGGAGGGCTTCGCGCAGCGCGTGGAAGGTGAGCACCACCTTGCCGTCCACCTCCACCAGCACGTCGCCCACCCGCATCCCCGCTCCCGCCGCGCGGCTGCCCGGGAGGACGCCCGACACCGTGGGCAGCGGGCTTGGCCGCGCCCCGCCCAGCTCGGGCTGGCCGTCGGGCTCCCGCACGACGAAGCCCAGCTCCCCCGCGATCCGGTCGGCGGCGACGGCCGGGGGCATGGCGGCGAGCCGGACGGAGATCCGCTGCCGGCCCTCGTCCAGCCGGAGCACGGTCAGGGACACCGTCTCTCCGACGGGAGAGGCGCCGATGAGGCGGATGAGCGCCCGCGTGTCCACGACGGGCCGGTCCCGGAAGGCCACGATCAGATCGCCCGTGCGGAGTCCGGAGGTCTCCGCCGGCGTGTCCTTGAGGACTTCCACGACCATGGCCCCGAAGCCCTCGGCGATGCCGTGGCGCGTCGAGATCTCGTTCATCTCCTGCTCGGACAGATCCCGTATGCGGACCCCGAGCCACCCCCAGGGCTCGGCCGCGGGGGCCCCGGCCCCCGCGCCCAGTAGCGCCAGTGCCAGTAAGGCCCCCGCGAGAACTCGCCGCTGGCGCTCAGTCATCGCGCAGCTGTTTGAGCAGGGTGGACATTTCGGCGAGCAGGCGCCGGAGCCTCCGCTCGACGTTCGTCTCCTCGATCAGCGCCTGGCGCACTGCCGGGGCCGGGATCAGGGCGGAGGCCACCTGATCCGCGAGCACGGCAGGATCACCGGCCTCGGTGAGCACGTCCATCTCGGGGGTGGCCCGCTTCACCGTTTGCAGAATCTGCCGGCACGTGCGCTTCACGAGGTCGACCAGCGCCGGGACCTCCGGGTCGTCCGCGCCCTCGTCCAGCAGCTCTTCCGCCTCGACGACCCGGTAGAGCGTGTCCGTCGGCAGCTCCCGCGTCAGGCGCATCCGCCCCTCACCCCGCAAGATCATGTTGAATCGCCCGGACGCCATGCGCTCGCACTGGATGATCCGCCCCGCGCCGGCCACGGCATGCACGGGCGGCCGGCCGTAGTAGTCCGTCTCGTACCCCGCCCGGAGGCCCACGACGACGAGGCGCCGGTCCCGGGCCAGGCAATCCGAGGTCATGGCGCGGTAGCGCGGCTCGAAGATGTGCAGTGGGAGGAGGGTGTGGGGAAAGAGCACGATGTCGGGAAGCGGGAAGATCGGCAGGTGATGGCGCGCGGCCACGGAGCGGACGGCTATCCGATGCGCGGCAACTGCAGGCCCGCGAGGGCCTCGACCCGTGCCGCCACCGCCGCGGCGATCTTGCGGAAGGCGTCCGCCTGCGCGGAGGTCGGTTGCCCGATCACGACGGGCATCCCCGTGTCCCCGCCGCGGCGAGTCTCCATCTCGAGGGGAATCTGGCCCAGCAAGGGCACGCCGAACTCCTCGGCCACCTTGGCCCCGCCGCCCTCGCCGAATATGGGATAGCGCGTCCCGGTGTCGGGCGCGACGAAGTAGCTCATGTTCTCGACGATGCCGAGGATGGGCACGTTGAGCTTGCGGAACATCCCCAGCGCCTTGCGGACGTCGAGCAGCGCCACGTCTTGGGGCGTGGTCACCATGACCACCCCGGTGAGCGGGATGACCTGGGAGAGCGAGAGCTGAGCGTCACCCGTGCCGGGCGGCATGTCGAAGACGAGATAATCGAGCGGACCCCAGGCGACGTCACGGAGGAACTGCTGGACGGCGGAGTGAATCATGGGACCGCGCCAGATCAGGGCCTCCCGCTCGTCCACGAGCAACCCGATGGACATGACCTTCACGCCGTGGGCTTCGACCGGGATGATCTTGTTGTCGAACATCCCCGGGCGCCCCCGCGTGCCCATCATGAGGGGCACGTCGGGGCCGTACACGTCCACGTCCACGAGGCCGGCCACCGCGCCGCCCTGCCGGAGCGCCAGCGCGAGATTGACGGCCACCGTCGACTTGCCCACCCCGCCCTTGCCGGAGGAGACGGCGATGGTGTGCTTGACATCGGGGATGAATTCCGCCGAGCGGGCCGGCCCCGGCTCGGGCCCGTGCGCATGGCCCGGGCCGTGCGCGTGCGCCGCCGGCCGCGCGGGGGCGGCGCCGCCGCTGCCCATCTTGACGTTCACCTTGCCGACCCCCGGAATGTTGCGCACCACGCGGGACGCGCCGCTGTGAAGCGCGACCTTGGACTGTGGCGACTGCCCGGCGAAGGCCAGCGTGAAGGACACCTCGCCGGGCGAGACTTGGAGATCACGCACCAGCCCGAGGGCGACCACGTCCTGGCCCCCTTCCGGATCCTTGACCGACCGGAGAGCCTCCAGGATGGCGGCTTCCGTCACCGCGGGGTTGCCCTGCGCGCTCATCGCTTCACCATGTGGGGCCATGATAGGGGGAACGCCCGAGACCGTCAAGGTAAAGCGGGCACCCGGTGACGTCCAAGCCCTTGCGTAGGTTGAAAAATCCGCCGAGACCTGATAGAAAAGCAAGGTGATCGGCCCCGACGATTTCCGGCGCGTGCTCGGCCATTTCGCCAGCGGCGTGACCGTGGTGACTACCCGGGACTCCGCCGGGCGGCCCGCCGGCCTCACGGCGAGCGCGTTCACCTCGGTGTCGCTCACGCCCCCCATGATTCTGGTGTGCGTGGCCCACAACGCCCAGAGCTACGAGGCTTTGCGCGCGAGCGACCGCTTCGCGGTGAACATCCTGGCGGCGGGGCAGGAAGCCTTGTCCAATCGCTTCGCCACGAAGTCCTCGACCGCCGCGGAGAAGTTCGACGGGATCGCCCACAAGCCGGGCGCGCTCGGCGTGCCGCTCCTCGCCGACGCCCTCGTCCATCTGGAGTGCTCGACGGCGCATGCCTACGCGGGCGGTGACCACACCATCTTCGTGGGGCAGGTCGAGGCGGCGTCGTCACGCGATGACGACGGGGTGGAGCCGCTGCTCTATTACCGCGGGCGCTACAACCGACTCAAGCCCCCAGGAGGCCAGACCTGATGTCCATCCCGCTCTCGCGCCCCCCCATCGACGACGAGATCAAGGGGGCCGTCCTCAAGGCCATCGACTCACGCCAGTACATCCTCGGGCCCGAGTGTCGGGCATTCGAGGACGAGTTTGCGGCCTACAGCGGGGCCAAGCACGCGGTGCTGACGTCCAGCGCCACCGCCGCGCTCTGGATGCTCTTGAAGGCCTTCGAGGTCAGGGCGGGCGACGAGGTGCTGGTGCCTGCCCACACCGCCTTCCCCACCGTGGAGGCCATCTGCTTCGCCGGCGCGACGCCCGTCTTCGTGGACGTGGACGACTCGTACACCGTGGACGTGCGCGACGCGGCCGCGAAGGTGACCTCGCGCACGGTCGGGTTCGTGCCCGTGCACCTCTACGGGCAGCCCGCCGACCTGCCCGCCATCCAGGCCCTCTGCGCGCGGCACGCCCTCTGGCTCCTCGAGGACTGCGCCCAGGCCCACGGTGCGGAATGGCAGGGCCGGAAGGTCGGCGACTTCGGGCGGGCGGCCGCGTTCTCGTTCTACCCCTCGAAGAACCTCAGCGTGATGGGCGACGGCGGCCTTCTCGTCACCAGCGACGACGCGGTGGCGGCGCGCTGCCGCCGGCTGCGCGACCACGGCCGCCTGAACAAGGACGTCCACGCCGAGGTGGGATTCAACCTCCGCTTCAACGACATCCAGGCGGCGGTGGGGCGGGTGCTCCTGCGGCGGCTCGACGCGATGAACGCGCAACGCCGGAAGATTGCCGCCCGCTACGCGGTTGGGCTCACCGGCCTCGACCTGCGCCTGCCCACCGAGCGCGGGGGGACGCTGCACGTGTACCATCTCTACGTCGTCGCTACCGAGCGTCGCGACGCGCTGGCCCGCCACCTGAAGGAGCGCGGCATCGCCACCGGCATCCACTACCCCGTTCCGAGCCACCGGCAGCCCGCCGTCGAGCACCTGCGCGCGCCCGACTTGCCCGTTACTGACCGAATAGTCCGTGAGATCCTCAGCCTGCCCATCTCGGCCGGTCACACCGAGGCCGAGGCGGACGAGGTCGCGGCGGCCGTCCGCCAGTTCTTCAAGGGGTAGGGCCACGCCGCTCCGGATCCTCCAGCTCTATCCCAAGCCGGACTACTTCACCGGAGCGGCCATCCAGCTGCGCGAGCTCGCGTCGGGGCTCCACGCGCGCGGGCACCACGTGGTTGTGTCCACACGGCCGAGTCCGATCTGGGCGGACAAGTGCCGCGCGGCGGGAATCCCATACGCAGCGCTGTCCATGCGCCACGCGCTCGACATTCCCGCCGTCCTCGCCCTTGCTCGCCTCATCCGCGCTCACCGCATCCAGGTGATTCACTGCCACAAGGGCAAGGCGCGCACCCTCGCCCTCCTCGCCGGTCTTATCGCGCCCGTGCCCGTGCTCGTCCTCAACCGCGGCGTCAGCTTTCCCCTCGACCGCTGGAACCGGCTCGGGTACGTGACGCCCCGGGTCACCGCGGTGGTGGCGGTGTGCGAGTCGATCAAGCGGCGGCTCGTCGGCAGCGGGGTGCCCGCGGCCAAGATCGAGGTGATCTATTCCGGCACCGACGTGGCGCGCTTCCATCCCGGCGTCGACGGTGCCCGCGTGCGGCGCGAGCTCGGACTCGAGGCCGGGCAGGCCCTCATCACCCAGATCGGCATCCGCTCCTGGCGCGGCAACGACGACGTGCTCGACGCGATGGTGCGCGTCTGCCGCGAGGCGCCCCACGCCCGGCTCCTGCTGGTGGGCGCGCCCCCCGCGCGCATCGTGAGCCTCGGGGATAAGGCGCGCGCGCGGGGCCTGGGCGGCGCGGTCACGATCTTCCCGCATCGCGAGGACGTGCCGGAAATCCTGGCCGCCAGCGATCTCGTGGTCGACGCCTCGTACGCGGGGCTCGGGCTCACCGGCTCCATCCGCGAGGCCCTCGCGGTGGAGACGCCCGTCGTCGCCACCGACCTCGAAGGCATGCCCGAGCTCGTGAAGGATGGCGAGACCGGCCTCCTGGTACCGCCCCGAAACCCGGAAGCCCTGGCCCAGGCCATCCTGCGCGTGCTGGAGAATCCCGCCCGGGCCAAGGCCATGGCCCGCGCCGGGCGAAAGCGCGTGGAGGACCAGTTCTCCCTCGACGCCAAGCTCGACCGGACGGAGGCGCTCTACGCCCGCCTCGTCGCCGCGGCGAGGGCCTAGCGATGGAGCGGGCCCGCCTCCTGCTCCGCCTCGTCCCCTATCTCAAGGGGCACTGGCCCGCCCTCGCGCTGGGCACGGTCCTGGCCCTGCTCGTGTCGGGCGCGGAGGGCCTGATCGCATGGCTGGTGAAGCCGGCGATGGACGAGATCTTCCTCAAGCGTGATCTCGTCATGCTCAAGGTACTTCCCCTCGCCCTTCTCGGAGCCTATCTCGTCAAGGGCGCCGCGCGGTTCGGCCAGTCCTACTTGATGGCGGCGGTGGGCGAGCGCGTCATCGCGCGGATCCGGGGCGAGCTGCACGGGCACATCCAGGCCATGCCCCTGGCCTTCTTCAAGGCCCTGCACTCCGCCGAGCTCATGGCCCGCGTGGTCACCGACGTGAACCGGCTCGCGCGGCTCTCGTCCACGGTGCTCGTGATGGCGGTGCGGCAGGTCGGCACCATCATCGCCCTCCTCGTGGTGATGTTCGCGCGCGAGTGGGTGCTCGCCCTCATCGCGGTGGCGGTGTTCCCGGCGGCGGCGGTCACCGTGCGCGGCATCGGGCGCAAGCTCTACAAGATCAACAAGCGCTCCCAGGAGAAGGTGGCCGAGCTCAACGTTCTGTTACAGGAGTCGTTCACGGGGACCAAGATCGTCAAGGCCTTCGGCCGGGAGCGCCTCGAGCAAGAGCGCTTCGACGGAGTCAACAATCAGCTCTTGCGTCTGGCCCTCAAGGACCACCGCACCGACCAGCTTGCCGAGCCCCTCATGGAGGTGCTGGGGGCGGTGGGGATCATGGGCGCCCTCTGGTACGGCGGCTACCGGGTAATCGCGGGTGCGCTCACGCCCGGCGAGTTCTTCTCGTTCACCACCGCGGTCATCCTGCTCTACGGCCCGGTGCGGCAGCTCTCCCGCATGGCCAACACCGTCCAGCAGTCGCTGGGCTCGGTGGAGCGGGTGTTCGAGCTGCTCGATACCGCTCCTGCCATCGCCGACGCGGCCGGCGCGGTGGCGGTGGACGGATTCCACGACGCCCTCGTCCTCGAGAACGTCGCCTTCCGCTATCCCGACGGCGTCACCGACACGCTCTCCGACATCTCGCTGCGCGTGGGGAAGGGCGAGATGGTCGCCTTCGTGGGGATGTCCGGGGCGGGCAAGACCACCCTGCTCGACCTCCTGCCGCGCTTTCACGACGTGACGGCCGGGCGCATCACGCTGGATGGACGCGACATGCGGGACGTCCGGGTGGCGTCTCTCCGTGCCCTCATGGGCATCGTGACCCAGGAGACGTTCCTCTTCCACGACTCGCTCGAGTACAACATCGCCTACGGCAAGCCGGGGGCGACCCACGGGGAGATCGAGCGCGCGGCCCGCCTCGCCCAGGCCCACGATTTCATCGCCGCGATGCCCGACGGCTACGCGACGCAGGTCGGGGAGCGCGGGGTCAAGCTCTCGGGCGGGCAACGCCAGCGCATCGCCATCGCGCGGGCTTTCCTCAAGGACCCGCCCATCCTGCTCCTCGACGAGGCAACGTCGGATCTCGACGCGGAGAGCGAGTTCCTCGTCCAGCAGGCCCTGTCGGAGCTGACCAAGGGGCGGACCGTGCTCGTGATCGCGCACCGTCTCGCCACCGTGCGCAATGCCGATCGGGTGGTGGTGGTGCACGAGGGGCGCATCGCCGAGGTGGGGCGCCACGAGGAGCTCATGGCGCGGGAGGATGGGATCTACCGGCGGCTCGCCGTCCGTCAGATGCTGGACGGGGCGCCCTCCCGGTAACCGTCCGGCCGGAGCGGAGCCCGGACCGGACGGCCTCGGGGGCCGCCGCGCATGGCGGGGTCCGCTACGACATCATCGGCCGGTGCGTGCTCCCCTGCGCGCCCTCGCGCTCGAACGGGCTCTTGGCCCGCTGCGAGGGGGTCCGGAACTTCTGCGCCACCTCGTTGACGAGCTGGAGCATCTCGTTCATGAACTTATTGAGGGCGTCGGCCACGTCCTCGCGCTCGTTGCGGTAGGTCTCGCTCTCACCGCGGAGCAGCGCCACTTCCTGCCGGAGCCGCTCGAACTCCTTCTCGCTGGACTCGAGCGAGGTCCGGAGCCGCTCGTTCTCCTCGACGAGGGCGGGAATGAGGCCCACGAGATACTGCCCGTCCTCGATCCACTTCTGCACCTTGCCCCGCGTCTCCGTCCACTCCATGCTGTTCGGCGTCACTGGCTTCTCTCCTTCGGTGAGGGTTGACTGCACTAGACCCGCCCATCTAGGCGTTCGCGACCGCCTTGACCTGCTTCACGTCGGTGACGCCGGCCAGCGCCTTGTTGATGCCGTCCTGGAGGAGGGTGGTCATGCCCTCCGCCTTCGCCACCGCCAGGACGTCGGTGGCGCGCGCCCGCGTCTGGACCAGCCGCTTGATCTCCGCGGAGGTCACGAGCAGCTCGTGGATGGCGGCGCGGCCCTTGTAGCCCGATTTGCCGCACTTGTCGCAGCCGCGGCCCCGGTAGAGCTGGAAGTCGTTCGGCTTCCCCAGCGCCGCCCATTCCTCCGCCCCGTAGGCCTGGGCGACTTCCTCGTACTGCGCCGGAGTGGGGCGATAGCTCTCCTTGCAGCCGTCGCACAGGCGCTTGACCAGCCGCTGGGCGAGGATGCCGAGCATGGCGTCGGAGAAGTTGAAGGGGTCGCAGCCCATGTCCACGAGGCGGACGACGGTCTCCGGCGCGCTGTTGGTGTGCAGCGTGCTCAGCACGAGGTGGCCGGTGAGCGAGGCCTCGATGCCGACGGACGCCGTCTCCTCGTCGCGCATCTCGCCGACCATGATGACGTCGGGGTCGGCGCGGAGGAAGGCGCGCATCGCCGCGGCGAAGTTGAACCCGATCTTGGGATTCACCTGCACCTGGCGCAGCCCGTACTGGGTGATCTCGACCGGATCCTCGGCGGTCCAGATCTTGCGGTCCGGCTTGTTGATGAAGCCGAGCACCGAGTGGAGCGTGGTGGTCTTGCCGGAGCCGGTGGGGCCCACGCAGAGGATGAGGCCGTAGGGGCGCTGGGAGATCCGCTTCATCTCGGCGAGGTTGCGGTCGTGCATCCCCAGCTTGTCGATGGGGATCGGCTCGTTGGAGGCGAGGATCCGCATCACCACGTCCTCGTCGCCGGTGGCGGTGGGGATGGTGGCGACGCGCAGCTCGATCTCGCGATCCGCGAGGGCGACCTTGATCTTGCCGTCCTGGGGCTTTCGGCGCTCCGCGATATCGAGGCGGGACATGATCTTGATGCGCGCCACCAGAGGCCGGCGGAAGGCGCCGGGCAGCTTCATGTATTCCTGGCAGCTGCCGTCGATGCGGAATCGGATGATGGTGTCCTTCTGGGGGCCGTAGGGCTCCACGTGGATGTCCGACGCGCGCGCCTGGTAGGCGGCGAGGATGACCTGCCCGGACAGGCGGACGATCGCGCTGTCGTTCTCGTCGACCTCGGCGACGTCGTGGGAGTCCGCGGTGCCGTCGTCCTCCGCCCTGAGCGTTCCAATGATGTCCTGGATGGACTCGGCGGTAGCGCCCGGGCTCTTCTGCGCCTGCTCGCCGCTGGCGATGGCGATGAACCGGAGGATGTCGCTCCGGAACCCGACCGCGAGCTTGACCTTCTGGTTCTTGAGCGCCCGCTCGATGCTGTCGACCTTGGCGAGGTCGTGCGGGTCGTCGACCAGCACGACCACCGCGCCGGCGTCGCGCTTGAGGGGAATCCAGAAGTTCTTCTTGAGGTACTCCACCTTGAGCTCGCGCACGAGGTCGGGGGGCACCACGACGCGGTCGTCGAACTCGATGAACGGCACCCGGTAGAACACCGAGGAGGACTGGCCGATCTGCGCCTTGGTGACGTTGTACTGCTGCATCAGGATCAGGTCGACGTGCGTCGCCGCGCGCTTGGCCTCGGCGATGGCGGCGTCGAGGTCCTGCGGGCTGATTAGCTGCTGCTCGACGAGGTACTCGAACTTCGAGGCGTAGCGCTTGGGCGGGAGGTCGGTGGCGCGGCGGCGGGGAGCGCTCTCGAAGGTCTTGGCGAGCCGTGCGATGGTGTCCTGGAGGCTGTCGAGTCCGACCACCACGCGCTCGGGCGGGGCGTTGTCCTGGTCCGGCGCAACTTCTCGGATCTGCTCAGTGCTCACGGGCCCCGCCTTTTCTCAAAGGAATCAGCCGCAACGCCATCCGTGTGGATAGCAAGGCGTATACCACGCTGCGTAGAGTCTGCAGAGTGCGTCAACCGCCCGGAAACACGAGGAATTACTCCTGCGGCCGTGCCGGATCAACTGGGGTCTACGAAAATTGTAGCGACCAGATTTGTTGCAGGTTGACACTTTTCGGGGACAGTGTCAACGGCGCGTCGGACCAGCGCAGAGCGCGCGACGTCTACTCGCGGAAGTGATTCACGATGGGCAGGCGCCAGTCCCGGCCGAAGGCCCGCGGGGTGATCTTGATCCCGATCGGCCCCTGCCGGCGCTTGTACTCGTTCCGGTCGACGAGGGCGATGACCCGCCGGACGGTGGCTTCGTCGAAGCCGCGGGCGACGATCTCGGGCAGGCTCTGGTCGCCTTCCACGTACGCCTCGAGAATGGCGTCAAGCACGGGATACGGCGGCAGCGAGTCCTGATCCGTCTGTCCTGGGCGCAGCTCCGCGGAGGGCGGCCGCTCGAAGATGCTGCGCGGGATGAGCTCCCGCCCGGCTCGCGCATTGGCGTGCACGGAGATCTCGTACACCAGGGTCTTGGGCACGTCCTTGATCACGGCGAACCCGCCCGCCATGTCGCCGTAGAGGGTCGAGTACCCCACCCCGATCTCGCTCTTGTTGCCGGTGGTGAGGACAAGCCAGCCGAACTTGTTGGAGAGCGCCATCAGGTAGTTGCCGCGGATGCGCGCCTGGAGATTCTCCTCCGCCACGTCTTCCTTGAGGCCCTTGAAGGGCTTGGCGAGGGCGCGCCGGTAGGCGCTGAACACCCCGGTGATCGGAAGCCGAAGGAACTCGATGCTCAGGTTCCGGGCTACGCGCGCGGCGTCACGGCGTGTGCCCGCCGAAGAATACGGCGAGGGCATCGTGACCCCCGTCACGTTGGCCGCGCCGACCGCGTCCACCGCGATGCACGCGACGAGAGCCGAGTCGATCCCGCCCGATAGGCCCACCACCACGTGCCGGAACCGGTTCTTGCGCACGTAGTCGCCCAGGCCCACCACGAGGGCACGGTAGATTTCCTCGAGGCGATCCACCTCCGCCCGCTCGCGGGGCGGCAGCGCGGGGCGCTCGCGCGCGGGCAGCGGCGGGAGCGAGATCCGCCGCACCGCACCCTCGGTGCGCAGCTTCTCCTTCCGACGGCGCGAGTCGTGCAGGCGCGCGCGGAACACGTCGTCGAGCTCGAGATCGGCGACGACGAGGTCCTCCTCGAACGCGCGGCCCATCGCCACCCGCTCGCCCTTCTCGTTGAAGATGAACGATTGCCCGTCGAAGACGAGCTCGTCCTGTCCGCCGACCGTGTTCACGAAGGCCAGGCAGACGAGATCGTCGGCCGCGCGCGTCGCCAGCATCTTCTCGCGGAACTGAGCCTTCCCCGCGTGGAAGGGGGACGCGTTGATGCTCACCACGAGCTCCGCGCCCGCCAGGGCCTGCACGGTCGTCGGACCGGTGGGATACCAGATGTCCTCGCAGATGTTCGTGGCGAAGACGAGCTCGCCCAGGGTGAAGATGGGGCTCTCGGTGCCGGCCTGGAAGTAGCGGTTCTCGTCGAACACTCCGTAGTTGGGCAGGTACTGCTTGTGGTAGACCCCCACGGGGGCGCCGTCAAGCAGGACGGCGGCGGCATTGAAGATGTCGTCGCGCTTGTCCACGAAGCCGACCACCGCGGTGAGGCCTCGGCTCTGCGCGGCGACGTCGGCGAGGGCCCGCAGGTTCGCCTCGATGAAGGCAGGCTTGAAGACCAGATCCTCGGGCGGGTAGCCGGTCAGTACCAGCTCCGGGAAGGCCACCACGTCCGCGCCGGCTGCGCGGGCGCGGCCCATCCAGTCGATGACCATGCGCGCGTTGGCCTCGATGGCCCCCACGGTGGGGTTCACCTGGGCCAGCGCCATCCGCACCCGTCTCATGCCGCTATTCTAGCCCGTCCCCCGCCCTTTCAGGGTGAGTGTCAGGCCGGCCAGGATGAGCGCGCCACCCACTACGGTGAAGACCGTCAGCGTCTCGCCCAGATAGTAGACGCCGAGCAGCGCACCCACGAGGGGCTGGATATTCAGGGAGATCGCCGCGCGGGGGGCCGGAACCCGCTCGAGGCAGTAGTTCCACACGAGGTATCCCAGCGCGGTGATGACCACTGCCAGGTAGAGCGCTCCCAGGACGGAGCGTGGTGTGAGCCGCATCGGTGCACCCCACGCCCACTCGACCCCGGCGAGGGGCGCCATGGCCACCGCGCCCCAGGCGATCGACCACGCCGTCACCGCCAGAGAGGAATGGCGCGCCAGCACGTCACGTCCGAGCAACGAGTATGACGCGTAGGCGAGGCCGGCGAGGAGGAGGAGGAGATCGCCGCGCCAGTGCGGCACCAGGGTCACGCTCACGCCGGGAACGCCGTTGACCACCACGAGGGTGGCTCCGAGGAGGGCCAGGGCCGCGCCCGCCGCCTCCCGGCGCGTGAGCCGCTCGCCCAGCACCCAGGGCGCGAGCAGGATGAGGGAGATCGGCTCGACGGTGATGAGGAGCGCGGCATTGGTCGCGGTGGAGCGCGCGATCCCCCAGTGCGAGAGCGCGAACGCCCCCGCGAAGCCCAGCACGCCCATCCAGAGGATGCGCCAGTGATCGCGCGGCGAGATGGGCGCCGCCCCGTGGGTGCGGCTCGCGAGCGCGATCGGGATCAGGATGGCGGAGCCGATGACGAGACGGACGAGCGCCAGGATGGCGGGCGGGATGTCGTCGAGGACGAGGCGGGTCGCCGCGTAGGACGTCGCATAGACCACGTTGGCGACAACGAGCAGCAGGTCGGCGGACATGGGCGTGCGATCATAGCCCATTCCGGTATACTTCCCGCATGACGCCCTCCTCGAACGCGCGACGGTCTCCCCTGAGGCCCAAGGTCCCGTGGCTCCCCTCGGAGGTCCCGGCCGGACAGAAAACGGAGACCTGCCCCCGCTGCGGGGCGCGGAAGCTCATGCCGTGGACGTTGCGACGCGATCCCCAGCGGGTCACCCTGCTCCGCACGTGGGTGTGCGCGGCCTGTCAGGCCACCGAGGAGCGTCACGAGCCCGAAGACGGCGCGGTGTAGACGCGCGGCCTAGGCCGCGTTGACCGCGTCGATCAGCTGCCGCAGCCGCCCGTAGTTCCGGCGGTTGAACGGCAGCACCAGCCGGGGTAGCGCGGGAAGCTCACCCCCCTCGCCGGCGAGCGGGCCCGCCGTCTGCTCGACCCGCCCGCCCAGGATGTCGGCGAAGTCGCCGGTCAGGCGCTCGACGCTCTCGGCGGGGAGCGCATGCCGCAGGCGGAAGATGAGGGTCTCGCCCACGTAGCGCTGCGAGTGGAAGACGCGATAGAAGCGCTCGCACTCCGCCGCCGCCGTCTGGGCGTCGTCCGTGCGGCGGTAGAGCCGAAGATCCTCCTCCGAGATCATGCCCTCACGGGCCATGTGCTCGCGGATGAAGTCCTCGAAGCCCTCCCAGTACTTCCCCCCGGGGGCGTCCACCAGCACCACCGGGGCCAGCGCCGCCTTCCCCGTCTGGATGAGGGTGAGGGTCTCGAAGACCTCGTCGGCGGTGCCGAAGCCGCCCGGGAAGTAGGCCATCGCGTGGGCCTCGCGGACGAGGAACAGCTTGCGGGTGAAGAAGTACTTGAACGTGATGAGCTTGGGATCGTCGGCGATCCAGGGGTTGGCCTCCTGCTCGAACGGCAGGCGGATGTTGAGCCCGAACGACCGCTCCCGGCCCGCGCCCTCCTGCGCCGCGCCCATCACGCCGCTCCCCGCCCCCGTCATCACCATCCAGCCCGCCTCGCGCATGCGCCGGCCGAACGCGTGCGCCTGCAGCGAAACGGGATGCTCGGGCGGCGTGCGCGCCGACCCGAACACGGTGACCTTGGGCACGCTGCGCCACGGGGCGAACACCTTGACCCCGTAACGCATCTCCTTGAGGGCGGCGTTGGTGATCTTGAGGTCCACCACGCCCGACCCGTCCTCGAACATCTTGAGCACGGTGGTGAGCATGTCGGCGTAGTGGCGCCAGGACGATTCGGGGATGCGCAGCTGCTCGAGGAGCGCGTCGATCGCCCGATTCGCGGCCTCGGACTGGAGCTGATACCGACGATCCGCGCTCACGCTGAGAGTATACATCGCGACGCCCCGCCGACCCTCACGCCAGGGTGTGCCGCACCATCTTGCCCTCGACCATGTAGACCACCATCTCCGCGATGTTGGTGGCGTGGTCGGCCACCCGCTCCATGAACCGAGAGATGAGGATGAGGCGGAGGGCGCGCGGGATGGTCCGCGGGTCGGACATCATGAAGGTCAGGAGCTCGCGGAAGATCTGCTCCTTGAGGGCATCGACCGCCTCGTCCTCCGCGCACACCGCCCGCGCCAGCGCGGTGTCGCGCGCCACGAAGGCGTCCAGGCTCTCCTTCACCATGCGCTGAGCCATCTCCGCCATGCGGGGCAAGTCCACGTAGGGCTTCAGCTGAGGCTCCTGATGCAGCTCGAGCGCGCGCTGGGCGATGTTCACCGCCTGGTCGCCGATCCGCTCGAGGTCGGTGACGATCTTCATGGCGGTGGTGATGAAGCGGAGGTCGCTCGCCGCCGGCTGGTTGAGGGCGAGCAGCTCCACGCACTTCTCGTCCACCTCGACATCGTACTGGTTCACCTGCCGGTCACGCTCGATGACCTCCCGAGCCAGCTCGTCGTCGCGGGCGAGCAGGGCCTGCATGACACGCCGGATCTGGTCCTCCACCAGCCCCCCCATGGCGAGCAGGGTCTGCTTGAGGGCGTCGAGCTCCTCGTGGAAGTGCCGCATGGGACGCCTCCTAGCCGAACCGCCCCGTGATGTAGTCCTCGGTGCGCTTGTCCCGCGGGTTGGTGAAGAGCTCGCGCGTCACCCCGAATTCGACCAGCTCTCCCAGCAGCATGAAGCCCGTGTAGTCGGACACCCGGGCCGCCTGCTGCATGTTGTGGGTGACGATGACGATGGTGTAGCTGTTCTTGAGCTCGAGCATCAGCTCCTCGATCCGCGCGGTGGCGATGGGGTCGAGCGCCGAGCACGGCTCGTCCATCAGGAGCACGTCGGGCTCGACGGCGATGGCGCGGGCGATGCACAGGCGCTGCTGCTGCCCGCCGGACAGCCCGAGCGCGCTTTCGTGGAGGCGGTCGCTGACCTCGTCCCAGAGCGCGGCCCCTCGCAGGCTTCGCTCCACGATGCCCTCGAGGTCGCTCCGGCTCTGTAGGCCGAGAATCCGCGGGCCGTAGGCCACGTTCTCGAAGATGGACTTGGGGAACGGGTTCGACTTCTGGAAGACCATGCCGACCCGCTTGCGCAGCTCCGTCACGTCCACGCTCCGGTCGTAGATGTCCGTCCCCCCGATGCGGATGTTCCCCAGGGTCCGGACACCGTCGACGAGGTCGTTCATCCGGTTGATGCAGCGGAGAAGGGTGGACTTCCCGCAACCGGAGGGACCGATGTAGGCGGTCACCCGGTGCTTGGGGATGGACATGGACACGTCCTTGAGCGCCAGCTTCTCGCCATAGTAGAGGGAGAGATGGTCGATCTCGACCATAAGGCTCTCCATTATAGAGGCCGTCTCCGCTCTTGGATTGAGGTTTGCGGCGAGCCCGACGTTACCGGCCATGAGAGCCTCCTGAGGCATGGGACGTCACGCTATATCGCCGAGGTGGCGTACTTCCGGCGCAGGCGGTTGCGCGTGCCGATGGCGAAGAGGTTCAGCAGCACCACGATGGCGAGAAGCAGGAGGGTCGTCGCGAAGACCATGGGGCGTGCGGCGTCCACGTTCGGCGACTGAAAACCCACGTCATAGATGTGAAAGCCCAGGTGCATGAACTTCCGGTCGAGGTGGAGGAAGGGCCAGAACCCGTCGATGGGGAGCGACGGCGCGAGCTTCACCACCCCGGTGATCATGAGGGGCGCCACCTCACCCGCCGCCCGCGCCATCGCGAGAATGAGTCCGGTGAGGATGGAGGGCATCACCGCGGGCAGGACCACACGAAGCGTGGTCTCCAGCTTGGTCGCGGAGAGCGCGAGGGAGGCCTCGCGCATGCCCCGGGGAATGGCGGCGAGCCCCTCTTCGGTCGCCACGATCACCACCGGGACGGTGAGAAGGGCGAGGGTGAGCGAGGCCCACAGGATCCCGCCGGTCCCATAGGTGGGGGTGGGCAGGGCGTCGGCATAGAAGAGCCGGTCGATCGACCCGCCCACGAAGTAGATGAAGAAGCCGACGCCGAAGACTCCGAATACGATCGAAGGCACCCCGGCCAGGTTGTTCACCGCGATCCGAACCGCGCTGACGAACGGCCCCTGCTTGGCGTATTCCCTCAGGTAGAAGGCCGCGAGCACGCCGAGGGGCGTCACCAGGATACTCATGATGACGACCATCATGACGGTCCCGAAGATGGCCGGGAATACGCCGCCTTCGGTGTTCGACTCCCGCGGCTCGGCGGACACGAATTCCCAGAGCCGTGTGGCATAGTGCCACGCCTTCGCCGGCCCTCCCATGGCGTTCGGGAAGTACACGTCGAGCACCTGGGGGAGTGGCAGCACCTTCTCCTTGCCGCCGTCGGCCGTCACCACAACGCTTGCCCCCTGCTGTTTGCGCAGATCGGTGAGCCGAGCCTCCTGCGTCTTGTAGCGCGCGTGAAGCGCGGCCAATTCACGCGCGATCGCGTCCGTCTCGGGACCGGCGGTGACGCCCTTGCGCTCGAGCCTCTTGGCCCGAAGCCGGAGCGCCTCCTGCTCGTAGTTGATTGCCCCGATCTCGCCCGTCTCGATGCCGCGGATCTCGGACCGTAGCCGCGCCGCCTCCGGCATGCGCTTCCGCACTTCCGCCCACGCCGCCTCGGGCCCCTTGGCCACGACCGTGTCGCCCTCGCGCACCTCCGCGAGCTCGCCCACCAACAGGCCCCACTCCGTCCGCTCGACGACGGCGATCTCGGGCGGGTAGCTCCGGCGGGCGATCTGCGACTCGTCTAACCACTGGAAGTCGGCCCCGTAGAGATCCCGATTGGCGACCTTGAGCTTGATGCGGTACTCGCCGACCTTTCCCGGCACGGGCTCGCGCTCCACGACCTGGCCGGTCATCGCCTTGCCATCGGTGAGGGTCAGGCGCACGACGCTCTTGGGCCAGAAGAACCCCAGCCCGTTGTAGAGAATAAGCCCGATGAGCCCGGCGACGAGCAAGAGCGCGAGAGCGAGCGCCCCGCCGGTCAGCCAGATGAACGGCTCGCCGCCACGCCACGTCTTCGCCAGGCGTGTGCTCACAGGTACCGGTATTTCTGCCTGAGCTTGAGCCGGACCAGCTCGGCGATGGTGTTCACGGCGAAGGTCAGGCAGAAGAGGAGAAAGGCGGCGAGGAAGAGGACCCG
>Ga0075431_100001582_pt1 | contig 21175 bp, 17 predicted proteins | sample RhiMetdeltSRZDD5_FD_75297 | JGI IMG/M metagenome (GOLD analysis project Ga0075431, IMG submission 75297) | Populus rhizosphere microbial communities from Tennessee, USA - Rhizosphere MetaG P. deltoides SRZDD5 | ecosystem: Host-associated > Plants > Roots > Rhizosphere > Soil | place: USA... | reverse complement strand
CCTGGGCGCCGAAGTTGTCGGTGAAGTTCACGGTGCCGTAGAGATCGAAGTCGAAGTACTTGCCCTGGTAGTCTTCGTCGATGTCTTCCGGCAGCTTGAAGAAGCTGAACTCGGCGGTGATCGAGACGTTGGGGAGGACATAGCCGCGGCCGATGACGCCGATGGCCGGGATTGGGGCGCGTGCGCGAACGAATTCGCGGTCGAGGACGTTGGTCAATCTGGCCTCGACGTCCGTGTACTTGGCCTCGAGCAACAGTCCGACGAAACCGCGGTCCAGATAGACGAAATCCCATTCGTATCCGAAGCGATAGGCCCGCCAGATCAGCTCGGTCTCGACGGGGATGGCGACAGGAAAGCGGATGCCGTTGAAGATGAGGTCAGCCCGCAGCACATGTTCCGCGTCGTACTTGATCGGGGTGTACTCGAAGCGGAACTTGTGCTTCGTTCCCGGACGCAGTACGACTTTGAACTGTGGAAGTATCTTTTTCTCAATTCCCAAGTCCTCGATGAAGTCGATGCGGCTTCCGATGATGCCGAGGGACTCGCTCGTAATGAAGATATCCGGCGTCGGATTCCAGAGGTAGAACCCGCCCTCGACGTGGTAGGTCTCGCCCGTGGCCCGGCTCGAGACCTGGCGGGCGCCGTATTGCGCCAGCGCCGAGGGAGCGGCCATCGGGGCCGTGAGACAAAACACCAGTAACGCAGCGACACGTGTGCGCATTAAGAATTCCTGCCCCGGAATGTTGGTTGTGAAAGAACCCCGGTAGGGAATAGCCGGGAGCCTGCTGGGTGAGGCAGGGTCAGGATAGCACGAAGCCTGGAGCTTGCGGGCTTGGAAAGGCGGCAGTATACTGCCCGTATACGTCATGCGCCCCCCATCGTCTTCACTAACGGTTGCTCCCGAAGCGACTCAGGTCGATCGCGCGTACCACAACATCAAGGCCGGCATCGTTGAAGGACGGTATGCGCCCGGCGCTCCCTTGTCGGAAGTCGTGCTCGCCCGCGAGCACGGCATGAGCCGCACGCCCGTGCGCGAAGGCCTCGCGCGGCTGTGGCAGGAGCGATACCTGGATCGTGTCGCTGGTCACGGCTATTTCGTCGCCCCGGTCACGGTTCAGTCCATTCGCGACACGTTCGACGTGCGTCGGCTGCTCGAAGGGGCAACCGCCGCCCGTGCTGCCGTCATGGCCACCTCCGAGGAGATTCAGTTGCTCCGCGGGTTGGCGGTCCTGCCGGTCACCGATGCACCTGCACGCCGCAGCCGCAGCGACGCGCCGGGTGAATACCGTGACGCGGAAGCGGCAAATGTCCGCTTCCACCTGGCCATCGCCTCCGCCGCGCGTAACAGTCTCGCGATGGAGCTGATCGAGCGTTGCCTCGGCCAGGTCGATCGGTTCATGTCGCTCGGCGTCAACTTCGGGGATTTTCAGTCGGGGGCCACCGAGGCGCATCTGGCGATCGTCGACGCGATCGCCCGGCGCGACGCCACCGGTGCCCGGCTGAGGATGGAAGAGCATCTCGACCGCGGAAGCGAGCTGATGAAGGAGGCGCTGCTCCGCGGACAACTCGCCAACGTCGGCGTCCAGTAACGCGGCATCACGATTGCTGCATAACAGTGGCGTGCGCGGTTCTGCCGCAACATTGTCAATGAAATCGGTTGTGTTGTGCGACGCAGATCCGGTTTCCAGAACGCGTACATCCACGGTTTCGGACGTTCGTAGTAAACCTCATTCCTAGTTCGTAATCTGAGGGTCTTCGGAGGAGTCAGATGAATAGACGTGTGTCGACGTGTGCCCTGATGGCGATGTTGCTGCTGGCGACGCCAGCGCTCGCGCAGCAGGGCACGACTGAAGTTCGCGGTCGCGTCGTTGATTCGCAGGGAGCGATCCTTCCTGGTGTTAACGTCACGGTTCGCAACCAGGACACCGGCATGTTCCGGGAAACTACCAGCACCGCAGACGGCACGTACTTCGTGAGCGGCATCGTTCCCGGCACGTACGAGATCGTTGCCGAATTGCAGGGATTCAAGAAGTACAGCCGGCGAGACGTGCGGCTGGAGATCGGCAAGACCGCAACGCTCGATATCGACATGGCAGTCGGCGGCCTCGAGGAGACCGTCACTGTCTCGGCGGAATCGCCCATCGTCGACGTGACCTCGAAGGAAGTCGGCGGCAGCGTCTCGTCGCGCGAGCTCGTCGAGCTGCCTTCGGTGAACCGCAACTTCGTCGGCTTCGTCGGTCTGCTGCCCGGCGTCATTCCGAGCATCAGCACGGAGTCGTTCGGCAGCGACTCGGTCACCGTCAACGGCCAGGACGCGCGCAACAATAACTACATGCTCGACGGCGCCAACAACAACGACGACGTGATTGGACAGCGCGCGGGCACGCAGGCGCGCACGCCGATCGAAGCGGTGCAGGAATTCCAGGTGTTGACGAATCAGTTCGACGCCGAGTTCGGCCGCACCAACGGCGCGATTATCAACGCCGTGACGAAGCAGGGTACCAACGCGTTCCGCGGGACGGCGTTCGCATTCTTCCAGGACGCGGGCATGACCGCCGAAACGTATTTCGTGAAGAAGAGCGACACCGACAACCTGACCAAGCCGGAGACCTCGCAACAGCAGTGGGGCGGCGTCATCGGCGGTCCCATCGTTCAGAACAAGGCGCATTTCTTCGGCAGCCTCGAACGCGTGCGTGCTGACGAAGGCATTGCTGTCGTCATCCCAACCAGGCCCGATCTGAATGGATCCACGACTGAAGAGACCCGCGTCTGGAACACAATTGCGCGGTTCGACCACCAGGTCAGCCCGAGCAATACCTGGGGGGTTCGCTGGCTGCGTGAATATTCCCCGCAGTTCAACCAGATTATCGATCCGTCGACCAACCCGTTAATCCTGGCGGCGCTTGGCAACGCGCGCGAAGAGAACGATCTCGATCAGACAGTCGTGGCCTCTCTGAACACGGTGCTCGGTAACACGCGGGTCAACACGCTGCGGCTCGGGTGGACGCGCGAGGACGTGACCTTCGCCAACGCCTGCTTCAACGGCAACGGCCGCGACCAGGCGGCCTGTCTGCCGACCCTGACCTACCAGACGTTCGCCGATCAACAGAGCGCCGTGGCGCAGGCGCGCGTCAACGATGCGTTCCAGATCGAAGACACGCTGTCGTGGTTCCTGCCCGGCCGGCACGGCGATCACGACCTAAAGGTCGGCGTGCAGTGGCAGTACGCGCAATCGCGCAATGATACGCAGGACAACTCGAACGGGACATTCACGTTCGGGATGAGCAACGCGCCGTTCGATGCGGCCAACCCGCGCACCTATCCGGATCGGTTCTCGATTCGCGTGCCCGGACCTGGTGGCAGCTTCAACAAGTCGAAGTACTTCGCCACCTTCGTGCAGGACAAGTGGAAGCTGAACAATCGTCTGACGCTGAGTCTCGGCCTCCGCTACGACCTCGAAGTGATTCCGGTGCCGGAGATCGACAACCCGCTCTTCGCGAGTCCGGAAGATTATCCGGTCGACAAGAACAACTTCCAGCCGCGGTTGGGCCTTGCGTACGACATGGAGCAGGGCAAAGGCGTGCTGCGCGGCGGCTACGGCCGGTTCTACGACAAAACGCACTTCGAACTGATTGGCAACATCTACACGAATACCGTGTTCGCCACATCGTTCGTGCGCAACTTTCCGTTGCAGCAGGCCGATCAGGGCCCGCGCACCGGGAACCTCCCGACGGATCCGTTCCTCGTCAACGGTCCGGTCATCACTGACGCCATGCGCGCCGAACTGGCGCGTATGTTCCCAGCCGGGCAGACCAATCGCAACACTGGCGCGAACTGGGACAATCCCGATCGCCGCATGCCGTACACAGATCAGTACACCATCGGGTACGAGCGTCAGCTGGGGACCGACTTCTCCGCAAGCGTCGATTACGTCCGCGCCAACTCGCGCGATCTGCTCATCTCGCGCGAGTTGAATCCGCAGGTCCGGAACAGCACGACCGTCGCGGGGTCGACGCTCACCCGGGCGGGCAGCGACGTCCTGACGGCGACAACGGAGGCATTGCGTCAGACCTACGGTTCCAGCTTTGCGGCGTTCTCGACCGGCGTCGCGATTCCGGAGAACGCGGCGCGAACGAATTACGATGCGGTCCTGCTGGCACTCGAGCGCCGGTTCCGCAACAACTACAGCGCCCGCGTGTCGTATACCTACTCGAATGCCCGTGGCAACACGAATGGTGTGGGTATCCCGACGAGTGGATTCCAGGTGCTCGACGATCTCAACCTGGGCCTGAACGAAGGCCGCACGAACACCGACGTTCCGCACAACTTCGTGGTCAGCGGATCGGCGATGGTACCGAGGACGGGCGGGCTGACGGTCAGCTGGATCGCGCGTGCGCTGAGCGGCACGCCGTTCAGCCTCCTCGATCAGCGCCTCGACCCGGATCGCAACGGCCTCCAGGTCGAGCCTCTCGCCGCCGGAACCTACTCCGGAAACGGTGACGATGCCTATACCGTCGAGGATTTCGCCAGCGAACGCAATGGTGCGCGCGGACCGGGCTTCTTCAAGCTCGACATGCGGCTTGGCTATACGCTCCGCTTCGCCGCGCGCCGCGTCGAGCTGTTCGGCGAGATCTTCAACGTCACCAACCGCACGAACTTCGCGAACCCGAGCGGCAACCTGGCGGCGACCGACTTCCTCACCCTTACGGGGTTGTCGACGAGCACCAACTCCCGCCTGCTGCAGCTCGGCGCGCGCTTCGTGTTCTAACTCGCAGTTGGGAGGAGGAGGGGCGTCCAGCGAAAGTTGGCGTCCTTCCTTCTCTTTTATCGTATTTCGAGCGACGGACCACGAACCACGAACCACGGACCACGAGCCCGAGAGTTATACTCGATAGTAGATGGGTCCCGCCTTCCAAAGGCTTCTTCCTTACGTCTATCGCTACCGCCGTCACTTCGTTCTCGGCCTGATCTGCGTCGTCATCACCACGTCCATTCAGCTGCTGTCGCCGTGGGTGCTCAAGCACGCCATCGATGATCTGAACGGCGGGGTGACGCGGCAGAAACTTGCGCTCTATGCCGGGCTGATCATCGGCATTGCCTGTGTCGGCGCCGTTTTTCGCTACCTCATGCGGAGGATCCTGATCGGCGCCTCGCGCGACATCGAGTACGACGTGCGGAACGACTTCTTCACGCGACTGCAGAAGATGCCGCTCGGCTATTACCAGGCGCGACGGACGGGCGATCTGATGTCGAGGGCGACGAACGACCTCAATGCCGTCCGCATGATGATCGGGCCGGCGATCATGTATTCGGCGAACACGATCCTGGTCTTCATCGTCGCCATCATCCTGATGCTCTCGATCGACGCGCGCCTCACGCTGTGGGCGCTGTTGCCCCTGCCGCTCGTATCGATCAGCGTGAAGTACTTCGGCAGCGCGATTCACACACGCTTCGAGGCTATTCAGGGACAGCTGGCAGACATCAGCGCCGTGGTTCAGGAAGCGCTTGCCGGCGTGCGCGTCGTCCGCGCCTACAACCAGGAGACGCACGAGATCGAGCGGTTCCGCGCCGCCAACGACGAGTACGTGCGGCGCAACCGCAGCCTGATCAAGCTCCAGGGCATGTTCTATCCGAGCATGACGCTGTTCCTGGGGTTCGGATCGCTGCTCGTGCTGTGGCTCGGGAGCCGCGAGGTGATTCGTGGCCGGATTTCGCTCGGGGAATTCGTCGCGTTCAACGCCTATCTCGTGATGTTGAGCTGGCCGATGATTGCGTTCGGATGGGTGACGAACATCCTGCAGCGGGGCATGGCGTCGTGGAAGCGCATGCTGGACGTGCTCGACGCGATTCCCGGCATCGATGACTCGATGGTAACCGCGGCGGGCCGGGAGATGGCCTTCTCGGGCGGAATCGAGTTTCGCAATCTGACGTTCCGTTTCCCCGGTTCCGATCGCCCGGTGCTCGAGGACATCTCGTTGCGCGTCGAGCCTGGGCAGACCGTGGCGTTCGTTGGACACACCGGTTCCGGGAAGTCGGCGCTCGTCAGCCTGCTGCCGCGCCTGCACGAGCCGCCCGCAGCCACGGTGTTTATCGACGGCGTCGACGTCCGGGAGATACCGTTGGCCAGGCTGCGTAGCGCGATCGGCGTGGTCCCGCAGGAGCCGTTTCTGTTCTCGGATACGATCCGCGAGAACATCGCGTTCGGCGCGGACGCCGGCGACAGTCGCGTCGCGTCCCTGGTAACCGAGGCAGCGGCGGTCGCGCGCCTCGACAAAGACGTCGAGAATTTTCCCAACCGCTACGACACGCTCGTGGGCGAGCGCGGCATCACGCTTTCAGGCGGTCAGAAGCAGCGCACCGCCCTTGCCCGCGCCCTGACGGTCGACCCGCGCATCCTGATCCTGGACGATGCGCTGTCGGCGGTGGATACGTATACGGAAGAAGAGATTCTGTCGCGGCTGCGGGACGTGATGCGTCAGCGCACCTCGATCATCGTGGCCCATCGCATCTCGACGGTCCAGCACGCCGATCAGATCTTCGTCCTGGAACGAGGCCGGATCGTCGAGCGCGGACGTCACGGGGAGCTTGTGACGCGCGGCGGCACCTATGCCGCCATGTACCGCAAGCAGCTACTCGAGGAAGAGCTTCAGGCGAGCTGACGTGTCGATTCACGACGAGGAGGTCCTCGGCAAAGCCTACGACGCGCGCTTGATGCGCCGACTGCTCGGCTACCTGCGTCCATATTCCTCGCAGGTCGCGATCGCGCTCGCAGCGATCATCTGCGGGTCGATTCTGCAGCTCGCCCAGCCGTGGCTGATGAAGGTGGCCATCGACCGCTACATCTCCGCAGGAAATCTCGACGGCCTGAACGCCATCGCGGTGGCGTTCCTCGCCATCCTCCTCGGATCGTTCGCGATGGAATACGTGCAGACCTGGATTCTGCAGATGACGGGTCAGCGCATCATGTTCGACCTGCGCATGCAGATTTACCGTCACCTGCAGCAGCTCGATCTGAGGTTCTACGATCGCAACCCCGTGGGGCGCCTGATGACGCGCGTCACCAGCGACGTCGACGTCCTCAACGACATGTTCACGGCCGGGGTCGTCTCGATCTTCGGAGACGTATTCACCCTGGCCGGGATCATGATCGTGCTGGTGATGATGGACTGGCGGCTCGCGCTCGTCGCCTTCTCGGTCCTGCCGCTCATCGTCCTCGTCACGCAGTGGTTCCGGCGCAACGTCCGCGAGCTCTACCGCGTCGTCCGCGTCCGGATCGCCCGCATCAACGCGTTCCTGCAGGAACACATCACGGGGATGTCGACCGTCCAGCTGTTCCGACGGGAATCGCGCAGTTTCGCCAAGTTCGACGAGATCAACAAGGCCCACCGCGACGCCAACGTAGACTCGATCTTCTATTACGCCGTGTTTTATCCGGCGATCGAGATCATCGGCGCGCTCGCCTCGGCGCTGATCATCTGGTTCGGCGGGGGCTGGACGCTTCAGGGCACGCTGACCGTCGGATCGCTGGTCGCATTTCTGCTGTATTCGCAGCGCTTCTTCCGGCCGATCAGCGACATGTCGGAGAAGTTCAACGTGCTGCAGGCCGCGATGGCCTCATCAGAGCGCATCTTCAAGCTGCTCGACACGCCTGCGTCCATCGTCAGTCCCGCGGTGTCAGCCGGAGCATCGAAAACCCTCCCGTCGTCCGGCGAGCTACGGACCACGAGCCACGGACCACGGCAGGGTCACATTGTCTTCGACCACGTCTGGTTCGCCTACAACGATCAGGACTTCGTGCTCAGGGACGTGTCGTTCGACGTGCGGCCGGGCGAGCGCGTGGGAATCGTAGGCGCGACGGGGGCGGGGAAGTCGACGATCATCAACCTGCTGCTGCGTTTCTATGACGTCAGCCGCGGACGCATTTCGATCGACGGCGTCGACGTCCGTGAGATGCCACTGCCCGGGCTGCGACGGCTCTTCAGCCTCGTTCTGCAGGACGTCCATCTCTTCACGGGGACGATCGCCGACAACATCCGCCTCGGCGACTCGGCGATCACCGACGAGCAGGTCGAGACGGCTGCGGCAGCGGTGCATGCCGACAGCTTCATTCGACAGCTGAAGGATGGTTACCGCAGCCACGTCGCCGAACGGGGCGCGACGCTGTCAGTGGGGCAGAAACAGTTGCTGTCCTTCGCGCGTGCCCTTGCGTTCGATCCGCGCATCCTCGTGCTCGATGAAGCCACGTCAAGCGTCGACACGGCAACCGAGCTTCTGATCCGCGACGCACTGCACGTCCTCATGGCTGGGCGCACGACGATCGCGATCGCGCATCGCCTCTCGACGATTCAGGACATGGACAAGATTCTCGTCCTGCACAAGGGTGAGCTGCGGGAGGCCGGCAGCCATCAGGAACTCCTGGCTGCGCGCGGAATCTACTTCAAGCTCTATCAGCTGCAATACAAGGAACAAGAACGATCGGAACCCGTGACCCCGTAACCGGTACCAGCAGGCCCGACCTTAAGGTCGAGCGTGCCTCCATTCACCCGATTCCGTCGCCCTGCTCACCCACCCAACCCCACCTTCAGATCGGCCCCGCTGTCGCGCGGGTTCCAACCCAGACGCAGCACCGTGACTTCCATCTTCCGGCGGCCGAACTGCAGCGCTTCGTTGCAACTCCACATGTAGACGTCGATGTGCCGCCCCTGGACCTTCGGGCCGGTGTCCATGACCGTATAGATGCCGTTGTACTTGTCAGCGAGGTTGTCGATCTGGATGACGGAGCCGACCGGCAGCAGGTCGGGGTCGGCGGCCGCAATGCCGGTCCGGACGTTGACGCCCGAGGCGGTTGTCGTTCCCTTGCAATACGCCGTGGCGGTGAACCGGATCTTGGCTCCAGGCGCGGGTGCAGGCGACTCCTGACGCAGTGCGGCCCGCCGCGCGGCAAACCGCGAGTCCAGAGCCGTGACCTCGTGCAACAGCGCAAAGCTCAACGCCGCCACCATCGTCGCCACGAGCTTCCGCCCGGTCGAACGTGACAGGTACATAATCGGCTTGGTGCTGCTGGGGTCCAACCACTATACCCACCCGGCGGCCCGGCGTCAAAGCCCTGGATTGAGGACAGTAGGCAATACTCGAGGGTAGTGAGCCTGTAAGCTACCTGTCATCAGTGGCTTGCTGTGATGCACGCTCGATTGCGTGACGATGGGCGACGATCATCGCCAGGGAGACCCGGTAGGCGACGGCCGCCAGCAGGAGGGCGCCGACGGTCGAGCCCACCGTGTAGGACCACAAGAGCGGTCTCAGGCTGACGGCGATGTGCCGAAGGTCGCTCCACGAGCGTTCGGTTGCCGCGGCGGTCAGCTGCTCGAGCAGCCCTGGCGGTACGTCTGCCCTCAGGAGCCCGGCACCGGCGACCGTTGCCAGCGTGTAGTAGGCGGGCAGGATCCACGGCAGGTTGGAATAGATGCCGAGGACGACCGCCACCCGGTTCAGGTTCAGCAGGAACGCGGCCATGAGGCCGAGCACAGTGTGCAGCCCGAGAAACGGCGAGAAACCGAAGAACACCCCGACGGCGTACGCCGCTGCCGTGCGCCGCGGCGTGTCGTGCGTGTGAAGCAGCTGTTCGAGCCAGCGGCGAAGTCTGGAGGCGCCTGGCATTGGGGTCACTCAGAAGTGGACGAAACCATCGGGGAGCGGGCGGCCCCCACCATCACTCACGATCGTCAACTCGGGAGTGCCCGTCAGCTCGCCGATCCTTGTGACCTCCACCCCGCGGGCAAGTCGTGACGCGTTTCTAAAGCGGCCTTTCGTGCGTCCCGGCACCGCCATCAGCAACTCGTAGTCATCGCCACCCTCCAGGCTTCGAGCAACTGCGTCCACGCCGATCGACGCGAACCAGGCGGTCGCACCCGGATGAACTGGAAGGGCTGAGAGATCGAGCTTCGCTCCGGTGCCGCTCGCCTGGGCGAGCTGGCGCACCGCATCAGCCAGCCCGTCACTCAAGTCCATGCACGCGCTGGCGGCGCGGTTGCGGCCGACCACCATGCCGAGCCGCGCTTGCGGCTCAGGCCTGACGTGGCGCCGGACGCAGTCAGCCAGAATGGGATCGCCGGGCACATCATCATCATTGTCATTGGGGCGGTGCCCGTGTGCCTGCAACCACGAGAGCCCGGCGGCGGCGCCGCCAATCGATCCGCTCACATAAAGCGCGTCGCCTGGACGGCCGGCGCTACGCGTCAGCATCTTGCGAGGGTGTACCCAGCCGGTGAGGGTCACGTCGACAATCAGGGGTCCGGGGGAACGTGTGATGTTGCCGCCAACGAGCGTCACGTTGACCGCGCGTGCCATCTCGAACAGCCCATCCAGAAGGCCATCGACGTCGTCGATTGGCGTATCCGCCGGAAGCATCAGCGAAAGCAGGGCGACGTGGGGAGTGGCACCCATCGCCGCGACGTCGCTGACGTTCACCGCCAGCGCCTTGTATCCGATGTCGGCAGGTGTGGAGAAACGCCGGTCGAAATGGACGCTCTCGACCAGCGCGTCGGTGGTCAGCACCTGGTGCGCGCGCTTCTCGCCCCTGATCACCGCGGCATCGTCGCCGATTCCAACCACGATGTCAGGCGATGGCGGCGGGAGACGCTGCCGGATGCGATCGATTACGCCTCGTTCGCCGATGCTGGAGACGGGCGTAGTTGCTGTTCTACCGGGCGTACTCAACGGCCCGGGTCTCGCGGATGACGGTGACTTTGATCTGGCCTGGGTATTCCAGCTCGTTTTCGATGCGACGCGCGATGTCTTTGGACAGCCAGATCGTCTCCTCATCCGAGATTCGTTCGCTCTCCACCATTATGCGAATCTCGCGCCCTGCTTGCAGGGCGAACGCCTTGGAGACGCCCTGGAAGGAATCGGCAATCCCTTCGAGCTTCTCGAGGCGCTTGACGTACGACTCGAGAATGTCGCGACGCGCGCCAGGTCTCGCGGCGGAGATCGCGTCGGCCGCCTGGACGATCATCGCCTCGAGCGACGGCCAGTCGATGTCCATGTGGTGAGCGGCAACCGCCTGCAGCACCGGCTCGCTCTCGCCGTGCTTGCGAAGGAAGTCGAGGCCGAGCTCGAGATGCGTGCCCTGCAGATCGCGATCGATCGCCTTCCCGATGTCGTGCAGGAACGCGGCTCGCGCGGCCACGTGGCCGTTCAGGCCGATTTCGCGCGCCATGATGCCGGCGAGGAAGGCAACTTCCTTCGAATGGTTGAGGACGTTCTGCCCGTAGCTCGTACGGAACTTCAGCCGTCCCATCAGGCGGAGGATTTCGGGGTGGAGGTCGTACAGGCCGAGCTCGAACGCAGCAGCTTCGCCCTCGCGCCGAACGGTGTCCTCCATGTCCGTCTTCACCTTCTCGACGACCTCTTCGATGCGCGCGGGGTGGATGCGGCCGTCGGCGATCAACCGCTCGATCGCCTGCCGGGCGACCTCGCGCCTGAACGGGTCGAAGCTGGAGAGGATGATGGCCCCGGGCGTATCGTCGACAATCAGTTCCACGCCGGTGGCCGTCTCGAGCGCGCGGATGTTGCGCCCTTCACGGCCGATGATCCGGCCTTTCATGTCGTCGCTGGGCAGATCGACGACCGACACGGTCGTTTCGATGGCATGCTCGGCCGCACTGCGCTGAATGGCGTCCGAGATGATCTGTTGAGCGCGGACTGCCGCCGTCTCGCGCGCTTCGGTCTCGAGCCGTTTCACGAGGTTGGCGGCGTCGCGGCGCGCGTCCGCTTCGATTTGTTTGATCAGCAGCTCGCGCGCTTCTTCTGCGGTCAGCGACGCGATGCGCTGGAGCTCCCGCTGACGGTCGTCGAGCAGCTGCTCGGCGCGCCGGCTGGTTTCGGCGCCCGATTGCTCGAGCTGCCGAATTGCTTTCTCCCGGCCGCGCAGATCCTGCTCCTGCCGGTCGATGATCGCCAGGCGATCCGCGAGGGTGCGCGTCTTGTCAGCCAGCGCCTGCTCGAGACTGCCGATCTCCTTCAGCCGTTCTCTGGCCTGACGCTCGGCGTCGGATGCGAGCTCGTGCGCCTTTTCGCGCGCCGAGAGGAGCACTTCTTTTTTGAGTGTTTCAGCGTCACGCTCGGCCTGGCGGGCCAGGCGATCGGCTTCGCTCTGTGCTCGCTGGATGGTTTCGGTCGCGATCCGTCGCCGGCTCGCGACCCACCACATGATGATCCCGACGCCTACAGCGGCTGTAACAGCCGCGTTCGTGAGGTAAACGCCCGGTAGACCCATGAGTCTCCCCGTCGTGCCGCCATCGCAGCACCCTGCGACAGGGCCCTCGTTATCTGAAGCCGGCTGAGGCTGTCAGCCGGCGTGTTTTGATATCGCCCGGCAAGCGATCCATCGCGCCGCCGCGCATCTTCTCTGGTGCGTGGAGCCTACCCCACGCGGTCCTCGGGCCTCAGGCGCCCAAGACATGCCGAATTAAACAATAGAAAGGCTGGAAGAGGCCAGTAATTGTGACGGGAAGGAAAGGCCCCGCTTTGCCGTGTGGGGAGGTCGGATGAACCTGCGTAAAGCAGGTGGAACCGCTGCACAAGCCGCGCTTCAGGCTTCCTCTCGCAGAGGCATGCACACCGCGCGGCGTCGCGATTCTCTTAGGATGAAACGTTGGCTCAAACGAGCCTCCGAGCCATCACGCACAAAGCAGGGAACTCAAACTTCCAGATGATCTTACCGTAGTCAGCCGGCAGCCGTCGAGCGAACCGTGTCGAATTCCTCCGGAACCCCTTCGGCGAGTGCCAAATCGAGCATTCGTTCGAGCTCCTCGGCACGCTGGGCGAGTCCCGAATCACGATCCCTCGCCTCGTCGCGCGAGCGGAACATCTCGTCCGCGATGTTGATCGCGGCGAGCACGGCGACCTTCAGGGTATCCCCCTGCGGACATTCTTTGGCCGCCAGCTGCATCTTGCTGTCGACGAAGGCCGCCAGTTCGGCGACATAGGTCGGATCCAGGCCACTGCGGATGGGGTAGCGGTGTCCGTGAATCTCGACGTGTACGACGCGAGTCGATCCGTCCATAGACAGCTCTCAGCTCTGAGCGTTCAGCTCTCAGCTCCGGTCGTGAACTGCGACCCGACTTCTGACAGCTGGCGGCTGAAACTACAGGTTCAGGCTCTCGATCTGTTGCAACATCTCGGTGACGCGCGAACGGATCTGCTCACGCTCGTCTCGGAGGGCCGTCAGCTCGACGCTCGTGCCTTCCGCGTCCGCCAGCCGGTTCCGCGACGCTTCGAGCTCCCGGAGCAGGCGGGTGTTCTCGTCCGACATCCGTGCGCCGTCGGCACGCAGCCGTTCGACCATGCCGACCAGCAGCTTCAGTTTTTCTTCCAGCCGATCGATGACTTCCAGATCGACGCTTCGTGTTGCAACAGCTTTAGCCACGAATGCTCCTTCGAGTGGACCAGAGGCCGGGCGACCTGACCCGGCTATCCGCTATCTGCGCTCGGCGCCGTGAGCGGCGCGGAGCGCGTTGAAAATCGTCTCCGTGACAGAGTCGGCTTCCTGATCCGTCAGCGTCCGGTCGGACGCGCGGAACGTCAGGTGCATCGACAGGCTGACGCGGCCGGCGGGTACGCCCTTGCCTTGATAGCGATCGAACTCAGCAATGGAAACCAGCGTTGACGGCGCCGCCGAACGGATAGTGCCACGAACCGTCGCAGCAGGCAAGGCTTCGTCGACGGTGAATGAAATGTCTCGCACGATCGAGGGGAAGCGCGGCAGCGATTGCGCGGTCAGATCGTCGCCTGGCTCGAGATCCGCGAGCGCATTCAGGTCGATCTCGGCAACGTACAACTCATCGTGCGCCGGAAATCCGCGCGCGGCGGCGATTGACGGCGTGATTTGTCCGAGCACGGCAAGCGGGCGAGTCGAGCCGTTCGGTCGAACGACAATCTCAGCCGTGCGTCCAGGCACGAGGTACGATCGAGCGGCCGCGACACACTCCGTCTCGAGACGGAATGCGCTGGCCACCTGTTGCGCCACACCTTTGACGTCGAAGAAGTCGACGGCCTTCGGCGCGGACGACCAGTGCGGCGGCGCCGCAGCGCCGGACCACACGAACGCTGCGGCACGGCCCTCGCCATCAGCTGTGAACCGGCTGCCCGTTTCGAACAGCTGAATGTCCCGGCGCTCGCGCCGCCGGTTGTACGCGGCAGCATCCAGCAAGCCGGGCAGCAGCGACGGGCGCAGAACGGCAAACTTTTCCGACAGGGGATTGGCAATCGCTGCCGGTTCGGCGCCATTGTCGGCGAAGGGCAGCGCAGCCTGCCGCTCGATGAAGGCGAAGGTCATCGCCTCGGAGAACCCGGCAGCAGTCAGCACGCGGCGCACGATCCGATCACGGGCGATTCGCGGATCGGGCGGTGCCTGCGGCGCCTCGAGCGGCGGGAAGCTGACGGGCAGGTTGTCGAAGCCGAAGTGTCGTCCGACCTCTTCGATCAGATCCGCTTCACGCATCACGTCGACCCGATACGTCGGGACCGTCACGACCCAACCGGGCTCCGCCGATTCCTTCGAGCCGTTCCGGCTCGTCGATTCATCCGAGCCGTTCCGGCTCGGGGCAACACCGAACCCGAGCGGCTCGAGGATCGTCGGCACACGATCGGCAGGCACGTACTGGCCGAGCAGACGACCGATGCGAGCAGCACGAAGGTACAGGCGCGCAGGGCTTCGTGGCACGGGGTAGCGATCGATGAGCGGCCCGCGCGGCCTGCCGGCGCCGAGCTTGTCGAGCAACGCTGCCGCGCGGGCGACACCCACCGGAGGCGCGTTGATGTCGGCGCCGCGCTCGAATCGTGTCGACGCCTCCGTCTTCAGTCCGAGGCGCTTGCTCGTCCTCCTCACGGACGCGGGGAGGAAATACGCGCTCTCCAGGGCGATCATCGTGGTCTGCGACGAGATCTCCGAGTCCGCGCCGCCCATGACGCCGCCAAGCGCGCTGGCCCGCTGCGCGTCCGCGATCACCAGCATGTCCGGGTCGAGGGCACGCTCGACACCATCGAGTGTGCGCAGCCGCTCCCCCTTCGTTGCACGCCGCACGACGATCAGCCCGTCTGCCAGGCGGGCGAGGTCGAAGGCATGCATCGGCTGCCCGAGCTCGAGCATCACATAGTTGGTGACGTCGACGATGTTGTTGATGGAGCGAACGCCGGCGGCTTCGAGCCGCTGGACGAGCCAGCCGGGTGATGGCCCCACGCGCACCTCGAACACCTGCGCGCAGTAGCGCGGACACAGGTCCGGATCGTCGATGCGCACGTCGAGCCGCTCGGCCGGGCCGGGCGAGGGCATCGCGAGGTCAGGCATCTGCAGCGGCGCACCCCAGATGGCGGACGCTTCGCGAGCCATGCCGACGTGATTCAGGCAGTCCGGCCGATTCGCGGTGATCTCGAAGTCAATCACCGCATGCGGGTGCGTCTCGACGGACGCGACCTCGAAGCCACGCAGCGCGATCTCGCGCGCGGTGGTTTCGACGTCCGCCGGTACCTGCACCAGCTCGGCCAGCCACGAATGAACGATCTTCACAGCGGGAACTGCTCCAGGAATCGCAGGTCGTTTTCGTAGAAGAGGCGAATGTCTTCCACGCCCCACTTGAGCAGGGCGACTCGCTCGATGCCCATGCCGAAGGCCCAGCCCGTGTAGCGTTCGGGATCGTAGCCGGCGGCTTCGAAGACGGCGGGATGCACCATGCCGCTGCCAAGGATCTCGACCCAGCCGGTGCGCTTGCACATGCTACAGTCGGTCCCCGTTCCGCCGCAGTTGCCACAGCTGATGTCGACCTCAGCGCTCGGCTCGGTGTACGGGAAGAAGCTGGGGCGGAACCTGACCTGGCGGTCCTGGCCGAAGAGCTCGCGCAGAAACACCATAAGCGTGCCCTTCAAATCCGAGAGCGCCACCTCTTCGCCGACGACGAGGCCCTCGACCTGCGTGAACATCGGTGTGTGCGTGAGGTCGAAGTTGTCGCGCCGGTACACGCGGCCCGGCGCGATCAGCCGGACCGGCGGCGGGAACTGCTTCATGTAGCGGACCTGCATGCCTGACGTGTGCGTCCGCAGCAGCGTCGCCGGCGACCCGACGGCCGACTTGACCGGCGAGGCAAGGTACAGCGTGTCCTGCATGTCGCGCGCGGGATGCTCCGGTGGCATGTTGAGCGCTTCGAAGTTGTGGTAGTCGTCTTCGAGCTCGGGGCCCTCGAGCACGAGGAATCCCATGCGCATGAAGATGTCCTCGATGCGCTCGCGCAGAATCGTCAACGGGTGGCGATGGCCGAGCGCCGGGACACGACCGGGCAGCGTGACGTCGACCGCCTCCTTCGGCGGGCGCGCCCGCTCCGTTTCCGAGAGCCGCGCGGTCAACCGCTCCTCGATGTCCTGCTTCAGGCGATTGGCGAGCTGACCGAGCCTCGGCCGCTCTTCGGGCGGCGCGCTGCCCAGCGCTTTGAGCAGGTTCGAGACGAGCCCGCCCTTGCGCGCCAGATACCGGTCGCGTACTGCGCGAAGTTCTGACTCGGAGGTGACCTGCGCCAGGTCGCGATCGAACTGCGCGCGCAGGTCGTCAATGTGATTGGCAGGATCCGTCATCTTCTCGATGCGCGTGGGGCCCCACCCCCACGCGCTGCGGCTCGACTCGCTCCGCTCGCTCGCCGCGGCCGCAGGCGCTGCCGAACGATCAGCCGAACTCGATTCATCGACAGCCCGGCACCGCCAAAACGCATGTCCAGTGCTGGCCGATTACGCTCGCGCGCGAGTGGCCGGTGCTGGCTTGGCTTCGGCTGCCATTTTGGCAAGACGCGCAAAAGCTGCCGGGCTCGAAATCGCCAGGTCCGCGAGGCTCTTGCGATCGATCGGGTTGCCCGCCGCCTTGAGGCCGGAGATCAGCTGGCCATACGTGAGGCCGTTCTCGCGCGCGGCGGCGTTGATCCGTACGACCCACAGGCGACGGAAATCCCGCTTCTTGCGACGGCGCCCGACGAACGCGTACTTCAGCGCGGTATCGACCGACTCTTTCGCGGCGCGATAGAGCTTGCTCTTGTTTGCATAGAAGCCCTTTGCGCGTGCGAGGAGCTTCTTTCGCTTCGCGCGCCGGACGTTGCCACGTTTCACTCTCGGCATGTCTGTGTCTTCTTTACTTAATGCTCGCGGGGCCCCACCCCCGCTCGCTTCACGCGCTTCGCGCGACGGCCTTTGGCCTTGCCGGCTCCTGCGGAGCCGCGCGCGCTCCTGCTTTAGTTCGGCAACATCCTCTTCAACTTGCCCGCATCGGCCGGTGACACCACCGTGGTGCCGCGGAGCGCGCGCTTGCGGCTCCTGGTTTTGCTGGTGAGGATGTGCTGTTTGAACGCCTTGCTCCGGACGAACTTCCCGGTGGCGGTCTTCTTGAAGCGCTTCGCGGCGCCTCGGTGTGTCTTCAGTTTCGGCATAGTGTCTGTGTCTTCATCTCTTGTTGGCTCGCGGGGCACCCCGCTCGCTTACGCTTCGCGCGACGGCCTTTGGCCTTGCCGGCTCCTTCGGAGCCGGCCCTTACGTCTACGTGGCCGTACCCGCGTCCTGTCGCCGGCCGAGACCCGGTCCCGGCATCTTGCTACTCGGTAGGGGCCGTCGACCGTTCGGGCTCACGCTTCGGACGCGGCGGCTTGGCGCCCGCGCGCTGCCCGAGGATCGTGTGCATCTGGTTCCCTTCCTGCCGCGGGGCCGACTCGGCGATGGCCACCTCGGCGAGGTCCTCGATCAACCGCTCGAGGATGCGACGCCCGATCTCGGGGTGCGCCATCTCGCGGCCGCGGAAGAAGATCGTCGCCTTGACCTTGTCGCCCTCAGCCAGGAAGCGCTCGATGTGCTTCTTCTTGAACTGGTAGTCGTGTTCGTCGACCTTCGGGCGGAACTTGATCTCTTTGACCTCAATGATCTTCTGGTGTTTTTTGGCCTGCCGGGCGCGCTTCTGTTCCTGGTACTGATAGCGCCCGAAGTCCATGATGCGGCACACCGGCGGGGTGGCCGTGGCCGCGATTTCCACGAGGTCGAGTCCCTTCTGTCGCGCGATCGCGAGCGCCTGCTGCGGTGCCATGATGCCCAGCTGCGCGCCGGTGTCGTCGATCACCCGGACTTCGCGGACCCTGATCCGTTCATTTACCCGGGTGCGGTCATCCCGACGCGGGCTTCGGTCAAAAGCGATAAATACCTCCTAGCTGGTTGCTTCTTCCACCACGCCCGACCTCAAGGTCGGGCCTACAGCCGATCGTTTCTCACGAATTTCCCTCACCGCGGCCTCGATGAAATCTTCGATATTTCGGGAGCCGAGATCGCCCTCTGTCCGGTGGCGCACCGACACGCTCGATTCGGCCGCCTCGCGGTCGCCGACAACCAGCATATACGGCACCTTCTGCATCTGGGCCGAGCGGATCTTATATCCAATCTTCTCCTGGCGGTCGTCCAGCTCCACCCGCAGGCCGGCGGCGGTCAGCCGCTCGGTCAGGGACCTGGCGTAGTCCAGGTGCCGGTCGGCAATCGGCAGCACTATCGCCTGAATCGGCGCCAACCAGAGCGGGAAGGCGCCGGCGTAGTGCTCGATCAGGAGCGCGATGAACCGCTCGAAGCTGCCGAAAATGGCCCGGTGAATCACCACGGGGCGGTGTTCCGCGTTGTCGGCGCCTGTGTACTTCAGATCGAACCGCTCCGGCATCTGGTAGTCGAGCTGGATGGTGGCACACTGCCACCGCCGGCCGATCGCGTCGGTCACGTCGAAATCGATTTTCGGGCCGTAGAAGGCGCCATCGCCCTCATTGATCGTGTACGGCTCGCCGACCGCGTCGAGTGCGCGCTTCAGCTCGCGCTCGGCGTGATCCCACGTCTCGGCCGCCCCGAGGAACTCCGGGGGACGAGTCGCCAGCTTCATGTCCGGCTTCAGACCGAAGTCGCTGTAGACCCGCTGGACGAGGCGCAGCACCCGCTCCACCTCTTCGCCGATCTGTGACTCCATCACGAAGCAGTGCCCATCGTCCTGGCTGAACTGGCGCACACGTGTGAGCCCCGACAGCACGCCCGACGCTTCGTTGCGGTGGAGCGGCGTCTGCTCGTGGTAGCGGATCGGCAGGTCCTTGTAGCTGTGCTTCTCGCTGGCGTAAATGAGGAAGTGGCCCGGGCAGTTCATCGCCTTGAGGGCCATCTGTTCCTCTTCCGACTCGACGAGGAACATGTTCTCGCGATAGTGGAACCAGTGTCCGGACGTTTCCCAGAGCGCCTTGTTAAAGATGATCGGCGCTTTCACTTCCACGTAGCCGGCTGGAATCAGCACGCCGCGCATGTAGTCGGCGAGCGTGTTCCAGAGCACCGTTCCCTTGGCGAGCCAGAACGTCGCTCCGGGCGCCCACGGATGGAACATGAACAGTCCGAGGTCCTTCCCGAGCTTCCGGTGGTCGCGCTTCTTCGCTTCCTCGATCCGCGCGGTGTACGCGTTCAGCTCCGACTCGCTGAAGAAAGCCGTGCCGTAGATGCGCTGCATCGGCTGATTCTTCGCATCGCCCTTCCAGTAGGCGTTGGACGTGCTCAGCAGCTTGAACGCCTTGAGGCGGCCCGAAGAAGGCACGTGCGGTCCGACGCAAAAGTCGACGAACGTGTCCTTGTCCTTGATCGTGTAGCAGGACACCTCGGACTGCCCGGCAGTCTTCTCGTCGATCAGCTGCACCTTCAGGGGCTCGCCGCGCGCGGCGAAGAACCGCCGCGCTTCTTCACGCGGCCACATCTGGCGCTCGTAGATCAGGTCCTCAGCCGCCAGTTCCTTCATCTTCTTCTCGATCGCCTCGAGATCCTCCGGCACGAACGGCCGATCGACGACGAAGTCGTAGAAGAAGCCCTCGTCAGTGGCCGGCCCGATGCCGCACTGGGCGCCGGGGAAGAGGGCCGTGACCGCCGCAGCCATGAGGTGCGCGGTGCTGTGCCGGAAGAGCGGCAATGCTTCCGGGCTGTCCTGCGTCACGATGCGGACGCGCGCGTCGTGGGTCAACGGGGTCGTGAGATCGACGAGACGGTCGTCCACGACTGCCGCGAGCGCCGCTTTCGCCAGTCGCGGAGAGATCTCTGCCGCAACGTCACCAGGGGTGGCGCCAGAGGGCACGCGACGGCTCGAGCCGTCAGGCAGCGTGACGGAGATGTCACTCATTGCAGCGGTTGTCAATGGTAAGGGAAGTCTTTCGTGCGTGAGACTCGCGAGGTCCAACCTGCGCCGTCATTATTCGAATGCCCTTCGACTCGCCGTGAACCGCGCGGCTAGGTCAGAGCATCCGACATGGCCACTTCGCGGCCCGCCCTTCGACTCGCTTGACAGGGCGCTCGCTCAGGGCCGGCCATGAGCGAGGCCGCTAAGCGGCCGAGTCGAATGGTAGGCACGGGCAGACTCGAACTGCCGACCTCCTGCGTGTCAAGCAGGCGCTCTAACCAACTGAGCTACGCGCCTATATCTTGAAAATACTGGCCTTACCGAAAGGATTCAGTCTACCAGAGGGCGAGAAGATGAGTCAACGAACGGGAGAGGCCTCGGAGGGAGCGTCGCACGCCCGACCGGAGCCGTTCGTTGGCCGGGCGTGCAAGGATCTCGTCTAGTTCACCGCGGTCTTCAACGCCTTGCCGGCGCTGAAGCGGACGACCCGGCGCTTCGGGACCTTGATCGCGGCGCCAGTCTGCGGATTACGTGCGGTGCGAGCCTTGCGCTGCGCGGTCTTGAACGTGCCGAAGCCGACGAAGGTGATCGGCTGGCCTTTCTTCAGCGACTTGGTGATGCCCTCGAAGAACGAATCGACGGCAGCCGTCGCACTCGCCTTGGTGATGCCCGTGTCCTGCGCGATCTTCGTGATGAGATCCTGCTTGTTCATTGACGCCTCCGGGAGGATAGAGGGCGGAAGCCTTGCTGCACAAGGCTTCCGGCGAATTTTGGTGTGATGCGGTTATACGCTTGTGGTGCCGGAGTGTCAATGGGAAGTTCGCCGCGCGGAAGAGATCGGATCGCGATCGACGCGCTACGCTGCGGCCTTTGCTCGCACACGCTCGAGTGCGGCGTCGAGGATCACGTCTTTCTCCGGAGCGGGCGATCCGAATTCCGGTGACGGTTCGTCGACGGCGACATCAGGCTCGATGCCCTTGCCCT
>Ga0075431_100001580_pt1 | contig 21181 bp, 20 predicted proteins | sample RhiMetdeltSRZDD5_FD_75297 | JGI IMG/M metagenome (GOLD analysis project Ga0075431, IMG submission 75297) | Populus rhizosphere microbial communities from Tennessee, USA - Rhizosphere MetaG P. deltoides SRZDD5 | ecosystem: Host-associated > Plants > Roots > Rhizosphere > Soil | place: USA... | reverse complement strand
GCCTGGATCGTAATACTCTGCCCCTAGCACATAGCCGGTCGCGCCGGCAAAGGCCGGGATGGCCGCTCGCTGGCGCTTGTCGCTGTCCTTGTCGGCGCCGACGCTGCCCGCCGAGGAAATCCTGAGATAAGCGATCGCCGTAACAACTGATTTGCGCTTTCATAGGATGTTTCCTCTTGACTTTCAGGTACTTGGCTATGTCGAACGGCTCCGGTTTTTGGGATGTGACACGCGGTTGACATAAGTGAATTAACATAATAAGATAATTCTTATGACTACTTCTTTTGGAGACTTCCTCAAGACGGCCCGCGAAGGGGCCAAAATAAGCGTCACCGAACTCGGGCGCCGAATTCGAAAGACCCAATCGTACGTGTCACAACTCGAAAGTGGAGCATTGCATCCCCCTGAAAATGGCCGTTTGGTCGAAATCGCGAGTGCCTTGGGAATAGAAGTAGATCAGCTAATCATTGCCGCAGGACGACTCCCGCCCCGCATGATGGAGAATGCTCTAATCAGCGCTAGAAACGATCTGCCAGCTTTTGAAAAAACACTAGAAGAGTCAGCTTCGGCAAGCGTAGCTCACAGATTTTCGCTGTCGAGGTACCCCTCCAAAAAGGGAGGGTCCGAATGAGCCAAGAAAACCAGCGAGCAGCGAGAAGTTATAACGCACTTCCAGCGAACCTCTCTCCGCGTGGTGTATGTCGTGAAGCGGCTGCAAGCTATATTGGGATATCAGCCAGCAAATTTGATGAAATGGTTCGACTGGGTAAGATGCCCTCGCCGAAGAGAATTGGTAGACGAAAGTTGTGGGACATTAGAGCCATAGACTTCGCCTTTGAACAGCTCGAGGATGAATGCAAGTCCGATAACAATCCTTGGGAGAATGCGGAGTGATTAGCGTTCGCGTCAAACACGTTCTCGAAGATACGGATCGCCACGGGAACGTTCGAATCTATTTTCGAAAACGAGGGCAGCGAAAGGTTAGGCTGCCCGGCCCAATGGGGAGCGAGGCCTTTTGGAGTGCGTACCGTGAAGCAGCGGCAGGTCAAATCCAAAATAAGCCCGCGCTACCTACGAAACCGCATAAATCAACATTTCGGTGGTTGTGCGAAGCATACTACGGATCAGCTGAATTTAAATTGCTTGCTCCAAGAACCAGAGCCGTCCGCAGAAGAATACTCGATCGCTTCTGCGAAAAGAATGGTGACAGGCCATTCGCAAGATTAGAACCAAAATACATTCGAAAGCTTCGTGATGCTAAGGCAGATCATCCAGAAGCAGCTAATCAATTGCTTAAGCTGCTCCGCCAACTCTTAGGATTTGCGGTCGCCAATGATCTACTGAGACACAACCCTGCAAAGGAGGTGCCTTACTTACGGGGCAATAGAGGCGGTTTCCACACTTGGACCGTTGACGAAGTACGGCGATATGAGGCCCTACACCCTATCGGCTCATCTGCGCGACTATCTTTGGCCCTCCTGCTCTATACAGGACAACGCAGGGCCGACGTAGTTCGTTTCGGCCGACAGCATGTAAAGGACGGAACGCTCACATTCGTACAGGCCAAGGGGCAGAATCGAAATCCAGTTACTTTGACAATCCCCGTTTTGCCTCAGCTTCAGGAAGTGATCGACGCAACGAAAACTAGCCAATTGGTTTTTCTTGCGTCGCAGTTCGGTAGGCCTTTCACAAGTAACGGTTTTGGAAATCGTTTTCGCAAGTGGTGTAACGCTGCCGGTCTATATCATTGTTCTGCACACGGACTTCGCAAGGCAGGAGCTACCATTGCTGCAGAGAATGGCGCCACAGAACATGAACTCATGGCTATCTTCGGGTGGAAAACATTGAAACAAGTTCAAGTCTACACGCAAGCGGCAAATCAGAAGCATCTTGCTGCAAGGGCGATGCATAAACTTGTTCCAGAACGTTTGACGAATGAAAGTGTCCCACTTTCACCGCCGATTACACAAGGTGGGGCAAAATCAACCCGTAAATAATTGAAAGGAAATGATCTTGAAAACAGGTGGTGCCCAGGGGCGGAATCGAACCACCGACACGCGGATTTTCAGTCCGCTGCTCTACCAACTGAGCTACCTGGGCCACTGGGCCTTCCGTGAGAAAGAGGCGGATCGGGAGATCCGGACTGAACGGCGGCGCGGTTATAAGTTAATGCCTGGACACTGTCCAGATGCCAGCGAGCCTTAGAGTTTCTGTTTCTAGGCCTCCTCTTCAGGAACAGCCTCTTTGTCCCTCTCCCCCGGCCCTTCCTCAGAAGCAATTGCATATTTCCCGCCCAGCCACCGCCCGAGGTCGATGTCGGCGCATCGCGCCGAGCAGAAAGGGTGGTACTTCTGCTGCGAAGGTTTGCCACAAACGGGGCAGGATCGCTTTGGTCTAAGCCGTATCGGTTCCGACTTCGGCATATGCATTATTTCGGCTGGTAGTTCATCCACGAATAATAGACGGGATAGCCTGCCCCCTGCAGCATGTTGATCGTCTCATAAAGCGGCAGCCCGACCACATTGCTGTAGGAACCGTTAAGATGACGCACGAAAGCATCGGCGCGCCCCTGGATGGCATAGCCGCCGGCCTTGCCCCGCCACTCGTCGGATACGAGATAGCTTTCGATGTCCTCCCGCGTCAGACGCTTGAAGCGAACGCGCGTATCGACCACCCGCAAGAGCCGCTGGCCGCGCGGCGTGATGAGGCAGACCGCCGTGTAAACCCGGTGCGAGCGGCCGGACAAAAGCCAGAGGCAATCGGAGGCATCTTCGGGCTTCTCAGCCTTAGGCAGCAGTCTGCGGCCGACCGCGACCGCTGTATCGGCTGCGAGAATGAACACATTTCCGCCCAATTGGCGTACCTGATAGGCGTTCTGCGCTACGCGAGCTTTCGCCACGGCTAGCCGCTGAACGATGCTGCGCGCGGCTTCTCGTTTTTTGGGCATTTCGTCTATGTCCACCGGATTGAGGAGGTCGGGCGTGATGCCTCCCTGGTCAAGAAGGGCAAGCCTGCGCGGCGAAGCGCTGGCCAGAACGAGCTTTACCTTTTCGTCATTCATTGAGGGACAGGGCCGTCATGCCGACGCCTACTTGAACCTGTAGGTGATGCGCCCCTTGGTTAGATCATAGGGAGTCATTTCCACCATCACCCGGTCTCCGGCCAGGACGCGAATGCGATTCTTACGCATCTTGCCTGCGGTATGGGCAATGATCTCATGGGAATTATCGAGCTTCACGCGGAAAGTGGCATTAGGCAGCAGCTCCGTCACCATGCCTTCGAATTCGAGCGTTTCTTCCTTTGCCATGCGGATCCTTGGAGATTGAAGATTGCGCCGGAGAATGATCGTCTTGCCCGCCAAAATCAAGGGCATGGGCTCAAATCACACGCCCGGCGCTGCAAGCGTGCCGAACCGGCTCAGGATCTTGGTCTTAAGGCCGTCGCGCACCGCTCTATAGGCGTTGAGCATCTGTTCGCGCGCGCCGGTCACGGCCGACGGGTCCTGGGTTGGCCAGTATTCGACGTCGATTGCCATCGTGCGGGTGAGCTCCAGCGCCCGGTGATGCGCCTCGGGAGACAGCGATACGACCACGTCGAAGCTCGTATCTTCGAGTTCATCGAAGCTCTGCGCTTTATGCTTGGACAGGTCGATGCCGATCTCCGCCATGACCGCCTCCGCGAAAGGGTCGAGCTCGCCCGCTCGAACCCCAGCTGAGGATACGAAGACCTTCCTCCCATAGAAATGCTTCATCAGCCCCGCCGCCATGGGTGAACGAATGGAGTTTTCGCTGCAGGCGAACAGCACTGCGCTCGGAATATCCTCTGCCAACGGAGCTCCCCGCCTCATCCCCGCCAGTGGAGAGCGCAGAGCAGGGTGAAAAGCCGCCGCGCCGTATCGAAGTCAATCTCGACCTTGCCCTTGAGCCGCTCTTTCAAGAGCTCGCTTGCCTCATTGTGCAGACCGCGCCGCGCCATGTCGATCGTTTCGATCTGGCTTGGAGTCGCCGTTTTGATCGCCTTGTAATAGCTCTCGCAAATGAGGAAATAGTCTTTCAGTATTCCCCGGAAGGGCGACAGCGCCAGACCGATCGTGCTGCAGTGCTCCTCTCGCGAATTGTGGACTTGGAAGACGAGCCGACCCCCGCCGATCGACAGCTTGAGGCGGTAGGGGCCCTCGCCGCCATGGACATTGAAGAGATTCTCCGCCAGTAGATCGTAGATCGCAACCTTTCTCTCATGCTCGCTGTCGGGCGAGGGGCCCCCGCTCAAGCTGTCATCCAGATCGATGGCTATCAGCTTGCTTTCAGGGGATGTTGCAGGTGGATCCGAGGCCGCCATTGCATGGCTCTAGGGCTAAACCGACCGTCGTGGCATGACTTTAGCCCGCATCGATCGCAACATGGACTGGCTTGGCGGGGGTCTCCCATTCAGGCCCCAAATCCTGAAGCTGGGCTTCGATGCACTCGACCTCGAGTCTTAGATCGCCACCCCCAGCGAAGCACAACACGATGTCGCCACCCGGCGGTTCGCGCGGCTCGAAGCTGATCGACAGGAGCATGAGCACCCCATCCCTATCGTTCTGCCTGATCTTCCGCGATTTGAGCGATGTCACACGCGTGAACTGAAGCCCCGTGATCCGCCGCCGGTACGGTGCGCCCGATCGCCTTTCTGCATGGTCCCAATCGAACCGGTTTGCCACCAGCGCGACCTTCTTCTGCCGCGGCAGATATCTGATGTTGCCCACTTTCAGAATGGCGTCCTGCATCTCCATGGAGATGATCTGCAGATCGTCCATATCGAGCGCGGCAAGTTTGAGAAGTTTCTCGGCCTCCGCCATCTTGAGGCTCCGCCATCTCCTATGCGGCAAGACGCTCGACATTGGCGCCGCAGCCCTGGAGCTTGGCTTCCAGAGTTTCGAAGCCCCTGTCCAAATGATAGACCCGGTGCAGCATGGTTTCGCCTTCGGCTGCCAGCGCGGCAATCACCAGCGACACTGACGCCCTGAGATCGGTCGCCATGACTGGTGCGCCGGTGAGCTTTGAGACCCCTTTCACATGTGCTGTGTCCCCCGACAGCGCAATATCCGCCCCGAGCCGTACCAACTCCTGCACGTGCATGAAGCGATTCTCGAAGATCGTCTCCCTTATTGTGGAAACGCCGTCAGCCAGCGTCATGAGGGCCATCAGCTGCGCCTGCAGGTCGGTCGGAAAGCCGGGATATGGCATGGTTTCGATGCTGATGGGATCGAGACGGTTGCCATTGCGGCTCACCTTCATGGTGGAGGAGGTGACATCGACCCTCACCCCAGCTTGCCTCAAGGTGCCGATCGCTGCCTCGAGGTGATCGGGCCTTGCTCCTTTGAGCGTGACCTCGCCTCCCGTGATAGCCACGGCCATGGCATAGGTGCCGGTCTCGATGCGGTCTGCCAATACGACGTGATCGGCACCGCCGAGCGATTCGACGCCCTCAATGACGAGGCTCGCAGTGCCGATGCCGGAAATTCTTGCACCCATCTTGACGAGACAGCTCGCCACATCACCGATCTCGGGCTCGCACGCGGCATTTTCGATGACGGTCTGCCCTTTGGCCAGCACGCTGGCCATGAGCGCATTATGCGTGGCCCCGACCGACACTTTGGGAAAAATGATCCGATTGCCACGAAGTCCCCCAGTCGCTTTCGCAACCACATAGCCGCTCTCGATGTCGATTTTGGCGCCGAGCTTTTCCAGCGCCATCAGATGCAGGTCGACCGGCCGTGTCCCGATGGCGCAGCCCCCTGGTAGCGACACCTTGGCTTCGCCGCAGCGCGCGAGCAACGGCCCCAGAACCCAGAAGCTCGCCCGCATGCGCGAGACGAGCTCATAGGGCGCCGTGGTATCGACGATGGATCGGGCCGAGAGGTGTATGGTCTCGCCCAGGCGGCTGTCCTGGCCGGCTCGCTTGCCGTCGACCGTCATGTCGACGCCGTGATTGCGCAGGATTCGAAGGAGCAGATTGACATCGGCCAGCCGCGGCACGTTTCTTAGTGTCAGCGTCTCGTCGCTGAGCAGGCTCGCAATCATCAGGGGAAGGGCGGCGTTTTTTGCTCCGCTGATTTGGATGTCGCCCCTCAATATCTTGCCGCCATTGATGCGGATCCGGTCCATGGGAGATCCCCCTCCAGTTAACCATTGAGTTAACGCTAGCCGCCGGTATGGCCCGTACCAAGCACAACGGCGTCACCGGGGCAACCCTCCTGCGAGGTTTCGCGCTCGCTCCCAGCCTCGCCGGGGCCACGGTTCGTTTGCTGCCTCCGCCGCTGGGCCTTGCGCCGGGCGAGATTGGCTTTGAGCGCCTGTGCCAACCGTCGTTTACGCTCAATCCGCGTCTGGTCCTTGTCCTTCATGGAAGTCTCATAGCCGCTTTCGAAGCTCCTGTCCGCACCACTTGATCTGCAATAGGATACTGGGCATAAGCGCCGGCGGGCGCCCCCCGAGGCTGTTGTAGCTCAGTGGTAGAGCACCCCCTTGGTAAGGGGGAGGTCGAGAGTTCAATCCTCTCCAACAGCACCATTTATAGCCAAACCTCTTCATCATCGCACTAGCTCCGCCTCAACCCTTGAGCGTCACATACTCCCTATGGGCGAAGGAATCACTCTGGATGGCGGTATCCTGCAACTTAGCCGCCACGTTGAGGCTCTGTGCTTCATCGGCAGTAATGAAGCCTTGTCTAAGGGCCCGCTCGGCCAAAGTGCTGATTGGCTCGCGTTCGAGCAAATTCCCGGCAATCGCCTTTGAGGTCTTCTTTTGTGCATCACGCGCGGCGGAGACAGCGTTCAGCGCTGCCTCGAGCCGCCCCAGCCCTTCCTCAATCTCCTCCGGAACAAAGATATCGCGCGTGAGACGTAGTCGCATGTCATTGCCATCGAGCATGCCACGGGCAAGCTGTGATCCGAGATGATCATTCGGAGGCCGCAGACGTGCCCCAAGAGGGAATACCAGTAAGCGCAGAATCAATGCGGCTCTGCGGCTCGGCAGATTGTCGAGCACCCCCATCAAAGCCTCTTGAATTCTCCATAGGGCCAGATCGCACGACCATTGCAGGAGCGGCAAATCCGGTGGCGGCCGCCCGGCATCATGGAATCTTTTGATGGCGGCCGAGGCCAAATACATCCATGCCAATGCGTCCGCGAGACGTCCGCTGATTTTTTCCCGGCGCTTAAGGGCACTGCCCAGCGTCGCCAGTGCCATATCGGCAATGATCGCAAAGCCTAAACTGAACCGTGTCAATTGGCGGCAGTAACCCTTCAATTGACCTTGACCAGATGATGCCATGGGCCAACCTGCACTCAGCGCGTGCCACAGGGAGCGCAGGCCATTGCTGGAAGTAGCAGCGATATGCTTGAAAAAAAGCTGATCGAATCGGACGAGATCGTTGTTCTCGAGCGCGCGAATCTCCTTCTGGATGAACGGGTGGCACCGAATTGCTCCCTGGCCGAAGATGATGAGAGATCGGGTCAAGATGTTGGCACCTTCAACGGTTATGGCGATGGGAGCTGCCACATAAATTCGCGACAGTATATTGCGGGGACCGCGGCAAATGCCAGCCCCCGCCATGATGTCCATGGCATCGACAATCGAGGCGCGCATGCTCTCAGTGAGATAGGCCTTGACTATGGCTGATATGACCGCCGGTTTTTCGCCGGAATCAATCGCCCCGCAGGTCAGCACACGCGCAGCATTCATGAGATAGGTGCAACCGGCAATGCGGGCGAGCGGTTCTTCGATACCTTCAAACTGGCCGATCGGTCGATTGAACTGCTCTCGTATAGACGCATAGGCTCCCGTGATGCGAGCAGCGATCTGCAAAGCGGCGACGGAAAGCGCAGGCAAGGATATTGAACGACCTGCTGCCAGGCACTCCATCAGCATGCGCCAGCCCTGTCCTGCACCCTCCCTTCCACCAATGATGTAGTCGAGGGGCACAAACACATCGAAGCCGGATATGGGCCCGTTCGGAAAAGGAACGCCCATGGGATCGTGGCGGTTACCGATCGTAATGCCCCGAGTGCTACGCGGAATGAGCGCACAAGTCATGCCGATGTGTTTCGGCCCGCCGAGCAACCCATCGGGATCGTGCATGTCGAAGGCCAGGCCAATCAGGGTGGCGACCGGAGCCAGCGTGATGTAGCGCTTGCTTATTGTGATACGCAAACCAAGAGTTTCTTTGCCCTCAAAAGTGGCGTAGCACACGACGCCCTTGCTTCGACTCGCCGCCGCATCGCTGCCGGCATAGGGTTCAGTCAATGCGAAGCATGGAATTTCCTCGCCCGACGCCAGACGGGGCAAGTAGTAAGCGCGCTGCTCATCGGTTCCGTAGTGGAGGAGCAATTCGGCAGGCCCCAGCGAATTAGGGACCATCAGAGTGCAGGCGACCGGAATGCTCCGGCTGGCAACCTTCGTCACGACGGCCGAGTGCGCAATTGCTGAGAAACCAAGGCCGCCATACTCCTGAGGAATAATCATGCCGAAGAAGCGTTGACGCTTGAGAAACTCCCAGACTTCGTCCGGAAGACCGCGTTCCTGAGTGATTTGCCAGTCATCTATCAGGCGGCAGAGCTCATCGACGGGGCCAATGAGAAACGCTCGCTCGCGCTCCGATAGAGGCTTAGGTTCGAAATCAAGGAGCTTGCGCCAATTGGGCCGCCCGGAGCAGAGCTCGCCATCCCACCATATAGTCCCGGCTTCAACGGCTATGCGTTCGCTGTCGCTCATGCGGGGCATCGATGCACGCGCCATTCGCATGATATGCGTGGAGAGAAGCCGTCGCCGAATCGCGGGGATTCCACCAATCACAGCTGCAACTGCGACTAGAACGGCAGTGAACAGAAGAGACCAGGATACGATTGGCTGGGACATCCTCCAGGCCAGGATCAAGATGGCTGCCGCCGAAATCCATGCCCAGTATGCACGGTCGAAATAGAGCAGCAAGAAGAACGCAAGAGCAGAAGCAATCATCAAGGCTGCGATCATGCTTCAATTCCTGAGGGGCTTACCCGTGCTGAGCATGTGAGCGACGCGATCGGCACTCGCGGGGTCTCTCGACAGGGCGAGAAACGCTTGCCTTTCCAATGAGAGAAGATCGTCTTCGCCCACAGTCTCCGTCACGTCCGTATCGCCCCCGGTGACAATTCGTGCCAGATGCCTGCCGACGACCAAATCATGGGGCGTTGCCTTGCCCATACGGCGAAATCCATTCAGGGCCATCGAGAGTGCGGCAAACGCAGTGCGTCCAGGCAACGAGATTTGCGGCGCTGCGACAGGGATATCGTTTGGACGCAAACTCAGGGCCTTGGCCTTGGCATCTGCCAACAGCCGGTCACGGTTCATGGTGATCCCGTCGGTTTGCCTCAGGAGCATGAGATCCTTTGCCTGTTCCGCCGAGGTGGCGACTTTGGCCAAGCCGATCGTTTCAAAGGTTTTGATCACGGCAGGCATTGGGCCGAACGGAGGACATTTGCTGCTCGCGTGGCGAAACAATAGCTCCGTGCATCCCCCCCAAGCAGGCACAAGCCCCACACCCGCCTCCACCAGGCCGGCATAGGTCTCGGCGTCTGCCTGAACGGCGGTGCTGTGAAGCAGGATCTCGCAGCCGCCGCCTAGCGCCAGGCCCGAAGGCGCTGCGACGACGGGGAAGGGGGCATGTTTCATGCGCTGAAAAGTCTTCTGTCCGTAGCGAAGGAGAGCACCCACCAGAAACCAGGCCCGCAGTTTCATGGCGATGGCCAGAAGACCGATGTTCGCCCCGACCGAAAAATTCTTGTTCTCATTGTATATGACGAGTGCGCGATGCTTCGCAGCGACCAAACGCAAGGCCTTGTTGATCATGGCCAGTGACAGGGGATCGAGCGCGTTCATCTTGCTGTGAAATTCAAGACAAAGTACACCGTCGCCAATGTCCCACAGACTTGCAGAAATATTACGCTTGAGCGGACGTATCGTCCGCTTGATCTCTGCGAGAAGCAGAACGCCGGGACGTCGCGTCACGCGGGCGTAGTCACCCTCGCGCATGAGATACTGCAGCTGACCTCGCTCTCTGCGATAGAAACTGCGGCCTTTCGCCTGCTCCAGAAGCGAAGGCACTGCCATGCCCGAATGACGGAGTCGGTCGATCATCCAATCAACTCCCAGATGATCAAAAAGCTCAAAAGGCCCCCGCTTCCAGTTGTATCCGAGGCGCATGGCGGTATCGACAGCGCAGACATCGTCAGCTATTTCAGGCACCATTGAGGCGGCATAGGTCAGGGTGCGTGAGAGCACCGACCAGGCATAGCGACCGCCCTTGTCGGGATGTTCGAGAAGCGCGCGCAGGCCGCTGCGGGGTTGCCTGGAGAGGCTGCGCAGCATGACCTTTTGTGTCGAGCGATAAGTGCCTGTGGAAAGGTCGAGTGCTTCCTTGATCCTTTCTGTCGAGTCGGGTTTGAGCCGATAGAACCCGCCCTTGCCCTTCCGCCCGGTGTACCCCGTCTCGATCATTGTCCGGATAAGCGGCACATCCTGTTGGATTTCGTGGAATGCATCTGTTTTGGGAAGCGCCCTGCCCATGTTCTCCAGAACATGCGGCATAAGATCGATGCCGACCATGTCGAGAAGACCAAAGACACCCGTCTTCGGCGCGCCAATCGGCGTGCCCAGGACGGCGTCTGCCTCCTCTACTGTAAGGCCCAATGCAATTGCTTGCAGCACGGCGCATTGAAGCCAGTAAATGCCGATGCGGTTGGCTATGAAGCCCGGCGTGTCCTTACACCTCACCGGAGTCTTGCCGAGGCGCAGATCGGCAAAATGCTCGATCGATTCCAGTACTTCGGCGTGCGTTTGTTCACCAGGAACGACTTCAAGAAGCCGCTGGTATCTTGGGGGGTTGAAAAAATGGGTGATCAGGAAATCGCAAGCGAAGCTATCATTCAACCCTTGTATAAGTGCTGCTAATGGGATTGTAGATGTGTTCGAGGAGACGATCGCACCCGGGCGCCTTGCCTTGTCGATCTTTCGGTAAAGGTCCCGCTTGGCATCGACGCTCTCGACAATGGCCTCGATGATCCAGTCGCACTCCGCGATCCGATGCAAATCGTCGTCAATGTTGCACGCTTGAATCAGCCTGCTGTTGCGCGGATGCATGAGGGGAGCAGGATCCAGAGAAGCCAACCGCGATATGGCATTTGCGGCGATGGTGCTGCGATCAGGCTTATTCGGTGATGCGATGTCAAAAAGCAGCACAGGCGCGCCGGCATTGGCGATGTGAGCGGCGATGCCTGACCCCATGACCCCAGCGCCGAATACCGCAGCCTTGCTGATCGTTTTCATCCGCAAGCCTCGAGAACTGTGGCAATTCCCTGGCCGCCTCCGATGCATTGGGTAGCAAGAGCGAAAGTTGCTGCTTCTCGCCTAAGGAGACTTGCCGCCTTGCCCGTAATGCGGGCCCCGCTTGCACCTAGCGGGTGGCCGAGTGCAATTGCGCCGCCGTCGATATTCACCTTTGACGGGTCCAGGCCGAGTTCCTGGAGAACGGCGATGCTCTGGGAGGCAAAGGCTTCGTTGACTTCGGCAATATCGATTTCACTGAGGGAAAGCTTGGCTCTTTCCAAAGCTTTTCGAGATGCCGGCACGGGGCCTATGCCCATGATTTCGGGCGCACAGCCAGCGACAGCGACACTCCTGATCATGGCAAGCGGCTTGAGGCCATGGCTCTTTGCGTACCCTTCGCTGCAGATCAATGTGGCTGCCGCACCATCGGTTAAGGGCGAGGAGGTTCCCGCTGTTACCGTACCATGCTCATCGAAGGCCGGTTTGAGCACGGCCAAGTTGCTTGGAGTGGTATCTGGACGAATGCAGCCGTCGGTACTGACCATGGAGCCGTTGACGGCGATCGGCACCACCTCATTCCTAAAGCGGCCTTGCGCTTGGGCAGCCGCAGCGCGCCTGTGTGATTCCACAGCAAAGGCTTCCTGCTGTTCACGCGCAATCTGGTATCGTGTCGCGACATTTTCCGCCGTTTCGCCCATGGTCACATAGGCCTGGGGATATTTCTCCCAGAGACCGGGGTGAGGCATGGGATTGAACCCCATCATCGGCACCCGTGTCATGGATTCGACGCCGGCGCAGATGAACACCTCTCCGGCGTTCATCCGAATGGCTCCGGCCGCCATGTGGATCGAATACATTGATGAACCACAGAAACGATTGACGGTCGCCGCCCCGACTGTAATCGGCAGCCCGGCAAGAAAGACCACGGAACGGGCCATGTTCAAACCCTGTTCACCCTCCGGGAAAGCGCAACCCAGAATCAGATCCTCGATAGCATTAGGATCGACGCCGACCCTGTCGACGAGGCTTCGAATGACCTGGGCAACAAGCTCGTCAGGACGCACCTGACGCAGCTCGCCTTTCGCCGCGGGCGTGAAGGGAGAGCGGGCATAACCAGCAATGACGATGTTCTTCATCTTGGCCTCCTGGCTCTCAGGTCTCTAATCCACGCCCAAAGCGGGCTCAGCGCCCGAGGTGGCGAGAGTTTCGGCCAGAAGACGCATTTTCGAAACCTTGCCAACGACCGTCTTGGGCAAAGATTCGCGGAACTCGATGCGCCTTGGTACCTGAAAGGGCGCCAATTTGTCCTTACAGAACGCACGCAGCTCCGCGGCGGTCAGATTTGCGCCCTCGCGCAATTTGACGAAGGCTTGAACGATCTCTCCGCTATGAGCGTCAGCAATACCACACACAGCCACTTCCTCGACTGAAGGATGGGCGTGGATCACCTCCTCCACCTGACGCGGGTAGACGTTGAAGCCGCCGCTTATGATCAAATCCTTGATTCGATCAACGATAAAAAGATAACCATCAGCGTCCAGATAGCCCACATCCCCCGTATGCAGCCGTCCGCCCAGAAAAGTATCGATGTTTTCTTTCGCCCGGTTGGCGTAGCCCAACATCACCTGCGGTCCGCGCACGCAGATCTCACCACGCTCACCCATGCCAAGAAGTCGCTTCGGATTCTCGAGCGAAACGATCTCAATCATGGTTCCAGGCAGCGGCAATCCGACGGATCCTAACTTGCCTCCCGTTAGCGGATTGATCGTGCATACCGGGCTTGCCTCACTCAATCCATATCCCTCGACAAGCTTACAGCCGGACAGTGTTTCAAAGCGACGTTGCAACTCGGCAGACAGGGCGGCTCCGCCGGAAATGCAAATTTTGAGGCTCGAAAGGTCGTGAACGGCCATCTCTTTCGAGGCGATGAGGGCCGAGTACATGGTCGGGACACCAATGAAAATGGACGCTCTCTCCCGCGCTATCGTTTTCAGAACCTCAGCTGGTTGAAACTTGGGCAGAAGTATCATCTCCGCACCGATCCAGAGGCTCAAATTCATTAACCCTGTCATCCCAAACGAGTGGAACAAAGGCAGGACTGCAACGCATTTCTCCGATCCGCGCTTTACCTGGGGCGCCCAAAGAGTGAGCTGGGCTGCGTTTACATAGAGATTGGCATGCGTCAACTGAGCTCCCTTGGGGTAGCCCGTCGTGCCGCCGGTATACTGGAGAACTGCAACATCCTTGATCGGATCAATGTCTGCTGTTCTCACAAGACCGTCGTTGGTGATCAGGTGTTCGAAAAACATGTGCCGCTCGTCTTCCGAGACCGAAGCCACTTCAGCGCCGTTGAACAGGCCGAAGGCTACCTTTTCGGTGAAGCGCAAAATGCCCTTCATGCGGCAGACGATCAGGTTCTCGACCGGACTTCCCTCGTGCGCACAGAGCGAGACCTTCTCGTAAAGCGCTTTGACATCGAGCGTCACAAGGATTCTGCAGGCGGAATCTGCAATTTGCTGCTCGATTTCGCGTGCCGAATATAGAGGATTGATATTGACAACGATGCCGCCCGCCTTGAGCACGCCATAGAAGCAGATGATGGCATAGGGGCAGTTGGGAAGAATAAGCCCGACCTTTATTCCCTTTCCCACGCCCAAATTCTGAAAGCCCTTTGCGGCAAGATCGACCAGCCGACCGACCTCCCGGTAGCTATAGTGTCGACCGCGAAAACTCATGCAGCTCTTTTCGCCATAAGTTTCAACCGCGGTGTCCAACAACGCGGGTAGCGGCCGCGGCTCGATCGTCTCGTGCCAGCGAACATTTGCGGGATAGGATTTCTCCCACGCCTTCAAAGCCCAAGCCTTGTCTTTGGACCGGCTCATGGCCGCAGAACTCGTCGTGAAAGACCGCCAGAAGGGTACCAAGGACAGCGGAATCGCGCCGGTAGCCTGATGGATGCGGAACCTCCTCCGCCCGGCACCATTCGTAGGCATCGGCACTTCAATACTCGACGAGGGGGGCTTTTCCTCAAAGGACGAAGAAAGATCACGGAGGAAAGAAATGATTAAATGCCAGCTGTTCCCCAAGTTTGCATGAAGGCTTCCGTGCGCAGGTGATGTTATCGTCTGGAGCGACTTGACTGACGTCCCGAGCCTGCCAAGGATGAGGGTGGCGCTCTCGGGGTCGATTAAGGGATCCTCCGTGTTCTGAAGGACCTTCACTGGACAATAAACGTCCGCGAGCCGGCGTTCCATTTCGCTTACAAGGCCGCGCACCTCGAACAACCCGCGCACAGGAACGTGACGATAGGTGAATTCGGGATGCTCTGGCTCGAACGATCGGAACGGAAAAAGGCCCTCCTCGGCATAAGCCCATTCCGTCAGCCGGTTGATGCGGTACATGAGAGGTACAAAGGCAAGGCTTCGGCCACGAAATTTGAGAGCCGGCGAAGTCGCGGCTACTCCGGCGAGCCCTGCGGGTTGGTCGGCGGCGGCAAGTAGTGCCAGTGATGCTCCCACCCCAGAGCCGACGATACAGACGTGCCGTGCCAGGCCCGACATGATCTCAACGCCACGCCTGACCGAGTGCAGCCATTCCTGCCATCTGCGATCCCTTAGATCCCAGGGCGACGTTCCGTGCCCTTTAAGACGAAGTCCCAGGACCGAATAACCCAGGTTAGCCAGTTGCTCCCCGAACTTTTTCAGCTCGGATGGTGAAGCCAAGAAATCGTGGACCAGAACTACCCCCAGGGTTCGCTGCTTTTCAGCTCCGAGCAGGTAAGGTGCGCCGCTTTCGCTTGCTTTTTCCTGCTGGTTGATGGCTGCAAATTGCGGACGCAAAAAGGTCTCCATACAGGACGCAAAGGCACGCAATTCATCATCGAACAGCAGCCGCGAATAATGGGCCTTTCCACTCAAGTGCTCATTGACGAGGGCACTGTCGATTGCCCGGCAAGCCGTTGCAAGGGGAGCAATTTCGTTGGCATAGACCACAATGATATTCTCGAGGCGAGGATCGCCCCCGTTTGGTTTGTCCCTTAGAGCCGGAAGAAACTGATAAAACCTTGAAGTTGCTTCGATCAGGCCCGAGGCAACTGCGACATCCACGAACTGCTTGATTAGGTGGCTGGTGCCGTCGTGGATGCCATCGTAGAAGTCGGGACTGGTGAGACTTCGATGCAGCGCTATGTCGGAGTTTTTCTGTACCGCCTTGAAGGCGAGGTACAACAGGCGATGAAAACGCTCTCGCTCAATTTTATCGGCTCCATTCTTGAGGAGGAGAACGATGAGCCGCGAGGCAATATGATTCAGATTTACGGTCACGCGAGCATACATTTCTCTCATGCACAGGTCGCGTAGCCACTGCGTCTTGCGCTGCATGGTCATCGCCAGCATGCGTTCAACCCACCGGCTGGCTGTATCTTTGAGCGCGAAGAGCTCGTCGAGACTGTGAATGTGTTCAAAAACTTGGTTCAGAAGAAATCTGTCGAATAAATTCCATTTAACCTGCGGATGAATGGGGTTGCCAAAACGGATGTCCATGTCCGTCCGCTTGAACACCAGATTACTTTCGATGAGCAGCTCCGCCTTTGTCTCTTCGCTCATCTCCCGCCCGAACAATTCCGCCGCCTTGCGCAGAATGTTGTCGCTCGTGTGGATTGGATTGAAAGTGATGTTCGCGGGTATGACGAGGGTGGGTTGGCGTGCGGCTGTCATCAATGCCGCGACATCTGGAAGTCCCAACGCTTTCACCCAGCGCTCCAGACGCTGTGTTTCGCCGGCCTCATGGACCGAGAGTATCCGCTTTTTGAAAATCTCGAGGACCAACGCTAGGGCGGCAGCTCCCTGCCGGTGCTTGGGCGCGTCCCTTGCGAGGCCAACATCTGGCGCAGCGACGTAGCGGTCCTTGATCATTCTACCCTCGGGGAAAAAAATGACCTTTCGACCGCGTAGAATCTCTGCTGCAAGGAAAGCTAGGAGGCCGGGATGATTGTTTGGTACGGCGCCGCAACTCCACAGCAGCCTGGCGAACTGCTCATTACCTTCGAAGAACCTGTGCGAAGCCACACAACGGCAATAGGCGTCAGTTGCTTGGTAAATGAAGTACTGAGGAATTATCGTTTCGAAGCGAGTAAAGTGATTGAATAAGAAAATCTGGCCGTCCTTGATATGCCCGTTGGCGTCATGCACCTTGATATGGATGCCAAGCCGGCCGCGCAACAAAGAGAACGCTCGTACGCACCACTGGTACAAGACTTTGTTTAGTTCATAATTGGGGACGGTGTTCATACCTACCAATTCGGAAGTGGTGAATCGGGGTTCGGTTCAGCTCCGCTCCGCTCCTCCATAGTAAATCGACACCCTAAGATGGGTATGTGAACATTCCCTTTTGGGTTAAGGTTTGGATAGTCTTAACGTGGTTGAGGTTTTGGATGTCATCGAGGGCAATAAAGACTTTCGAAACACACGAGGTCATCAATCAGCCGCCGCCGTTACCCGAACACAATCTATTCGATAGCGACCCTATCCTGCGCCAATTGCTGGAACGTGAGGGCGCCGGGTGGGCTCTTGAAAAGGTACGAAAGCTCGGAGCCATACTGGGCAGCGAAGAGGTCAGTGAGCTCGGGCGAGCCGCCAACCGCTTCCCACCGGAACTGCAAATCTTCGACCGGTTCGGGCAGCGAATAGATCACGTGACCTACCATCCGGCCTATCACGAATTGATGAAGCTGGCAAAAGAGCATGAGGTGCACTCGATTGCTTGGACGGCAAGGGAGTCGGGTGGACATGTTGCACATATGGCTTTGGAGTATTTGCTCGTCCAGGTCGACGCGGGTGTTTGTTGCCCTATAACAATGACTTACGCCTGCATCCCGTCAATTTCACGTGAGCCCGATATTGCAGCGGAATGGAGGCCACAAATCCTTGCCGCCACCTACGACCCCCGGTTCGCCCCTCGGGAAGAGAAGAGGGGCGTCACAATCGGCATGGCGATGACCGAAAAGCAAGGCGGCTCCGATGTGCGCGCCAATACCACCTATGCAAGAAAACTTAATGAGCGAGGAGAGTTCGAACTCACGGGCCACAAATGGTTCTGTTCCGCTCCAATGTCGGATGCATTTCTGACCTTAGCGCAAACAGTCACCGGACTGAGCTGCTTTTTGGTCCCGCGCTGGCGAGGCGATGGTACACGTAATCCATTTTATGTTCAGCGGCTAAAGGACAAACTGGGCGACCGCTCGAATGCGTCCGCTGAAATTGAGTACAAGAACACCTGGGCGAAATTGATCGGCGATGAGGGGCAGGGCGTTCGTGCGATCATGGACATGGTACACCATACGCGCCTTGATACCACGCTTGCCGCAGCAGGAATAATGCGCCAGGCGGTATTGCAAGCAGTCCATCATACGACACATCGGCAGGCTTTTAAGAAGATGCTTTCTCAGCAACCGATGATGCAAAATGTGCTAGCGGATCTGGTGATAGAATGGGTCGCCGCGACGGTCTTGGCAGCTCGTATTGCGCGTAGCTTCGATGAGGCAAATGTTAACACGGAAGCCCATTCATTTTCTCGCGTTTCTGTCGCGGTAGCAAAATATTGGATAAACAAACGTTTGCCTGGATACGTTTGTGAAGCTTTGGAATGCCATGGGGGGTCTGGATACATTGAAGAATCGATTATGCCGAGGCTCTACCGACAAGCACCGCTCAATGGCATTTGGGAGGGTTCGGCTAACATCATATGCATCGATGTTCTGCGGACGATGGCTCGTGACCCATCAGCCACAGAGTTGCTGATCAAAGAGTTGGACTCAGCTCGCGGTGGCAACAGGAGTCTGGACAAGGGAATCAACGAATTAAAAGACCTGATAAATGATCGCTCACGTGAAGAGAGTGAGGCCCGGCGATTGGTGGAGTTCATGGCAATCATTTTACAGGGAGCGCTGCTGGTTAAGCACGGGCCCGCCTCAGTATCCGATCCCTTTTGTGCGTCGCGGTTGGGAGGCGATTGGGGTCGAAGCTATGGCACTCTGCCTCGAACGGTCGCGTTTGAAGAAATCGTCGCTCTCGCAAAGCTTGGATGATCGATAACTGAGCATCCAAGGAAGCAAGTTGATTGTTAACCCAACATGCAGAAACACGCATGGTTCTGCAGCAGACCAAAAGGAAAGTCTCAGGTCCTGGCCATGCGTTTGATCTCGTCATTAACGCACTTCTCGACGATTTGAGGGAGATTTCGGTCGAGCCATTCCTGTAGCAATGGGTAAAGGAGCTCACGAACCATACTTCCCAGATCGCACGCGCATTTCGAGCGATAGTGCAACTCCGGTGACTTGTGAGACAAACGAGAGTGCGTGTCGCAAACAACAACAGCTTCGGCTTTCATTTTGAGATTCTCCTGTCTCCTAAATGGTTTATTCAAGCAGTTTGAATATGGAGCCCGCGGAACCGTTGAAGTAGGCATTGATAAGTCGGACGGAGCCGCCGACTTCCGTTCAATAAGACGCGGAATATCCAGAACAGTGCGGGACTGACAGTTCAGGCACGAGCCTGAGAGGACCAATCGATGCGAATCAACCTACAGATGGCATTCGGCGTAAACGTGAAGACTTCATGATATTTGCGCCACAGGAGTTAATTGCTGCTCGAGGCCTGCCAGAAAGGAGGTGGCTGCTGATCAATTGAGGCGGCTAATTCGCGGAGTATTCGGGATGGCTCATCTGTGATTGAGGAGCCGTGAGAAACCAGAATCTGCTTCAGCGCCGGCAGTTCGGTCCAAATCCTCAACTGAGCGGCGAAAGCAGCCTTATCCTTGATTAGGACCCACTTTATCGGAATCGGTACGTGCGGTTTATCACCTGCAAAGCCCATGAGGCGCAGCAGCCATCCTCCAAAGCCCGATGGGTCGCTAATATTGGCAACGACATCGTTGAGAACCAAGGTTGTTCCGGATGGTCCACTGACTTGCAGTGCAAACTCCCGCCCCCCGGTGCCAGATACTGTGACGAGCACCACACCGGGATCGCCGAAGTCGGCATGAGTTGAATCTACTGTAACCGCCCCCTCAATCTTTTTGAGCGCACCTTGCGGCGCGATCACTTGAATGGAGGGGTAGCGGTCTTTCCAGGGTTTTGCATCAAGCCGATGATGGGCGTTCGGAACGATGAGGAAGGATGGCTTACCGAAATCCTCAAGGATAGCCATCTCGTGGTCGTTGAGTGCTATCGCACTAAATATGACCAGCCGGCCGTCGCGTAGCCGTACCACTGTCATTCGTCGGGTCATATTACCTACTGGCATGGGTATAGTGCCGATGACGGTAAGAATGTTGTCATCGATTTTTGTCAGCTTCCCATGGGGCAGGACCTTCCAGTGAGTAAATGGCTGTGGCATCGCTGAACCTTTTCAGAAGTGAAAAAAAACCTACCCCAACACACGATGGGGTCAACAACCTCGTCGGTTGCTCGAACCTCCCCCAGCTGCGTCAATCCGCTTCCAGCCATGGGGGTTCGCCAATGTCGCCGCGATTGACCGTGTCGCGCTGCTCCGCCCGAAAGTCTTCAGGCATCTGAAAATGCCCCTGCCAGAGGCCTCGTCGCGCGTTGCGCGCTGTCGCCTCCGCCACGAGATAATCGATGCTGTGTCGCTCATAGGCTAGGGCCCAGCCAAGCCGCACCATTTCACGGTTGATCTCAAGATCGTCCTTCCGGCAACGGGCCACGTCACGCCGGTATTTGTCACGTTCGACGACCTCGCAGCTGATCTCGGCCCCGCCGATCAGTTCCTGCAGCGCCCGCTTGGCAGCCTGCCCGCAAGCATAAGGTCTGCCCTTGGCGTCGAGACATTCCTGAGCGAGTTCCGGCGCATCGATCCCGAAAAGCCGGATGCGCTGTTTGCCGCGTCTGAATGAGTCCCCGTCTGTGACGCTGACCCTCGATTGAAAATCGATATCGGGAAATCTATCGAGCAGGTACAAGATCGCGAAAGCGATGATGAGGCTCGCCATACCATCTGCGATGATTTTCCAAACCGAGCGCGGGCTATAGCGTCGCCGTCGCCAATACTGTCGCAAAATTCCCGCCTATTTGCCTCGCCAACGCGCTGCAGCGGCCTCATCGTTCTCTCGCGCCTCCACCCATTCAGCCTGGCCGCTGGCCTCCTCGAGTTTCCAGAAGGGCGCGCGCGTTTTCAGATAATCGACGAGAAAGGCACAAGCCTCGAAAGCCGCTTTGCGGTGGGCGGATTGAGTGATCGCAAGCACGATGTCCTCGCCCGGCATGAGCCTGCCATAGCGGTGAACGATGAGAGAATTGGTGAGTGGCCAGCGCCGGTGCGCCTCGCTTTCGATCTCCTGCAGCGCCTTTTCCGTCATGCCGGGATAATGTTCGAGCGTCATGGCCTCGATCCGTCCGCGCTCGTTTATGCCCCGCACCGTACCGAGAAACACGACCGTTCCGCCAGCATCCCCAGACCGGTCGAACTTTCTGAGCTCGGCTGCTGAATCGAACGGCTCCCGTTGAATGCGAATCATGGAATGCCTCCGAACGACTGAGAATTTAGGCGTGCAAAAGCCAAAACGCTACTGTTCGGAAGAAACGGGCTCGGGCGGGGTATCGCCCACGAATCCGTTCATCAACTCGATTGTGTTTGTGTTGAGCTGCTTCTTGAGATCGACCGATTGCGGGGGCTCACTCGAACCGGCATCGCTGCTGAGCGCCTCGCCCGCCACCCCGCCGGCATTGTTCACCGTTTGCGAAGCTGCAGGCTCCTCCTTCGGTTTCTTTCCCCGGCCCATGAGAGCTTTGAGGGCGTCATAGGCGGCGCCTGGATTTTCAAGAA
>Ga0075431_100001567_pt1 | contig 21238 bp, 24 predicted proteins | sample RhiMetdeltSRZDD5_FD_75297 | JGI IMG/M metagenome (GOLD analysis project Ga0075431, IMG submission 75297) | Populus rhizosphere microbial communities from Tennessee, USA - Rhizosphere MetaG P. deltoides SRZDD5 | ecosystem: Host-associated > Plants > Roots > Rhizosphere > Soil | place: USA... | reverse complement strand
AGCCTCGCGGCGCGGGCGCCTGGGCTCACTCGGTGTCTCCGCCCTGCTGCTCGCCGTCGCCGTCACCGGGTGCGGCTCGAGTGATTTCCCCAACGACCCCCGCCCCCCGACGCCGATCGAGGTGAGCGCGAAGGTCGACTCCGAGCGCGTCCAGGTGGCTCCCGACCGCTTCGGTGCCGGCCTCGTCAACTTCACGATCGCCAACATCTCGAGCGTGCCCGTCACCTTCGACGTCACCGGACCGACCAATGGGGCCACGTCGGAGATCCAGCCCGGGGTGCCGGATTCGCTGCGAATGAGCATGAAGGAGGGCACCTATCGGGTGACCGCGAGCAAGCCCAAGATCAAGCCGGCCACGATCAAGGTCGGGCCCGAGCGCAGGAGCTCGCAGAACCAGCTGCTCGAGCCGTAGCCGCGACGCCTGCTGTCGGCGACCCTCAGCTCGCCTCGTCAGCCTCTGCGATCAGCGAGTCGATCCGCTCGAGCTTCGCCAGGGCCGCCGCCACCATGGCATCGAGGCCGGCACGCGCCTTGTCCGACGAGGTCTTGATGCCCGTGAGGCTCGAGCGAATGGCCTGGGCCTGCTTGAGGGTCGAGATCGCCTCCTGCGCGGCGTCGCGGACCGCGACGGCGTCGACGGTCAGCTCGCGATCACGCGCCATCGCCACCCGGGCGGCCGCCAGCCGGTAGGCAACCTCGAGCGAGAGCCCACGCGGCTCGTCGCGATCGACCGCGACGATCAGCTTGTTGCCCTCGTATTCGTGAAGCTGTTCCCGTCCGGAGGGGACCTTCTCCTCGCCGGCAACCACGAGCACGGCGAACGAGGCGGCCCGGGCTCCCATGCCCTCGTTCAGCTCCGCCCACGCGTCGTTCTTCGAGAGCTTCTTGTCCTTGGCCTCGAACACGATCCGGCCCTGAGCGGGGCCATCGCATGCCCCGACCTCCACCAGGGTGTCTCCCTTCTTGCCGCCGCCCTCCGCCGCCTCGGTGCCGGTGTGGATGGCCGCGTCGCCGCGAGCGGACGCGATCCCCTCGAGCGCTTCATGGACCCGCTCCTCGAACGTGAAGCCCTTCGCCGTCCCGCGCGCCTGCTCGGCCTCCAGCTCCTCCTTGCCGCCCAGCCGCTCCCGCAGCGCCACGAGCTCCCGGTTCAGCTCCTCCACCTGTCGCCGGTCGGCCTCGCGCGCGCGCTCACGGCGCGCATCGAGCTCCTTCAGCCCACGAACGACCGCCGCCTTGAAATCGGTGAGCGGATTCGCCCCGTCCTCGGCGGAGAACAGGCGCCCGATCGCGAGCCGCTGCTCGTCGTTCGCCTTCCTGACCAGCTCGGCGATCTGGCGTTGGACCGAGTCGCTGCGATCGGCGCCGAAGGCGGCGGCGATGCGCTCCGCCAGCTCCTCGTTGCCGGACTCGATCGTGCCCGCCAGTTCCTGGTTGAGCTTCCCGACACCCCGCTCGAGCTCCGCGCGAACGTAGTCGACGTTCGCCGCCGTCTCCTCGCTGTCGAGGACCCGTGCGCCGATCTCGACGGCCTTCGCGACGGTCTCCGCCGGTCGCTGACCGGTTTCAGCCCGCATGCGGACCACCCGGGCCGCGCGCTCGTCGGCCACCGTGAGCCGCTCGATGACGAGCCGATCGTCGAGCGCCCGAACGACGCCCTCAGGGCGGGTGTCGTCGAGCGGTAGCTGTGGCTTCGAGGATGCTTCCATCGGACCCTCGAAGGTAGTCGCACCATCCGACGGAAAGCTGACGCGCCGTTAGGATGCGCCGCGGTTTTCTCCCGTCAAACCTCGAGAGGAGGAGCGTGGCTGTAGACGTATCGGAGGTCTCGAAGCTCGATCTGGAGCCCGGCGAGCTGCCGGAGACGATGGCGGCCTGGGTGATCCGGCAGGAGCGCGAGGGCGAGCCGAAGGACGCGTTCCAGCTCGAGGAGATCGAGCTCCCGGAGCCGGGCGCATTCGAGGTGATCGTTCGCGTCATGGCCGCAGGGGTCAACTTCAACAACGTGTGGGCGTCGCTCGGAAAGCCGGTCTCCGTCTTCGGCTACGGCGACCACCCGGAGTGGGGACATCACATCGGGGGCTCGGACGCCTCCGGCATCGTCTGGGCGGTCGGCCCGGGCGTAACTCGGTGGAACCCCGGGGACGAGGTCGTGATCCACTGCAACCAGGCCTCCTACGAGGACGTCGAGGTGCACGGCCTCGATCCCCTCGCGGCTCCCAGCCAGATGATCTGGGGATACGAGACAACGTGGGGCTCATTCGCACAGTTCACGAAGGTGCAGGCACAGCAGCTCCTGCCCAAGCCCCCGAACCTCTCGTGGGTCGAGTCGTCCGCCTACGGCCTCACGTACTTCACCGCGTACCGCATGCTCCTCGACCGCTGCAACCTACAAGCGGGGCACAACGTGCTGATCTGGGGGGCGGCCGGTGGGCTGGGAGTGTTCGCCACCCAGCTCTGCAAGGCGTCTGGCGCGAACGCCGTGGGCGTGGTGTCATCGGCGGAGAAGGGGGAGCTCGTCAAGCAGCTCGGCGCGGTCGACTACATCGACCGCAACGAGTTCGCCGGCATGATGCGAAGGGGCGGGGAGTCGAAGGACGAGGAGAAGGAGCGCTTCAAGGCCTCACGGGCGTTCGCCAAGCGCGTCAAGGAGATCCTCGGCGACGCCCCCGACATCGTCTTCGAGCACGTGGGCAAGGCCACGTTCCCCACCTCCGTCCTGGTCGTGAAGCCATTCGGCAAGGTCGTGATCTGCGGCGCCACGTCCGGATACGACCTCGACTTCGATGTCAGGTACCTGTGGATGAGGCAGAAGGAGATCCTGGGCTCCCATTTCGCGAACGCGTACGAGTGCACGCGAGCCAACCAGCTCATGGCGGAGGGAAAGATCCGGCCGGTGCTGTGGCAGGCGATGGGCTTCGAAGGCGTCCCCGGGGCGCATCAACTGCTGCACGAGAACAAGCACCTCGGCAAGATCTCGATCATGGTCGGCGCCACGGATCGAGAGGAGGGAAAGCACACCGAGGGCCCCGGCGCCATCTGGGCCGAGGTCGGGACCTGAGGATCCGGGACGAGCTCCTGATGCCCGACGTCAACTACATCGACTGGCACGTCCACGCGTTCCGGGCCGAGCGCTGGTACGAGATCTGGAGACCGGCCCTCGATCGGGCGATGGCGTTTGGCGCGCGCTCGTGCATCCTCTCCCGCGACGTCGACGATCCCCTCCACTTCCGCCAGGTCTCGGTGTGGGACGACCATGCGGACTTCGAGCGCTATTGGTACTCCGACGAGATCTCCGCCCTGCGCGAGGCCGCGCTCAACTACTTCAACAAGCCGCTCCTGCCCAGCTGGCACACGACGATCTTCGACGCGCAGCCGGTCCCCGCGGGCGACTGACCGCCGTCACTGGCGCTCCAGCGGCGCCATCGTGAGCCCGGCTTCCTTCAGTAGCTCCCAGTAGAGCTCGGCGGTCTCCTTCGCCCCCGTCCAGACGATGGCCTGGCCCGAGTTGTGGATCCGGTCGGCGAAGCGGTACCCGTCGTCCAGCGAGGTGCCGGGAATGACATTCGCAAGCGTTCGGGCAACGTGATCGAACGTGTTGTGATCGTCATTCAGGACGATCACCGACCAGTTTCCGCCGACCCCCGACCCGGGGCCGCCGGTGCGGGGGCGCTCGACCGTCTCGGTCGTCATCTAGGGCTTCGGAACCTGGACCGCGAGGCTGTCGAAGGTCGCGGAGGCCGGCTTCTTGCGCTTCTTCGCGTAGCCAAGCATGAACTCCAGCTTGCGGCCGTCGATCTGGCTCGACTTGCGATCGGCCACCTTCGCCACCCGCTTGCCGTTGACGCCGGCGGCGACCTGCGACCCGCTCACCGACAGGTTCAAGACGTTGCGCTTGTTCACGCCCTTGATCGCCTTGTTCGTGCCCTTGTCGAGGACGTTCACGTTGTCGCTGCCCGCTCGGCGCGACAGCCGGAACTTGTGCTCGCTGGGGAAGACCTGCAGCTCGTAGCCGATGTCCTTGGCGGAACGCACCGCGACGCCCACGTAGACGCGGTCGCGCACCTTCTTCGGCGTCTTTTTCAGCAGCTTCGCATCGACGCGGATCCCGTGATTGGGCCGCGTCGCGTCGCCCTGGACCGGTGGCCGGTACCCGCACACGGTCCTCCCCCGCTCGGCGTCAACCTCGAGGCTCTTCGCCTTCTTGCGCCAGCCCTTCTTGCAGTGCTTGCCCTCGGCGTGGCGAACCTCCTTGGCCTCTTTGCTGCTCGAGAAGTCGTTCTTGTAGACGGTCACGCCGGCGATCGCCGTCGCGGTCAGCACGGCGGCGGCCATCGCGACCAGTGCGGGTCCGAGGAGCCGGGCTCTGCGGGTTGCGGGTCGCACGATCCCGTGCAGCGTAGCCAGTCAGGATGCGGCTGGCGGGACCGCTCATCCAGCGCCGGAGGCGCCGGGCGGCTCCCGTTTGCTCCAGTAGCGCTCGAGGCCGAGCCATAGCTGCTCCGGGGGCGCGGCCTGCCGATAGCGAGCCGCTGCGCCGCGGTCGACCGCGCGCGTCGTCTCGGCGTCGAGATCTCGCAGGAACCGCTCGCGGTCACCCTCGTGGGCCCGCTCGGCACCGCGCCGCAGGCTCTCGCGCGCCGACTCGAGCTGCTCCAGCGGGCTGTCGGCTGCGCCGAAGTGGGTCAGGCACAGCCGACCCGGCCGCCAGTCGGCCACTCGATCCAGGGACGACTCCCAGGCCTCGACATCGATGTCGGGAGGGGGCGTCGGCGCGATCGTGAGATCGGAGGGCGCGATGCGAACCCCGGCCACATCGCCCACGTACGCGTCGCCGGACTCCTCGTGAAGGTAGGCGACGTGGTGGTTCGCGTGGCCGCGGGTGTGGACGACGCGGAAGCCCTCGATCGACTCGCCACCGGTGAGCGCCACGACGTTTTCGGCCGGGACCGGGAGGACCTCGCCCCAGAGGCGGTCCATTTCGTCGCCGTAGAGGCGGGCGGCGCTCCGGAGCAGCTTCCCCGGCTCGACCAGATGCGGCGCCCCGACCTCATGGACGTACACCCGGAGCCCGGGGAATCGCCTGACGAGCGACCCGGACGCGCCGGCATGGTCGAGATGGACGTGCGTGAGCAAGAGCGCCCGCGGCTCCGCGCTCAGCCCGGCGAGGAGCGCCTCCAACGCCGTGGATGGCCCCGGGTCGACGATCAGGCCGTCGATCTCATAGGCGCCGATGACCCGGTCCCTGCCGAGATGCATCAGGTCGATCAGCCGGCTCATTTCGGCGGAGCCTCGAACGTTCACGAGCGACCCGACTCCAGCGCGTCCTTCAGGCGGGTGTAGTCGCCGTCGAACTGGCGGCGGAGCAGGCGCCCGAGCACCGGCCCGGCCAGGCGAAGAGCGCCGCGCAGCTCCCCCTCCGCCACGAACTCGATCCGGGTCGCACCATCCACGGCCGTGAACTCATTCCTGCCGTCGATCGGCAGCGGGCCGGAGACGATCCGCAGGTCGAACCGGCGGTTCGCCTCATACGCGGAGACCTCGACGATCGCCTCCGCCGTCCTGCCGAACGGGGCGCGGCGCACCTCCCTGAATCGCGTGCCGGGCCCGACCGGCCCCTCGGTCTCCTTGGTAACCGAGACCAGGTTCGTCTGCCATGCGCCGAGCTTCGCGGGATCCGTCACGTAGGCGAAGACCTCCTCGACAGGACGATTCACCTCCACTGTCAGATCAACGCGAATCAAGCTGAGCGAGAGCGATCCTTCCGCTGGCGTGGCCCCCGAACCTACAATGCTCCGCATGGCAGACCACCGCCTGCCGGGGCCGGACCGGCCCTGGGTCATGCGTACGTACGCCGGACATTCGGACGCTCGGCGGTCCAACGAGCTCTACCGCCGCAACCTCGCCAAGGGCCAAACCGGGCTCTCCGTGGCCTTCGACCTGCCGACGCAGACGGGCTATGACCCCGACCACGTCCTCGCCCGAGGGGAGGTCGGCAAGGTCGGCGTGTCGATCGCCCACAAGGGTGACATGCACGCATTGCTCGACGGGATTCCGCTCGACGAGATGAACACGTCGATGACGATCAATGCGACGGCGGCGTGGCTCCTCGCGCTCTACGCGACGGTCGCCGAGGAGAACGGCATCGACCGCTCAAAGCTCAAGGGGACGACCCAGAACGACATCATCAAGGAGTACCTGTCGCGCGGCACCTACGCCTTCCCGCCCGGGCCGTCGATGCGCCTGATCGCGGACACGGTCGCGTTCACCGTGAACGAGGTGCCGACATGGAACCCGATCAACGTCTGCAGCTACCACCTCCAGGAGGCGGGGGCCACCCCGGTCCAGGAGATCGCGTACGCGCTGTCGACCGCGATCGCCGTCCTCGACGAGACGAAGGCTCGCGGTCAGGTCTCGGACGAGGACTTCCCCCGTGTGTTCGGGCGGATCTCGTTCTTCGTCAACGCCGGAATCCGGTTCATCGAGGAGCACGCGAAGCTCCGCGCAATGGGCAAGCTGTGGGAGGAGCTCGGTCGAGACCGCTACGGCGTCACCGAGCCGAAGTTCCTGCGCATGCGCTACGGCGTCCAGGTGAACTCACTCGGCCTCACGGAGTCTCAGCCCGAGAACAACGTCCCGAGGATCGTGCTCGAGGCGCTCGCGGTGACCATGGGCCGAAGCGCCCGCGCGCGGGCGATCCAGCTCCCCGCCTGGAACGAGGCGCTGGGCCTGCCGCGCCCGTGGGACCAGCAATGGAGCCTGCGTATCCAGCAGATCCTCGCCGACGAGACCGACCTGCTCGAGTATCCGGACGTCTTCGAGGGCTCCCGGGTGATGGAGGCGCTGACCGACGAGCTCGCCGAGGGGGCTCGCGAGGAGATGCGCGCCGTGGAGGAGCATGGCGGCGCGGTCGAGGCGGTCCCCTACATGAAGTCCCAGCTGGTGGAGTCGCACCGCGAGCGCGTGGCGAAGATCGAGCGGGGCGAGATCAGGGTCATCGGCCAGAACTGCTTCACCGAGACCGAGGATTCCCCGCTCACGGCGGGCGCGGACGGCGGGATCCTCACTCCGGACGCCGAGGTCGAGCGCGAGTGCCGCGATGCCCTCGAGCGCTGGAAGGCCGAACGCGACCAAGGCGCGGTCGACCGCGCGCTCGAGCAGCTGGCCGAGGCCGCTGCGAAGGAGGATGTCAACATCATGCCTGCCACCATCGAGGCGGCAAGGGCCGGCGCCACGACCGGCGAATGGGCGGGCGTCCTGCGCAACGTCTTCGGCGACTACCGGGCGCCCACCGGCGTCGGCGCCGCGCCCGAGTCGGTGGACGGTGACATGCTGGCCGCAGTACGCGAGCGGGTCGCGCAGCTCGCCGACGAGCTCGGGCACCGACCGCGGATCCTCGTGGGAAAGCCGGGTCTCGACGGGCATTCAAACGGCGCCGAGCAGATCGCCGTTCGCGCCCGGGACGTCGGGATGGAGGTGATCTACCAGGGCATCCGGCTCACGCCCGAGCAGATCGCCGCGTCGGCCCGCGACGAGGACGTCGACGTCATCGGGCTTTCGATCCTCTCCGGCTCACATCGCCAGCTCGTCCCCGACATCGTGCGCCTGCTCCGGGAGGAGGGCATCGACGTCCCCGTCGTCGTCGGGGGGATCATCCCGGCCGCGGACGCCAGGGCGCTCCAAGAGGCCGGCGTGGCCCGCGTCTACACGCCCAAGGACTTCGACCTCAATCGCATCATGGGCGAGATCGCGGACCTGCTGGCGGAGCGCGCCGCGACGGCGCCGGCGCCGGCGCCCGCTGCATAGTCGCGACGCCGGTGGGAGGGACGCCCCGAACCCGCTACGCGCGCAGCGGCGACGCCCATATCGCGTACCAGGTATTCGGCGATGGCGAAATCGACCTGGTCTTCGTACCCGGCTTCGTCTCGAACATCGAGCACTACTGGGAGATGGCCGGCGTCCCCGCGATCCTCAACCGACTCGGTTCGTTCGCACGCGTGGTCATGTTCGACAAGCGCGGAACCGGTTTATCCGACCCGGTCGCGGATGCCCCGCCGCTAGAGCAGCGCATGGACGACATGCAGGCGGTCATGGACGCCGTCGGCCTCGAACGCGCAGTGCTCTTCGGGATCTCGGAGGGTGGGCCGGCGAGCGTGCTGTTCGCCGCGACCTACCCGGACCGCACGAACGCGCTCGTCCTGTACGGCTCGACGCCGCGGTTTCGCGCCGACTCGGATATCTCATGGGGCGCTACCGACGAGCAGATCGAGCACGTGCTCACCGAAGCCTCGACGCGGTGGGGACAGGGCGCACTGCTCGCGGCGTTCGCTCCGAGCGCTGCGGATGACCCAGCGATGGAGGAGGTCTGGGGCCGCTTTCAGCGTGCGGGCGCGAGCCCCGCGATGGGACGCGCGGTTCTGGCGGCTCTCTTCGAGATCGACGTTCGCGACATCCTGCGGACGATCCAGGTCCCCACGCTGGTCCTCCACCGCACCGGCGATCTCATCGCGCCGGTCGAAGGCGCCCGGCTGATGGCCGAGGAGATCCCGAACGCCCGATACGTCGAATTCTCGGGCGACGACCATGTCCCGTTCACGGGTGATTTCAACCCGGTCCTCGACGAGATGGAGGAGTTCCTGACCGGCGGCCGCCGGCCGCGGCAGCTCGATCGCGTGCTCGCAACGGTGATGTTTACCGACATCGTTGACTCGACGCGTCGCGCGGCGGCCGCGGGCGACAGGCGGTGGCGGGAGCTGCTGTCCCGCCACGACGAGCTCACGCGCCATCAGCTCGAGCGCTTCCGCGGGCGGGAAGTGAAGACGCTCGGCGACGGGTTCCTGGCGACCTTCGATGGGCCGGCGCGAGCGATCGAGTGCGCTTGCGCGATCACGGACGGCGTCAACCCGCTCGGCCTCGAGGTCCGCGCCGGGCTGCACACGGGCGAATGCGAGCTGGCAGGTGACGATGTGCGCGGCATGGCGGTCAACATCGGCGCGCGCATCGGCGCCCTCGCCGAGCCGAGTGAGGTGCTCGTGTCCGGGACGGTGAAGGATCTCGTCGTCGGCGCCGACCTCGAGTTCGCCGATCGCGGCGAGCACGAGCTCAAGGGCGTACCGGGGACGTGGCGGCTCTTCGCGGCCTCCTCGTGACGGGCGCCGGAACGCGGCGGCTCGAATTCCCGGTGGAGGGGATCACCGACGGGCCGATTCGAATCCGGCTGCGCGCCGACGCCGACGACACAGCGATCGTCGCGGCCTGCCAGGACCGGGAGATCCCGCGATGGACGCGGGTACCCGATCCGTACGACGAGAGCGCCGCAGCGGATTGGGCGGTGGAATCTCAGCGCCAGCGGGAAGCCGGCGAGGGCCTTCACCTCATCGTCGCGGACGCCGACACGGACGAGCTTCTGGGCTCGATCGGCGTTCAGGACGTCCGCCGTGCCGAGTCGCGGTGCGACATCGGCTACTGGCTCGCGCGCCAGGCGCGCGGGCGGGGTGTCATGACGCGAGCGGTCCGGCTGCTCAGCCGATGGGTGTTCGACAATCTCCCGATCGAGCGGATCCAGATCACCGTCCAGCCCGAAAACGAGGCTTCCCGAGCCGTCGCCGAGCGGGCCGGATATGCGTTCGAGGGCATCCTTCGCTCGTACATCGAGATCAAGGACAGGCCCCGCGACGCGGCCATGTACTCGCTCCTGCGCGTCGACCGACGCTGAGCCTGAATTCGGATGGGCACTAGCTAGGCTCAGTGCGATGAGCGAAGGCTTTCCCGAGGAGCGGGGTGCCTGGCTGCGGTGCTATCGCTGCTGGTCGCAGCGCCTCGAAGCCCAAGTCCATTACGACGCGATCCTGAAGGTCGACCCCGAGACGGGTGAGGCCGCCGACCGCGTCGAGGAGATTCAGGAGGCCGTCGTCCAGTGCCTCGACTGCATGCACGACCAGCCACACCTGACGGTCGCGGACGCGCGCGTCGTCCCAATGGAGGAGCGTTGGGAGCGGATGGTGGCCGGCAAGCCGTTCGTCGCCTCCTGCACCGTCACGATCGACCAGGATCAGGTGGAGGCGTGCTCCGGGCCCGAGGCCGCCGACAGCCTCACGTTCGGGGCGCTCGGCGATTCCGGCACCCGCGAGTTCTTCACCCACGTCCGCTTCCACAAGCACGACGACGATCTCATCGTGGTCCACCTGCTCGTTGAGCTCTACGCCCGCTCCGAGGAGGAGGCGATCGACGTCCTCGAAGGGGCCGCGCGCGGCACCCTCGAGGTCACGTCACTCGCGGAGGAGTCCCGGCCCCCTGCCCACGCGGCCGACGAGGCGCACTGAACGGATATAAAGCCCGTCGTGCCGGGAATCGGCGCCTTCATCTCCGCCGGGCGCGTTCTGGACTCGGCGCTCGACCGCGCGCGGCTGGCGGACGAGCTCGGGTTCGATTCCGTCTTCACGACCCACGTCGCGGGTCGGGACTCGCTGTCGCTCCTGATGGCGTACGCGTCCGTCACCGAGCGGGTGCGGCTGGGGACCGGCGTGGTTCCGATCTTCTCCCGGACACCGGCGTCCATGGCGCAGACCGCGGCGACGATCGACGAGTTCGCCAACGGGCGAATGGTCGTCGGGATCGGCGTGTCGCATCAGGTGACGGTCGAGAACTGGTACGGGGCGAAGATCGAGAAGCCGGTCACGCAGATGCGCGAGTACGCGAGCATCCTGCGGGCGATCTTCCGCGGTGAGGCTCCGCCCGAGGGCGAGTTCTTCCGTACGCGCTTCCAGTTCATGGGGTACTCGGCTCGATCCGACCTGCCCATCTACATCGCCGCGCTGTCGCCCAACATGCTGCGCCTGGCCGGGGAGATCGGTGACGGTGTGCTGCTCTGGCTGTGCAACCCGGATTACATTCGGGACGTCGTCGTCCCCTCCGTCCGCGAGGGACGCGAACGCGCCGGCAGGTCACTCGACGGTTTCGACATCGTTCCGGCGATCACGGTGGCACTCACCGACGACGTCGAGGCGGCACGATCGACCATGCGCCAGGAGCTCGTGACCTACGCGTCCCTTCCCTTCTACCGCGCGGCGTTGGAGCGCTCCGGCTTCGGTGACGACCTCGCGGCGTTCGACGAGGGAATGCAGGCGGGCGACGTCGAACGCGCCAAGGCCGGGCTCTCGAATGACCTGCTCGAATCTCTCGCCGGCCTTGGTTCCGCCGCCGACGTGCGCGCCACGGTCGAGCGATATCGGGATGCGGGCGCCACGTCGCCCGCCATCGGCGGCCTCAGGGGTGGCGATTTCGACGGCGCCCTGCGCACCGTCGCCGAGCTCATCTAGCGACGATCCGGCCGCCCGCTTCACCCGCACTGACGGGGTTAGGTGGGCTATAGCCCCCTTAACCCCGTCAATGTCCACTGGGGAGCTAGTCGACCGGGCCCTCCGCCTCGGGCCCGATGCCCTCGTTCGGTTCCGGCCGCCTGCGGACCAGCACCGCGCGCTTGAACTCGGCGACCAGCCGCCCATCCTGGTTATAGGCGCGCGTGTGGACCTTCACCACGCCGCGATCGGGCTTGGAGCTCGACGGGCGAACCTCGAGCACCTCCGATTCGGCGAACAGCGTGTCCCCGTGGAACACCGGACTGGGATGGCTCAGGTCCTCCGTCGCGAGGTTGGCGATCGCCTTGCCCGAGACGTCCGACACCGTCATCCCGAACACGAGCGAGTAGACGTATGGCCCGGCGACCACGTTTCGGCCCTGCTGCGAATCGGCCGCGTAAACGTCGTTCAGGTGCAGGGGATGGTGGTTCATCGTCAGCAGGCAGAAGAGATGGTCCTCCGCCTCGGTGACGGTCTTCGCCGGCCAGTGCTCGTAGACGTCGCCCACCTCGAACTCCTCGAGGAAGCGCCCGTATCGGTGTGCCCCGGACGCCTCGCGCGTCGCCTGGTCGGTGTGCAGCTCGTGCTCGCTCGACTCGGTGTCGGTCATGCTCCCTCGTTGATCGCTGTCCGTACGGGGCACGGCAGTATGCCCGACCACGTCCGTTGGCCGTGCCCAGCATGGACCCCACGGAAGCGCGAGTTACCGCGGAATCGCCTTCCGCGGTAACTCACGACCCAGGCTGTCAACGCCGAGGTTGACGCCTGTCCGAACTAGTAGCTGTAGCCGCCCCCGCCGCCGCTCGAACCGGCGTTCGAGGTGCTACCGCCGCTCTGCGATGCGCTTCCGGAGTTGCCGGTGGTGACGACGTGCCAGGTGAACTGCTGGCCGCCGAACGCATCCTGGAAGCCGTCTCCGGTGACCTGACCGGGCTGGTCCTGCGAGAACGTGTAGAGAGGCTTTCCGTTATACGTGACCTGCATCGACCCATCAGGACGCTTGACGGTACCGAGCTTGCCCGGAACGGATCCTGAGCTCGTCACCTTTCCATGAGCCGCGACCGGCATCCAGAAGGAGTTGCACGCCCCGGTGCAGAGGATCTTTCCCGAGGCTTCCTGCTCGGGTGTGTACAGCGCCATGCCATTCGAGTCGACGAGGACCATGCCGGATCCGCTGATGTTCGTCGCCGAGACCGTGCTCGCTCCAGAGCTGCTTGGCATGGTGGTGGCGTTCCCGCCGCCCCCACTCGCCGTGGCGCTCCCGCCACCCCCACCGCACGCGGCCAGCGCGACCGCCGCGGCGATCAGGATGAGCGGCATCAAGAGCTTCTTCATCGAGGACCTCCTTGTTGGTGGAATGAGGTTTTCCCTTCGCCAACTCAGACGCCGGCTGGGCGGGATTCCTTCCCCGCCGGTTAGGGCGGTTCGCTGATGCGCGCGCCTCGCAGGCTGGATCCGGACCGCGTCGTCGACCACCTCCCGCGCCTCTACCGCGCGGCGCGCGCCTGGACCGGGTCCCGTGAGGAGGCGGAGGACCTCGTTCAGGAGACGTGTGCTCGCGTCCTCTCCCGGCCGCGGCTCATACGGGGCGAGGGTGAGCTCGCCTACCTGTTGCGAGCGCTTCGGAACACGCTCGTCAGTCAGCGCCGCGCCGAGGACCGCCGTCCAGCCACCGCGCTGCTCGTCGAGGAATCCGGAATCGGCGCCCAGTCGAAGGATGATCCGGCGGAGGCGGCCGAGATCCGCGAGGTGCACGAGGCGATCGCCGAGCTGCCCGAGGAGTTTCGCGATGCGCTGGTCGCCGTCGACGTCGCGGGACTGTCCTACCGCGAGGCCGCGGGCTCGCTCGGAGTGCCGGAGGGAACGCTGACGAGTCGCCTGTTCCGCGCCCGCGACCGCCTCGCGGTACGGCTCGGGGACGAGGCCTCCGGGCCGGGCTAGTAGCGCAGCGCGCCGCCTCCCCGCCAGCTGGCGAGCGTCAGGAGCTGCGAGCGCGACGTCGCGCCGGTGAGGACGCATGTATGCCCGAGACGCTGCCACGTCACCGTCGGGTGACCACCGACCTCGAGCGTCTTGAATGCGACGCCACGCCGTTCGACCGATTGCGCTCCGGATGGTGACGGCAGGGCTGATCCGGCGAGGATCGCGTAGCCGATCCGCTGACCGCCCTTCTCGTAGTAGACGACGGTGGCGGCGCGTCCGTTCACCACGCCGCGCCGGACCCCCACCGGACGCCATCCGTAGGCGCGAGCCAGGTCGGGGAAGGCCACCCCGTCGACACGGGCGGCGAGCTTCGCGCTGTGATCCAGCCGATGCGGCGCCGGCTCGCTCGGCGGAGTCGCCGCGAAGCGGGCGGCGTCCGCCACGGTGGGGCCGCTGGGGCCGCCGGTGAGGACCAGGGCAAGAACGATCGCGGCCGCGGCCGCGACGGCACTCCCCAACGCGAGGCCGGGCACGAGGCTCACTCGGCGCCGGCGGGGCTTAGCTCGGCCGATGCTTCCCTCGACCCTCGCTTGGAGCGAGGCGGGGACCGGCTCCGTGGCCGCCGCTCGCGTCACGGTGATGGCCCTACGTTGGCGCTCCAGCAGCACCTGCAGCTCGGGGGATGCAGCGACCCGGGCCTCGAGCGCGCCGCGCCGCGCCGCGGGCAGGCTTCCGTCTGCCAGCGCCGCCAGCTCCGCCATCTCCCGAGCGCTCAGGTTCGATCCAGTATCAGCCATGGTCACCTACATCCCAGCACATCGACGCCGAACCGCCGGGACCCCCTACCACCTTCCCGCCGACGGCCGCACGACGAATCGAGCGACCACGAATGCGCCGAGCGAGAGGACAGCCACGCCCTCGGCGATCCGCGACGCGAGGATCGCGGCGGGGTCATACCCCGGCTCCATGAACCCGAAGAGCGGGGTCTGCTCGCTGATCGCGAGGAAGGCGAATGACGTGGCGGCGAGCCCGATCCCGGCCAGGGCGAGGATGTCCACCGCGATGGCGCCCCAGCGCCGGCCGGCCAGGGTCTCGAGTGGCGCGAGGAGTCCCACTCCGATCGCGGTGGCCCCGACGAAGTTCAGGAGGAACAGCGTCCCGATCGTCGGAATCGCGGAGTAGAGGATCTCGTACTGCTGCAGGTGCACGGCTCCAACCGCCAGGACGGCGAGCGCACCCACCGCGCGGGCGACGAGCCACGGCGATCGGCGTCCCGCGACTCGGCGTGCTTGGCGCCCGGCGGGGCGCCCGATCGCTATCCGAGCAGCCCGCGGCTCGGCGGGCGACGAGCCTCCATTTGCATGACGGGCGGCGTCCAGAAGCCGCGCCCATCGATCCTGATCGATGCGTTCCATCGGACCCTCCTTCGGTCGGTGGCCTCACCAATCAATGACGCCGCCACCCGCCCGTTTCTTCCCGGCTCAGCCTGCCGCGTCCAGCAGCGCACCGGCGCCCAGCACCAGCGCGTCCATCCCGGGCCGGCCCACCACCTGAATCGACGCGGGAAGGTCGGACTCCGCGGCCCCGCACGGCACCGCCAGCGCCGGGGCGCCGATCGCGTTGAACGGGTATGTGAACCGGGTCAGCCGGTCACGGAGGGCCAGGTCGCCGATTCCCACCGGCGGCGCGACCATCGGCAGGGTCGGTGCCAGTACGAGGTCGACGCCCCTCATCAGCTCCGCCAGTCGCTCGCGGTAACGCTCCCGGGTCTCGAGCCCGGCCTCGTACTCCCGATCCGTGACCTCCAGGCAGCGATCGAGCTTCTCGGCGACGTCGTGCCCGTAGCGGTCGCGGTACTCCGAGAAGAGCTTCACGTGGGTCTCCGCGGTCTCTCGCATCCGCACGTGCTGGATCCCGGGCGGCATCGCCGGGAGGTTCAGCTCGCGCTGGTTCGGAAATGTCGCCGCCGCCTCCTCCACGCGCGCCCGGACCAGCGGGTCGGCCTCGCCGAGCCAGGCGACGCCCACCGCCACGTCGCCCGGAGCGACCTCCGGTACCGGGTCGAGGTCGGGGGCGAGCGCGGACATCATCTGGACGCAGTCCGCGATCGTACGGGCCATCGGTCCGACGTGGTCGAAGGTCTGGGCGAGCGGGAAGCAGCCCGCGGTCGGCACGAGGCCGAACGTCGGCTTGAAGCCGACCGTGCCGCAGCACGCCGACGGGGCCCTGATCGAACCGGCGGTGTCGGAGCCGAGGGCAGCATCCGCCATGCCCGCTGCGAGCGCCGCCGCCGAGCCGCCACTGGATCCGCCGGCGATCCGTCCGGGGGCGATCGGGTTCGGCACCGTGCCGTAGTGCGGGTTCTCGGACGTCATCCCGAACGCGAACTCGTGCAGGTTCGCCTTCCCGACGTCGGCGTAGCCGGCGGCCTCCAGCCGGACCACCGCCTCCGCGGTCGTGTCCGGGACGTGGTGCTCGAAGACCAGCGAGCCGTAGGTGGTGCGAATGCCCGCCGTGTCGAAGATGTCCTTGACGGCGAGCGACGTACCCGCCGGCGGGTCGTCGACCGTCGTGATGAAGACGTGGTCCAGAGGTCGCGCTGCGGGTTCCACCGGCGCTCAGTGGGCCCGCTTGAGCCTGGCTCGAGCCATCTGGCGCTCGATCACCTTGCCGAGAAGCTGCTGGATCTCGCGCTCGCCCGCGACCTTGATGTGACCATGCTCATAGGCCTCGCGCCAGTCGTTCAGCTTCCCGCGCTCGGCCAGCTCGTTGAACTCGGCCCGCGGCATGGCCAGCTCGAGCCTCGCCCCCTCCGGCTCGCCCTTGGTGACGATCGGCCCGGGTACTCGGACGCCGAAGACCTGGACGTCTCCCCTGCCGCGCAACTCCATCCTGATCATCAACTTGAGGTTCCCCAGCCCGGGCACCTCCGCGATGAACCGGCGATAGGCGGTCGCGATCAGATCCTGCGCACGGGCCACCGGCTACTCGACCCCGGACAGGAAGTGAGTCCGCACCGACCGGCCTAGGCCTTGTTTCGCTCGATGAGCTTCTTGCCGATCACCATCTTCTGGATCTCGGAGGTCCCTTCGCCGATGAGCAGCAGCGGAGCATCGCGATAGATGCGCTCGATCTCGTACTCCTTTGAGTACCCGTATCCGCCATGGATGCGGAGCGCCTCCTCCGCGTTCTCCTTCGCCGACTCCGAGGCGAACAGCTTGGCCATCCCGGCCTCGAGATCCGAACGCTCGCCGGCGTCCTTCATGCGCGCCGCCTTCAGCGTGAGCAGGCGCGCCGCCTCCAGCCTGGTCCCCATCTCCGCGAGCTTGAACGTGATCGCCTGATGCTGCGCGATCGGCTTGCCGAAGGTCTTTCGCTCCTGGCTGTAGCGCAGCGCGAGCTCCATGGCGCGCTGCGCGACGCCGACCCCACGGGCCGCGACGTTCACCCGGCCGACCTCGAGGGCATCCATCATCTGCTTGAAGCCCTGACCGAGCCCGTCGGGACCCCCGAGGACGCGCTCCTCCGGCACCCTGAAGCCGTCGAAGACCAGCTCCGTCGACTCGACGCCCTTGTAGCCCATCTTCTTGATCTTCGGCGGAATCGTCAGACCGGGGACCTTGTCGACTCCCGGCTCCTTCTCGCAGATGAAACAGGTCATTCCCTTGTACGGCGGGTCGGCCTTGGGGTCCGTCTTGACGAGGACGAACACGACGCCGGACAGCAGGCCGTTGGTGACCCACATCTTCTGGCCGTTGATCTCCCACTCGCCCTGATCGTTCTGCTTCGCCGTGGACTTGATGCCCTGGACGTCCGAGCCGACCTCGGGCTCGGACAGCGAGAACGCGGCGCGAACCTCGCCGGTCGCCATCTTGGGCAGGAAGAAGTCCTTCTGCTCATGCGTCCCGAACTTCATCAGCAGGTACGAGCCGATGAAGTGCGTGTTGACGACGCCGGAGATCGAGATCCAGCCGCGCGAGAGCTCCTCGACGATCATCGCGTACGTCGTCAGGTCGAGACCCATCCCCCCGTAGTCCTCCGGGATCGTGACCCCGAACAGACCCAGCTCCTTCATCTGCTCGACGATCGCCTCGGGGAATTTGTCCTCGTGGTCGAACTCGTCGGCGACCGGGATGATCTCGTTGTCGACGAACTGTCGGACCATCTCGGTGATGGCCTTTTGCTCGTCGGTCTTTTCGGCGAACGTGTCGGTTGCTACTGCCATGGCTCCTGGAGCTCGATCGCGGGCGGTCAAGGATAATCGGCGGCGTGTCGGCCGAGGCGGTTCGCGTAGTGGAGGAGATCCAGACCGCGCTGACCGCACAGGACGTGGTAAGCGCGCTCGACGATGCCCAGGCGGACGCCCGGGCCCGCAGGATGTTCATGGAGCTCGCGGAGCCCGACTTCGAGGTCGTGATGGTCGGGCCCGACTACGTCTCGACCCAGCTCGAGTTCAACGGGCTCGATGGCTTCAGGGACGCCTGGCGAGACTGGACGAGCCCGTTCGAGGCCTATCGCATCGAGGTCGAGGAGATGATCGACGGCGGCGACCGAGTCGTCAGCCTCGTGGCGATGACGGGCACGACGCGAACCGGAGGCGCCGAGATCAAGGCCCCGGGCGCGGCGGTGTGGACGGTGGTCGACGGCCGGGTGCGCCGGGTGGAGTTCCATATCAACCGCGCCACGGCCCTCAGGGCCGCCGGCCTGGGGCCCGGGAGCGGCCCCCAGTCCTAGAGCTCCCAGGCGAAGCAGATCGAGCGCCAGCTCGGGTTCTCGCGCTCATAGAAACGATGGGCGTCGGCGCGTGTCTCCGCGCTGTCGAGCTCGAGATGGATGGCGCCCCGCTCGCGAGCCCAGGCCTTCGCGGCGTCGAGGAGCGCCTTGCCGACGCCCTGCGAGCGGCGCCCGGGATGCACCGCCAGGTCCTCCACCCAGGCCCGATATCCGAAGCGAACCGAGTGCATGTCCTGGTAGACGGTGCAGAACCCGACGAACTCGTCGCCGTCGTCCTCGGCGACGATCACCGCCGAGTCGTGCGACTCGATGGCCTGGCGGAGCGCGACCGCGGCCCGGCGCTCGTCCCATGCGCTCGGCACCGAGCCAGGGGGCGCGAACAGCCACTCATAGAGCGGGATGACGCGCTGTACCTCGCCCGGCTCGGCGGCCCGGATCTGATAGCCCATGCGGCTCAGGCTAGCTCGCCTCCCGGTGGTCGGCCGGACCCTGGTCGATAGATTTCGCGCCCGTCCACCGGAGGGAAAGCAGTGCGAAACCCACGCCAGTTCACACACCCGCTCGCGATCGGCGCGCCTGACCCGCCGCTCGAGATCCCCGTCAAGCCGTCGCGGATGATCCACTTCCTCGACTTCTCGAACGAGAAGATGGCGGCGAAGGCGCCGGATCTCGCAAAGCAGGCGGACATCCTCCTCGGCAACCTCGAGGACGCCATCCCGGCGGACAAGAAGGAAGCTGCGCGCGACGGCCTCATCGAGACGGCCAAGGACACGGACTTCGGCGACTGCGCCCTGTGGACGCGCGTCAACTCGCTCGAGAGCCCGTGGGTGCTCGATGACCTGACCCAGCTGGTCACCGAAATCGGTGACAAGCTCGAGGTGATCATGGTGCCCAAGGTCGAGGGGCCATGGGACATCCACTACGTGGACCGCCTCCTGGCGCAACTCGAGGCGAAGGCCGGCCTGGATCACGCGCTCCTGATTCACGCGATCCTCGAGACCTCGCTCGGCGTCGTGAACCTCGAGGCGATCGCCACCGCCAGCCCGCGCATGCAGGGGATGAGCTTCGGCCCCGCGGATCTGGCCGCGTTCCGGCGGATGAAGACGACGCGCGTGGGCGGCGGTCACCCGGCCTACCGCGTGATCGAGGACCCCGATCCCGACAACCCCGATGCCCCGCGCGCGACGGCACAGCAGGACCCCTGGCACTACTCGATCGCGCGCATGGTCGATGCCTGCACCTCCGCCGGGATCCTGCCCTTCTACGGCCCCTACGGCGACATCAAGGACACGCTGGGTTGCGAGACGCAGTTCCGCGCCGCGTTCCTGCTCGGGTGCGTGGGCGCCTGGTCGCTGCACCCGGTGCAGATCGAGATCGCGAAGAAGGTCTTCAGCCCGCCGCCGGACGAGGTCAAGTTCGCCAAGAAGGTCCTGGAGGCGATCCCGGACGGCCGCGGCGTCCACATGATCGACGGCAAGATGCAGGACGACGCGACCTGGAAGCAGTGCAAGGTCATGGTGACCCTCGCCGAGATGCTGGCCCGCAAGGACCCGGAGCTGGCCAAGGCGTACGAGCTGACGGATTAGCGACCACGATCGGGCGCCGCGCCTGGCCGGTGTTCACAGGAATGCCACTCTGTTTGATGTATGGTTTTTGCCTACTGATTATCAGCAGATTCGCCTAGCTCCAGCCAGCTAATTCGCCTACTTGTGGTCAGCAGGATTGCTATCCTGGCCCTGTGCCGAGCCGTGATTTGAACCCGTTCCGCTTCTCTGGACCGCTTGCCCCGGAGGACATGATCGACCGTGACCCGGAGGCTGACGACCTGCTCGCACTCGCAGAAGGCGGGCATTCATTCCGGCTCGTCGGCCCACGTCGCTATGGCAAGACCACACTCCTTCGCCGGGTCCTTGACGCAGCACACCAGAAGGGCATGGTCACGATCTTGGTCGACCTCCAAGACGTGCTGTCGATCCCGGAGATCGTGGTTCGAATCGAGCGCGGGTATGAGCGGCTAAAGGGACCGATCCGGCGGCACGTCGAGGCTCTGTTCAGAACCTGGAACATCGGACTATCCCTCGGCGGCGGCGGCTTCACCGCAACGTTGCAGCGGAACCCGAACGTCGACGCGGAGTCGGTTCTTCTTCGCCTACTGGAGTTGCCGGCGGCGCTGTTCGAGCGACAGGGCACGACGAGCTTGATCGTCTTCGATGAGATCCAGGACGTGCTCGCGGTCGCCGGGGCCGACGGGAAGATCCGCAGCGTGATCCAGCATCAGGCCGATGCTGCGACCTATGCGTTCGCCGGGTCGGCCCCGGGAGTGATGGGTCAGCTGTTCGCGGATCCCAAGCGGCCGCTCCTTGAAGGTGCGGTTCCCAAGGATCTCGCGCCTCTACCGCTCCAGGCCGTCGCCGACTTCGTGACGGACAGATTCGTGCTAACCAAACGAGACATCGGGGCGGCGCTGACTCCTCTGCTCGAGTTCACGCGCGGGCATCCCCAGCGAAGCATGATGTTGGCCCACTATCTATGGGAGCGAACAGGGCCCGGGGCCGCGGCCGACGAGGAAGGCTGGGTGTCAGCTTTGGAGCAGGCGTCCAAGGACACGGCCGGGGTGATGCGGGCGATCTGGAAGGCGCTCCCGGCTAACGAGCGGCGGGTCGCCCGGGCTCTGGCTGTTCTCAGGACCCCGCTACACAGCGAGGAAACCGCCAAGGCTGTCGGCATCAAGCGGACAAGCATCACCAGGGCACTCGACAGCATGGTCGACAACGCCGACGTGATTTACGAGGCCCGAAAACCACGGCTGACCGATCCAATGTTCGATCTGTGGCTTCAGAAGCGAGGATTGACTCCAACAAGCGGCGATGACGACGCAGATGAAGATGATGATTCGGAATGACTAACCAAGTGCGCGGAGCTTCCTGATTCGCTGCTCGCTTTGGTCGAGCAATTTTGCTCACATTCGTAGAGCAGAAGATCTGCCCCCTAAGGCACTGTCTCCCGGGTCTACTCGGATCCGGCGTCCGCCCGCTCGAGCACGACGATGGGGATCTCGCGCGCGCCGGCGCGACGCTGGTATACGGCGTATCCGGGATAGCGGCGGTTGACGAGCTCCCACATTTGGGGGCGCTCGTCGCCGGTTGCCACCCTGGCGCGATAGGAGCGCTCCACGCTGTCGGCCGAGAAGCGCACGTCCGGGTTGGCGACGATGTTGCGATACC
>Ga0075431_100001563_pt1 | contig 21259 bp, 17 predicted proteins | sample RhiMetdeltSRZDD5_FD_75297 | JGI IMG/M metagenome (GOLD analysis project Ga0075431, IMG submission 75297) | Populus rhizosphere microbial communities from Tennessee, USA - Rhizosphere MetaG P. deltoides SRZDD5 | ecosystem: Host-associated > Plants > Roots > Rhizosphere > Soil | place: USA... | reverse complement strand
TGCGAGTCCCAGGCGAGGCGCGAGGAGGAAACGATGTGGTGGCATCGTTGACGACGAGCAACGAAGCATGGGGCCGCAATCCCCATGTGCCCGAAGGGTTCGTGACCCACCCCATGACTCGGACACACTCCCAGGGGAACTTTTCCGGCGCGCCATCCGTTGGATCTCTCTGAGTCGGCTTGGGGGGCGGATCCCCCGCCGCCCGGAGGATCTCCCATGACGCGAATGCTCCAACGCGCGGCCCTGGTCGTGCTCGTCGCCATCCTGTCGTTGTCCCTGACTTCCGCGCCCCTGGTCGCGAGGGAGGCGGGAAAGGGGCGCTGGCTGAAGATCCGGGTGTACGAGCACGGCGCGACCACCCCGACCGTCCTGGTCAACCTGCCGATGAGCCTGGTCACCGCGGCCTTGAAGATCGCCGCCCGCACCGACGCGAGCGTCAACCTGGATGAGCGGGAAGGCGGAGAGAAGACCCGCCTGCGCATCAAGGACTTCGACCTCGACGCCCTGGTCAAGGAGCTCGACTCCATGGAATCGGGGCAGATTCTCGAGGTCCAGGACGACGACGACAAGGTCTCGATCTGGATCGAATGACGTCCGTCCGGATGCCTCCCCGGGAGGGGCGGGATGTCGTGGGTTGCCTGCCCCCCACCCGCCCTCTATAATCCCAGCGCCACGGGGAGGGCCGATGCTGCCGGACGATGCGCCCAAGGGAATCCTGCGCGACTACTTCGAGACGATCGTCACCTGCGTCGTCTTCGTGATGTTCGCGCGCACCTTCGTGTTCCAGCAGTCGAAGATCCCCACCGGCTCGATGATCCCGACGCTCCTGGTGGGCGACTACATCATGGTCAACAAGTTCGCCTACGCCCCGGCCTCGTCCTGGCCTCTCCTGGCAAGCGTCGAGCGGGCGGTCCTGCCGATCCGCACGCTGCAGCGCGGCGACATCGTCGTCTTCAAGTTTCCCGACGAGCCGGAAAAGGACTACATCAAGCGCGTCATCGGGCTGCCGGGGGAGGAGATCGAGATCCGCTCCCGCCAGGTGTACATCGACGGCAGGCCCCTAGACGAGAGCTACAAGGTCCACCGCAATCCCCGCGGGCTCAACTTCGAGCAGGACGACTACCCGAAAACGCGCATCCCCGAGAACTCCCTGTTCTGCATGGGGGACAACCGCGACAACAGCAAGGACAGCCGGTCGTGGGGCTTCGTCCCGCGCGACTTCATCAAGGGACGGGCGTTCATGATCTGGTGGTCCTACGACGAGGACCGGGACGCCTGGCAGAGGACCGGCATGGCCGACAAGATCGGCGGCATCTGGGACAAGATCTCCCACCTGTTCACCAAGTCGCGCTGGGAGCGAAGCTTCCGCATCATCAAGTAACGACGGACGGCGGCGCGGCGGGCCGCGCGGCGGCGGGCGTCACCGGATCGACCGCCATCGGCGCGCGCCCCTCCCCCGTGAACGCCCTGTAGCTCGACCATCTCCAGTCCCCCGGATCGCGCACCAGCCCTGCCAGAACCGGGTTGTGGTGCAGGAAATCCGCCTTGCGCCTGACGTCCTCCTCCCCGCGCAGCGGGAAGGTCTGGTCGGCGTCCTGCCAGACCAGCCCCAGGCGCCCCAGCCGGTGATTGACCTCCCGGGCGTAGCGCGACTTGAGGCGCTGCACCGTGATGCGCGCCCAGCGCGGATCGCCCCCCCGGCTCGCCACGATCAGGCGCACGCGGTCGGGAAGGACGACGTAGGCGTGCAGGAGGAAGCCGAGCCTCAGGCGAAGCCCGGCCAGGATGCGGCAGAACAGCGCCGCCCGGGCGGGGTCCGAGAAGGTCGGCTCGACGCCGTAGGTCCACAACGTGACGAGGTACGCCTGCGACTGCTGCGACGGCTTGGTCATCGCGCTCCCGCTCCGGCTCCCACCGCGGGCACTCTAGCAAGCGGGATGCTCATCAGGGGATCGTGACGGGGCGCGGGCTCCGGGGGAGAGCCGAGCGGGACGGCGTCCCTCCGCGGACGACGCCGCGCGGAGACTGTCCGGACGGGAACACTCGATGGGAGCGCGCGCGACCCGGCCCAATACCCGGACAGGCTCCTAGTCGCCGTCCGGGGCGGCGAGACGCGGCAGGTCCGGGGCGGGCGCGCCGGGAGCGATGATCCCGTGTCGCCCTCGCCCCCCCTCGCGATCGGGGAAGTCCTCGCGATAGTGCGCGCCCCGGCTCTCGCGCCGTCGCAGGGCGGACTCGGCGATGAGCCGTCCGACGAAGAGGAGATTCCGGGCCTCGACGCCGGCGCGCGTGGAGCGCCGCGGCGCGAGCCCGCGCTCGAGGTCCAAGGTCGCCGCGATCGCCCGCTCGAGGCCCGCGGCATCCCGGAGAATTCCGGCCCCTTCCCACAGCACGCGCCGCAGCGCCCCGACGACATCCCCCGCCAGGGCCGGATCGATCGACCGTGCCACGCCCGGATCCCCCTCGATCGGCCCGGCGGGAGGCGGGCCGGGAGAGTCGCCGAGCACGGCGCGGCCGGCCCGGGCCCCGAAGACCAGTCCCTCGAGGAGGGAATTGCTGGCGAGACGGTTGGCGCCGTGCACGCCCGTGCAGGCGGTCTCCCCCGCGGCGTACAGTCCCGGGATCGACGTCCTCCCCCACAGGTCCGTCTTGACGCCCCCCATCATGTAATGCGCTGCGGGAGTCACCGGGATCCGGTCCCGCGCGATGTCGAGGCCGAGCCGGGCGCAGGTCGCCGCGATCGTCGGGAACCTCCGGCGCACGAACTCCGGATCCAGGTGGCGCATGCTGAGGTAGACGGCGGGATGGCGCGTGCGGCGCATCTCCGCCACGATGCCGCGCGCCACGATGTCGCGGGGCGCCAGGTCGCCGCGCGCGTCGACCCGGGGCATGAACGGCTCCCCCGCCGCGTTCTCCAGGCGCCCCCCCTCGCCGCGCATCGCCTCGGACAGCAGGAAGCGCGGCACGCCCTGAAGCTGGAGCGCCGTCGGATGGAACTGCACGAACTCCATGTCCATCATCTCGGCGCCGGCGCGGTAGGCCATCGCCATGCCGTCCCCCGTGGCCTGCGGGGGATTGGTGGTCTCGAGATAGCCCTGCCCCGCGCCGCCCGTCGCCAGGACCACGGCCCGTGCGCGCAGGAGGACCGTGCTCCCCGTCCCCTCGTCCAGCGCCAGGACCCCCGCGCAGCGCCCGCCCGAAAGGACCAGGTCGATGGAGAAGGTGCGCTCGACCAGCGTGATCCCCTTCTCACCGCCCGCCCTGGCGACCAGCGCACGGACGATCTCGCGGCCGGTCGAGTCCCCCTGGGCATGGAGGATGCGCCTCTTGCTGTGCGCCGCCTCCTTCGCCAGGGCGATGCGCGTCCCCTCGCGGTCGAAGCGCGCCCCCCAGTCGATCAGCTCGAGCGCCCGCGCCGGCCCCTCCTCGACCAGCACGCGCACCGCCCCCTCGTGGCACAGGCCGTCCCCCGCCTCGAGGGTGTCCTGGAAGTGGAGGGAGACCTCGTCGTCGTCCGACAGCACCGCCGCCAGCCCCCCCTGGGCCTTGTCGGTCGCCGAATCGGTGGGAGAGTCCTTGGTCAGGACGGCGACGCGCCCGCCGCCACCGGCGATCTCGATCGCGGCGCGCAGGCCGGCGATGCCGCTGCCGGCCACGACGGTATCGAATGCGGATTCCATGCTCGCGGCGAGTGTAAGCCCAATCCCGTTTCCTTGACAGGCCCCGGGGCCGAACTGATAATGACCCGGACATGCAGGACTTCCCATCCCAGGGACCGATTGACGGCCTCTTCCTGCCGCGGCTCGTCGCCTCGCTTCACCTCGATGAATTCGAGGGGACGCTCCGGCTGACCTTTCCGGACGCCACCAAGATCCTGTATTTCAAGCGCGGCGAGATCGCCTCGGCCGCCAGCAACGCCGAGCCCGACCGCCTGGCGAACATCCTGATCCAGGAAGGACGCCTGGGAGTCGAGCAGCTCGACATGGCCAAGAAGAACCTGCAACCCGGCGCCTCCCTGGGAAAGACCCTCATCGACATGGGGTTCCTGAGCCCCTCGGAGCTGCTGCAGGGGGCGCGACGGCAGGTGCGCCTGATCGTGGTCTCCTGCTTCCAGGCCGTGTCCGGCGCGTACGAGATGATCCCGGGCCCGCTCCCCCCCGAGGTCACGTCGCTCGGGCTCAACACCCGCCGGCTGGTGTTCGATTGTCTCCAGGACGCGGGGGATCGGGCCGCCGTCATTCGCGAGATCGGCTCGATGGAATCGGTCTACCGGCCGACCGAACGCCTCGCCCAGGCACTGGCCGTGCTGAAGCTCGATCCGGAGACCGATCGCGTCGCGCGCCTGCTCGACGGTTCCGCCACGCTGCGGGACATCAGCAGCGGGACCTCGCTCGATGATTTCACCGTAGGCAAGATCGTCCTGGCCCTCGACCTTTTGCGCGCCGCACTGCGGGTGGGGCCCGCGGCCGGGACCGCGCAGGCGCGCCCGGCCGAGCCCGTGGCGGTCCGGCCGGCCGAGCCCGCGATCGAGCGTCCGTTCGAGCGTCCGGCCGAGCCGGTCTCCTCGACCCCTCCACCTGCGGCTTCCGACACCCGGCCGGGGCGGACGATTCCGGTCGAGATCGAGCCGGACGAGTCTCCCGTGGCGCCTCCGGAGCCGGCCGAGGCGGACGACGAAGGGGAGGTCGTCATCATCGAGGACGACACCCCCGATGCGGCGCCGCCCATCGCGGTCGGCCAGGCGCCCCCCCTTCCTCCGCCTTTCGAGGAGAACCCGTCTGTCGAGGCCGCCGCGGAGGAGCCCCCTCCCATCCCCGCCGACGAGCTGCCGGCCTTCGCCCAGCCGCTTGCCGAGAACGCCGAGCCCGCCGCGCCGCAGTGGCAGGTCGATCCGGAGACCGGCGAGCGTGTCCACGTGGGACCGATCGAGATGACGTTCGACGGGAAGGTCGGTGGCGGCGGCCAGGGGCGCGGCCTGGCGCGGCCCCTGGCGGCGGGGATCGCCGTGGCCGTGGTGGTCGTCGTCGCGTTCTCGGTGCTGATCCTGCGTCGTGGCTCTTCCTCGCAGGAACCTCAGGTGCAGACCGCCGAGGCGAGAGAGGCGGCTCCGCCCCCCGCGGACGCGCCGCCCGAGCAGAGTCCCGCTCCGGTCGAAGCGGCCCCTGCGCAGGCCGAGGAGCCGCCCGCCCGGAGCGAGCCGGCGCCCGCTCCCGTCGAGACGGCGCCTGCGCCGGCGCCGAAGGAAGCCCAGGCGCCCGCAGCCGAGCGCCCGGTCCCGAGCGACACCGTCACACCCCCGAAATCCGAGGCCGCCGTGGCCGCCCGCCCCGCGACGCCCCGGCCCCGGCCAGCCCGGCATGCCGTGAGCTTGGTGGACGACCCGGGCTATGCCCAGGCGCGCTTTCGCCTCGACCGGGACGACGCCGCCGGGGCGGCGAGCCTGTTCCAGGAGGTGATGTCCTCCCAGCAACCTACCGCCGTCAGCCTGCAGCTGATGATCGCCTGCCAGGAGGACACGGTGAAGGGAGCACGCCGGCGCGCGGGCAAGGAGAGCGCCCTGTACATCCTGCCGTACTCGCTCAAGGGGCGGCCGTGCTACCGCGTTCTCTGGGGCCTGTACGAGTCCGCCGAGGACGCCCGTGCGGCGGCCCCCTCACTTCCGGCCGGGCTGACCGAAGGGACCGCTCCGATCGCCGTGTCGCTGGCGCGGCTCGTTCCCCGGAACTGATGCGGCGCGCCGCCCGCCCCCATCTCATCGTTTTCCTGCTCGTTCTCTCGTGGCCTCATGGAGCTCCCCGCGCCGACATCATCCATCTGAAAAACGGCGGACAGATCGTCGCCGACTCCTGGGAGGACCGCGGGGACGTCCTGATCGTCGTCCAGGGGGGCGGCCGGATCACGGTGCCGCGGGCCGATGTCCTGCGCGTCGAGGCGACGCCGCCCGCGAAGGCGGCCCAGGCTCCCGCCCCCCAGGCGGGGCCCGCCGCTTCTCCGGGGAGCGCCGCGAAGGGGGGGATCGAGGCGATGACGGACGGCGAGATCCTGGAGGCCATCACCGTCCTGAAGAGGCTGATCGACGACTACCCGCTGGCACGCCAGGAGAACACGCGCCGAATCGGGGTGCTGCTCGGTCACCTCGGCGGAAGGGCCTACAAGGCGCGCCAGTACGACACCGCGGTCTCCCGGTTCCGCGAGGCGCTCGGATACGACCCGAAGGACGCCTCGGCGCAGCTCGGCCTGGCCGCGTCCTACTTCCGGCAGGACCAGGACATCTTCGCCCGCTCGACCCTCGAGCAGGCGCTCCTCGATCACCCCGAGCATCCCGGGCTGCACGCCCTTCTGGGGGATGTGTACAACAGCCAGGAGCGCACCGCGGAGGCTCTTCTGGAATGGAGAAAGTCCTATGAGCTCAAGCCCGATCCGATCCTCAAGGAGAAGATCGACAAGCTGGCCCGCGAGCGCTCCATCGACGGCGAGTACCGGCAGTCGGACGCGGCCCATTTCACCCTGAAGTACGACGGGGAGCGCGGGGGCGCCGACCTGGGTGGGCAGATCCTGGACTGCCTGGAGAGCCAGTTCCGGACGCTCGAGGTGAAGTTCGATCACTACCCCCTGCAGCCGATCGTCGTCATCGTGTATCCGCAGAAGCAGTTCTACGATGCGACCCAGGCCGGGGCGGACGTCGGCGGACTCTTCGACGGCAAGATCAGGGTGCCGATCGGCGGGCTGAAGCAGATCAACGCCGAGGCGCGCCGCGTTCTCCTGCACGAGCTGGCGCACGCCTTCATCGCCGGCAAGAGCCGGGGAACGGCCCCCCGCTGGCTGCACGAGGGGCTGGCGCAGTGGATCGAAGGAAAGACCACGCCGACCCCCACCGGGCTCGCGCTGGCCCGCGAGTTCCAGAACCCCGAGGGCCGGGACGGCTGGGGCCAGTCCTTCTCCTACCCGACCGCCCTGTCGTTCGTCGAGTGGCTCGACGGGCGCGTCGGTTTCCCCGCGCTGGTCGACGTCCTCGAGGAGACCGGCAAGGGGGCCACCCCCGACGCCGCCTTCGAGCAGGTAACCCGCTATTCCCTCAAGGAGCTGCGCCAGGCCTGGGGGGAGGCCCTGGTCCGGAAATACTTGCAATAATTCCCGCCGGGCCACAAGTTATTCCCGGATTGTCAGATGCCGGGCCCGGGTGTGCCGGCCGGAGGCGGGAGGGATGTCCGTCCGATGAACGGGAGTCTGGCGCAGCGGTCCCCCTCCGATGTCCTGGCCGATGTGCTCCGCCGGCAGGCGTCCGGCGTCATGCGGCTCCAGAACGCCGTGACGACGCGACAGCTGTTCATCGACGCCGGCATCATGATCCGGTTCGCCGTCAGCACCCTCCCGAACGAGAGCATCACCGTCCTGTTCCGCGACAAGGGGGGCGTCACCGAGGCCCAGGTGAAGGAGGCGACGGCCGCCAAGCAGAAGGACGAGCTCCTCGGCACGACCCTCGTGCGGATCGGCGCGCTGAGCAAGGAGGCCCTCGATGCGCTCACGCGCGAGCACATCCATCGCGTGACGCTCGGCGCCCTCACGACACGCGAGGGGACCTTCGAGTTCCAGGCAGGCGCCCTCCCGTTCCGCGAGCAGCTCGACGGCGGCATCGGCAGTCCCGAGATTCTCCTGGAATGGGCGCGGGCCTTCCCCGAGATCGACTGGATCCGCCGGCGCCTGGGACAGTCCGACGCGCGCGTCCAGGTGTCGAGGCGCCCACCCGAGGGATATCAGAAGGTGCCGCTCAATCCGGCCGAAGGCTTCATCATGTCCCGGGTCGACGGCGGCTCGAGCGTGGCCGACATCCTGGCCATCAGCCCGATGGGAGAGGACAACACGCTGCGCGCCCTGCTCGGCCTGGCCCTGGCCGGCATCCTCGAAATGCCCGAGGGCTCGGCCGAGATCCCGCTTCCGGCGGCGGCCGGGACCGCCGCGACTCCGAAGGCCGCTCCGGCCACGCGGCCCGCCCCTGCCGGCGCTGCGGCGCCCGCCATGGCGCCGAGGTCGCCCGCGGTGGCGGCCACCCGGACGCCGACGAACGGCGGGGCGACCGCGACGCACCATCCTCCCGCCCCCAGGCCCGGGTCACGCCCACGGGCCTCGCGGCCGGTCATGGCGCCGCGGCGGGTCACGTCGATCACCGAGCGGGTGCGTCCGACGGCCAGCGCGGACGTCGAGGCCGAGATGCTGCAGCGTTTCGAGCAGATCCGGGACCAGGACCTCTACCAGGTCCTCGGTCTGGTCTCGACCACCCAGGCCGACGACATCCGCCGCGCGTACTACGCCCTGGCCAAGAAATTCCACCCCGACAAGTTCATCCGCGAGGACGCGAAGGCGAAGGCGGAGAAGGTGTTCGCCCACATCACGGAGGCGTATTCGACCCTGACGAACGCGGAGACGCGCAAGAAGTACGACGAGGACCAGGCGGTGCGCAAGAGCTCCAGGGAGCCGGAGAAGAAGGTCGACCCGGGGGCCGTGGCGCACATCAATTTCAAGCACGGCAAGGACATGTTCGACAAGGGGAAGCTCGGCGAGGCGATCCCCTTCCTGCAGAACGCCTGCGACCAGGACCCGTCGAAGGCGGAGCACTTCCACTGGCTGGCCATAGCCCAGAGCAGGAACCCCCGCTGGAAGAAGGACGCCGAGGAAAACTTCCTGAAGGCGATCGAGAAGGACCCCATGAACGCGGAGATTTACGCCCATCTCGGCTCGCTCTACGCCCGCGGCGGCCTGCACGGCAAGGCGCGCGACATGTTCAAGAAGGCCCTGCAGTGGGATCCCACCAACCAGGAGGCCTCGGAAGGGCTCGCCCAGGACGAGGGGGGGAAGAAGGGGCTCCTCGGGATGTTCAAGAAGTAAGCCGTTCCCGCGCATTGACTTCCGGCCTGTGTTTCCTAGATTTGCAGCGTGGGGCACTAGGTCCCGATGACAATCCTGTCATCGAGTCCCGGGCCCCGGCGCGGGGGACGCCGCCAGCCCGATGAAAGATGGCCCGAACGACGGAGCCGGCGCCCCGGACCTTCCGGAGCGCTTCGGCCCCTACAAAGTCGAAGCGCGGATCGGGGCCGGCGGGATGGGCGTCGTCTACCGTGCCCTCGACGAGGCGCTGCAGCGCCACGTCGCGCTGAAGACCCTCCTCCCCGCGCTGGCCGCCGATCCCGAGTTCGTCGCCCGCTTCAAGCGCGAGGCGCAGTCGGCGGCGGCCCTCAACCACCCGAACATCACGCAGATCTACACCATCGGACAGGAGGGGACGGTCCCCTACTTCGCGATGGAGATGATCCACGGCCGCTCTCTCGAGGCGCTCCTCAAGGAGAAGGGGGCCCTCGGGGCGGTCGAGGCGACCGGCCACATCCTGCAGGCCGCCCGGGGGCTGCGACACGCGGCCCAGAAACAACTGATCCACCGCGACGTCAAGCCCAGCAATCTGATGCTGGCCGAGGACGGCACTCTCAAGATCACCGACTTCGGGCTGGCGAAGGCGGCGCGCGCCGAGACGCAGCTCACCGCCACCGGCGAGGTGCTCGGCTCGCCCGGCTACATCTCGCCCGAGCAGGCCCAGGGGGCGACGCTCGACGCGCGCTCGGACATCTATTCGCTCGGCGCGTCCTTCTATCACCTGGTGGCCGGCCGGCTGCCGTTTGAGGCGCCGACGCCGGTGGCGATGATCGTCAAGCACATGAGCGAGCCGCTGCGCTCGCCGCGCGCCGCGAACCCCTCGGTCCCCTACCCCGTCGCCTCGGCGATCCAGAAGATGATGGCCAAGCGCCCGGGGGAGCGGTTCCAGGACTACGACGCCCTTATCCGCGAGCTCGAGCGGGCGCTGGCGACGATGGGTCCCGAGACCCAGGCGCCGTCCCGGACGGCGGCCGTCGCCGGAACGCAGACCTGGTCCGGCATGACGGGGGCCGAGATGCGCGGCCGCGCCGGCCCGCTGCCGGCGCCGGAGAGCGCCCCTCCGTCTCGCGGCGTCTCCTGGATCCCCTTGATCCTCGCGGTCCTGCTCGGGGGCCTGGTGACCGCCGGCGTAGTGAAGCAGCGCCGCGCGGCCGCCCAGGAGGCGCGCCGGACGGACTCGCTGCAGATGGCCGCCAGCGTGACCGACGCCACCCCGGGTGCCGAGGCCGCGCCGGGGGGCGGGACCACCCATACCAACCGCGCGGGCGACGCCCGGCTGGGCCTCGCGTCCCGTCCAGGCGGCGTCGAGGAGCGCCTGCGCGAGCGCTTCCAGAAGCGCAACCGCGCCAGCCTGTCCTTCGTCTCCAACGACCACACCGTCCTGCCGGACGGCCGGCTCAAGGTGTTCGGGCGGATCCAGAACAACGGCGGCAGCACCGCGTCACAGGCCCGCGTGCGCGTGCGGATCCTGCTGGACGACGGCGGCGTGGCCGCGCAGGGGGAAACGCCCCTCGATCCGCCGATCGTCCCGCCGCAGGGGACCGCGACCTTCGAGCTGCCTCTCGACTACACCGGCCCCGTCGGCACGATCAAGGCCGAGCTCGTCTGGGTCGAGTAGCGCCCGGGAATCCAGCCCGCGCGAGGGGGCCGGACACGCGCCCGCCGGCCCGGTGTGCGATATGATCCCTGCCTCATGCCCAGCCGCGATCGCCTGTCGGTTCGTTCGTACCCGTTCGTGGCTGCGGGGATCCTCCTGGTCGCCTCGGCGCTGACGGCCTTCCTGGCCCGGGCCGCTGCGCCCGAGGGCACCCCCGCGACCCCCGGAACGGCCCGCAAGGCCGGCGCCCCGCCGGCCGCCAGCCAGACCACCGCGAGCACCAGGCTCATGGCGGAGCGCCTGCAGCGGATCGTCGCGGAGACCGAACCCGGCCGCAATCCCTTCATGAACGCCGCCCGCGTCAAGATGCTCGAGGAGATCATCCGCAACCGGGGTGGCGACGTCCCCCCTCCGCTGCAGATGGAGCTGGCCACGCAGCAGCTGAACTCGGGGCGCACGGACGACGCCGTCGCGGGCCTCGCCCGGCTGGAGGAAATGGCCCGGCCCGCCGCGGGGGCCCCCCCGTCGCGGCTGTGGTTCGAGGTGCGCATCCGCCAGGCGATCTCCGAGCTGCGGCGCGCCGAGACCGACAACTGCGTCCAGCACCACAATCCCCGCTCCTGCCTGTTCCCGGTGAGCGGCGCGGGAGTCCATGGCCAGCAGCGCGGCTCCAAGGCGGCCGCGGCCATCCTCGAGTCGGTGCTCGCCGTGAAAACGGACCACATGCAGGCCCGCTGGCTCCTGAACATCGCCTACATGACCCTGGGGCAGTACCCGCAGGGCGTTTCGGCAGCGTGGCTCCTGGACCCCAAGCTGTTCGAGTCGGACTACGACGTCGGGCGCTTCCCCGACATCGCGGCGACGGTGGGGCTCGACGTGGACGATCTGGCCGGCGGATCGATCGTCGACGATTTCGACGGGGACGGCTACCTGGACGTGCTCGCCTCGTCGTCCGGGCTGCAATCGCCCATCCGCTACTTCCGGAGCAACGCCGACGGCACGTTCACCGAGAAGACGGCCGAGGCGGGGCTGACCGGGCTGGTCGGCGGGCTGAACATCATGCAGACCGACTACGACAATGACGGCCGCCTCGACGTGCTGGTCCTGCGCGGTGGATGGATGGGCGTGTCGGGGCGCTACCCGAAGTCCCTCCTGCACAACCTCGGAGGGGGCAGGTTCTCCGACGTCACGGAGGAGGCCGGCCTCCTGAGCTACCATCCGTCGCAGACCGCCGTCTGGCGCGATTTCGACGGCGACGGCTGGCTGGATCTCTTCGTCGGCAACGAGACCACCGAGGGGTCGCCGAACCCCTGCGAGCTGTTCCGCAACAACGGGGACGGCACCTTCACCGAGTGCGCCGCCGAGGCCGGCGTGGCGGTGAACGAGTTCGTGAAGGGGGTGGCCGGCGGAGATTTCGACAACGACGGGCGCCCGGACCTGTATCTCTCGGTGCGCGGCCGTCCGAACCACCTCTTCAGGAACGTCGGGCCCATGGCGGCGCCGCCGGCGCCCGGCGCCGCGCGGCCGTCCCCGGCCACGCGCCTCTCCTGGGCCGGGCGGTTCGTCGACGTGGGAGCGAAGGCCGGAGTGACCGAGCAGTCCGTCAGCTTCCCCACCTGGTTCTTCGACTACGACAACGACGGCTGGGAGGACCTGTTCGTCACCGGGTACCAGCTCAAGGATCCGGGGGACATCGCCAGAGACGTTCTCGGGCTGCCGCACGGCTCCGAGCTGGCGCGCCTGTACCGGAACCGCGGCGACGGGACCTTCGAGGACGTCAGCAGGCAGGCAGGGCTCTCCAGGCTGCTCCTGGCGATGGGTTCGAACTACGGCGATCTGGACAACGATGGCTGGCTCGACATCTTCCTCGGCACCGGCGATCCCGATCTGGGCACGCTGCTCCCCGACCGCGTCTTCCGCAACAACCAGGGCCGGGGATTCCAGGACGTCACGACCTCGGGAGGGTTCGGGCACCTGCAGAAGGGGCACGGCGTCTCGTTCGCCGACCTGGACAACGACGGCGACCAGGACATCTATCACATCGTCGGCGGCGCGTTCGAGGTGGATCATTTCCGGAACGCGCTGTTCGAGAACCCGGGGCACGGGAATCACTACATCAAGCTCAAGCTGGAGGGGGTCGCCTCGAACCGCCCCGGCATCGGCGCGCGCATCAAGGTGTCGGTCAAGACCCCCGGCGGCGACCGCTCGATCTACAAGACGATGTCGAGCGGCGGAAGCTTCGGCTCCTCCCCCCTGCGGCTGGAGATCGGGCTGGGGGACGCGCTCGGCATCGAGCGCGTCGAGATCCGCTGGCCCTCGGGCGGAGCGCCGCAGGTCCTGACCGGGGTCGCGATGGACGGCGCCTGGCTGGTCAAGGAAGGGGGCACCGGCGCCACGCCGATCCCCCTCCGCAAGTTCCGGCTCGGGGGAAGCAAGGGGCGGTAGAGCGGCCGCCTTACTCCTTGCCGGCGGTCCGGGTGGCCCGGTAGATGTAGTGGAACCCGGAAGCCAGCGTCAGCACCAGGGTCAGCCAGACCAGCGTCCCCACCAGGATCGACTGATCCGACCCCAGGAAATTCAGCAGGATCACGGTGCCGATGGTCACCAGCTGCGTCGCGGTGGTCATCTTGCCGAGCAGGCTCGGGCTGAACGTGGTCACCCCGGACGTGAGGTGGACCAGAAGGACGATCAGCACGATGAACACGTCCCGGCTGATCGTCACGATCGTCAGGTACAGGGGGATGCGGTTCGTCAGGTGGAACTCGGGGACCGTCTTCGGGTGATCCGGCAGGGCCAGGATGATGAAGCACGCGGTCATCAGGAGCTTGTCCGCCATCGGGTCGAGAAAGGCGCCGATGTTGGAGCTCTGGCTGTAGCGCCGGGCGATGATCCCGTCGAGCGCGTCGGTGATCCCCGCCAGGATGAAGACCGCGAGCGCCCACCCGTTCAGGTTGTTGAGGAGCAGGGTGATGAGGAGCGGGATCATCACCAGGCGGAACAGGGTCAGCTGGTTGGCCAGTGTCAGCATGCCGTGAGCCCGTCCAGGGACCTCACCCGCGGCCGAGCGCCCGGGCGGCGTGCGCCAGGGGTGCTTTGAAGCGGCCCGGATCGGCCGCGTCGATGGTGAACCAGGTCACGTCCGCCTCCTTCCGGAACCAGGTCCATTGTCTCTTCGCGTAGCGCCGGGTGCTGCGCTGGGTCAGGGCGATCGCCTCGTCGAGGCCGATCTCCCCGCGCACGTGCCGGAGCGCCTCATGGTACCCGATCGCCTTGAAGGCGTTGGCCGTCTCGGGGCAGCCGGCCCGGATGAGCCCGCGCACCTCGTCGACCAGGCCCGCGGCGAAGAAGCCCAGGACGCGCGCGTCGATGATTCGGTAGAGCGCGGCGCGATCCATGTTGAGCCCGATCTTCACCGACTCGTAGCGGTCCGCCCCGAACGGAGACTCCCCGATCCAGTCGGAGAGCCCGCGCCTGGAGGCGAAGAATACTTCGAGCGCGCGCACCAGCCGCTGGCGATCCGCCTTCGGCAGGCGCGCCGCCGCCCGGGGATCGACGCGGCGCAGGAGGCGATGCAGGTACGGCGTCCCCCGCTTCGCCGCCCGGTCGCGGAGCCGCGCCCGGATCGCCTCGTCGCGCCGCGGGGCCCCGACGATCCCCTTCAGCAGGCCGCGCAGGTACAACCCCGTGCCGCCGACCAGGACCGGCAGCCTGCCGCGCGACCGGATCGCGTCGATCGCCTGCTCCGCCTCGCGGACGAAGTCGCCGAGCGAGAAATCCCGCCCCGGATCGGCCAGGTCGATGCCGTGGTGCGGCACCCGGCGTCTCGCTTCCGCGGGCGGCTTCGCCGTGCCGAGATCGAGCCCCCGGTAGACCTGCATCGAGTCGACGCCGACGATTTCGCCGGCGAACCGCTCGCAGGCCAGGACCGCGAGCTCGCTCTTGCCGACTGCCGTCGGGCCGACGATCACCAGGAGCGCCGGGACGGCCGGGACGCGGCCCGGCGGAATACTCGGACACACTCCTATCTCCCCTTGCCCCGTTCCTGGTCCCTGTACTCGTTGATCGTGTCCTGCAGGTGGTCCTCGCAATAGACCCTGCCGCGCCCGACGCGCCGCCCGCAGCGCGGGCAGGACTGGCTGACGATCGAGGCCATCCCGCGCCCGGCCATCCACAGCACGCCACCGACCAGGAGGGAAACCATCCCGGCGCCGGCCAGATTGCGGAAGGTCTTGAAATTCTCCTGCCCCGTGATCAGCCGGCTGGCGGGCAGGTAGACCACGGCGGCGACGATCAGGAGACCGCCGAGCCGGATGAGCACGCGGGCGATCACGCGCCCCCTCCCGCCCGGGGCTCCGGAAGCCGGGCGTCCCGGAAGGTCCTCAGGATGCGGCCCTCCTGCTGCGGGCCGAGGGTCTTCCTGAGGACCAGCAGCTCGGCGTAGAGAAGCTCGTTCAGCCCCGCGATCAGGGCGGCGCGCTGCGGCTGCCCGGCGAGCGCCTCGAGGTTCCGCCGCAGGAGGGCGGGGTCCACCGTGCCGTCCCCTCCCAGGGAGGCGCGATGGAACAGTCCCGGGTGGGCGGCTTCCAGGTCGCTCAGCACCCGCCCCAGAAGGTGATCGGAGATCGGCCCGACCTCCCGCATCAGGTGCTGGTAGACCCGGCCGAACATGTCGTTGTACCGGGCCAGGATGCCGTCGAGCCCGTCGGCGCCATCAGGTGCGCTCGCTTCGGGCGCCACCGGCCCCTTGATCCGGAGGCAGCCGAGGGTGAAGAGCAGGAACAGGGTGCGGAGCGCCTCCGGCTTCCCGAACTCCGATTGCGCGCCGATCTCTCCGACGCTCCGGCTGCCGTCCACCAGCCGCAGGACGTGGGCCTCGTGCGGATCGAGCGCCACGCCGGACCGCAATTCCGCGTCCGGGATCGCCTCGAAGATCCAGTCGTCGAACGGCATGCGCTTCTGGAAGAGCCCCAGGTTGCGGACCGACCGGATCCCCTCCAGCAGGACGGTGCCGATCGGCAATCCCGCCTCCACCCCCTCGCCGGCCGGAGCCTCCCCCTCGGCGAAGGCGAAGTCTCCGTCCTCCCATTCGAACAGGGACGAGGCGATGAGCAGCATCCGGCGCCGCCGCGCGTCCATCAGCTCGCGCGGGGACAGCAGGGTCCCGTCGACCAAAGCAGTCGCGATCCTCTCTCCGCCGGCTGCGCGCTGCATGACCTGCTCGTGCTGTTCCGGGGTGATCAGGCCCCAGCGGACCAGGAGCTCGGTCAGCCGGTCCGAGTCGCGGCTCGAGGTCGCGTGCACGATCCGGCCGTCCCGCAGGTACAGGCCGACCGCGGCCCCTTCATGGGACAGTGACAGGAGCCCCCTGCGATTCAGGCCCCGCAGGAACTCCAGGATGTCGGCGCAGCTCAGGGCCTTCAGCCGGCCGCGGAACTCCATCGCGCCCTGGCCGCCGACGGAGTCGCGGAGTGGGTCGGAACTTTCCGAGGATTCCATAGGAGGGCTTCAGCCGCCTGCGACGCGCGCCCGAGCGGCCAGTCCGCTCGATGATCCGGCGGATTATGAGCCGCCCGGCAGTCTCCGGTCAATATCAGCGCGACGGGCGGGCCTGGATCTCAACACCGGTGTAGTAATGGTGCAGGATCTCCTCGAACGACTTGCCGCGCAGCGCCATGCCGTAGGCGCCGACCTGGCAGAGCCCGAGGCCGTGTCCCCACCCCTTGCCGCTGATGATGAACGACTCCACGTCCCCGTCCGGCGTGCGGGTGCGATCCACCGTGAACAGGTTCTCGCGGATCCCGAGCGCGGTCCGGATCTTGAAGCCGCGGACGTAGAACGAGCCGCGGCTGCCGGTGATCTTCATCTCGACGACACGGCCCGAGACGCCCCGCTTGGTCGGCTCGATGTCCTGGAGGCGGCCGACGTTCAGGCGCTTGCCGACGAGAGCCTCCAGCTCGGCGCGCGTGTAGCGCTGCTCCCAGCGGAAGGCGGAGGAATACCGATCGTCGGAGACCCCCCGCTGGTTGGCGATGACCTTGAGGTAGTCGATCCCGCCGTCGCGTCCGGCGTGATACACGATGCGGTCCCCCAGGACCAGCGGCAGGCCCGGCGCCGGGTACGAGATGTCCCGAAACGATCGATAGAGCGCGGCGTCGCTCTTGAGGGGCATGGCCTTCACGTCCTTGTTCGCTTCCAGCAGGATCGTGTCGCCGTCATGCCCGCGGTAGGTCGCCTTCGTGGTCTCGAGCGCGCCGTAGTAGTCCAGGACGCGGTACAGGAGGCGCAGGACCAGACCTCGCGTCGGGTGATGCGTCGGCCTCAACGTGTTGTCGCGGAACGGCTGGAGGATCCCCTCGAGGATCAGGACCGCGTACGAGCGCTGCGCCTCCTTCGGCACCTCGTCCCGGTCCTTGAACGCCAGCAGATAGGGCAGGTCCCGGTCGTCCAGGGACAGCTTGATCTTCTCGTCCCACCCGAGCGAGCGCACCAGGTAGCGGGCGAGGTCGTGCATCTGGAAGTTGCTCCCCTTCAGGCCGTCCTGCACCGGGGTCTTCCCCAGGAGGCCGAAGGCGAAGGCGCTCCAGCGCTCCACCTCGTCCGCCTCGGCCGGGCCCATCAGGAAGGAGCGCACGAGCCCGTCCGGCCCGAGGATCCCGAGCGCCTTGAGGAGCGTCGCCTCCTCGTTCACCGGCAGGCCGTCCTCCAGGATGACGGCGTCGATCCAGGAGCGGCCCGTGATCGTCCGGCTCTCCGCCTCGACCTCGGGGTAGCACGGCACGCCCTTCAGGTAGGGCCCCTTCTCTTCCGGGAAGATCAGCTGGCCGTCCTCGGTGTGGCCGCCGCAGGTCGACGTGTAGAGCGCATGGATCGGCTGGCCGTTGAAGGTCAGGACCAGTCCCCGGGTCTCCTGCACGGCCTGGTCGGTGAGCGGGTTCTCGGTGCCGGCCCCCTTGTAGACCTGGCACTGCGGGCTGTCGCACACGTCGTAGCCGTCCTCGGAGAACAGTCCGAAGTTGGCGATAAGGTACGTGCGCGCCGCGATCGCCTGGGCCTTCAGGGCCTGCAGCTCGGGATAGATGCCCGGCCCCATCTCGTTCGGGACGACGCCCCGCAGGTACTCCTCCATGTCCAGCTCGTTGATGATCTGGAGATTGCCGGCGCGCGTGACCCGGGCCTCCAGCCCTCCCCGGTACTGCCCCTCGTCCACCCGCAGGAACGCGCCCGCGCGCACCGGCTGGATCAGCACCTTGTCGTTGCCGGTCAGGAAGTTGCGCCAGCGATCGTCGACCAGGCGGATGCGCCGGCGTCCGGTGACGGCGCGCCCCTCGTCGGAGATCCACAGCTCGGTGAACCCTTCTTCGTTCAGCCGCTGCATGAGGGCGGCCGCGTCCTCGCGCGCCTGGAACTCCCCCACCCGGACGCGCCACGAGCGCCGGTCGGGGTGCCAGACCAGGACCACCTTCTCGCCCGGGAGCAGCGCCTCGATCTCGGACTTCTTGGCCTCGGCCTGGTCCTTGTCGGCGAACGAGGCGACCTGCACCCGGTAGATCAGGCCCGGCTCCGCCCCGCCCGAGAGCTCGCTGACCAGGTAGATGCCGGCGCCGAACTTCTGCTTCCAGATCGGCTGCCGTTTCACCGGATCGAGCACCACGATCCCTCCGTCGGCCGAGACCCGCACCTTGATGGCATCCGTCGTCAGGCCCACCCGGACCTTGCGGGTGGGAGCGGCCGACAGGATCAGGCCGGAGGAGGCGGGGGCCGCGGGCTGCGGCTTCGGAGTCGCCCGGCCCTCGGCGGCGGGGGCGGGGCGCGGGCCGCCCGGGCACAGCACGCCGGAGACCAGGGCGACGGCCAGGATCGCGCGCGCGCGGGCGGTCATCGGACCCGCGCTCCGGTCAGACGCAGGAACTCGCTCCGCAGGGCCGGGCTCGTCCGGAACCGGCCCGCGTAGGCGGAGGTGACGACCCGCGTCCCGGTCTTGCGCGCCCCGCGGATCGACATGCAGAGGTGCTCGGCCTCGACCCGGCAGGCGGCCCCGATCGGCCGCAGGCTCGCGGCGAGCGCCTCGACCACCTGCCGCGTGAGGCGCTCCTGCAGCTGCAGCCGGCGCGACAGGGCGTCGACCGCCCGGGTGATCTTCGAGAGCCCGACGAGCCGGTCCCCCGGCAGGTACGCGACGTGCGCGGTGCCATGGAACGGCAGCAGGTGGTGCACGCACACCGAGGTGAACGGGATGTCGCGCACCACGACGAGATCGTGGTCCTGCGCCTTGATGGTCCGCGACAGGATGCGGCCCGGGTCGGAGCGATACCCGGAGACGATCTCACCGTTCCAGGCGTCGGCCACCCGCGCCGGGGTCTTTCGCATGTCGCGCCTGAGCCCGGTCTCCCCGATGGCCGCGAGAAACCGCCGCGCCGCTTCGAGCAGGCGGCCACGGTCGGGCCCCGCCGGCCGCGCGGTCCGGCGCGGCGCACGGCGGCGCCTTGAGCCGCGGCGCGACGCGCCCCCGGCCCTGCGCGCCATCGAGCGGGACTCCAGGCGCCGCGTCACTGGGGCGGGTGCCTCTGGTACGCCTGGCGGATGGCCCGGTCGAGCGCGCTACCGTCCGTCGGCGTGCAGCAGCAATGCCCCTTCTTGTCCACCGCGACGTGTCCGCTCCCGACGCGGCACTTGCCGTCGCAGCCGCCGCAGACCCGATCGGTGCAGACCGTCCGGACGATGCGGGGCAGTTCTTCCGCGGCGGCAGGGGCCCCGGGGGCCGCTTGCGCCCCGCCGGCCGGCTCGGCGCCCGCCGCGGGCGCGGGGGACGGAGACGGATCCGGAGAGGGGGCGGGTGAGGGGGCCGGTGTCGGGGACGCGGAAGGGGCGGGCGCCCCCTGCGTCCGCGCCGTCGCCGCCCCGAGAGCCCCCGCGAGCGCGGCCAAGAGAACGAAAACTCCCAGCCGGACGAGACGTTCGGAACCCTGCATGCGCATGTCGGACCTCCCAGGTACTAGCTGGCGTACTTGAGCCCGGTGCCGGTGTTGAACAGGACGATCCGGTCGCCGGCCCCGATCGACCCCTTCTTTCGCAGGCGCTCGACGGCCGCCAGCGCCGCGCCCCCTTCCGGACAGGCATCGATTCCTTCGCGCGACCCGATGCGTCCGGCCGCCTCGATCATCTCACGATCGTCGACCGCCACGGCCGCACCATGGCTCGCCCGGATCGCCTGGAGCATCAGACGGTCCCCGAGACTGGACGGGACCCGCAGCCCCGAGGCGACGGTCACCGGGTCGGCCCAGGCCTCGGCCGTGTCATGGCCGGCCTCGAAGGCCCTGACGATCGGCGCGCAGCCCGAGGCCTGCACCGAGATCATGCGCGGCCTGTCGCGGCCGATCCATCCGAGCGCCTCCATCTCGTCGAACGCCTTCCACATCCCGATGAGCCCCGTCCCGCCCCCGGTCGGATAGACGATGACGTCCGGCAGCACATAGCCCATCTGCTCGGCGATCTCATACCCCATCGTCTTCTTCCCCTCGACGCGAAACGGCTCCCGCAGCGTCGAGAAATCGAACCACCCCCCGTTCCGGCCGGCGGGCCCGAGCGTCTCGCGCATGACGCGACCGGCGTCGGCGATCGATCCCGGGACCAGACGGACGCGCGCGCCGTAACGATGCGCCTCCAGAACGAACGGGCGCGGCGTGGTCTCCGGCAGGAACAGGTGGACCTCCATGCCGGCGCGCACGCCGTAGGCCGCGAGCGCCGCCCCCGCGTTGCCCGCGGAGGGGGCGGCCGCCACCTTCACGCCGCGCGCCGCCGCCACCGACACGGCGACCGCCATGCCGCGCGCCTTGAAGGAGCCGGTCGGGTTGACTGCCTCGTCCTTGATGAACAGGGACGGAAGCCCCATCTCGGCCCCGAGGCGGCGCGCCTCGACGAGCGGCGTGAACCCCTCCCCGAGGGTGATCGGCGTCACGGCGGGCAGGACCTCCGCGTAGCGCCACAGGTTCGGCGCGCGCCCCGCCAGGTCCTCGCGCTTCAAGGCGCCCCGGGCGATCCTGTAGCGCGCCAGGAGCGGAGAGCCGCATTCGCACAGGAGCGCCCCGTCCTGCCTCCTGCCCTTGCAGCGCGGGCACTCGAGTCCCTCGTAGAGGCTCGTCACCGGACCTGGCGCAGCCGCGTGAGAAACGCCGCGGCCTCCTCGAAGCCGTAGACCCGCAGGTCCCGGTGCTCCTCCCCCCTGGCGTCGAGGAACACGAGGGTCGGCACCCCGACCACGTCGAAGCGCTCGCGCATCTCGCGCACCTGCCGCGACTCGAACTGAGTCAGGTCCGCCTTCAGCATGACGAAGCGCCGCGTCTCCTCGAGGACCGCCGGATCGCTGAAGGTGAACCGATCCAGCTCCCGGCACGGCAGGCACCAGTCGGCGTAGAAATCGATGAGAATCGGCCGGCCCGACGTGCCGGCGCGGGCGAACGCCTCGTGCGAGTAGACCTGCCACGCCGGCTCCTCGCGCGCGCTCAGGAGGGGCATCGAGAGCCAGAGGCCCAGCGCCATCACCGTCGCGCCGATCAGCGCCTTGACCGCGGGGAACAGGCGCGAGGGCAGCCGGGTCTTCTCGAGCAGTCCGAGGTACAGCCCGGCGAGGAGCGCGAACCCCACGGCGATCCACCCGACGAGGCGGTCCTTCAGGAGCGGCTGCGCGAAGTAGATCGCCACCGCCAGCATGCCGATCCCCATGACCTTCTTGGCGTAGACCAG
>Ga0075431_100001562_pt1 | contig 21263 bp, 20 predicted proteins | sample RhiMetdeltSRZDD5_FD_75297 | JGI IMG/M metagenome (GOLD analysis project Ga0075431, IMG submission 75297) | Populus rhizosphere microbial communities from Tennessee, USA - Rhizosphere MetaG P. deltoides SRZDD5 | ecosystem: Host-associated > Plants > Roots > Rhizosphere > Soil | place: USA... | reverse complement strand
GCGAAGCCGTCAATGGCCTGTCCATCCTGGTGCACGAGGGCGATCGTGTCCCGGGAGCCGAGTGCACGTTCCAAGACATCTGGCCGCCAGGTCTTGTCCCAGAAACCGACGACGGAATTCATGAGGCCCGGATGTCGATGATGTCATTGGTGCCGGCAGCACGAATCACGTCACCCTCCTTGTAGTTCGGCGCGGAAAGGTATCGGACGGTTTCGCGACATCCTCACTCGATCACCAGGTCAGCCCGCAGCAGCAGCGACGGTGGGATGGTGAGGCCGAGGGCCTTCGCGGTCTTCATGTTTATCACCAGCTCGTACTGGCTTGGCGATTCGACGGGAAGCGTAGCCGGGCTGGCGCCCCGCAAGATTCGGTCGACGTAAAGCGCAGCACGACGGAACTGTTCGGTGAGGCGAACCGAGTAGGCCATGAGGGCGCCAGCCTCGGCGGCCTCGCGGGTTGAGCACATAGCCGGCAGCCGGTGCTCATGCGCCAGCTCGGCCACGCGCTGTCGCTCAGTAAACAAGAACGGGTCGGCCGGGACGATAAGCGAGTTGACCCGATCTCGGGCGATGGCCGCGAACGCGCGCTTCAAATCATCCCGGTCGCGTACATTGACGAGTTGGACCTGTATCTCGAGCGTCCGTCCGGCCGCCTCGTAGTCATGTAGATCCACTGCAGTGGCGGTGCTCCTCAGCACGGCCACCCGAGAGGCCCGCGGGAGTAGCTCTTTAACGAGCTGAAGCTGCTTGCGGCGAATGTCGGCCGTGATTTGCTGGGACAGTCCCGTCACGTTGCCGCCGGGCCGGGCCAGGCTAGCGACGAGGGCGGCCTCCACGGGATCCGTCGCGTTGACCATGACAATCGGGACTGTCGTCGTCGCTCCCTTCGCCGCCAGCGCCGCTGCCTGCGAGGAGGCCACGATCACGTCGACGTGTTGCCGCACGAGATCCGCGGCCAACTCGGCGAAACGCTCGGGCTTCCCCTCCGCCCAGCGATATTCCAGGCGGAGGTTCTTGCCCTCCACGTGACCAAGGTCGCGCAGGCCGTCGGCGAAGGCCACGACGATGTGCGAGGCGGCGACCGGAGTCGTCGTCATGAGAACGCCAACGCGAGCCGTCTTCGCCAGCGTCTGGGAATAAGCGGCGATCGGAGCCAAAACACCGACGGCGCTCAGGTGTCTGATGAGCGTCCGCCGACTGATCACTCGATCACCCGATCCGCCCGCGGGAGCAGCGACGGCGGGATGGTGAGGCCGAGCGCCTTGGCGGTCTTGAGGTTGATGACCAGCTCGAGCTTCGTAGGCTGCTCTACTGGTAGATCCGCGGGTTTGGCGCCCTTCAGAATCTTGTCCACATAGATGGCCGCGCGACGAAAGAGATCCGTATAACTCGAAGCGTACGACATCAACCCTCCCGCTTCCACGAATTCTGGTCCGGCGTACATTGCTGGTAAGCGGTTTGTCGCTGCGAGCTCCACAATGCGTTCGCGAACAGTATTGACATGAACATGCTCTTTTTTTGCGTTTGCGAATGCGGCGTCAAAGTCGCCGATCTCTATCCTCAACGCTTGGGCAGCAATCTCTCTTCCCTGCGGCGGATACGCTGGAAAAAAGAGGACGGCCACGCGGCTGGCCTCAGGGACCGCTTCCTTTAAGAGGGCAAGCCTCTGGCCACAAGTTGCCGCCCGGCTTCGCAAGGCTCTGAACCAGACCGATCCCAACTGGATCACCTACCCCGCCAAAGATCACGGGAATTTTGGTTCGACTTTCTTCGCCGCCAGTGCCGCTGGCGCCTCAACGCCGAGCGGCGCGGCAAGGAGCGCAACGCTCCCGGTCAAGAAGGCGCGACGGTCCATCCCGCGGACCTCCGGCTGGCGCGATGCTAGCGCCCGACGAGGTGCTCAGCAACAGCCGGAACAAATGATGTTCTTTGTTCCGGCCACAATTCTCCCCGGCCTCCCCACGAATGGCGCGGATTTCCGCGCCGGGCGGGGAACCGGACCTGTTCCAGGTCGAAAGATGCGCTCAGCGGTGGTCGACTGCACCGATCGGCCTACTCCGAAGGGCACATAGATCGCGAGTCGTGGTTCTTGATACGGTCCGATACCCACGCATTTGAGGCTCAAGTGTGGGTATTGACCTGCGCCGGACTGGCGCGCTTTGCCTTCGAGCGCCCCGGGATTGGCCCGGGGCGTTTCGCTTCCCGTAGGAGACGGCATATAACGCCGACCGAAAGCGTTCGCAAACTGCTCGTCAGTGCTCCAGGCATCGCGGCATGTGACTCCTGCTTGGCGCGCGGCTGCGCCATCAGCCTTGAGGAGATCCGTGCGGCCACCACGGTGCTTCTGCAAACCGCCGGCTTTCGGCGCCACGATCGTTGTTGGAGTTGTGGTCGCCACGTCGACGCGGTCATGTACCGCGCAACGTGCGTTCATTGCACCCTGCCGATCGAAACGAATGACGACGCCGTGGGCTTCGGAACGAACTTGTTCCACGCTGCGTGTCTGACTGTTCTTCGTCGGCGCTCGCTGTAGCTGCTATGGCCTTCGATTGCTTGCGTCCACGGGTTCGCGACATGCGTGCTCGCCGGATAACGGCCTCGCTGCCTGGCGCGTCGTGAAGGAACGCGGGTAGGAGGAGCTGAGTCGGTCTACAGGGGCGGCCCCGACGAGTCTTACGGATTCGCGTTCGCCATTGCTCGTATCTCAGCCGTCAAGAAAGAATCTTTTCCCGAACTCGAAATGCCGTGCTCGATCCGTTCGCGCTCGGGAGAGCGGCACCCTTCATAGAAAGAAAAGGCCTCGACCGTTAACTTGACTTGCCGCCCGCCAAGCGTCATATCGACCCACTCTTGCTGAGTCACAGCTCGTTCAAGCTCCGCAAGGCGCTCGGCATATGGAGCCTGTGCGCGATGGAACTCCGAAGTGACGTCATTGATCTCTCGATCGAATTCCCGACGTCGCTCGCGAATCCAGTTACGGAACACAGCCTCATGCCGCTCATTCATCTCAGCCCACGATGCCTCGAATCGCCTGAGCCTCATGGAATGGAAAATCAGCATGACAGCCACACCCAAGACGGAGGCGGCGAGAAAGACTGGTGGCGGAAGTTCGGCCAGCATACGTGCCCACAGTGCAAGCTGAGCCGGCAATGGAAGCTCAGGCGGCGGCTTGACTTCGAGATACTTGAGCGCTGAGGCCAATGCCAAGGCGATGGACAAGGCGGCCACCGCCCACGACACCAGCCGCTTCAGCCACCGCCACATGAGGGTCCCCTTGGTCGGGGCATGTCAGCCGCCGTCTCGAAGGTGAAATCGTCCACTTGTCGAAGCATCACCCATCCGTTCGAGCACGTCGCGCTGCGCCTCGACGGTGCTCATAGGGCAGCGCTAGGTACAATCCAAACCATGCGGGTTTCCGAGCGGCTCCGCCGACTCCACGAGAGCGGCCGGCTCAAGAGCATCGTATTTCTCCTGATCATCATCGCGACGCTGGCCGTCTGGGCGTTTGGCTTGATCTACCTGAGCGGATGAGAAGGTTAGGGCTCATGTCGCCGATTAATTGCCGGGATCATGTCCGGTGCACTCTAGAATTTCGTCTATGGGCCCACATACCGTCTGGGTCGGCGCAGTCTGGTGCCTCGTCGTGTACGCGCTCTACTGTGCGATGCACGCGACACTGCCGGGCCTCGAACGACCAGCCAGCGTGTTTGAAGTCCTCGCAGGTGTTGTCGTCGCCGTGACCTTCGGCGCGATGCTGGGCCTGCTCCTGACGCGTTAGCGTCCTCACGCCGCGCCGTTTCCGACGCCGGATTTGGTGACCTCGACATGAAAACGCGCGAGACGTGCAGGGGCGCTAGCGCACATCGCGCGGCAGTGCCGATTCAACCCCGGCGGTGTCGAGCGCCCGCCGCGCCTCGCCGAGCAAGGGGTCTTTGGCGCCGGTGGCCTGCAGCTGCTCGTAGTACGCTTCGGCGGCCGTGCGATCGCCGGTGGCGACGAAGCACTGCACGGCGCCCACGAGCGCACGGCCGTAGCCCGGTGACCCGGTGGTGAAGAACGCCGCCGAGATGATGAACATGTTGACCGCTTCGCCATGGCGGCCTGCAGCATTGAGGAGTTTGCCGCTGCGATAGGCGGCCTCGCCGGCCACTTCGCGCTCGGCGGCGTGCGCCGGGCTACGACGCAAGGCGTCGGTCGGTACGGAGTCGACCAGCTTCGTGTAGGCAGCGAGAGCTTCAGGCCTCCGATCCAGCGCAGCAAGAGAATCGCCCGTACCGAGAAGCGCCAGTCGACCCGAGCGCGAATCCGGCGCAGCGGCAACGGCCTTGGTGAACCACTCGAGCGCCGCCGCGTGTTGCCCACGCTCGTGCGCCAGGCGCCCGAGCTCGTACGTGGCTTCGCTCGCCGTCTCGCCCGTCGAACTCTGTGCGGCCGCCTGTAGCAATCGACGCGCGCGGTCCGCCTGACCTGTCTCCTGCAGCAGCCGGGCTTGCGACAGCAAGCTCTCCGGCGCACGCTCCAGCGTAGACGGAACGTGCTCGTAAGCCTCGAGCGCCTCGCGGCGATCGCCCATCATCTGGCTGATCTCGGCCAGCCTCAGCCATGCGCGCGGGGATTCATCACCGCCGGCGAGCGCGGCACGCCGAAACTGCTCACGCGCCTGCGGCAGTGCTCCCGCGTGCACGAGTGCCTCGGCCAGCGCCAGGCGCGCGCGGCGGCCGGCGGGTGCGTCGGCGTAGCGCGCGACGATTTTTTCGTAATCGCGCGTGGCCACCGGCCAGCGTCCGGCCGCCGCCGCCGCCTCGGCAACACGAGTCAGCAGCACCGGCGCCGCCTGGTAAGAGGGGAAATCATCGACGAGACGGTTGGCCAACGAATCGACCAGCGGATCCGTCCAGCCGCGCTCGTTGGCCGCGACGAGCGCGACACCGTGCAGCAGCGGCGGTGTCGTCTGCGCCTCGCGCATATCGATGATGGCGGTGGCGAAGCGCTCGAGCGAGTCGCCGCGCACAGGGGGGCGCGGCAATGCCGACTCCAGCGCCGCCTCGGCGCCCGTCGTTGCGAACGCCGCGGCGATCGCCGCGTAGCCCTGCACCACCGGCGTCCCGCTCGTACGGATGACCTCGCCCAGCTCGCGGGCGGCGGCCTTCTCGTCTCCGCGGTGCAGCGCAAGCAGCGAGCGCTGCAGGAGCGCCGCGCCCGCGTACGGGCTGCGCGGGTAGTTGGCGAGCACGCGATCGAGCGCCGCCTGCGCGGACGCGAGATCGCCGGCTTTGTTTGCCGCGACGGCGGCCAGGATCAGCGCGAGCGGAGCGCGCGCGTCGCCCGGGAAGTCGTCGGCGACCTGCGACCACGTCAAGCGCGCGTGACCCGCCTCGCCCTGGCGGAGTTTCGCCCATCCGCGTGCCATGGCTGCGCGCGGTGCCTCGCGAAGCGCGCGATAGCTCGCGAGGTAGGCGGTGTAATGAGCAGAGGCCCGCGCATAATCGCGCAGCGCGAACGCCGCGTCACCCGCAAGCAGCAGCGCGGAGGCACGCAACGACGCAGGCGGCTTCGATCGCAGCACCGTTTCCGCGCCTGCGAGGGCACGTGGGAAATTCCCTCGCGCCAGATCTTGCTGCGCCGTCGCGAGAATACCATTCAAGGCCCACGTGGGCGCCGCCGGCGCGCCGCGCGCCGTTCCGCCGCCTGTCGTGCGGCCACCACTTTGAACAGGATCACCGCCAGCAGCGCGGACGCTGGCGCCGATCGCGGCGATCAGCGCGACGAACGCGCACACGCGCACACAAACGAGGCGGCTAGCGGCGCTCACACGCGTGGCGGAAACGCCTTCACTCGGAGAGATCGTGGCTCACCGCGAGCCCGCCTTCGGTCCACGGGGATCGGCGGCGTCGGGCAGGCACAGGAGCTCCTGTATTCCCGCTCTGGATGTTGCGCTCATCCGAGCGTCGCTGTTGAACGCGACATCCCATCCGGTCTTCTTCCAGTCTTTGGCCCGCGCGCTGAGCTCGTGAATGCACGCCTTGCGGTTCCCGAAGCCAGTAACGACCGTCCAGGCTTCCGCCGCCGTCTGTTCGTTCGCACGATTCCACATAAGCCAGGCGCATTCAGCCCACCCTGACGATGCCAGCGTGAACACGGCCAGGATGGCGGTGAGCATCGCGGTGGCGAAGGTACGGGTCATCAACACCCTCCCAGGCAGACGATGAGCGTTTTCGCACCCATGGCTCGGTAGCCTGCAGAGGTCGCGCCATCGAGTCGTGCTGCTTCACGGCATCAGGGAAAGTTTTTGGATAGTTGGCGCGCGCGCCGCGGCGGTCGGAGAGAACCTGAGCGCGCGGTGGAAGCAGACGGCGTCCGCGGAGCCGATCGCATTGTCTAGACTGGTATATCCACCGACAGATGTGGACAACCGTGGATAACTGGAGCGATTTCTGTTGCCGCAGCGTGGCCGCAACGGTATCGTCGCGCCGCAGTGGTCGCAGCGTTGTGGCCGACAATTTCAGAAGCTGTCAGAGGCGCTCACGGCTTCGTCTGTTCGCACTGCATCGCGTCAGCCGTCGCTCTTCCCAGTGCACTCGTGGCCATGGCGACGCTCGGCCTGGGTCGGCGCAACGACTTTGAGACGGCGGACGCGACGTGCGGGTGCTGCGGGGTCCGTCGCCGCGTGATCCGCGCGCGACCGGTACGCGCGCCCGACTGGCCGGCCTGAGTCGAACCGCTCCCGCAGTCGTTGGGGGAGGCTTTCGCTGGAGCGGGAAACGGGATTCGAACCCGCGACCCCGACCTTGGCAAGGTCGTGCTCTACCACTGAGCTATTCCCGCGTGCCAGCGGAGACGGATTGTACCACGCCGCTCAGGGAGCGGCGGCCCGCAGCGCCTCCGCCGCGTCCTCGGGACGCGCGGGATTGATGAAGAATCCACTGCCCCACTCGTAGCCCGCCACCCGCGTGAGCTTCGGGATGATCTCCAGGTGCCAGTGGAAGTAGTCGAGCGCCCCGTCGCGCAGCGGCGCGGTGTGCAGCATGAAGTTGAACGGCGGTGAGCTGAGCGCGCGGTTCATGTGACGCAGGAACGTCCCGACCATGATGGCCAGCCCGCGCAGCTCCTCGACGCTCGACTCCTCGAACGCCGAGCGATGGCGCACGGGCAGGATCCAGGTCTCGAACGGAAATCGCGGGGCGAATGGCTCGAGCGCGATGAAGCCGCCGGTCTCCGCCACCACGCGACGCCGGTCGCGCCGGTCCTGGCGGATGATGTCGCACCACACGCAGCGCTCCTTGCGCTCCCAGTACGCCTGCGATCCCGTGAGCTCTTCCGTCACCATGATGGGGATGATCGGCGTGGCGATGAGCTGGCTGTGCGGGTGCTCGAGCGAGGCTCCCGCCGCTTCGCCGTGATTCTTGAACACGAGCACGTACTCGAAGCGCGGGTCCTTCTTGAGATCGAGAATCCGGTCGCGGAACGTGAGAAACACCTCCGCCACGGCGTCGACGGACAGCGTGGCCAGCGACGCCGAGTGGTCCGGCGCCTCGATCACGACCTCGTGCGCGCCGACGCCGTTCATCCGGTCATAGAGCCCCTCACCCGAGGGCTCGAGCTCACCTTCGATCCGCAGCGCCGGAAACTTGTTGGGCACGACGCGCAGCGACCAGCCCGGCTCGTCGCGTCCCGTGTCGGGCGGGCGCACCGCCACGATTTCCGGCGGCGTTTTGTCCTCGTTCCCGGTGCAGAAGACGCACGGCCCGCCGCGCGCGCGCACGGGCTCGGTATTGAAGTCCGTCGGCCGCCGCGCGCGCTCGGTGGAGATGATCACCCAACGACCGACCACCGGGTCCTTGCGCAGCTCAGGCACGGCGACCCTCCACCGGCGCGTCCTCGCGGGTCGGCGCGCGGCCGAGCAAGGAGGCGAGCGCATCGGGGGCCGGCTTGCCGTCGAACAGCACCGCGGCGACCTCGGCGCAGATCGGCAGCGACACGCCGTGTCGCGCGGCGAGCGCGAGCGCGGAGCGCACGGTCGGAACCCCCTCGGCCACCATGAGCGTCTTGCCCGCGGCGGCGCTCAAGCTGTCCCCGCGCGCCAGCGCCATGCCGAGCGAGCGATTGCGCGAGAGCGTGCCGGTCGCCGTCAGCACCAGATCGCCCATGCCCGCGAGCCCTGCGAGCGTGGTCGGCTCGCCGCCCAGCGCGATGGCCAATCGGGTCATCTCGGCGAGGCCGCGCGTGATCAGCGCCGCGCGCGCGTTTTCGCCGAGGCCCAGGCCGTCGGAGAGGCCAGTAGCCAGCGCCATCACGTTCTTCAGCGCACCGCCGGCCTCGACTCCGATGACGTCACGATTGGCATAGAGCCGGAACGCGCGGGCCCCCAGCCGCCCCTGCAACATCATCGCAAGCGCGTCGTCGGCGGCGGCGATGACCGCGGCCGTCGGCGTTCCCAGCGCCACCTCGCGCGCGAATGTCGGGCCCGACAGAGCGGCCACGCGCGCGTGGGGGAGCCGCTCGCGCACCAGCTCGGTCATCCGCACGTGACGCACGGGATCGAAGCCCTTGGTCGCCGACACGATCACCGCATCGCGCGGCGCCGGCACCGTCGCCAGCGTGGCGGCAAAATACTCGGACGGCACGACCATCACGATGATGTCGGCGCCGTCCACGGCGGCGCCAATGTCGGCCGTCACCTTCACGTCGTCTGGAACGTCGAAGTCGGGCATGTACAGCGGATTGCGGCGGCGCGCGCGGATCCCGTCCACGATCTCCGTTTCACGCGCCCACAGCCGGACCACCGCCCCGGTGCGTGCCAGATGGATCGTGAGCGCCGTTCCCCAGGAGCCCGCGCCGACCACGGCGATCATCGCGTGGCCTGCGCCTGCCGCCGCTCTCCGAGCCGGCGCTCGGTCCCCGCGCGCAGCCGCGCAATGTTGTCGTGGTGGCGCAGGATGACGATGAGGGCCACCACCAGGGCGCCGAACACGGCCGGACGCGGCGCGCCGAGTGCCCACGCGCCAAACGGGACGCACGCCGCGCCCAGGAGCGAGCCGAGCGACACGAAGCGCGTGGTCATCACCACCACGATAAACACCGGCAGCGCCGCCAGCGTCGCCAGTGGCACCAGGCGCAGCAGCGCGCCGAGCCCCGTGGCAACGCCCTTGCCGCCTCGAAATCCAAGGAACACGGACCAGCAGTTGCCGACGACGGCAGCTGCCGCGCCAAGCGCCAGCGCGCTCGGCACATCGCCGCCGATTCGGCCGGCCAGCGCGACGGCGATCCAGCCCTTGGCGATGTCACCGAACAGCGTGACCAGCCCAGGCAGCCGTCCCGCCGTGCGCAGGACGTTGGTGGCCCCGATGTTGCCGCTGCCGTGACGGCGGATGTCCGTCACGCCGAAGAGCCGCGCGACGAGGTATCCGACCGGGACGGCACCGACGAGGTACGCGGCGACGGCCGCGAGAACGATCACGACCAGCGTTCTTCGTCGGGCACGATGGCGCGGTAGTCCGCCTTCCTGAAGAACCGATAGAAGTAGTCGACCGCCGAGACGATCGTCAACGCGACGGCGACCCACAGCACGCCGACGGCGGCGCCGTGAAACGATGTCGACACGATGCCCTTCTCGAGGATCAGCATCGTCACCGCCACGTACTGGCTGACGGTCTTCCACTTGGCCAGCCGTGACGCGGGAACGATCACGCCGTGCCCGGCCGAGACCGCGCGCAGCCCGGTCACCGCCAGCTCGCGCCCGATGATGACCACCACCACCCAGGCGGCGATCTTGTCGATCGTCAGCAGCGAGACCAGCGCGGCGGCGACGAGCAGCTTGTCGGCGATCGGATCGAGCAGCGTGCCCAGCGTCGTGACCTGGTTCCGACGTCGCGCGAGCACGCCGTCGAGCCAATCGGTGAGCGCCGCCGCCGTGAAAATGGCCGCCGCGATGAGTGCGTGCACGCGTGAGCTGGAGATAAGGAAGAGGATGAGCAGCGGGACCGCGACGATCCGCGTGAGGGTGAGCCCGATCGGTAAGTTCACGCTTCGCTCCCGCTCGCCCGGGTCTCGGGCAGCGTCATTATCCTTTCGCCGCAACGACCTTGTCAACGTTCGGACGATACTCCGGCACGAGGCTCGACGTGTCGAGGCTGAGGCACGCGGCCACGTCGAGCGCCCGTCCGCGCGACGCCAGATGCCGGGCCCAGGACGAATCGTGCGCCAGACGGGCCACATCCTTGCCGTACGGCCCCGCCAGCTCCACCGCCGCTTCCGCCGCCTGCGTCGCGCGCGCGGCCGGCTCGCTCGCCAGCAGGCGCTCGGCCAACAAGCCGGCGCACACGTGGTCCTCCAGTGAGCGGGCGCCGCGCTCGCCGGAGCACAGCAACAGCACATCGCGACGACCGTCGAGCGCCCACGCCGCCGCCGCGCCGAGGTTCACGATGGCCGCGACGCCGATCGCGATCGCGCCGCGCGCGGCGAGCAGCGCGCGCGTGCCGTTGCTGGTCGTCATGATGACCACGCGGCCCCCGACGCGCTCGCGCGTGAACTCCAGCGGCGAGTTACCCAAGTCGAAGCCCTCGAGCGGCTCGCCGCGGCGCTCCCCGGCCACCAGCGCGTCGGGCTGCGCCGCCAGGCGAAGGCGCGCCTCCTCGGGCGTGGCCACGGGCACGATCCCTGCGCAGCCGTTGGCCAACGCGCTGACGATGCACGTCGCGGCCCGCAGCACGTCGATGACGAGCACGCGCGAGCCCGCGATGGCGGCACGGTCGAGGCCGTCGGGGGTGACGGCGACATCCACCCGCACGCTCAGCCCCGACGGTCGCGCAGCGAGCGGATCTTGAGGCGGAGCGCGTTGAGGTTGATGAACCCCTCCGCGTCGCGCTGCCGGTAGACGGTGTCGGCCTCGAACGTCGCGAAGTCGGTGCGGTAGAGCGAAAGCGGCGAGCGGCGGCCGGTCACGGTGACGTTGCCCTTGTAGAGCTTGAGCCGCACGCTGCCCGTCACGTCCTGCGCGCACTCGTCCATCAACGTCTGGAGCGTCCGGCGCTCGGGCGCGAACCAGAAGCCGTAGTAGATCATCTCGGCGTAACGCGGCACGAGCCCGTCGCGTAGATGCAGCACCTCGCGATCGAGCGTGAGCGATTCGAGCGCGCGCCGCGCGACGTGCAAGATCGTCCCGCCCGGGGTCTCGTAGACGCCGCGCGACTTCATGCCGACGTAGCGGTTCTCCACGAGATCCACGCGACCGATACCGTGCTCGCCGCCGATGCGGTTCAGCGTCGTGAGCAGCTCCACCGGTCCGAGACGGCGGCCGTCCACCGCGACCGGATCGCCGCGCTCGAATTCGACGAGGATGTCGATCGGGATGTCCGGCGCCGCTTCGGGAGACTGCGTCAGCTGGAACATCTTGTCCGGCGGCGCCGCCCACGGGTCCTCGAGGATCCCGCCTTCGTACGAGATGTGGAACAGGTTGCGATCGGTCGAGTACGGCCGCTCGGCCGTCACCGGCACCGGGATATCGTGGCGTCGCGCAAAGTCCAGCAGCGCGGAGCGCGAATTGAGGTCCCACTCGCGCCACGGCGCGAGGACGGTGAGCTGCGGCGCCAGCGCGGCGTAGGTGAGCTCGAAGCGCACCTGGTCGTTGCCCTTGCCGGTGGCGCCGTGGGCGACGGCATCGGCGCGCTCCTTCAGCGCGATCTCCACCTGCGCCTGCGCGATCAGCGGGCGTGCGATGGAGGTGCCGAGCAGGTACGCGCCCTCGTAGATCGCGTTGGCGCGCAGCATCGGAAAGATGAAGTCGCGCACGAACGTCTCGCGGAGGTCGACCACGTGCACGGCCACCGCGCCGGTCTTGAGCGCCTTGTCACGGATCGGAATGAGCTCCTCGCCCTGGCCGAGATCGGCGCAATAGGCGACGACGTCGCAGCGATACGTCTCGATGAGCCAGCGCAGGATGACGGAGGTGTCGAGACCGCCGGAGTAGGCGAGGACGACCCGCTTGACCTCAGGCATCGTCGACAGAGCCTCCGAGCAGGTCGAGGATCACCGCCTTCTGGGCATGCAGCCGGTTCTCCGACTGGTCGAGCACGATCGAGCGGGGCCCGTCGAGCACCGCGTCGGTGATCTCCTCGCCGCGGTGGGCGGGCAGACAGTGCATGACGACGGCGCTCGACTTGGCGAACCCGACGATCGTGTCGTTGAGCTGGTAGCGGCTGAACGCCTCCTGGCGCGTCGTCCTCTCCGTCTCCTGGCCCATGGACGTCCACACGTCCGTGTAGAGCACGTCGGCGCCGGTGGCCGCGCGACGGACGTCTTCCGTGACCTCGATCCGACCGCCGAGGTGCTGCGCGTGTTCCAGCACACCGCGATCAGGCTCGTAACCCGGCGGGCATGCGATGACCATCGAGGCGCCGAGCAGGCCACCGACGAGCACGACCGAGTGGCAGACGTTGTTGCCGTCGCCGATCCACGCCAGCCGGGTCTTGGCGGGATCGAGGCCACGCTGCCAGAGCGTGAACCAGTCGGCGATCGCCTGGCACGGATGCTCGAAGTCGGACAGCGCGTTGATCACCGGGATGCCCGCGTGTCGCGCGAGCGCGTCCACGGTAGCGTGGACGAAGACGCGAGCGACGATGGCATCGACCCAGCGCGAGAGGTTGCGTGCGACGTCGGGCACCGATTCTCGGGTGCCGAGGCCGATCTCCTGCCCCGACAGGTACACCGCCCGCGCCCCCAGCTGCACGGCGCCGACCTCGAAGGTCACCCGCGTGCGCAGCGACGGCTTCTCGAAGATCAGCGCCAGCGAGCGGCCCGCCAGCGGCGCGCCCCGCCGCCCCTCTTTCCAGCGCTGCTTGAGATCGGCGGCGAGCTCGAAGAGGCCGAAGACCTGCTCGCGCGTGAGATCGCCGGCGGAGACGAGATGCCTCACGCCTTGGCTCGGGCCAGCACCGTCTTCAAGATGTCGACCGCCCGGCGGATGTCGGCCGAATCCACGATCAGCGGCGGCACCAGCCGCACGACCTTTTCCCCGGCGCTCAGCACGAGCAGACCCTGCTCGCGGCACGCGTCCAGCACCGGCGCCGCCGCCGTCGTCAGCTCGACCCCGATCAGCAGGCCGCGGCCGCGCACCTGCGTGATGACCGGGCACGCGGGCTGGATCGCCCGCAGCGCGTCCATCAGCTCCCGGCCCATGCGGGCGGCGCGCTCGGGGAGCTTGTCACCGATGACCGTCGTGAGCGTGGCGAGCGCGACCTGTGTGACGAACGGGGTCCCCCCGAACGTCGAGCCGTGCGAGCCGGCGGTCAGCACGCTCGCCGCCTCGCTCCGACACAGCATGGCGCCGATCGGCACGCCGTTGGCCAGCGCTTTCGCCAGGGTCATGACATCGGGCTCGATGCCGGAGTGCTCGTAGCCCCAAAGCGTGCCCGTCCGGCCGATCCCGGTCTGGATCTCATCGAAGATGAGCAGCGCTCCCGATTCGTCGCAGAGCTTGCGGAGTCCCGGCAGATAGTCGTCGTCGGGCACGTTCACGCCGCCTTCGCCCTGGATCGGCTCGACGAGGATCGCGGCGGTGTGGCTGTCGATCGCCCGCTCCATTGCGCGCAGGTCGTTGTAGGGCACGTGCTTGAAGCCGGGCATCAGCGGCTCGAAGCCGTGCTGGTACTTCGGCTGCCCCGTCGCGGTCACCGTGGCCAGCGTGCGGCCGTGGAACGAATTGTTGGTCGCGATGACCTCGTAGCGGTCGTCGGCGAGCTTGTCCTTGCCGTACTTGCGTGCCAGCTTCAGGGCGGCCTCGTTGGCCTCCGCGCCGGAGTTGCAGAAGAACACGCGGTCGGCGAACGAGTGCTCCACGAGCAGCTTCGCGAGATGGATCTGCGGCGCCGCGTGGAAGATGTTCGAGACGTGCAGCAGCGTGGCCGCCGCCTCGCGGATGGCGCCGGTCACCACGGGGTGGCAGTGGCCGAGCGCGGTCACCGCGATGCCGGTGGTGAAGTCGAGATACTCGCGCCCGTCCGAATCCCATACGCGCATGCCGTCGCCGCGGACGAGCAGGATCGGCGTGCGGCCGTAGTTCGGCGTGTGGTATTTCGCGGACCATTCGAGCAGCGTCTTCGTGTCGACCTTGTCGTCCTTCACAATACGATCTCCGTCCCGATGCCTTCTCGCGTGAACAGCTCGAGGAGGATCGCGTGGGGCAGTCGGCCGTCGATGATGTGCGCCTTCGCCGTGCCGCCCTGCAGCGCCCGCAGCGCGGACTCCACCTTCGGGAGCATGCCGCCCTCGATCACCCCCGCCTTCATGAGCCGCTCGGCGTCCTTGCGCGCGAGCGTACTCACGAGCTTGCCGTCTTTCCCGTTGATTCCCTGCACGTCGGTGAGATGGATGAGCTTCTCCGCCCCCAGCGCCGCGGCCACCTCGCCCGCCACCAGATCAGCATTGATGTTGTACGTCTCGCCGCCGCCGCCCACGCCCACGGGCGCGATGACGGGGATGAAGCCGTGCTCCTCCAGCAGCCGGATCGGCTCGGCGTTGACGTGCTCGACTTCGCCGACGAGGCCGATGTCCAGCGTCTCGCCGCCGGGCAGCCGATGCAGCCGCCGCCGCGACAGCAGCATCTGGCCGTCCTTACCCGAGAGCCCGACCGCCTTGCCGCCATGATGATTGATCAGCCCGACGATCTCCTTGTTGATCTTGCCGACGAGCACCATCTCGACGATCTCGACGGTCTCCTCGTCGGTGACGCGCATGCCGCCCACGAACGAGGGCTCCTTGCCGAGCCGCTTCATGAGGGCGCCGATCTGCGGCCCGCCGCCGTGGACGATGACCGGATTGATGCCGACGAGGTGCAGGAGGATGACGTCGAGTGCGAACGATTCCTTGAGATCCGCCTGGTCCATCGCGGCGCCGCCGTACTTGATGACGACGGACTTGCCCCGGAACTCCCGGATGTACGGGAGCGCCTCCATGAGGATTTCGACGCGCTTGGCGGCGTTTTCCATGCTCACAGGATGTAGCGGGACAGATCCTGATCTCGCCAGATGTCGGCGAGCCGCTGGCGAACGTACTCGGCGTCGATCGTCAGCTCCTTGCCCGGCATCTCCGGGGCGTTGAACGAGATGTCCTCCACGAGCTTCTCCATAACCGTGTACAGGCGCCGCGCGCCGATGTTCTCCGTGCTCTCGTTCACGCGCATCGCGATCTCGGCGATGGCGTCCACGGCCTCGGGCAGGACGCGGAGCGTGACGCCTTCCGTCTTTAGCAGCTCCACGTATTGCCGCACCAGCGCGTTCCGGGGCTCGGTCAGGATGCGGACGAAATCCGCGCCCGTCAAGGGCTCGAGCTCCACGCGGATCGGGAACCGCCCCTGCAGCTCGGGGATGAGATCCGACGGCTTGGCGACGTGAAAGGCGCCCGCGGCGATGAACAGCACGTGATCGGTGCGTACGACGCCGTACTTGGTCGTCACCGCCGACCCCTCGACGATCGGCAGCAGGTCGCGCTGCACGCCCTCCCGCGAGACGTCCGGGCCGTGGGCGGCGCTCTGACGGCCGGCCACTTTGTCGAGCTCGTCCAGGAAGACGATGCCGGAGTTCTCCACTCGGCGGATCGCCTGGGCCACGACCTCCTCCATGTCGATGAGCTTCGCGGCTTCCTCCTGGGCGAGCAGCCTGCGGGCTTCGACCACGCGCACACGCCGCCGTTTCGTCTTGGTCGGCATGATGTTGCTGAGCATGTCCTTGAGATGGATTCCCATCTCCTCCATGCCCTGGCCGGAGAGCACTTCGATCATCGGCATCGCCTGCTGCTGCGTCTCCAGCTCCACGAGCCGCTCGTCCAGCCTTCCGCCGCGGAGCTGAGAGCGCAGCTTCTCGAGCGTGGTCTCGCGCGAAGCGCCAGGGCTCACCTGCTCGAGCGAGGCGCTGCCGAACGGCTCGCCGCCCGAGCGCGGCAGCAGGAGCTCGAGCAGCCGATCCTCGGCGAGCCGCTCGGCCTTCTCCTGCACCTGCGCGGTCAGCTCGGCCTTGACCATGTTGACGCCGAGCTCCGTGAGGTCGCGGATCATCGATTCGACGTCGCGGCCGACGTAGCCGACCTCGGTGTACTTCGACGCCTCGACCTTCACGAACGGCGCCTGCGCCAGCCGCGACAGGCGCCGCGCGATCTCGGTCTTTCCCACGCCGGTGGGGCCGATCATGATGATGTTCTTGGGGGCGACCTCATCGCGAAGCTCGGGCGGCAGATTCTGACGTCGCCAGCGGTTGCGCAGCGCGATCGCCACCGCGCGCTTGGCCTTGGCCTGGCCGACGATGTAGCGGTCCAGCTCGGCGACGATCTGGGCGGGCGTGAGACTCGCGCTGGTCGCGCCGGGGCCCGCGCTCACAGCGATTCCACCGTGATCTGATCGTTCGTGTAGATGCAGATCGTGGAAGCCACCCGCATCGCCTCGGTGACGATGGCCTTCGCGTCGAGCTCGGAATTCGCAACCAACGCGCGCGCGGCCGCGAGCGCATACGGTCCGCCCGAGCCGATGCCGATCAGCCCGTCGTCGGGCTCGATGACGTCACCGGTGCCCGAGACGATGAGCGAGTGCTCGCGATCGGCGACCGCCAGCAGCGCCTCCAGGCGACGCAGCACGCGGTCCGTGCGCCAGTCCTTGGCCAGCTCGACGGCGGCGCGCGGCAGGTTGCCGCGGTGCTCCTCGAGCTTCGCCTCGAAGCGCGCGAACAGCGTGAAGGCGTCGGCCGCCGCCCCGGCGAATCCCGCAAGCACACGATCGCCGTGCACCTTGCGAACCTTGCGCGCTCCGGCCTTGACCACCGTCTGGCCGATCGTCACCTGGCCGTCGCCCGCCATGGCGACGTTGCCGCGGTGGCGAACGGACAGCACCGTCGTCGCGTGAAACATCGGACTATTGTAGCGGATTTATTTCGCGACGCTTATGGTCGCGGGCTCGCAGAGGCGGCGGCGCGCGGGTGTGCCGCTTCGTAGGTCTTCAGCAGCTGCGCGGTGCTCACGTGCGTGTAGCGCTGCGTGGTGGAGAGCCGGCTGTGACCGAGCAGCTCCTGGATCATACGCAGATCCGCGCCGCGATCGAGCAGGTGCGTCGCGAAGGTGTGCCGCAGCGTGTGCGGGCTCACGCGTCGGGTGACGCCGGCGGCGCGCGCGGCGCGCCGCACGATCGTGTGGATCGAGCGCGCGGAGAGCCGACCGCCGCGCCGATTGACGAAGACCGGTCCCCGTGCGGTCGCGCGCCGGCCCAGGTAGGCGTCGAGGGCGCGGGCGGCGGGCGCCCCGTACGGCACCACGCGCTCCTTGCTCCCCTTGCCGAGGACGCGCACGGTTCGCGTCTCCCGATCCAGCGCCTCGAGATCGAGACTCGCCAGCTCGGACACGCGCAACCCCGTCGCGTAGAGCAGCTCGAGCACGGCCACGTCGCGGACGCGCGCATCGCCGCCGAGGCCTCGCGCATCGACCACGGCGTTCGCCTCTTCGGTCGGCAGGAACGTGACGAGCTTTCGGGCCGGCCGCGGCGACCGCACCTCGCGGCCGGGGTTGCGCCGCACCGCGCCCCGCCGCGCCAGGAAGCGATAGAGGCTGCGAACCGCCGCCAGCTTGCGTGCGATAGAGACGGGGTCGAGACCGCGCGCGTGGAGGGCCGCGAGCCACCCTCGCACGTCGCGGGTCGTGGCCTCGAGCACGAGACGCTCATCCCGTGCTGCGGCGTCGCGGCCCGGCGGCGCCATGAAGCGGATCCAATCAACGAGGTCGCCTCGGTAGGCGCGAAGCGTGTGCGGCGAGGCGTGCTTTTCGACTTCGAGATGGCGCAGGAACGCCGTCAGGGGCCCCCTCATGCGACGGTGATCTCGGCCTCCTGCTTGTAATCGCAGCCCCCGCGCGGGCACGTCCGCACCTGACGGCCCTTGGCGACGCGCTCGGTGAGGAACGGCGCTTCGCACTTGGGGCACGGTTCGTTGATCGGCCGCTGCCAGACGACGAACTTGCAGTTCGGGTACGCTGAGCAGCCGAAGAACGTACGCCCCCGCTTGGAGCGTCGCTCCACCAGCTCGCCGGTGCAGCCGGGCTCCAGGCACTTGATGCCCAGCGTGACCGGCTTGGTCGTCTTGCACTCGGGATAGCCCGAGCACGCGATGAACTTGCCGAAGCGACCGTGCTTGATCACCATGGGCTTGCCGCACGTCGGGCAGATCTCGTCGGTCGGCTGGTCCTCGGCGCGCTCGACGCCGTTGAGATTGCGCGTGTAGCGGCAGTCCGGATACCCCGAGCAGCCGAGGAACTTGCCCATGCGGCCCCAGCGCTCGAGCAGCGGCTCGCCGCACTCCGGACAGGCTTCGCCGGTCTCTTCGCCCTTCTTGACGTTGCGCATGTCCTTCTTGGCCGCGGCCAGGTCGCGCTTGAACGGCTCGTAGAAGTCCTTGACCGTCTCGACCCACGACATCTGCCCTTCTTCGACCTTGTCGAGCTCTTCCTCCATCTGAGCGGTGAACTCGACGTTCATGATGTCGGCGAAGAACGGCTTCAGGAGATCGGTGACCTCCTTGCCGAGATCCGTGGGAAACAGCGTGCGGCGCTCGCGCCGCACGTAGCCGCGGTCGTTGATGATCGTGCCGAGAATCGACGCGTACGTCGACGGCCGGCCGATGCCGAGCTCTTCCAACGCCTTGATGAGCGACGCCTCCGTGTAGCGCGGCGGCGGCTGCGTGAAGTGCTGGCGCGGATCCAGCGTGATCAGGCGCAGCGTCTCGCCTTCGGTGAGCTCGGGCATCGGGCGCTCGGTCTCGTCCTCGACGACGTCGTCCTCCTCACGGCTCTCGACGTAGATAGCGGTGAAGCCTTTGAACTTCAGCGTCTGGCCCTGGGCGCGGAACAGGCAATCGCCCGCCTCGACATCGGCGGCCACGGTATCGTACACGGCGGGCATGAGCTGGCTGGCCAGGAACCGCTCCCAGATCAGGCGGTACAGCGCCAGCTGATCCCTCGTGAGGAAGCGCGCCATGGATTTCGGGTCGCGCGCGACGTCCGAGGGACGGATCGCCTCGTGGGCCTCCTGGGCGCTGCCGCGCGATTTATACGCCGGCGGTGCGTCGGGCAGATATTCCGCGCCGAGTCGCTCGGTCGCCCACCGACGGGCCTCGGCCTGCGCCTCCTGCGCAATGCGCACGGAGTCCGTCCGCATATAGGTGATCAGACCGACGGCGCCCTCGTCGCCGAGCTCCACGCCTTCGTAGAGCTGTTGGGCCACCGTCATCGTCTTCTTCGCCGAGAAGCCGAGCTTGCGCCCCGCATCCTGCTGCAGCGTGGAGGTGATGAAGGGCGGCGACGGATTACGGCGGCGCTCGCCGCGCGTCACCGAGCGAACGATGAAGGGCTGGCCCTCCAGCGAGGCCATGAGCGCGCGGGTGTCGGCCTCGTTGACGAGCGATGCCTTCTCGCCGCGCACCTCGCGGAGCGTGGCCTCGAACTGCGGCGGATGCTTGCCGGCGAGGGTCGCGTGCAGCGACCAGTACTCGACGGGAACGAAGGCCTCGATCTCGCGCTCGCGATCGACGATGAGGCGCACGGCCACCGACTGCACTCGCCCGGCGGACAGCCCACGGCGCACCTTGTCCCAGAGCAGCGGCGAGAGGCTGTAGCCCACCAGGCGGTCCAGAACGCGGCGCGCCTGCTGGGCATCGACCTTGTGCATGTCGATCTTGCCCGGCTTGGTGAACGCCGCCTTGACCGCACGCTCGGTGATCTCGTTGAAGGTGATGCGGTAGATCTTCCGCTTGTCGACGGGCAGCTCCTGCGCCAGGTGCCAGCCGATCGCCTCGCCCTCGCGATCCGGGTCGGTGGCGACGTAGAGCGCCTCCGACTTCTCGGCGGCCTTCTTCAGCTCCTCGAGCACCTTCTTCTTGGTCGGGGAGATGACGTACTTGGGCTTGAAGTTCTTCTTGGGGTCGACGCCGAGCTGCGACTTCGGCAGGTCACGCACGTGCCCCATCGACGCCTTCACGATGAATTTCGAGTCCAGATATTTCTGGATCGTCTTCACCTTCGTGGGCGACTCCACCACCACCAGCGACTTCGCCACGGCTAGGCTCCCTCCGACCGCGCGCCGACCGCGATCCACCGTTGACCGCCGAGCTGACGGGCCCACCCGCCCAGCTCGAGGCCCGTGAGGATCGCGCCGACACGCGCGGCGTCCATCCCCGCCCGAGCGATCAGTCGCTCGATATGTTGCGCCTCGTCCCGCATCAGCAATTGCAACATCCGCTCCTCATCGGTACCTTTCGATGGCTGCGCCGCCTCGATCGTTGCGATGGCAGTGTCACGCACGCGACGACGCCACACATTCGGTAATTCTTGCACGACATCGGTCCACGTCTCCACAAGTCTAGCACCGTCCCGCAGGAGCCGATGCACACCAGCGCTCGTCGGCGACGTGATTTTGCCAGGCACGGCATACACTTCGCGCCCGAGATCGGCGGCGAAACCGGCGGTGGACAGGCTCCCGCTCCGCTCGGCGGCCTCCACCACCACCACGCCGAGCACGAGCGCGGCCAGCGTGCGATTGCGCGTCGGAAAGTGATACGGCAGCGGTGCGGTGCCGGGAGGAAACTGCGTGACGAGCGCGCCCCGCGCGACCACCTCGTCGGCGAGCCGCCGGTTCTCCGGCGGATACGCGACGTCGATGCCGCAGCCGAGGACGGCGACCGTACGTCCGCCCGCCCCGAGCGCTGCCCGGTGCGCGGCGGAATCGATCCCACGCGCGAACCCGCTGACGATTGTCACGCCACGAGCGGCGAGGTCTCGCGCGAGCCCCCCGGCGACCTCGAGCCCATACGGCGTCGCGCGGCGCGAGCCGACGATGGCGATGGCGAGCGCGTCGGCGTCCTCGAGCGCGCCGCGGACCCACAACGACGGCGCGGGGCTGAGCTCGGCCAATCGCGCGGGATAACGCGGATCGTCGGGCGCCAGTCGATGGGCCGCAATCGTCATGCGCGGCGGCGAGTGTGACGCTCCCGGCGCGGCGGGGTCAACGCCTCGCCGTGGATACGTCTACGGTCGTCGCGCTGAATGCTCCCGCAGCAGCGCGCGCGCCTTGCCGGCCGACTCGGTGGCCGGATACTCCCGAACCACGCGCTGCCACGCCTGCTGGGCACGCGAGTTCTCGCGGAGGTTGGTGTGCGCGAGCCCGATCTTCAGGAGCGCGTCGGCGGCGCTCGAGGACGACGGCGCCATCTCGACGACTCGCTGGAGTTCGACGAGGGCTTGCCGATA
>Ga0075431_100001552_pt1 | contig 21308 bp, 19 predicted proteins | sample RhiMetdeltSRZDD5_FD_75297 | JGI IMG/M metagenome (GOLD analysis project Ga0075431, IMG submission 75297) | Populus rhizosphere microbial communities from Tennessee, USA - Rhizosphere MetaG P. deltoides SRZDD5 | ecosystem: Host-associated > Plants > Roots > Rhizosphere > Soil | place: USA... | reverse complement strand
CCACGTTCCTGGAGAGCGGCGTCCACCTCTGGGAAGACTCGCTGCCGGCGCTGCGCGACCTGCGCGCCTCGGGCCTTCGAACGGCCGTCGTCAGCAACTGCGACCACGGAACAGGGCCCGTCGTCGAGCGCCTCGGGCTGTACGAGGAGACCGACGCCGTCGTGCTGTCGTTCGAGGTCGGTGTGGCCAAGCCCGACCCGGGGATCTACCGCGGCGCGCTCGAAGCGCTCGGCGCGACCGCCGAGGAGGCGGTGTTCGTCGACGACCAGCTGGCGTACTGCGAGGGGGCGGGGTCGGTGGGGATCCGGCCGTTCCTGATCGCGCGCGAGGACCGCGACGGCGGCCTCGTCGACGCGCCACCGATGTCTCCGGACCCGGCCGGAGGGGCGGAGGTGATCCGGGACCTCCGCGCGTTGGTGGATCGTCTCGCGGAGACCTAGCGGACCTCGCCCAGCTGCTTCTTGATCTCGGCGAGCCGGGCGACGCGCTGCTCCGTGGGCGGGTGCGTCGAGAACAGGTTCGCGAGGCTCATGCCCGCCTGCCGCCCGCGGAACGGGTTCACGATGAACAGGTGTGCCTCGGCCGGGCTGACGGTGGCGGGAACCGGCACGCGCTGCGCGGTCGCCTCGAGCTTGCGGAGCGCGCTCGCGAGCGCATCCGGGTCGCCCGACAGGATCGCGCCGGACTCGTCGGCCTGGTACTCGCGCGAGCGGCTCACCGCCATCTGGATGATCGCGGCCGCGATCGGCGCCAGCACCCAGGCGAGCAGCAGCCCGAAGATCCCGAAGGAGTTCTCCCGGTTGTCCCCGCCGCCGAACCACAATGCGAACCGCGCGAGGAACGTGATGCTCATCCCGATCGCCGCGGCCACCGAGCTGATGAGGATGTCGCGGTTGGCGACGTGGGAGAGCTCGTGGGCGAGGACCCCACGCAGCTCCCGTTCGTCGAGGATCTCGAGGATCCCCCGCGTGACCGAGACGGCCGCGTGCTCGGGGTTGCGGCCGGTCGCGAACGCGTTCGGCTGCGCCATCTCCGAGATGTGGATCCGGGGCATCGGCATCTTGTTGGTCTCGGCGAGCTCCCGGACGATCCGGTAGAGGTCGGGCGCCTCCTGCTCGGTCACCGGCTTGGACCGCGTGGTTGCGATCGCGATCCGGTCGCTGAACCAGTACATCGCGAAGTTGAACGCCAGGGCGAACGCCAGGGCGATGATCGCCCCGTTCGACCCGCCGATCCAGGCGCCGATCAGCACGAACAGGCCGCCGAGGGCGGCGATCAGGATCCAGGTCTTGAAGCGGTTGAGACCGATCAACTCTCCATCCCCTCCTTCGGGGGTTATTCGCCTCAACCCCAGGCGCGGGTTCGTCGAGCCCGCGCGGGCTGGCTACTGCCCTACCAGGGTAGACAACGGCGGGAAATGCGCCAGCAGCTCGGGCCACAGGCCGATCGCGATCACCGCGAACGTCGCGAGGACCGCCACGCCGGTCGCCAGGGCCGGGGTGGCGAGCGGGCGTTGGTCCTCGGCCTCGACGAACAGCATCTGGCGGGGCACGGCCAGGTAGTAGTAGAGGCTCACGACCGAGTTCAGGACCATGATCACCGCGAGCGTGGTCCCGATCCCGCCGCGGCCGATCGCCACCTGGAAGACGAGGAACTTGGCCCAGAACCCGGCGGTGGGCGGGATCCCGCCGAGCGACACCATGAACACCGTCATCGACAACGCGATCCAGGGCGCGCGGCGGCCGAGGCCGGCGAAGTCGGCGATCAGCAGCCCGCGAGACTCCCTCGCCATCGCGATCACCACCGCGAACGCCCCGAGCGTCATGACCGCGTAGATCATGATGTACGTGACCGCCGCCGCGAACGCGTCCTGGTTGATGCTCGGGTCGGCGGACACGAGCGCGAACGGCAGCAGCATGTACCCGGCCTGGGCGATGCTCGAGTACGCTAGCAGCCTGACGATCTGCCGCTGCTGGAGCGCGACGAAGTTGCCGATCGTCATCGTGAGGATCGAGAGCGCGGCGAAGATCGGCGTCCAGACCTCGTACTGCGCGGGGAACGCGACGAACATCAGCTGCAGCAGCCCGGCGAAGCCCGCGGCCTTCGAGGCCGTGGCGAGGAAGGCCGCGACCGGCACCGGCGCGCCCTCGTACGTGTCCGGGGCCCAGAACTGGAACGGGACGGCGCTCACCTTGAACGCGAACCCCGCGACGATGAACAGGATCGCGGCGAGCACGAGCGTCTCCTGCCCCTGGGGAAGCGCCACCGAGAGGGCGTCTCCGATCTCGGACAGGTTGAGGGTCCCGGTGACGCCGTAGATCATGCTCATCCCGTAGAGCATCACCGCGGTGGACAGCACCCCGAACAGGAAGAACTTGATGCCGGCCTCGTTCGACCGCGGGTCGGACTTGCGGAACGCCGCGATCAGGAACCCGGGGGCCGACACGAGCTCGAGCGCGATGAACAGCAGCAGCAGGTCGCGGGACGACGGCATCATCATGCAGCCGAGGAACGCCGTGAGCAGCAGGAAGTAGTACTCGCCCTGGTAGAAGGGACCTTCCCGGAAGTAGCGGAGCGAGACCAACAGGACGAACAGCGCGACCACGAGGAAGAACGTCTTGAACAGGATCGCGAAGTCGTCCACGACGTAGGACCCGGTGAACGTGTTGCGCTCGTCGCCGACGAGCGACAGGGTCGCGATCAGCGCGGCGACGACGCCGGCGAACGCGAGCCACATCGTGAGCCACTTGCGTTTCGGCGAGAGGAACGCGTCGGCGACCAGGACCAGGACGATCGTGCCGGCGATGATCAGCTCCGGCAGGATCGCGGTGTAGTCGATCGCCTGGTTCATCCCCGCTCCGGCCCCTTCGCCCTCGCTCCTACGATCCGAACAGCGAGCTCAGCGCGTCCACCGATTCCTGAGTCACACCGGTGAGCAGTCTCGGGAACAGGCCGAACGCCACGATCGCGATGAGGAGCGGGACCCACGACACCCACTCGATGGCGACGACGTCGGGGAAGGCCTCGCCCTTCCACTTCTCGGGGAGGTTGCCCATGTTGACCCGTTGGAGCATCCACAGGAAGTAGCCGGCCGTCAGGATCGTCCCGATCCCCCCCGCGATCATGAAGAACCGGAACCAGCCGGTGAGGCCGGCGTCCACGAGGATCTCCGCAGGGCTGAACGACGACAGCAGCGCCATCACCTCGCCCCAGAACCCGGCGAGGCCGGGGAGGCCGAGCGACGCGATCGCGACGAACGCGAACACCCCGCCCAGGTACGGCAGCTTCTGCATCAGCCCGCCGCCGATCTCGGCGATCTCGCGCGTGTGGTAGCGGTCATAGACCGACCCGACGCAGAAGAACAGCATGCCGGTGATGAGGCCGTGCGCGACCATGCCGAAGATCGCAGCGTTGATGCCGATCGACGTGAGGGTCGCGATCCCGAGCATCACGAACCCCATGTGCCCGACCGAGCTGAACGCGATCAGGCGCTTCAGGTCCTTCTGCGCGAGGCACGCCAGGGCCGCGTAGACGATCGCGATCGCCGCGAGCAGGCCGATCCACGGCGCGTACTTCTCGGCGCCGTACGGCAGCACCGGGAGCGAGATCCGGACGAAGCCGTACGTGCCCATCTTCAGCATGATCGCCGCGAGCAGCACCGAGCCGATCGTGGGCGCCTCGGTATGGGCGTCGGGCAGCCACGTGTGGAACGGCCACATCGGCACCTTCACCGCGAAGCCGAGCCCGATCGCGCCGAAGACGACGAGCTGGAGCGAGTTCGAGAACCCTCCCGACGCGCCGAACTCCTGCAGCGCCACGAGGTCGAACGTGTGCCGCCCGCCGCCCAGATCGGAGTTGAAGTACAGCGCGAGGAAACCGAGCAGCATGAAGATCGAGCCGAACAGCGTGTACAGGAAGAACTTGATCGCCGCGTACTCGCGGTTCGCACTCCCCCAGATGCCGATCAGGAAGTACATCGGGACCAGGACGAGCTCCCAGAACACGAAGAACAGGATGAGGTCGAAGGCGATGAAGGTGCCGGCCATCCCGGTCTCGAGCAGCAGCATCAGCGCGAGGAAACTCTTCGTCTTCCCGGGCGACGGCACGAACCGCCACGTGTAGATCGCGCACAGGAACGAGATCACGAACGTGAGGACGAACAGCGGCAGGCTGATCCCGTCGATCGCGACGTGGTAGCGCGCGTCGATCGCGGGGATCCAGCGCGTGTCCAGCTGGAACTGCAACGTGGAGCTCGCGCCGTAGTCGAACGTCAGAGCGATCGCGACCGCGACGGCCATCGCCGCGCCGGTGATCACGATCCCGAGCGCGCGGACCCCCTTCTCCAGCTGCCTCGGCACGAGGGCGATCACGAGCGCGCCCACGAGCGGCAGGAAGACCGCGATCGTGATCGCCGAGTTCTCCCAGGTCATCTGTCGTCCTCTCCCTCTAGATCCGCGTGATGATGATGGCCAGCACCACGATCCCGCTGAACAGGAACGCGGCGTACCGCTGCACGTTGCCCGACTGGATGTAGCGGAGGAGCCCGCCGGTGAACCCGGCGAAGTTGCCGGCGGCGTTCACGAGGCCGTCGATCACGTGCGTGTCGAACCACCGGACCGCGTTCGCCACGACCTTCGTGACGGCGGCGGCGCCGTTCACGATGCCGTCCAGGATCTTCTGGTTCGACCAGTACACGCCCCGCGAGGCGTCGTCCCGGACGGGCCGGACGATCCCCTTCCAGTACAGGTCGTCGAGGTAGTACTTGTTCGAGACCAGGGTGTAGGCGGGCCCGAGCCCGCGCAGCGGGTCCGGCTCGCGATAGCGGCGGTACAGGGCGTACCCGGCCAAGATCCCGCCGATCGCCGCGAGGGTCGACAGCGCGGCGATCCACGGCACGAACAGCGCCTCCTCGAGCTCCTCGAAGAAGACCCACTGGCCGAACACTGCGCCGAGCTGCGGCGAGCCGAGGAGCCCGACGAACACGGTCGCGGTCGCGAGCGCCACCAGCACGCCGGTCATCGAACGCGGCGCCTCGTGCGGCTCGCCGTGGCCCCGGTAGTCGCCGAAGAACGTCATCAGGACGGCCCGGGCCATGTAGAAGGCCGTGAGGACCGCGGTGACGAGCAGCACGACGAACAGCACCGGGTGTCCCTCGTGGTCCGCGACGACGAGCAGCTCGTCCTTCGACCAGAAGCCGGCGAGCGGCGGCACGCCGGCGAGGGCGAGCGACCCGATCAGGAACGTCCAGAACGTGATGGGTAACTTGTTCCGCAGCCCGCCCATCTCGCTCATGTTGTTCGAGTGCACGGCGTGGATCACGGCGCCGGACCCGAGGAACAGCAGCGCCTTGAAGAACGCGTGGGTGAACAGGTGGAAGAACCCGGCGGTTCGGCCCGCCGGGCCCATCGACATCCCGGCGACCATGTAGGCGAGCTGGCTGATCGTCGAGTACGCGAGCACCCGCTTGATGTCGTCCTGCACGAACGCCATGAGGGCGGCACCGAGCATCGTGATCGCCCCGATCACGCCGACGATCTGCAGGACGAAGGGCTCAGCCTCGACGAACACGATGAACAGGCGCCCCACCAGGTACACGCCGGCCGCGACCATCGTCGCGGCGTGGATCAGGGCGGAGACCGGCGTGGGGCCCGCCATCGCGTCGGGGAGCCACACGTGCAGCGGGAACTGGGCCGACTTGCCGATCGTCCCGCCGAACAGCAGGAGCGCGGCCGCCGAGACGAGCGCGACGGACACCTCCCCTCCGGCGATCATCTCGCCGATCTCGTGGATGTTGGCGGTGGTGAACCCGGTGACGAACACGAGGACGAAGATCCCGAACATGAACGGGACGTCGCCGATCCGCGTCGTGATGAACGCCTTGATCGCCGAGCCCGAGTTCACGGGGTCTTCCCACCAGTGCCCGATCAGCAGGTAAGAGCAGACCCCCATGACCTCCCAGCCGACGAGGAGCTGGAACAGGTCGGCCGAAAGCACGACGACGAGCATCGCGCTCGTGAACAGGGACAGGACGACGTAGAACCAGGTGTACCGGACGTCCCCCTTCATGTAGCCGAGCGAGTACACGTGGACGCACAGGGAGATCGCCGTGACGACCACGAGCATGACGGCGGTGAGCCCGTCCACGAACACCCCGGCCTCGAGGTGCAGCGGGCCGATCTCGAACCACGACACCGTGGCCTCGTAGAAGCCTCGCTCTCCCGCCACGAACGTCCACAGCACGCCGAGCGAGAGAACGAACGACGCGCCGACCGCGGCGATGCCGTAGACCGTGCCCTTGCCCGGCGTCCGCTTGCCGAGGAACAGGGTCAGGGCGGCGGCGGCGAGGGGGAGGAACGCGATCAGCCACGAGTACCGGAGGAACGCGCTCGGATCCGAGATCTCGTGGAGGAGCTCTTCCTCGCCTACCACTTGAGGAGGTTCACCTCGTCCACGTTGATCGTCTCGCGGTTGCGGTAGATCAGGATCACGATCGCGAGGCCGATGCCGACCTCGGCGGCCGCCACGGTGATCACGAACAGCGCGAAGACCTGACCCGTGATCTCTTGCAGGTGTTGCGAGAACGCGACGAGGTTGATGTTGACGGCGTTCAGCATGAGCTCGATCGACATGAGAACGAGGACCGCGTTCCGCCGGGCGAGCACGCCGTAGACGCCGGTCGAGAACAGGATCGCCGAGAAGATCAGGATCAACGGGAGCCTGATCACGGTCGCCCGCCCTTCCGTTCGCGGACCACCGGGTCGTCCTTGCGGGACAGCACGATCGCGCCGATCAGGGCGGCGAGGAGCAGGAACGAGATCGCCTCGAACGGGAGCACGAAGCGGCTGAAGATCGAGGTACCCACGGCCGTCGCCGTGCCCTGCACCGGGTCGACCCTGGTCTCGTCCCACCCGAACGCATTCAGGAACAGGAGGACGAGCCCCGCGAGAATCGCCGCCCCCACGAAGAAGGCGACCCCACGACGCTGGTTGTCGAGCGCCTCGCGGCCGATCGGCGCCTTCGTCAGCATCAGGCCGAACAGGAACAGGATCACGATCGCGCCCACGTAGATCAGGATCTGGACCCACGCGACGAACTCCGCGGCGAGCAGGAGATAGACGCCGGCGGTGGCCGAGAGCGCGATCACGAGGTACAGGGCCGCATGCACGACGTTGCGGGCGGTGACGACCCGGAACGCGCCGATCACGCCGGCGAGGCCGACGATCACGAACACGATCTCCGCCCCGGTCACGCGCCGCCCTCGGCCTTCTTGCGAGCCGCGATCATCGCGGCCCGGCGGGCCTGGCCCTCGGCCACGCGGCGGTCCGTTCCCTTCTCGAGCAGCTCGGCGAGGACCCGGTCGAACGTCTCCTGGTCGAGCGACACCTCGGCGTGCTCGACGGGCGCCGCCGAAGCGGGAGCGGGGGCTTCAACCGCCGGGGCTTCGGCGGGAGCGGCCTCGGCAGGCGCCGCGGGTGCCGCGGCGGGGGCAACGGGAGCAGGCGCGGCCGCCGCGGGAGCAGCGGGGGCGGCCGCAGGAGCAACGGGGGCGGCCGCCGCGGCAGGAGCCGCCGCGGGCGCAGCGGCCACGACCGCCGCCGGCTCCGGCTCGGGCTGGGCGCCCTCCTCGAGGGCGGGTGGGGGTAAGACCGTGTAGGTCCACTCCTCGAGCTTCTCCTTCTCGTGCGTGAGCTCGACGAGGTCGTACTCGGAGTACTCGAACTCGGGACTCCAGAACAGCGCGTCGAACGGGCACACCTCCACGCAGATCCCGCAGTACATGCAGAGCGCGTAGTCGATCGCGAAGCGGTCGAGCACCTTCATCGACCGCCCCTTGCCGCCCGAGGCCGGCTCGTGCGTCTCCTTGTGGGCGTCGATGTAGATGCACCAGTCGGGGCACTCGCGCGAGCACTTGTAGCAGACCGTGCAGTTGGCCTCCTTCAGCGCGATCACGCCGCGCGTCCGGGGCGGCAGGTCCGGCTTCTCCTCGGGGTACTGCTGCGTGATCGAGGGCCGGAGGGCGTGCTTCAGCGTCACCGCGAGGCCCTTCACGAGCCCGAGCCCGGTCGACCTCGGCTCCTTGCCCGCCGTCCTCACGTGCGTTTCGTCGATCGCCATGCGTCTCCTAGATCGCGACCTTCAGGAACCCGACGACCATGATCTGCAGCAGCGCGAGCGGGATCAGGGCCAGCCACGAGGCGCGTTGGAGCTGGTCCTCACGCAGCCGCGGATAGGTGGCCCGAAGCCAGATGATGAGGAACGACAGCGCGCCGATCTTCCCGAGCATCCACAGCGGTTGGGGGATGAACTCGAGGAACGGGACGGGCAGGTAGCCGCCGAGGTAGAGCACGCTCGCCACGGCCGACAGCGCGACGATCCCCCCGTACTCGGCGAGGAGGAAGAAGGCGAACTTCAGCCCCGAGTACTCCGTGTAGGCGCCGTAGATGATCTCGGAGTCGGCGATCGGCATGTCGAACGGCGGGCGAGTCAGCTCGGCGAGCGAGGCCACGAGGAAGATCAGGAACCCGATCGGCTGGCTGATCACGTACCAGTACTGCTCCTGCGCCTCGACGATCCCGATCATCGAGAGCGTGCCGGCCTGCATCACGACGGCCGCGGCGCCGAGCACGAGCGGCAGCTCGTACGCGATCAGCTGCGCCGCCGCCCGCAGCGCCCCGATCAGCGAGAACTTGTTGGCCGACGCCCACCCCGCCATGAGCACACCGATCACCGTGACCGACGTGATCGCCATGACGAAGAAGATGCCGACGTCGAGGTTCAGGATGAAGATCTCGTCGGAGAACGGGATCACGACGAACAGCGCGATGTACGGGACGAGCGCCACCGCCGGCGCGAGCGAGAACACCCAGCGGTCGGCCGCCGCCGGGATCACGTCCTCCTTCTGCACGAACTTCGCCCCGTCGGCGAGCAGCTGCGCCCACCCGTGGAACCGCCCCGCGTACATCGGTCCGAGCCGCGCCTGCATGTGCGCGAGCACCTTGTGCTCGGCGTAGCCGACGCCGAGGGGCGCCACCAGGAAGAAGACGAGCACGATCGCCACCTTGGCGACCAGCACGAGCCAGTAGCTGTCGAACCACTGGTTCACGAAGCTCTCGCCGGCCTGCGCGATCACTCCTCTTCTTCCTCCTCGCCCTCGACCGCACCCGGCCAGGGCTTGGCCTCCCGGGACATGAGGGGGAAGTCCTTGCGAAGGGGGTTGCCCTCGAACGGCTCGGGCAGGAGCAGCTTCACCGGGAGGGGATGGCCCTCGAAGGTCACACCGAACATCTCCGCGGTCTCCCGCTCGTGCCAGTTGGCGGTCGGGTACAGATCGGAGATCGTGGGGATGGCCGGCTGCTGGGCCGGGAGGCGGACCTTCACGCGAACGGAGTGCACGCGCGTCGTGGAGAACAGATGGGTCACGATCTCGAGTCCGTCCTCGCCGAAGTCGACGCCGCCCGTGAAGTCGCAGTAGTCGCAGGCGAACTCGGGGTCGTCCCGGAGGAAGGTCGCGACCTCGCGGTACCGCTCGGGCGTGACCGCCACGACGCTGTGCCCGTGCTGGTCCTCGAAGGAGAGCACGTCGTCGCCGAACCGCGCCCGCAGGCGCGACTCGACCTCAGGAGGTGGGAGCGGGCGTGAGCTTGCCACTCCACTTCTCCCTGATGTCCTCGTGGGCGATCTTCTCCTGGAGCTTCATGATCCCCTGCAGCAGGGCCTCGGGCCGCGGGGGGCAGCCCGGAACGTAGACGTCCACCGGGAGCACCTGGTCGATCCCCTTCGTGACCGAGTACGAGTCCCAATAGGGACCGCCGCAGTTGGCGCACGATCCCATCGAGATCACGTACTTCGGTTCCGGCATCTGGTCGTAGAGGCGCTTGATGACCGGGGTCATCTTGTCCGTGGGCGTGCCGGCGACCACCATGAGGTCCGCCTGCCGCGGGCCGTGGCCGGTCGGGATCACGCCGAACCTGATGAAGTCGTGCTTGGAGGTCGAGGCCGCGATGAACTCGATCGAGCAGCACGCGAGCCCGAAGTTGAACACCCAGAGCGAGTACCGGCGACCCCAGTTCAGGAGGAACTTCACGGGCTGGATCCGCGCGAGCGGCGTCTTCTCGGTGATCAGACCCATCGGAGCACCCCCTTGCGCCACGCGTAGAGGATCCCGACCGCGAGGATGCCGATGAAGAACGCCATCTCGACGACCGCCTGGTACCCGAGGTCCTCGAAGATCGCCGCCCACGGGAACAGGAACACCGCCTCGACATCGAAGATCACGAACAGGAAGCCGTAGACGTAGTAGCGGACCTGGCTCTGGGACCAGCCCTGTCCGACCGGGTCGATCCCGCACTCGTACGTGAGGAGCTTCCCGTCGATCGGACGGGAGGGGGCGATCAGCCTGGCGGCAAGGAACGCCACGGCCACGAGGCCGACCCCGGCGAGCAGGACCCCGACGACGACACCGTAGGACTCGTAGTAGGTGTCTGCGCCGATCACGCCGACCTCCACGGTGCGTTCGAAGGCACGCTTGTGAATGTTTTCCCGAGCAGCGCGGATTCTAGCAAGGGCTCATTCACCGTTTTCCTCTCGCGCCCCGCATCGGACCGCGAGGAACTCGGCGAGCTGGATGAGCGACGTGCGGGCCGGCCCCGCCGGCAGGCGGTGGGCGAGCATCCGCGCCCGGTCGACCTCGCCGGCGACGGCGGCTCGCGCGTGGGCGAGGTTCTCGGGCGCCCGCACGATCTCGAGCGCGCGGTCCAGCCGCCCCCCCGACGGCGGACCGGCGGCCAGCAGGTCGCGGAGCTCGCCGGCGCCCTCCCTGCCGAGCGCGTGGATGACCGGCAGCGTGAACACCCCCTCGCGCAGGTCCTGTCCGGGCTCCTTGCCGAGCGTCTCCTGGCTCGAGGTGAGGTCCATGATGTCGTCGGAGAGCTGGAAGGCGACGCCGAGCGCCCCGCCGAACTCCTCCAGGACGTCCTGCGCCGGCGCCGGGGCGTCCGAGAGCATGCCGCCCAGCCGGCACGACGTGGCGATCAGCGCCCCGGTCTTGCGTCGGATCACCTCGAGGTGCGCGGACTCCGTCTGCTCGACACGCCCGGCCGCCTCCACCTCACGGATCTGCCCGTCGCAGAGCGTCGCGATCGTGCGCGCGAGGAGCGCGCAGATGTCGGTGCCGAGGTCGGTCGAGATCTCGGAGGCCCGGGCGAACAGGTAGTCCCCGGTCAGGATCGCCACCGTGTTGTCCCAGCGTACGTTGGCCGACGGGACGCCGTGACGCGCGTCCGCCTCGTCGATGACGTCGTCGTGGTACAGGGTCGCCTGGTGGACCAGCTCGAGCGCCACCGAGCCGGGGACGAGCCTGGGGTCGGTCGGGTCGCCGAAGTACCCGGACAGCAGCACGAGCATCGGGCGGAAGCGCTTCCCGCCGGCGTCGAGCAGGTACCGGGACGTCTCGGCCAGCATCTCCGAGTCGGCCCGCACCGCCTTCTCGAGGGCGGCCTCGACCTCGTCGAGCCGAACGCCGATCTCGCGTTCGAGCGTCGGATCGGGCGACCCGAGGCCGGGGATCAGTCCGCGGCTCATCGAACCGACCCTACCGGCATCCGGCGGGCGCCGCGCCCGCTCACCATCGGAGCACCGCCGCCTGGTCGAGGAAGCCCACGATGAGGCCCGGGAACACGCCGAGCACCAGCACCAGCGCGGCGGGCACGGCGACCACCACGCGGGGCAGGATCGTGTCGTCCCGTTCGGCCTCCGCTTCCTGAGGCTCGTGCATGAACATCAGGACGATCACGCGGAGGTAGAAGTACGCGGCCACGACGCTCGCGAGCACGCCGATCAGCACCAGCGGCCAGTAGCCCGCGCCCACCGCCGCCCGGAAGACGGCGACCTTGGCCACGAACCCCACCGTCGGCGGGATCCCGGCGAGGGAGAGCAGGAACAGGGAGAGCAGCCCGGCCGCGAGCGGGTTCCGCCTCGCCAGGCCCGCGTAGGACGACAGCGAGGTCCGATGCTCGCCGCGGGAGGAGACGAGCATCACCACGCCGAACGCCCCGATCACGGTGACGGCGTACGCCACGAGGTAGAACAGCGCTGCGCTGATCCCGGTCTCCCCCGCCGAGGTGAGCCCCGTGAACACGAACCCGGCGTGGCTGATGCTCGAATACGCGAGCATCCGCTTGATGTCCGTCTGCGCGATCGCGAGCAGGCTCCCGGCGATCATCGACAGCGCCGCGAGGATCCACACGATCGGCTCCCAGTCCCACGCGAGCGGCTGGAACGCCACGTTGAACACGCGGACGAACGCCGCGAACGCCGCGACCTTCGTCCCGGCCGACATGAACGCGGTCACCGCCGTCGGGGCGCCCTGGTAGACGTCGGGCGTCCACATGTGGAACGGGACGGCCGAGACCTTGAACCCGAAGCCCACGGCGAGGAGCCCGATCGCGGTGACCGCGAGGGCGGTCGACCCCGTCTGCCCCGCGAGGGCGCCCGAGATCGCGTCGAGCTGGGTCGACCCGGAGGCGCCGTAGGCCATCGCGATCCCGAACAGGAAGAAGGCCGACGAGAACGCGCCGAGCAGAAAGTACTTCATCGCCCCCTCGACCGAGCCGAGGCGTCGCGAGAGGCCCGTCATCACGTAGAGCGAGAGCGAGAGGATCTCGAGGGCGAGGAACGCGACGATCAGGTCCGCCGAGACCGCGAACAGCGTCATCCCGGTGGTCGCGAGCAGCAGCAGCGGCGCGAACTCCCTCCGCTGCTCGCCCGAGCGTTCGAAGTAGTGATGCCCGAGGAGCAGGCCGATCGCCGCGACCGCGAGGATGATCAGCCGGGTCGCCACGCCGAACCGGTCGGTGGCCACGCCGCCCGCGAGCACCGTGAGCCCGCCGTCCCAGTCCCACAGGCCGACCGCCGCGACCGCCGCGCCGGCAACCCCGGCGAGCGCCAGCAGGACCCAGGCGAACGGCGTCACCCCCCGGGCGATCGCCCCGCCGAGCAGGACGACGATCGCGGTGCCCGCGAGGATCAGCTCGGGGAGGATCGGGCCGAGATCGATCGGGGGCGTCACGGCGAACCCTCCGCCTGCACGGTGAACGCCGGGTCGAGCTCGGCACGGAGCCCGCCGGGCAGCCCCGACTGGTCGATCTCGACGCTGTTCACCCAGGCCACCACGCCCTCGGAGGCGGGGTTGATCCGGTCGAGGGCGAGGTTCGGCGCGACGCCGAGCACGAGCATCGCCGCCACGACGGGGACCACGGCGGCGATCTCCCCCGGCACCATGTCGACGAGGCCGCGCCGAGCCTCCGCCCGCGGCTCGGGACCCTGGAACGTGCGCTGGTACGCCCACAGCATGTAGATCGCGGACAGGACGACGCCGCTCACGGCGATCGCGCCGAGCACCCGGTCGGAGCCGAACGATCCGAGGATCACGAGGAACTCGCCGACGAAGTTGTTCAGGCCCGGGAGCCCGATCGAGGACAGCGTCGCCACGAGGAACGCCGCGGCGATCCACGGGGTGACCTTCGCCAGGCCGCCCATCTCCCCGATGTCCCGGGTGTGCGTGCGCTCGTAGAGCATCCCGACGACGAAGAACAGCAGCCCGGTCGACAGGCCGTGGTTTACCATCTGCATCACGGCGCCGCTCGTCCCCTCCACCGTGAACGTGAAGATGCCGAGGATCACGAACCCCATGTGGCTCACGGACGAGTACGCGACCAGGCGCTTGATGTCCGTCTGCATCATCGCCACGACCGCCCCGTAGACGATCCCGATCACGGCGAGCATGGCGATCGCGTCGCCGAACGAGCGCGACGCCTCCGGGAACAGGTCGAGGTTGAACCGGAGCATCCCGTACGGGCCGGCCTTCAGCAGCAGGGCCGCGAGGATGATCGATCCGTTCGTCGGCGCCTCGGTGTGGGCGTCGGGCAGCCAGGTGTGCAGGGGGAAGATCGGCACCTTGACCGCGAACGCGATGAAGAACGCCACGAAGAGCCATCGCTGCGTGGTCGCGCCGAGCGAGAGCAGCTCCATCTGCCGCAGGTCGAAACTCGGCGATCCGAGCTGATCCGCCGTCTGGAACCACAGGAACACGATGCCGAGCAGCAGGAACGCCGAGCCGGCCATCGTGAACAGGAAGAACTTGACGCTCGCGTAGACCCTTCGCTCGGAGCCGAACACCCCGATCACCAGGAACATCGGGACGAGCAGCATCTCGAAGAACACGAAGAACAGGAGCAGGTCGAGCGCGAGGAACGAGCCGAGGATCGCGGTCTCGAGCAGCAGGGTCATCGCCATGAACAGCCGGACCCGGTGCTCGACGCGCCAGGACGACAGGATCGCGAGCGGCGTCATGAACGCCGTCAGCACGACGAGCCAGATGCTAAACCCGTCGACGCCGACGAGGTAGGACAGACCCGCGGAGGACACCCACTCGACCTGCTCGACGAGCTGGTACCCGGCGACGGAGGGGTCGAACGCCCCGAGCACCCCGAGCGCGACGAGCAGGTCGGCCGCCGCCACGACGAGCGCGACCGTCCGGGCCTGGTTGTCGGTCGCCCCGCGCCACAGGAGCAGGACGGGGATCCCGACGAGGGGGAGGAAGATCACGAGCGTGAGCCAGGTCGACATCAGACGATCCGCAGCCCCAGGAAGAGCAGGAGCGCGACGGCGCCGAGTAGGAACGCCAGCGCGTAGGAGCGGACGAAACCACGCTGGATCGTCGGCGCGAGCCGGGAGGCGTCCCCCACCTCGTCGGCCACGCCGTTCACCGCGCCGTCGATCACGCGCTCGTCGACGACCCGGAGCGCCCGGCCGAACCCCTTGCCGGGGAACTGGACGAGCCACGCGTACAGGGCGTTCAGGTAGAAGGCGTTCGCGAGCCAGCCGGCGAGCTCGGGCTGCCGCTCGGGGAACGCCTGCCAGTTCACGCGCCCGGACGCCCAGACCCAGTACGCGACGAGCACGGCGGCGACCGCGATCGCGACCGAGAACCCGATCAGGGTCCCCTCCGACAGCGCCCCCCCGCCGTGTTCGACGGCCCCGACCACCGGCTCGAGGAACACCGCGAGCCGGCCGCCCTCGGCCGTGAGGCCGAGCACGAGGCCGCCGGCGACGACGAGAAGCGCGAGGACGGCGAGCGGCGTCTGCATCAGCCCCGGCGCCTCGTGCGCGTGAGAATCATTCCGGCGCCGGCCGAAGAACGTCAGGAAGAGCGGGCGGGCGATGTACAGCGCCGAGAGGAACGCCCCGATCGTCGCGAGCACCCAGGCGAGGTCCCGATCGCTCGTCGACGCGAAGCTCACGATCTGGTCCTTCGCGAAGAAGCCGGCGAGCGGCGGGATGCCGGCGAGCGACAACGCCCCGATCGCGAACCACACGGTCGAGACCGGCATGTCGACCCGCAACCCACCCATGCGGCGCATGTCGGTCTCGTCGTCCATGCCGTGCAGGACGTTCCCCGCCGTGAGGAACAGCAGCGCCTTGTAGAACGCGTGGCAAACGAGCAGGAGCATCGCGCCGGTGTAGAAGCCCATCCCGGCCGCGAAGAACATGAACCCGATCTGGCTCATCGTCGAGTACGCGAGCGCGCGCTTGATGTCGAACTGCCCGATCGATGCGAGCGCCGCGTACAGCGCGGAGACCAGGCCGACCACGAGCACGACGGTGAGGGCCGTGCCGGAGAGCTCGAACAGGACGTGCGAGCGGACCACGAGGTACACGCCTGCGGTCACCATCGTCGCGGCGTGGATCAGCGCCGAGACGGGCGTGGGGCCCTCCATCGCGTCGGGGAGCCACACGTGGAGCGGGAGCTGCGCCGACTTGCCGATCGCCCCGGCGAGCAGCAGGAGGCTGATCGCGGTCGCCGCGCCCTGCGTGAGCCCGCCGGCGGCCTCGCCGAACACCGCGTCGAAGTCGAGCGAACCGAGGTGGACGAAGATCAGGACGATGCCGAGCAGCATCGCCGCGTCCCCGATCCTCGTCGTCACGAACGCCTTCTTCGCCGCGCTCGAGGCCGTCGGGCGGTCGTACCAGAACCCGATCAGCAGGTACGAGCACAGCCCCACGCCCTCCCACCCGACGAACAACAGCAGGTAGTTGTCCGCGAGGACGAGCACGAGCATGAAGGCGACGAACAGGTTCAGGTACGCGAAGAACGTCCCGATCCGCGGGTCGTGCTCCATGTAGCCGATCGCGTACAGGTGGATCAGCGCGCCGACGCCGGTGACGACGAGCGCCATCGTGATCGAGAGCGGGTCGACCCGGAACGCGACGTCGACCGAGAACGACCCGGCGGTGATCCACTCGAACAGCCGGGTGACGTGGACGCGCTCCTCCGCGCCGATCGCGAGCAGGTCGAGCAGCGCGCCGACCGAGACCGCGAAGGCGAGCCCCACGAGGGCCGTCGCGAGCCATCCCCCGTTCCTCCCGAGCCGGCGACCCGGGCGGCTGGGGCCCAAGAGGAACAGGTTCACGGTCGCGCCGGCGAGCGGCAGAGCGGGGACGAGCCAGATCAGATCGAGCACGCATTCACCCCCGCAGCACCGTCAGGTCGTCGACGCTGGCGCTCCGGCGGCGTCGGTACACGGTCACGATGATCGCCAGGCCGACGACCACCTCGGCGGCCGCCACCACCATCGAGAAGAAGGCGAGCACCTGGCCGTCGAGCTCGTTGTGCATCCGGCTGAAGGCGACGAGCGCCAGGTTGACCGCGTTCAGTTGCAGCTCGACCGACATGAAGATGATCAGGGCGTTCTTGCGAACGAGCACCCCGATCGTGCCGATCGAGAAGAGCATCGCCGAGACGACGAGGAAGTAGGAGATCGGCGTGGTCACGCGGCCTCCGCGTCCGTCGCGCGCTCCTCGGTTGCGCGGGCGAGGGACGGGCGCTGACGCGACGCCAGGACCACCACCGCGATCGCCGCGACGATCAGCAGGATCGACGTCACCTCGAACGGGAAGAAGTACCGCCGGAACAGCACCGCGGAGATCGCCGCCGCGTTGCCGCCGCGGTTCGCCACCTCGTCGAAGTTCGCCGGCGCGTGCGTCGCGAACCCGACGCCGGCGCGGATCGCCACGATGAGCTCGAGCGCGATGCCGACGCCGAGCGCGATCCCGAGCACGCGCTGGCCACGGAGCCGCTCGAGCAGCGACTCCTCGCGATCGACGCCGAGCAGCATGATCACGAACAGGAACAGCACCATGATCGCGCCCGCGTAGACGATGATCTGCACGGCGAACAGGAACGACGCGCCGAGCACCAGGTAGAAGACCGAGATCGTGAAGAAGTTGACGATGAGGAACAGTGCCGCGTGGACGGCGTTGCGCTGCAGGAGCATCGCGATCGCGCTGCCGATCGAGATCGGCGCGAACACCCAGAACACGAGCTGGTCGGCCGACATCAGCCTTCCTCGGTCCCCGGGCTCGTGCCGAGCCGCGGCGGCGGCTCGAGGAGCTGCTCCTTGGTCAGGATCGCTTCCTCTCGAGTCTCGAACGACAGCTCGTAGTAGCTCGTGAGCGTGAGCGCCCGGGTCGGGCACGCCTCGACGCACAGGCCGCACATGATGCAGCGCAGGTAGTTGATCTGGTAGTCCTTCGCGTACCGCTCACCCGGACTGACCGGATGGTCGGGGTCGTTGTCCTCGCCCTCCACCCAGATCGCGTCCGCCGGGCACGCGAACGCGCACAGCTCGCACCCGATGCACTTCTCCAAGCCGTTCTCGTGGCGGTTCAGCAGGTGCCGCCCGATGTGGCTCCGGGGCGGCGGCGGCTCGATCTCCTTCGGGTATTCCTCGGTCACGTCGCGCCGGAAGATCTGCTTGAAGACGGTCCCGAGACCCCGCGCGATCGCGCCGGTCGCCGAGCCGAAGTCCGTCCGCGGACGCTCGCTCACGACGCGCCCACCTCCTGCTTCGGCCGGCGGGCGACGAGCGGCCAGATCAGCGACACGACGACGAGGACGCCGAACCCCACCGCGAACGCCGTGACGACCGCGTCGCGGCCGTAGACGTCGGGCAGGATGATGATCGCCCCGGTCAGCATGATCCACGCCAGCCCGAACGGGATCAGGACCTTCCAGCCGAACGCCATCAGCCGGTCGTACCGGATCCTCGGGAGCGTGGCGCGGATCCAGACGTAGACGTAGACGACCAGCAGGACCTTGAGCAGGAACCACAGGAGCGGCCAGAGCCACGGAAGGACGTCCGGCGCCGGACCGCGCCACCCGCCGAGCCAGAGCGTCGTGGCGACGGCCGCGACCGTGATCGTGTTGAGGTACTCGCCGAGGTAGAACATCGCGAACTTGATCCCGGAGTACTCGGTGTGGTAGCCGGCCACGAGCTCGGACTCCGCCTCGGGCAGGTCGAACGGCGGCCGGTTGGTCTCGGCGAGTCCGGCGATCAAGTAGATCACGAACCCGGGGAACTGCGGTATCACGTTCCAAACCAGGTCCTGGCTCGCGACGATCTCGGACATCCGCAGCGCGTCCGAGTACATGAGCACCGCGACGATCGCGAGCGACATCCCGACCTCGTAGCTGATCATCTGCGCCGAGCTGCGGACGCTGCCGAGCAGCGGGTAGTTCGAGCCGCTCGACCAGCCGGCGAGGACGATGCTGTAGACCATCAGTGAGCTCATCGCAAGGATCCACAGGACCCCGATCGACAGGTCGGCGAGCTGGAAAGGCACCTCGCGCCCGAACAGCTCGACCGGGCGGCCGAACGGGATCACGGCGAACGCGAGGAACGCCGGCAGCATCGCGATCACCGGCGCGAGCTGGTAGACGGGGCGGTCCGCCATCGTCGGCGTGATGCCTTCCTTGAAGAACAGCTTGATGCCGTCGGCGATCGTGATGAGGATGCCCCGAGGCCCGGCGCGCATCGGGCCGACCCGCGTCTGCATGTCCGCGATCACCTTGCGCTCCATCCAGACGAGGATCATCACGGCGATGAGCAGGGCGAAGAACACCACCACGACCCGCCCGATCAGCAGCAGCCAGTCGACCCAGTCCATCAGGCCGCCCCTTCGGCGGCCGCGCCAACGCCCGTCTCGGCCACGTGGGCGATGACCGCGACCTCCGCGGAGGTCGTGAACGACCCTGCGAGCAAGCGATTCGCCATCAGCCCGGGCTGGTTGAACGGAACGAACAGCGCGCCCTTCGCGACGTGCTCGGTGACGCGGACGGGCAGCTCCGCCTCGCCGGCATCGGTGCGAACCATCGCCCGTGCGCCATCGAACAGTCCGCGCTTGTCGGCGTCGTCGGGGTGCACCTCGACGAACGGCGGCTCCTCGAGGGCGGCCTTCAGCTCCGAGGCGTCCTGGGACAGCCGTCCCTCGTCCACGAGCAACGGGTAGCTGAACAGCGTGAGGTCGCCGAGCCGCTTCGGCGGGCCGGTCCCCGTCCATGCCGTCGTGCGCGAGGGGACGGTGCGCGGTTCGAGCAGCGGCGCGGCCTCCTCCCGCAGCGCCTCGATCGTGTCGAGCCCGAGCGGCCGGCCCATCGCCTCGGCGAGCCCGGCGAAGATCTCCCAGTCCGGGCGCGAGACGCCGGCGGGGTCGCGGACGGGCCGCACGGGCTGGGACCGCCCCTCCCAGTCGGTGAGATGACCCGGTCGCTCGATCCAGGCGGACGCGGGCAGGAACGCGTCGGCGAACGGCTCGAGCTCGCCGAGCTCGAGGGACTGCACCACGCGGAACCGAGCGTTCTCGAGCGCCCGCTGCGCGAGCGCGCCGTCCGGGACATCCCGGAGTGGGTCGACGCCCACCAGGTAGAGCAGGTCGATCTCCCGGTCGGCGCAGGCCTGCAGGATGTCGCGCGTCGTCCGCCCCGGCTCGGACGGGACGGTCCCCCACACGGACTCGACCTCCGCGCGCTCGGCCGCGTCGTCGACCCTGCGCCCGCCGGGCAGGAGCGCGGGGTGGACGCCGGCGCGGAGCGCCCCGCGGTCCCCGGCGCGGCGGGGGACGAGCGCGAACCGGGCCCCGAACCGCTGCGCCACGGTCAGGGCGACGTCGGCCGCGAGGGGATGTTCGGCGAGCCGGTCGCCGGCCAGGACGACGCCGTCCGCACCGGCCTCCGCGAACGCCGCCGAGACCCCCGCCTCGAACGATCCCCGCGGGCCGTCGCCGTCGTGGATCCGCTCGAGCACGTAGGACTGGTGCTCGGGCAGGCTGAGGCGATGCTCGGCGACGTCCCACAGCCGGGTTCGCCGCGGGTGGACGACGAAGACCTTCGCGCCGCGCCGCGCGGCCTTGCGGATCCGCAGGTGCAAGATCGGGACCTCCTGCTCGGCGTCGAGGCCGACCACGAGGATCGCCTTCGCGCGCTCGACGTCGGCGTACGTCGTCGCGAGCGGGACGGCCGCCGCGATCGTCTCGGCCCGGCCTCCGAGGAACGTGCGCCGGTGGTCGAGATCGTTCGTCCCGAACGCCACCCGGGCGAGCTTGGCGAGCGCGTACGCGTCCTCGTCCGGGAGCCGGCCGCCGGTGACGAACGCGACCCGTCCGCCACGGGCGCGGTCGACGACGGCCGAGAAGACCTCGTCGAACGACGCGGGCTCGAGCCCGCGCGCCCGGATCAGCGGCATCGCCACGCGGCCGGGCAGGTCGGAATACCGGAACGCGAATCGTCCCTTGTCGCACGCCCAGGCATCGTTGACCTCCGCGTCGTCGCGCGCGAGGACGCGGACCACCTCGCCGCGCCGAAGGTCGACCCGAACGTTGCAGCCCGCGCTGCAGTGCTGGCATACCGAGTCGGCGCGCGACAGGTCGAACGGTCGCGCCGCGAACCGGTACGGCTGCGCCGTGAGCGCGCCGACCGGGCAGATCTGGATCGTGTTCCCCGAGAACGGGGAATTGAAGTCCTCGCCGGCGGCGATCGAGACGCGTTCGCCGGCGCCGCGCGCGAACAGCTCGATGAAGCGGTCGCCGCTGATCTGGTCGCAGAAGCGCGTGCACCGCGCGCACAGGACACAGCGCTCGCGGTCGAGCGCCACGAGCGGCGACAGCGGGATCGGCTTCTCGAACGTGCGCTTCGGCTCCCGGTAGCGGCTCTCGCCCGGCCCGAACGCCATCGCCTGGTCCTGCAGCGGGCACTCGCCGCCCCGGTCGCAGATCGGACAGTCCAGCGGGTGGTTGAGCAGCAGGAACTCCAGGTTCGCCACCTGCGCCCGGTGGGCCTCCTCCGAGCTGTGCTGCGTCCGCACCACCATGTCGGGCGCGACCTCGGTCGTGCACGAGGTGAAGAGCTTGCGCTGGCCCTCGACCTCCACGTAGCACTGCCGGCATGCGCCGATCGGATCGAGGAACGGGTGGTC
>Ga0075431_100001550_pt1 | contig 21310 bp, 13 predicted proteins | sample RhiMetdeltSRZDD5_FD_75297 | JGI IMG/M metagenome (GOLD analysis project Ga0075431, IMG submission 75297) | Populus rhizosphere microbial communities from Tennessee, USA - Rhizosphere MetaG P. deltoides SRZDD5 | ecosystem: Host-associated > Plants > Roots > Rhizosphere > Soil | place: USA... | reverse complement strand
ACGGTCGGCAAGGAGCCGGTCGAGGTGACTCTGGTCCATGCGGCCCTTGAGCGCGTGACGGCCGTCATGATCGAGGGGGCTGCCCGTATGCAGTGCCATCCAATCATCGATCAAGGCATTGCCGGGGCCGGTATCGAAGGCCAAGAGCTCGCAGTTGCGGCCGACGTAGGTGATATTGGCAACACCGCCGATGTTCACGAATGCCAAAGGCCGCGCTGCAATCATTGCAGCCAGAGCGCGATGGTAGACGGGCACGAAGGGCGCGCCTTCGCCCCCCTGGGCAACGTCGGCGGCGCGAAAATCACTTACCACGGGAGAACCCGCGAGACGGGCGAGCATGGCGCCGTCGCCCAGCTGGACGGTCAGCCGCTCGGCCGGCCGGTGCAGAACGGTTTGGCCATGAAAGCCGATGACGTCGATACGCACGCGGTCAATCTGGGCATCGGTGCAAAAAGCCCTGACGGCACTCGCGTGCCAGAGGGTCAAGTCCTTCTCGAGCGCGGCGAGGCTGCCGGGCCTCGACTGCCTGTCGGTCAGACGCTTCGCCTCTTCGAGGGCGCTCATCAGGCGCTCGCGCTGGCGCTGGTCATAGGGATAGGTACGCGCCGGACCGCGGCGAACCACATCCTCGCCATCTGTCTCGACCAGGGCGATGTCGATGCCGTCGAGCGAGGTGCCGCTCATCAGGCCAAGCGCGGTTGAGCATTTTGGCATTCAGCGAATCCCATGCTAAGAGCCCGCCGTTGCAACCCCACTGACGTCATGGCCGTGCTCGACACGGCCATCCCCTTCTATACTGTGCAACGAGATTCGCGGGTCAAGCCCGCGAATGACGTTGGGTGGTTTCTGAGACATTGGCAATGCCGAAATTCAAGTCCGACTTTCTCCAGGTGCTCGACGAACGGGGGTTCCTGCACCAAATCTCAGACGCAGAGGGACTCGACGCACTGGCGCAACGGGGCGAGGTCATCGCCTATGTCGGATATGACTGCACGGCGCCTTCGCTTCACGTCGGACATCTCATTTCCATCATGATGCTGCATTGGCTGCAACAGACCGGCGGGAAACCCATCGCACTCATGGGCGGAGGCACGACGCGCGTGGGCGATCCTTCGGGACGAGACGAGACGCGCAGGATCCTCACCGTCGAACAGATCGATGCGAACAAGGACTCGATCAAGACCGTTTTCGCGCAATTCCTAAGTTTTGGCGAAGGTCGTCGCGACGCAATCATGGTGGACAATGCGGAATGGCTTGCGCCGTTGAACTACATCTCCTTCCTGCGCGACATCGGCCGGCATTTTTCGGTGAACCGAATGCTCGCCATGGACTCGGTCAAGCTCAGGCTCGAGCGTGAGCACGAACTCTCCTTCATCGAATTCAACTACATGGTGCTGCAGGCCTATGATTTCGTCGAGCTCGCCCGACGACATAGATGCAATCTGCAGATGGGCGGATCGGACCAGTGGGGCAATATCGTCAACGGCATCGATCTCGGCCGCAGACTTGGCACACATCAACTTTATGCGCTGACCTGCCCCCTCCTCACCACCACCATCGGCGCGAAGATGGGCAAGACGGCGGCGGGAGCCGTGTGGCTCAACGCAGACCAGCTTACCGCCTATGACTATTGGCAGTACTGGCGCAATTCGGATGATGCAGACGTCGTGCGGTTTCTAAAGCTGTTCACGCTGCTGCCATTGGGCGAGATCGAGAGGCTGGCGAAGCTCAAGGGAGCCGAGATCAACGAGGCCAAGAAGCAGCTTGCGACGGAAGCGACCGCCCTTGTTCATGGACGAGCGGTGGCCGAGGGCGCAGCCGAGACGGCGCGGCAGGCTTTCGAGACAGGCGAGACGGCGGCCGGACTTCCGGCAGTCACGATTGCCCGCAGCGAGGTCGAGGCGGGGCTGGGACTGCTCAAGGCGCTGGTGAGCGCCGGGCTTGCCTCTTCCAACGGCGAAGCGCGACGGGCTGTGCAGGGCGCAGGGGTGAGAGTGAACGACCGACCGGTCAGCGACGAGCGGCTGATGCTCAGCGCTTCCGACATCGGCGATGATGGCGTGATCAAATTATCGCTGGGACGCAAGAAGCACGTGCTGCTCAGACCCGTTTGAAGCTCAAGGACCGCCTCCTCACTCGTCACCCCGGCGAAGGCCGGGGTCCAGCTTGCAAGCGTCGGTGAATCGAAGCTGGATTCCGGCTTTCGCCGGAATGACGATGATAGGGAATGCGCGCATGATGACGCACGAACAGACGTCATGGCCGGATTGGATCAGGTCATTTGCATCTAAAATGTCCAGCGATCAGTTCGTCCGCTCCGTCGGCAGACGTGTCTTCTTCTGTCCGGGTTCGGGGTAGTTGCCGCCGATCTCGAAGATGCGGCGCAGGAATCCCGGCGCCAGCGCCGAGACCGGGTTCACGATGAATTGCGGTTTCTGCATCGTGCCGCGCAGCGCAAAGGTCAAGCCGAATACGCCCTGCCCCTTGCCGCCCGTCAATATATCGCCCAGCAGGGGCACTTCACCCAAGGCGGAGTTCAGGGAATAAGCCGGGATGATCGTGCCTCCGATGTCGATGGCGCCGTCGCGCTTGCGGATGACACCCTGTACGGTGGCTCCCATCTCGGGTCCCTTGAGAAGGGAGTCGCCGATGCGAACAAAGGTGCGATCGGAGGAGAAGGGAACTGTCAGGCGCGTGAAGGTGAAGCCCTGATTGCGGGGGCCGGCCGTCGCCTTGGTCTTCGTGGTGCGGTCGGGACGCTCGATCTCGCGCAAGGCCGTTTCGTCCCTGACGGCGAAGTTGCGGATGACCAGCATGCCGCGGCGAATAGAGGGGTCCTCCGCGTTACCGAGCTGGGCGCTGAGCTCGAGTTGGCCACCCGATGCCTTCGAGTAAATGTTGGCCGCGCGCAAGGCAGCACCCGCATCGCCGATGACGACCCTCATGTCACGCTGCTGGCCGGCGGGAGCGATTTTGATCGTGGCCGGCGCGCCGCTCAAGAAGGTGCCGTGGATGTCGGCTTCCTGCACGGTATTGTTGAGAACAGTCAGATTTCCTTTCACATCGGTCAGCACTTCGCCGCGGTTGGCATAAACACGAGCAAATTGAGCCTCGACGTTCACAGGCAACAGATTCGAGGCCTTTTTTCCCGCCGAGGCATTGGCGTCCTGCTTGAACATGCCGGAGATGAGGTTGCGGGCGTCGAAGGCGGCGCCGGAGACGCTGGCAATGGCAACGCCATCCTTGCGCCTGAGCTTCATCTTGAAGCGGTTCTCGTCGTCGAGGACGATCTTGGGGAAGTCGGCGGCCAGAACCTCGCCCTTGGCGTTGAGGCGAACATCGCCGGCGATCGCCAAATTGCCGCCCGTGATGCGCAGGTTGGAGATCAACCGGTTGTCGGGGTCGGTGAAATCGACGTCGAAGCTCGCGCGCGACTCGATGCCTGGAGGCCGCCACCAGCGCATCGCGTCGATGCGAAGCTCTGCCTTGGTCAAGAGGGCTTCAACCTTCGCCCGGCCGAGCCTGCCGCGCGGCTGCTCGGCATTGAGCTTGATCCGCACCGGTCCGCGAACGAAACCGCCCATGTCGAGACCGAGCTGGAGGCGCTCGCGGTCATCGAGCTCCGACTCGAGATAAAGCGTTTCGGCGCCCGTCGCGTTTTTGGCGATGTTCCTCGACCATTCGATGAAGGTCGGCACCTTGTTCAGCTGCACGGTGCCCTTGGCGGAAACCCGGCCCGCGCCATAATTGAAGGACATGTTGCCGCCGGCGATGTCGGCCGCTTCGAATATGCCGCTGAAGCGCACGTCGGCGACCTGAGCGGAGGCATTCATCGCGATGAGCGGCTTTTTGCCCCTCTCAAATTGCAGACCCACATCGATGTGGACATCGGCGGTGCCGCCGGTTCGCTCGGGAATAATGTTGGCGGCGGAGGGATAGCGCAGAGGCTCCTCATCGAGGAGTTCGACAAATTCGCGGGCGCCGCCCTTGGCGTCGACGGCGATGTTCGTCGGAATGACGCGGGCGTGCAAGGTGGGCGTCTCGAGCGTGCCTTTGACAAAGGCGAGCTTGCCACCCGAGGGGAGCGTGACGGTGCCGTCCTGGAGTGCGAGATCGAAACGGTTGCCCCGCAACCTTCCCGAGCCTGTTGCGCCTCTAATCGGCGGCAGCTTGGCGAAATAGCCCGTCTCGATATCGCGCAAAGAAAATGTGAGGTCGATCATCTCGTCGGGAATTGGAATGCCCTTGAAGGCATCGGCAATCACCTCGCCCGGCACATCGATGTAAAAGCGTCCATCCGGCACGTGACCGCGGGTGACATTGGCGTTCACCCATTTGCGCGTGTTGGGCGCGACGATCGGCGGCCAGAGCTTCTGCACCATCTGCAGCGGGAGATCGCGGACGACGCCGTTCAAGCGGACGCCGATCGCCCGATCCTGGCCCTCGAAGCTGCCGCGCACGCGTACCCCAGCCCTGCCGCTCTGCAGGATGAGATCCTGAATGTCGAACCGGCTTTCGGTGACGGACGCCAGACCTTTGAGCTCGACGCGCTCGAATTGAAGCGTGTCGGAGGCGGCATGCGCCGAGCCCAGGGCGAAGTTTTTTGCGGTGAAGGCGATCTCGAGGGCGGAGAGACGGCCATCTTCGAGCCGGCGTGGAAATATCCTGCCTTCGAGCTGGGCCTGGGCGTGGCCCACCACGAGCGTGCTGTCCCTGATGAGAAAGGCGCCTGTCGATGTGTCGAGGTCTATGCGCAGCAGGCCCTCAGTGATTGCGATCGGATCGGCGATATAGTCGGGAAAGCCGATGGCGCCTTCCGCCGCGGTCAGCTCGGCCGTAGCCCGGGTGATCACGCCGTCCTCGGTCAGCTCCATCTCGGCCTTGCCGGACAGGGGCAGGCGCACCTGCGCCAGCTTGTGGAGCGCAAAGACTTTGCTCGACAGATCGGCAGGCACGAGATCGAAAATGCGCGCGCTGACCGCGAAGCTCTTCGTCTCCGTGCGATAATTGGCGACGAGCTCGGAGCGCCAGGGCTCGTTATCGGTGGCAATTGTCATGTCGGCAAACAGCGCGAAGCCATACGGCATCCGCCGGAAGACGAGATTGGCGGCAGGAGCGTTCCAACGCGCCTGGTTGAATTCGTCGAAAAGAGCAAGGGTCGCGTTCGAGATCTTGACGGTGTCGAGCGTCGAAACAGCCGTCGTGCCATGACCGGTCGACATAAGCTCCTTGGTCAGGAACTCGCGCAACTGCATCGCGGTGGCTGCATCCTCCTCAGGCTCCTGCTCCGAGGGGTCAACCGTAGGCCGCGGCGCAGCTCCCTCACCGGTCCCAGCGGTGTCGAATTCACCTGCCGCCTTGCCGCCGAAGCCCAGGCTCAGCGTGCCGTCGAGATGGCGGTAGAATTCGATGCGCGGGCCGATGAGCTCGAGCTGACGCGGCACGAGGCGTCCAGTCAAAATCTTTTTCCCGTCAATGCCGATCGCCGCCCGCGGCGCGCGGGCTATGACGGCACCGGTCGTGTCCTGCAGGAGAACGTTGCGCAAGCGCAGCCGCGGCTGACCGCTGTCGCGGTCGCGCTCGATCACGGCATCGTCTATCTCGACGCGATAGCCCGCCAAATTGGAATTGATGGCATTTTCGAGAGGGCTTTTGAGAAAGGTCAGCGCCACGGGCCCGCGGGACAGGCGCAGCATGAAGGCCGCGGCAAGTATGACCGCCACGCCGAGAATCGACAGCAGCGTCACGGCCACGAGCCTGCGCATCGTCCAATTCACGTTACGTGACCTACTGAGCAAAGCATGAGGAGCCGGTGAGAGAGGTCGAGGTTCTGCGAATCAGAGGCCGGCGCCTGGCCAGTCAATGCCATCCACATAGATGCGTTTTTCACCTGCCGATCAAGTCCAATCTTTGGCGCGCGCCGAAGTGATTGCCAAGGAAATGCCCGAATTCGCAGGGAAACCGAACATGTGGTCGAAAGCATGGCGGCTGACGGGAAGTAAGTTCTTGTAAATGCGGGCCGCTCGATTCATAAGTTAATGATTCTTGGTGGCGTCTCGTTGGGGTGGGGTGAAACGGGGATTGCCAGCACATGCGGCGCCGGAAAAATAGTGCCTATCGCAAGCGGCGCAGCGGTTTTGCCGCGCTAGGCCACGCCTTTCGCGAGCGGCAAATCTACCTTCGGGCCGAGGGCGAGGTTCAGTTCATCACCCTCAAGCCCTGGGCGCAGGTGACGGGGCTCACGCTTCTGCTCGCGGGCCTGTTCTGGCTTGCGTTCTCGACGATCAACATCGCCTTCAAGGATCAGCTCCTGGCCCTGCGGGAGCGCGGAATGTACGACGCGCGGCTGGAGTATGAAGACCGCATTGCGGCGATGCGGCAGGAGGTCGACCGGCTCAACGACCGGCTGCTGATCGACCAAGGCGAATATTTGAGCCAGGTGGATCAGGTCAAAACCGAGATCGAGCGGCTGGTCGAACGGCACAAGCGGCTTGTGGAGTTCTTCCGGCAGAGTGTTGCAGCGGCGGGCGAGGGCGAAGCACAGCCGGGGCCGGAGCTGCCCGATGTGTTGCGGAAGCCGGTCGAGGAAGGGCCCGCCGATTCGCATGGCGATCAATCCACCCTCCTGCTGAGGCCCTACAAGGGCGGCCTCAATGAGTTCGACTTCACGGAGCAGTATGCGGCGCCCTTCCGGACGGCTGAGGAGGCCGCGCGGCCCCTCGGGGAAATCAAATCCATGCTCGGCAACTACCAGAGGATGGAAGTGGCGCTCATGGATGAGGCGCTCGATCATGCCGAGAGACGCGTCGCGCGTGCAGGAAAGATCTTCAAGAAACTCGGGATCGACGACAAAATGGTTGTCGCGAACTCAGACCATCAAATTGCGGCCGGCGGCCCACTCATTCCCGTCATGCCGAGCGGAGAGAGCACCGATCCCACGCTCGAGAGGCTGGAAAAGATTCTCGAGGCACATGAGGCGTACGAGAAGATGAAATACGAGGCTCTGCAGCTGCCGCTGCAAGTGCCCCTCACGACCATATCGCGAATGACGAGCGGCTTCGGCATTCGGCGGGATCCGTTTCGCCATACGATCGCCATGCATGCCGGAGTGGACTTCAAGAGCGACCTGAATTCAGCGGTTTACGCAACGGCCGACGGAAAAGTTAACATCGCCGGATGGGAGGGCGCTTACGGGCGCATGGTGGAAATCGTTCATGACAATGGAGTCGCCACACGCTATGCTCATTTGAATTCCATCACCGTCGCGGTGGGAGACAGGGTGAAGCGCGGCGACATGGTGGGCAGGCTTGGAAACACGGGACGGAGTACAGGCCCTCATTTGCACTATGAAACGAGGGTAAGGGGCCGGGCGGTTGATCCCGTCCAGTTTTGGCAAACGAGCAATGCTATTCAAGAACTTGCGAAGAAAGACTAACAATTCCGCTGCGGGCAGTCGCGGCAGATCCGGCCCATCCATCATCACGGAGGACGTGGTGATCGAGGGGAATCTGATCAGCGGGGGCGAGCTGCAGATCGACGGCACCGTTAACGGCGACGTCAGGGCGCATTCGATCGTGGTTGATGCGCAGGGCGTCGTCCATGGCGAGGTGGTGGCCGAGGAAGTTCTGGTACGGGGCCGCATCATCGGCCCGATCCGCGGCATCCATGTGCATGTGTATGCTGGCGGACATATCGAAGGCGACGTCATCAACGAGACGATCTCGATCGACAATGGCGCCTATGTCGACGGTGCCATCCGCCGGTCGGATGATCCGCTGGCGGAGCCTGCGGCACATTACGAGCCGTCCTACGAGACGCCGCAGGACGAGCCGCAATTCGGCGTGCATGACGAACAGGGCTATCGGCCCGTGCAGTTCAAGACGCCGGCCAAAGGGACTTAGACCTCGGCGCTCGTTCAATCAGGGGATCACCGGGTCAAGCCCGGTGATGACGACTAGGGATTCGTCATGCGCGGACTTGATCCGCGCATCTGCATGACGAAAAACGAAACCTACTCCAAATCGGCGATTTCGGCAGAAGTGCTGCCGTGGATGCGCTGGGCGAGAGCGGCATCGATGAAAGGATCGATATCGCCGTCGAGCACGGCGGCAGGGTTGGTGCTTTGCGTGCCGGTGCGAAGGTCCTTCACCAGCTGATAGGGCTGCAGAACGTAGGAGCGGATCTGATGGCCCCACCCGATGTCCCTCTTCTGCGCATTGGCGGCGTCAACCTTCTCCTGCTTCTTCTGCAGCTCGATCTCGTAGAGCCTAGCGCGCAGCATCGACCAAGCGGTCGCACGGTTCTTGTGCTGTGATCTTTCGTTCTGACAGGCGACGACGATGCCGGTCGGCAGATGGGTGATGCGCACGGCGCTGTCCGTCGTGTTGACATGCTGCCCGCCGGCGCCTGAGGAGCGGAAGGTGTCGATGCGGACGTCCTTCTCCGGAATCTCTATCTCAATCGTGTCGTCGACCACGGGAAAAACCCAGACGGACGCGAAAGAGGTGTGGCGACGCGCATTTGAATCGAATGGAGAAATGCGCACGAGGCGGTGAACGCCCGATTCGGTCTTGAGCAGCCCATAGGCGTTCTCGCCGCCGACCTGCAGGGTGATGGATTTGACGCCGGCCTCCTCGCCCTCGTGCTCGTCGATAATGTCGACCTTGCAGCCGTGCTGCTCGGCCCAGCGGATGTACATGCGCGAAAGCATGCGAGCCCAGTCCTGACTTTCGGTGCCCCCGGCGCCGGCGTGAATTTCAACGAAGGCGTCATTGGCGTCGGCCTCGCCGGAGAGCAGCGTCTCGGTTTCCTGACGGGCAACCTCCTGGCGCAGCGCTTTCAATGCGTTCTCCGCCTCAGCGATAATGATGGCATCGCCTTCCGCCTCGCCCAGTTCGATCAATCCGGTGTTGTCGGCGAGCGACTGCTCCAGCCCAAGCACCTTCTTGATGCGGCTATCGAGCTGCTGGCGCGCGCGCATTAGGGCTTGAGCCCTCTGCGGATTGTTCCAGATGGCCGGATCCTCGGCCCGCGCGTTCAGGTCGGCGAGCCTTTTCTGCGCCGAATCGAAGTCAAAGATGCCTCCTCAGCAGTGCAAGCGACTGCTTGATTTCATCGGCGATATTGGCGATCTCGGCACGCATGTTCGTTCCGCATCCAGTGGGTGGCTCGAGCGTTCAGTAGAGCCCGCCAGTGCCCGTCGTCAACCCGCCGTCAATGACCGCGGCCTCACCATCGACCGGCGCGGTGTTGGCGCCGATAACCACCGTTTCATCGGCCGGACCTTCACCCGGCTTGAAGGCTTCGAGAATGACGTTGGGGTCACCATAAGCGGCGCGCTGACCCGTTGCGGGATCTATGGGTATTAGCTGCACGCCGCTCGGCACGCGGAAGGGTGTGGCCGGCTTGTCCCTGAGCGCGAGCTTCAGGAAATCCGCGACAATGGGGGAAGCGAGCTCTCCGCCCGTTGCATCACGACCCATGGGTCGCGGATTGTCATAACCGATGTAGACGCCGACCGTCAGATCCGGCGTATAGCCGATAAACCAGGCGTCTTTCTCGTCGTTCGACGTGCCGGTCTTGCCGGCGACCGGTTTGCCAACCACACGCACGCGCTGACCGGTGCCGCGCTCGACGACGCCTTCGAGCATGGAGGTGATCTGATAGGCAGTGTAAGGATTGATCACCTCGTCGCGATTGTCGAGGAGTTCGGGTTCGGGCTGATCATTCCATTCCTCTGCCTTGCAGCTCGCGCAGTCACGCTCATCGTGGCGGAAAATGGTGCGTCCATAGCGGTCCTGGACGCGATCGATCAGAGTCGGCTTGATGCGCTTGCCGCCATTGTCCAGCATGCTGTAGGCCGCCGTCATGCGCAGCAACGTGGTTTCCCCAGCCCCCAGCGAATTGGCGAGAACGGGAGACATCCTGTCGTAGATGCCGAGCCGCTCGGCGAGTTCGGCGACGCGCTTCATGCCGAGGTCCTGCGCCAATCTCACGGTCATGACGTTGCGCGACAATTCTATGCCCCGGCGCAAGGTGGAAGGACCGTAGAATTTCTTCGTGTAGTTCTGCGGCGCCCAGATTTCGCCTGTATCGAGCTTGATCTCGACGGGAGCATCGAGAACGACGGAAGACGGTGTATAGCCGCTGTCGAGCGCCGCGGCATAGACGAAAGGCTTGAAGGAGGAGCCGGGCTGGCGCATCGCCTGGACGGCCCGGTTAAACTGGCTCTTGCCATAGGAGAAACCACCGACGAGAGCCAGCACGCGGCCGGTGTGCGGATCCATGGCGACGAGCGCACCCTCGATCTCGGGCATCTGCACCAGATGATAGCGACCCTTTTCCTTGGCGGGCGCGGCGTAGATCACATCGCCTGGTTTGAGGACTTGCGTCGCGGAGGCGATCTCGGGACCGAGGCCCGCTTCGGCATCTGCCGTGCGTGCCCACTTCAGAAGTTCGAGTGGAATGACCCCTGTGGCACGCTCGGAACCTGCGGTGCCGGTCGGCCCGGTGTGCGGGCGCAGGCCAATTCTTGCTTCGCTCTCATCGACCTCGAGCACCACGGCCAAGGTCCACGGCTCGAGATCGGAGGGAAATGCCATCTTGGCCAAGGCCGCGCCCCAATCCTGCGAAAGGTCGAGCGATTTGACCGGGCCGCGATAGCCGCGGTTGCGGTCGAATTTGAGAAGGCCGCGCGTCAGCGCCTGGCGCGCCATGATCTGGTATTTGGGATCGAGCGTCGTTCGGATCGACAGGCCGCCGTTGTAGAGCTTGTCTTCGCCATAGAGCTGCAAGAGTTCTCGGCGCACCTCCTCGGCAAAGGATTCAGCCGCGAAGAGCCGGGCGCCCGTCGACTCGACAATCACCCCCAAAGGTTTCGCCTGATATTCCTTCGCCTCCTCTTCAGTGATGTAGTCGTTCTCGGCCATGCGGCTCAGCACCCAATTGCGCCGCTCGATGGCCTTCTGCTCCTGCTTGAAGGGATGGTAATTGTTGGGCCCCTTGGGCAGGGCAGCGAGATAGGCCATCTGGTCGACACTCAGCTCGTCAAGGGCCTTGCCGAAATAGTTGAGAGCGGCGGCCGCGACGCCATAGGAGTTCAGGCCGAGGAAAATCTCATTGAGATAGAGCTCGAGGATCTGGTCCTTGGTGAAGGTCTGCTCGATGCGCTTGGCGAGGAGCGCCTCCTTGAGCTTGCGCTGGGCGGTCTGCTCGCTCGACAGAAGGAAGTTCTTGGCGACCTGCTGGGTAATGGTGGAGGCGCCAACCAGCTTGCGGCTGCCGCCGCTCACGCGGGCCTTCAGGTTCATCACGACGGCGCGACCGATGCCCTGCCAATCGAGGCCGGAATGGTTATAGAAGTTCTTGTCTTCGGCCGACAGGAAAGCCGCAATCACCTGCTTGGGCATGGCGCTGACCGGCACGAAGAGACGGCGTTCCTTTGCATATTCCGAAATGAGCGAACCGTCGGCGGCATGCACCCGCGTCATCACCGGGGGTTCGTAGCTTGCGAGCTGCTTGAAGTCGGGGAGATCTTTCTGCGTCTGCCAAATAATGTAGCCAGCCCCCACGGCCAGGCCGCAGAAGATGATGAAACCGCTTGCAAACAGAAAGCCCAAAAATCGAAGCATGTCGCTCGACTACCATGCTGGGGCCCCCTGGCCCTAGCTTCATTTCTGCCCCAGCTTCGCCTAGCCCCTGAATGTGGCGGCGCCTTGGCGTCGAATCACGAGACCAGATTAATGGTTTGCGGCAAGGCGGGCAGCAAAGAAATTATCGATGGCGCGGACCACTGCGCCTGCGGCCTTCGCCCTCCACTTCTGCGAATTCAATAGTTTTTCGTCGGCCTGGCTCGACAAATAGCCGAGCTCGAGCAGGGCCGAGGGCACGTCGGGTGCTTTGAGAACGAGGAAGCCAGCCGATCGCATCGGCCGGCCTGTCATCTCGATAACGGGATCGAGCGATTCAACCATGGTCTTGGCGAAGACGAGAGAATGGTTCTTGGTCTCGCGCAGCGCCAGATCAATTAAAATACCCGTGATCTCCTCGCTCTCCTCGGCGAGGTCGACGCCTGCTATGAGATCGGCGCGGTTCTCCGCATGAGCCAAGGCCTCGGCCTCCGTATCCGATGCCGTGTCGGAAAGCGTGTAGACGGTTGCGCCGCGGACGGTCCCTCCGCGCACGACATCGGCATGGAGCGCCAAGAACAGATCGGCCTTATTCTTCCTGGCGATGCGCACGCGCTCCTTGAGGCTCAAGAAGCTGTCGCCGGTGCGGGTGAGAACGACGTTGTAACGGCCCCGATCGAGCTTCTGCTCCAGCTCCCTGGCGAAAGCGAGAACGATCGTCTTTTCCGGCGTCCCGTTCTTGCCGATGGCACCGGGGTCGATACCGCCGTGGCCCGGATCGATGACGATGATGAAGCGGCCGTCACGCCCGGCTGGATTGTGGGGCTCGATACGCGCCTTGGCGCTTACGGGCGGCAGCTCCTCGGGGATTCCTTCCTCGTCCAGCGGTAAAGCAAGAGCGGGATCGGGATCGGCCCTCCGTGGCCGGTTGAGCTCAGCAAAGGTTTTCTCGTCGGTCGGTATCATGTCGACGACGATGCGCGCCGGCTCGCCATTTTCGGGCTCGACGATGAAGGCCTTGTCGATGAGAACGGGACCCTTTGTGTCAATCACGATGCGCGAGCGGCCGGAACCGATGAGACCAAAACGAAAGGCGCTGACAAGGCCCCTGCCCTGGCGGCCCGCCTTGGGCGGGAGCGCAAACTCGACCTCCTGCAGATCGATGATGACGCGATAAGGATCAGAAATCACATAGGCATTGAAATTGACCGGAACGGTGACGTCGGCAACGAAGCGGGTGCGGACCTCATTGCCTCCAAGCCTTGCGGCAGTGGCCTGAGGCACGGCCGAGCCCCAGCGGAACCAATCGCCTGCGCGCGAAGGCAGGCTCGTCAGGGAAAGGGCGAGCATCAGCGTCGCGACCAGCCCTGCCGCCCACGCCATTTGCATAAGCCCCGTTGGTCTTGAAAACGGCTCCATCGCCTCTCGTCGCACCCGCGGGCGTCCAGCCGGCAGCCTATTTCACCATTGGTTAACCATTCGTTTCCCTCGTTCTCGCTGAAAAACCAAGGCGATGGGGAAATCCGGCACTCTCTTCACCATCCGGACTTGCCAAAGCGGGGCCTCGTCCCTAAAGAGTGATCCATTCCACCCTGGCGGGGCTGGCCCAGGAGAGAGCCCTAGAGCCCCAAGGGATTGCGAATTTTTCGCGTCGGACAAGGGGGCCGGGCAGATTCTGCACCCCCAACCGGCTGCGTCTAGAGGGCACGGGGCCTTATGGCCCAACTGCCCAGGGGCCGGTTCAGCTCATGCGATCACCGGCCAACAATCGAACCGTTCCGGCACGCCGGGGCAAAGGTAAATTCGGAATGCACGCAAGCGCGCCATTGGCAATCGAGACCGCCGGGACCGTACCGGCGGGATCAGCCGCAGCTTGGCAAGCAATTCCCTTTTCGCGCGCATGGTCGTCCGGCAGGCCCAAGCGAAGGCCCGGTCGCAGGATCGACGGCTCATGGCTGCCAGAGCGCGCCAAGGATACCCTCAAATGGGAAGCAATATGCTTATCGACGCCACACACAGCGAGGAGACTCGGGTGGTCGTGGTCAGAGGAAATCGGATCGATGAATTCGATTTCGAATCGGCTGCACGCAAGCAGCTCAAAGGAAACATCTATCTCGCCAAGGTAACAAGGGTCGAACCGTCTCTGCAGGCGGCGTTCGTCGACTATGGCGGCAATCGCCACGGGTTCCTGGCATTCAGCGAAATCCACCCCGACTATTATCAGATCCCCATCGCCGACCGTCAGGCGCTGCTCAAACAGGAGCAGGACGAGGCGCGCCATGGGGACGATGAGTTCGAACCGTTCGACCTGAATGGCGGAGACAGCGAAAGAGGCAGATCCGAATCTGCCGGTGACAGCAGCTCTGCGGCCGAGCCGCGGATGGAGCAGCAGCCATCTGACGCTCAACCCGCCAAAGGCAACGCGATGGAGTCCGGCCGAGAAGAGGCCGAAACTGCACCGGCACAACCGGTGGAGCAGGCACAAGCGGGAGAATCAGCCGAAGAGGCACCGACCGCCCGCGTTTCATCGGTTGAGACCGTGGAGGAGGATGCCGAAACGGCAACGGTCGATTCGGTAGGAGCCGAGGACGTTCTCGAGGAAGTGCCGCAGCGGCCGAGACGACATGTGCGCCGCCATTACAAGATCCAAGAGGTGATCAAGCGCCGGCAAGTCATTCTGGTGCAGGTGGTCAAGGAGGAGCGGGGCAACAAGGGTGCTGCTCTCACCACCTATCTGTCTTTGGCCGGACGCTATTGCGTGCTGATGCCCAACACCGCCCGCGGCGGCGGTATCTCGCGCAAGATCACCGACGCCAACGACCGGCGCCGCCTCAAGGAAGTGGCGCGTGAGGTCGAGGTGCCGGAAGGCATGGGGCTCATCGTTCGCACCGCCGGCGCCCAGCGCACGAAAACCGAAATCAAGCGCGACTTCGACTATCTGATGCGGCTGTGGGAAAGTGTCAGGGATCTCACCTTGAGCTCCACCGCTCCCAGTCTCGTCTATGAGGAGGGAGACCTGATCAGACGCTCGATACGGGACCTCTACACCAAGGACGTGGACGAGGTGCTGGTGGAGGGCGATGACGCCTACCGCGACGCCAAGGACTTCATGAAGATGCTCATGCCAAGCCATGCGCGCAACGTGAAGCTCTACAAGGATACGCGGCCGCTGTTCTCGCGCTATCAAGTCGAGACCCAACTCGACTCGCTGTTCGGCCAAACCGTTACGCTGCCTTCCGGCGGCTACATGGTCATCAACCAGACGGAAGCACTGGTTTCGGTCGACATCAACTCGGGGAAGTCGACGCGCGAGCACAATATCGAGGACACGGCGCTACGCACCAATCTCGAAGCGGCAGACGAGATCGCCAGGCAGCTTCGCCTGAGGGACCTCGCCGGTCTGATCGTGATCGATTTCATCGACATGGAGGAGAAGCGCAACAACCGCTCGGTCGAGCGGCGCCTGAAGGAGGCGCTCAAGCATGACCGGGCTCGAATCCAGGTCGGGCGCATCAGCCATTTCGGGCTCCTGGAAATGTCGCGGCAGAGGCTCAGGCAGGGAATGCTCGAGGGCTCGACCAAGACCTGCCCGCATTGCGAGGGCCGCGGCATCGTGCGCTCGGTATCCTCCTGCGCATTGTCGGTGCTGCGCAGCATCGAGGAACAGCTCATCACGAAGCGGCCCGAGAATCTCACTGTTCAGTGCAACAGGGACGTCGCCTCCTACATATTGAACGAGAAGCGCGACCGGCTGCTCACGCTGGAGCAGAGCTTCAACGTGTCGATCTTCATCGTCCCCTCCGACAGTCTTAAATCTGCGGAAGTTCTGATCGAAAGAGGCGGCGAGCGCGCGCCGACGCTGCGCAAGGCAATCACAGCGCCGGTCAAGATGGAAACGGCCCTAACCGAGGAGTTGGAGGAGAGCGAGAAGGCGCCCGGCGAGGAGGCTCAAGAGGAAAGCTCCGAAGCGGAAGAGGAGCAGGCCAGCGACGGAAGAACCGACAGCGAGGAACAGGAGCAGCGGCGCGGCCGGCGGCGGCGGCGGCGCGGCCGGCGGGGAGGTCGGCGCGGTCGCGAGGAGCAAGTCGGATTGCAGGCGCCCCAGCCGGAAGCGGGCAATGGTCGTCCTCCTGAAGGTCTGGCAGAACGCGACGGCGAGGAAATCGACTTGGCGAAGGCCGAGCAACCCTGGGAACCGGCCTATCTTCAGCACAAGGATACCGAAGTCACGCCCCCGGCCCAGAACGGCACCCCCGAGAGGGGGCAGGAGCAGCCAAAGGAGCGCCCCGGCAGCGGGCCTGACGAGGCTCCAACAAGAGAAAGCTCAGGCGAAACGAGCGAGCAAAGCGACAAGGCGGAGGCCGAAGGCTCGCCACGACGCTGGTCTCCACCGGAGCCGACGGTCGATCGCGGCGCGGTACGGCCGAAGGCAGGTTGGTGGCAACGGCGCAGCGAGAGCTGAGAGGGTCCATGGCCTTAGCGGAACTCGCCATCACAGCCTCAAACTCGCCGCATTTGGCGGGGATGAGACGTGATCGCCTTTCGAGGAGTGGAATCGGGCGGGATGCATAGATTCGCGGCCAATGCCGTCAAGATTGCCCTTGCCATGGGGCTTATTGCGCAGAGCGCCCTGCCCGGGCTGGCGCAACAAGGGGCCAATCTTCCCCTGATCCGTGACGCCGAGATCGAGAGCCTGATGCGGATCTATTCGCGCCCGATCTTCAAGGTGGCGGGCATCAGCGAGGGAGCCGCCAAGGTCTATCTGGTCAATCAGCAGAGCATCAACGCCTTCGTGGCGGGCGGACAGCGTATCTTCATCAACACCGGCCTCCTGGCGCAAGCCAAGACGCCGAATGAAGTCATCGGGGTGCTCGCCCATGAAACCGGTCATATCGCCGGCGGCCACCTTGCCCGCATGGGGGCGCAGGTGGACAAGGCGAGCACGCAGGCGATCATCGGCATGCTGCTCGGGGCCGCCGCGATCGCGGGCGGCGTGGCAGCGGGCTCGCAGCAGGCATCGCAGGCCGGCGCCGGCGTGTTCATGGGCTCGCAGGGGCTCGTGCAGCGCAACCTTCTCGCCTATGTGCGGGCACAGGAATCGGCTGCCGACCAGGCCGCCATCAAGTTTCTCGACGAGACGGGGCAGTCGGGACGCGGAATGCTGACGCTGTTCGAGAGGCTTGCCGCAATGTCCATGGGGTCGCTCAAAAACGTGAATCCCTACGTGATGACGCATCCCATGCCGCTCGACCGCATCCGCAATCTCGAGATCTCGGTCAAGAAAGGTTCCTTCTACAATCGCCAGGATCCGGAAGACCTCTTGCTCCGGCATCGGCTGATGCAAGCAAAGCTCGCCGGTTATCTCACCAGCCCGCAGCAGGTGTTCCAGCAGTATCCGCGCACCGACAAGAGCCTTCCAGGCCGTTATGCACGCGCCATCGCGGCCTATCGCATGGGCGATCTCAAGAACGCGCTGAGGGAACTCGACTCGCTCACGGAATCGCAACCTGCCTACGCCTATTTCTGGGAGCTCAAGGGTCAGGCTCTGCTTGAGAGCGGGCGGGCGGTGGAGGCCGTCGCTCCGCTTCAGAAGGCCGTTAAGCTGTCGAACGGCAACGGCCTCATCCAGATCATGCTGGCGAAGGCGCTCCTGCAGGACGAAAGCCCCGCCAATGCGCAGGCGGCGTTGAAGATCCTCAAGAGCTCGATGCGCGGCGAACGCGACACGCCGATCCTCCATGCGCAGATGGCAATCGCCTACGCGAGGCTCGGCAACATTCCACTGGCCGATTTGTCGACGGCAGAGGCGGCAATTCTCAAGGGCGACAAAGAGCTCGCCTCGCAAAAAGCAACGCTCGCCGCCCAGAAGCTCAAGCAGGGCTCGCCTGAATGGATTCGCGCCAAAGACATTCTCAACTTCACCGATCGGAAGAAATCATGAGCTTCGTGGGACAGTTTCTGGCAGGCGTGGGTATGCTCTGCCTCCTTGGGCAGAGCACCAGTGCCGCCGAATTCAACGATCAGCAAAAACGCGAGCTTTCGATCATCATCAAGGAATATCTCATCCAGAATCCCGAAGTCATTCGGGAGGCGCTCCAAGAGCTCGAGCGCCGGCAGGTTGTGGAAGCCAGCGACAAGGCGAAGAAGACGATCAGCTCCCGCGCCAAGGAAATCTACCAGTCCAAGGAAGACCTCGTGCTGGGTAATGCCAATGGCGAAGTCGCAATGGTCGAATTCTTCGACTACAACTGCGGCTATTGCAAACGCGCCATACCGGAAGTTGAGAAACTCATTCAATCCGACAAGAAGGTCAAAGTCATCATCAAGGAATTTCCGATCTTGGGTCCGGGCTCGATCTTCGCCGCCAAGGCGGCGATCGCCTCCCGCCTGCAAAGCAAGTATGTCGAGTTCCACAACGCCATGACCGCAACGGAGGGCACCAAGGATGAATCCAACGTGCTCGAGATCGCCAAGCAGGTCGGTCTCGACGTGGAAAGGCTGAAGGTCGACATGGAAAGTGAGGCTGTGGCGGACGTGATTCGACGCAACTACAACCTCGCCGAGGCTCTGTCGATCAACGGCACGCCTTCCTTCATCATTGATGACGCGCTCGAACATGGTTACGTCTCATTCGACGTGCTCGTCCAGCATGTCGCCACCGTGCGGCAGAACGGCGGCTGTAAAGTGTGCTGAGCGCCGGCATTGACGGGCGCTTCCCCAGCGTTCAAAGACCTCCTATAAGCCTTATCTTGCGCGGGAAGGCGGTCCAGCCTGTCTCGTTGTGAGGTATTGCGAGGGTCATGGCAGCAACCATCTACATTCTGAACGGTCCCAACCTCAACATGCTTGGCAAGCGAGAGCCGGAGATTTATGGATCCGAAACGCTCGAAGACATCGAGCGGCGCTGCCGAAAAAAGGCAAGCAGCCTGGGCCTCGACATTGAGCTCAAGCAGACCAACATCGAAGGCGAACTCGTCGGCTGGATTCAGGCAGCGCGGGATAATGCGGCTGGGATCATCATCAATGCCGCCGCCTATACGCACACCTCCGTTGCCGTGCACGACGCGCTCAAGGGCTGCGGGCTGCCGGTGATCGAAGTGCACCTGTCCAACATCTACAGGCGGGAGCCATTCCGTCACCACAGCTACGTATCGCCGGTCGCACATGGCGTCATCTGCGGCTTCGGCGGACAGGGCTATGAATTCGCGCTCGAGGCAGTGGCCGTCCTAGTGCACAAAAGCGGGAAATAAGGGTCATGTCGAAAGGGAAGAAACCGGGCAGACCGAGGGAGGAAGGCATCGAGCTTTCGGATTTCGAGGGGCCAGAACTCGGGGCCACGGCCGAACTGATCCGCGAGCTTGCGAATCTGCTGCGCGAAACGGGCCTGGGCGAGCTCGAAATCGAGGACAAGAACATCCGCGTGCGCCTGGCGCGGGGGGCGCCACAAGCGAAATCGGCCTCCATCAGCAGCGAAAGCCATGTCGAAATTGCGAGCTCGCCTGACGGCCGCCTGCGCGGGGCGCCCGCCGAAGACAGCACCGATCTCGAATCGCATCCGGGCGTCGTCAAGTCACCCATGGTGGGAACGGCATATCTGGCCCCTGCCCCCGGTGCTCAAAATTTCGTCGAGATCGGCAAGGAAGTAAAACAGGGTCAGACGATCATCATCATCGAAGCCATGAAGACGATGAACCAAATCCAGGCGCCGCGCTCGGGCCGGGTGAGCCATATTTTCGTGGAGAACGGCCAGCCCGTCGAATATGGCGAACCGCTTCTGATCATCGAGTAATTCATGTTCGACAAGATATTGATCGCAAACCGCGGAGAGATCGCGCTCCGAGTTATGCGGGCATGCCGGGAGCTCGGCATCGCTACGGTCGCGGTTCATTCGACGGCGGACGAGAATGCGATGCACGTGCGGCTGGCGGATGAAAGCGTCTGCATCGGGCCGGCGGCGGCGCGCGACAGTTATCTGTCCATACCGGCGATCGTATCGGCCTGTGAGATCACTGGCGCGGAAGCCGTGCACCCGGGCTATGGCTTCCTGTCGGAAAACGCGCGATTTGCCGAGATTCTGACCGAGCATGGCATCACCTTCATCGGGCCGAGTGCGGAGCACATCAGGGTCATGGGAGACAAGATCGAGGCCAAGCGCACGGCAAGCATGCTCGGCATTCCGGTGGTTCCCGGCTCGGAGGGAAGCGTCAAAGACATCGCGGATGGGCGCCGGCTTGCCTGGGAGATCGGCTATCCGGTGCTGATCAAGGCAACGGCCGGCGGCGGCGGACGGGGCATGAAGGTGGCGAATTCCGAAGAAGAGCTCGAAACCGCCTTGCAGACGGCACAGGCGGAGGCCAAGGCGGCTTTCGGCAATGGCGATGTCTACATAGAGAAGTATTTGCGCAAGCCGCGGCACATCGAAATCCAGGTTTTAGGGGATGGACAGGGGCGTGCCGTGCACCTCGGCGAGCGTGACTGCTCGCTGCAGCGACGGCACCAGAAGATCTGGGAAGAAGCGCATTCGCCGGCGCTCAACGAAAGCGAAAGAGCCAAGATCGGCGAGACGGTGGCGCACGCCATGGCGAAGCTCGGCTATTCGGGGGTGGGAACGGTCGAGTTTCTCTATGAAAATGGGGATTTCTACTTCATCGAGATGAACACAAGGCTGCAGGTGGAGCATCCGGTGACGGAGATGCTCACCGGCCTCGATCTCGTGCAGGAGCAGATCCGCATTGCGGCCGGCGCAAGCCTCAACCGGCAGCAATCGGACATCAGCTTTGCCGGCCACGCCATCGAATGCCGGATCAATGCGGAGAATCCCACGACCTTCGTTCCCTGCCCCGGACGGATCGATGCGGTGCATGTGCCGGGCGGACTCGGCGTGCGCATCGATTCGGCGATCTATGCCGGCTACACCATTCCTCCCTACTACGACAGCCTGATCGGCAAGCTCATCGTGTTCGGCAAGAGCCGCAACGAATGTCTCATGCGGCTCAAGAGGGCGCTCAGCGAATATGTGATCGAGGGAGTGGACACCACCATACCGCTGTTCCAGCGCCTGCTGCAGGAACCTGACATCATGAACGGCAATTACGATATTCACTGGCTGGAGGATCTGCTCGCCCGGGCTTGAGAATGTCGATCATTACACCCCAAATCCTGCTCAGAGCCTATGCGGCCGGCGTTTTCCCCATGGCGGAGAGTGCCGAGGACAATGCGCTCTACTGGGTCGAGCCTGAGTTCCGCGGCATCCTGCCTCTCGAGGCATTTCATGTCTCGCACAGTCTGAGCAAGACCATCCGCCGCAGGACATTCGAGGTGCGGGTTGACACGGCCTTTGCAGAGGTCATCGGCGGGTGCGCGGAACAGACGCCGGAGCGGCGGTCGACCTGGATCAACTCACGAATAAGGTCGCTTTATATGCAGCTCCACAAAATGGGGTTCTGCCACTCCGTCGAAGCATGGTGCGGGGGTGAGCTCAAAGGCGGGCTCTATGGCGTGCGCATCGGGGCGGCGTTCTTCGGTGAGAGCATGTTCTCGCGCGAGCGGGACGCAAGCAAGGTGGCGCTCGTCCATCTCGTGGCACGCCTCAAAACAGGGGGATTTCAACTCCTCGACGCGCAGTTCATCAACGACCACCTCAAGCAGTTCGGGGCGATCGAAGTGGCGAGAAACAGCTATCA
>Ga0075431_100001549_pt1 | contig 21311 bp, 18 predicted proteins | sample RhiMetdeltSRZDD5_FD_75297 | JGI IMG/M metagenome (GOLD analysis project Ga0075431, IMG submission 75297) | Populus rhizosphere microbial communities from Tennessee, USA - Rhizosphere MetaG P. deltoides SRZDD5 | ecosystem: Host-associated > Plants > Roots > Rhizosphere > Soil | place: USA... | reverse complement strand
GTGGGCCGTCAACGCCAGCGCTTGGAGCCGGCGCGCCAGCGCTGCAGGGAGCTTGGCCGGGAACGTCTCTTCGGACATCCCCGGTGTGTACTTGCACTCGTAGTCGAACAGCTCGTGGCGCGGGATGATTTCACCCGGTGGCAGCGCCCCGTCTCCCAACACCCCCACGGTCAGCTCCCGTCCGGGGATGAACGCCTCGAGCATCACCTCATCATCCCAGCGGCTGGCCTCGGCGATCGCCGCGGCCAGCTCTCGCTCCCGCTTGACCAGAGTGAGTCCGACCGTCGAGCCCTGCTTCGACGGCTTGACGATCAGCGGCACGCCGAGCGTCTGCTTGATGCGGCGCGGCGCGACGGCTGGTGGCGTCATGACCCAGTCGGCGACCGGCACGCCGGCAGCGCGGAACAGCCGCTTGGAGAGATCCTTATCGACGGCGAGAGCGGAGCCGAGTGGACCGGACCCAGTGTAAGGAACTCCGATGACCTCGAGGGCCGCCTGCACGATGCCCCCTTCGCCGGCCCCGCCATGCAGCACCAGGAACACGACGTCCGCGCTGCGAACCATGGCCAGGCCGGCCAACCCGTGGGCAAGCATCTCACGCTCGCCCTGGACCAGGTCGCTCGTCGCCGGAGGCGTGAGACCAACGTCGACAACGAGCCGCTGCCGTTCATCAGCATCGGAGAGTGGGCCCGTGGCGAGATCGACCACATGGACCTCGTGCCCCCGGCCACGCAGCGCGGTGACGACCTGGGCGGCGCCCGCGAAGGCGACGGCCCGCTCCGGGGTCGCGCCGCCGGTGAGAACCGTGACGCGCATCAGCGGATGCCGGAAAGTTGGTGCAGCAGATCGTAACGGGTGATGATGCCCGCGAGACTCCCGTTGTGGCGGACCAGGGCCGCCGGAGTTTCGCGCGAGAGCAGAGCGGTCAGCCGGTCGAGCGGCCAGTCGCCGTCCACCACCGGGAACGGCGGATCCATGATTTCCCGGACCGCGCGGTCGAGCGTCGTCGCGTCGGCCAGCGCCCGGGTCATCAACACCTGCTCGCTCACCGAGCCCACGCCGTCCGCGCCGTCCAGCACCGGCAGCTGGGACACGTTGTAGGTGCTCATCAGGTTGAGGGCCTGGCGCACGGTCGCCTGCGGCCCCACCGACACGAGGGGCGGCGCGGCGCCTTCCTTATGACCGACGATTTGCGACACCGTGCGGCGCTCCGCGTCGACCAGCTGGTTCTCGCGCAGCCACTCCTCGTTGTAGACCTTGGAGAGGTAGCGTTCGCCCGTATCGCAGAGGATCGTGACCACACAGGCGTTCGGGTCGTCCAGGCGCCGGGCGACGTCGAGTGCGGCCACGAGATTGACGCCGGTCGATCCGCCGCAGAACAGCGCTTCTTCCCGCGCCAGCCGCCGCGTGACGCTTATCGCGTCCTTGTCGCTGACTTCGATCCACTCATCGACCACGTCGAAGTGCAACGAAGTCGGAATCTTGTCCCCGCCGATGCCCTCGACCTTGTACGGCGTGCCTTCACCCTTCACATGCGTCGCGGCGTATTCCTTGTAAATCGACCCTTTGGGATCTCCCGCGATCACCCGGATCTTCGGGTTGCGCTCCTTGAGGTACCGGCCGGCGCCGCTCACCGTCCCGCCCGTACCGGGGGCACATACGAAGTGCGTGAGGCGTCCCTCGGTCTGCTCCCAGAGCTCGGGGCCCGTGGTGCGATAATGGGCTTCGGGGTTGACCGGGTTGTAGTGCTGATCGGCGAAGATGGCGTTGTCGAGGCTGGCCGCGATGGCTCGCCCTTTCATGATGTAGTTGTCCGGATGGTCCGGGGCGACCGCAGTGGGTGTGATGATCACTTCGGCGCCGAGCGCCCGCAGCAACCGCGCCTTCTCCTGCGACATCTTGTCCGGCATCGTGAAGATGCAGCGATACCCTTTCACTGCCGCGGCGAGCGCGAGCCCGATCCCGGTATTGCCCGACGTCGCTTCCACGATGACGCCACCCGGGCGGAGTCGGCCTTCCTGCTCCGCTGCCTCGATCATCGCCAGTCCGATGCGGTCCTTCACCGAGCCGCCCGGATTGAAAAACTCCGCCTTGGCATACACCGGCGTGCGAATCCCCTGCGTGATCCGGTGCAGCCGGATCAGTGGCGTCCACCCGATCGTTTCCAGGACGTTGTCGTACGGCTTAAGATGCGGCGCCACTGGTATCGGGCTTGCTCTTGGTAGTATCGGTCGGAGTGGATGGGGGCGGTGGGCTCGCAGGTGGCCGGGCCGTGTCGGAACGGGCTCTCGAGCTGTCAGCCCGGACGCGCGGCACGGCCGGTGTGGAATCGCGGCGCGTGACGGGGCGGGCAGGCGGGGCCGCCGCGCCCGGGTGCCGGAACTCGATGGTCTGCAGGAAGCTCGTGGCGACGGGTACGCCATGACGACGGGCTGGAGCGTACCGCAGGCGTGCCACACCGCGCACCGCGGCAGTATCCAGCGCGGCGTAGCCGCTCGACTCGCTCACCTTGGTCGACTCCGGCGACAACCGGCCCGAGGAATCGACGAACAGTCGTAGCTCCACATCGCCCTCGACCCCCTGGTCGTACAGGGTGGGCGGGTACTGTACGCTGGGCTCGGCGTTCAATGCCACGGGCGGATCCTCGGCCGCCGCGTCGGCGGCGTCATTGGAGCCGGGCGATCCGCCACACGCGATTGTTCCCAGCAACACCCACGGGAGTGTCCGGCTCACTCGTCCTCCTTGAGCTGCTGCTGCCAGGCGGTGAGCCGGGTCAGCGCTTCCATGGGCGTCACGGCGTTGAGATCGAGCTGCGCCAGCTCCGCGAGCAGCGGATGCGGTCCGGCCTCCCCGCCGAACAATCCGAGCTGCGACGCATCGGGCAATGGCGGCACCGGGCGACCGGCGACGTGATGGCCGGCTTCGAGCAGCGCCAGCACCTGCCAGGCGCGCGCCACCACCGGGGCGGGCAACCCCGCCAGCCGGCCGACATGGATACCGTAGGAACGATCCGCCCCGCCCGGCTCGACCCGGTGCAGGAACACGATCTCCTCGCCCGCCTCGCGCACGGCCACGTTCCAGTTCCGGACATTGGCCAGGGACTCGGTGAGCTGGGTGAGCTCGTGGTAGTGTGTGGCAAAGATCGTCTTGCAGCCGAGCTGATTGTGCAGGCACTCGGTGACGGCCCACGCGATGGCCACGCCGTCATAGGTCGAGGTGCCGCGCCCGATTTCGTCCAGCAGCACGAGACTGCGCGCCGTGGCTCCGTGGAGGATCGCGCTGGTTTCACTCATCTCGACCATGAACGTCGACTGCCCGCGCACCAGGTTGTCGGACGCGCCGACCCGGGTGAACAGGCGATCCACGACCCCGATGACGGCGCGGCGGGCGGGGACGAAGCTGCCGATCTGCGCGAGCAGCACGCACAACCCGACCTGGCGCAGCAGCGTCGATTTGCCGGCCATGTTCGGGCCGGTGAGCACGATCACCCGTCCGGCGTCGTCCAACCGCACGTCGTTCGGGATGAAGACTTCCCGCGGCATCATGCGCTCCACGACCGGATGGCGGCTGCCTTCGAGCAGTAACAGGTAGCCGTCGTTCACCTCCGGCCGGACGTACCGCTCGCGCTGGGCGACGTCGGCCAATCCTGCCCAGACGTCGAGGCGCGCCAGGGCCGCGGCCGTTCGCTGCACGCGGGCGACTGCCTCCCCGATGCGCCGCCGCAACCCGTCCAACAGCTCCGCCTCCCGCACCGCGATGCGGTCTTCGGCGCCGAGCACCTTGGCCTCGTACTGCTTCAGCTCCGGCGTGACGAACCGCTCGGCACCCGTGAGCGTCTGGCGACGCTCGTAGTCGGCCGGTACTTGAGCGAGGTTTGAGCGGGTGACTTCCAGATAGTACCCGAACACGCGGTTGTACCCGACCTTGAGCGACGCTATGCCGGTTCGCTCCCGCTCTCGGGTCTGCAGCGAAGCGATGTATTGCTTGCCGCCGTCCCGCGCATCACGCAGCTCGTCCAGCTCCGGATCGAACCCCGGACGAATCGAATCACCCTCGGAAGTCTGGGCCGGTGGGCGCTCGATCAAGGCGCGCTCGAGCTCATCAGCCAGGTCGGTCAGCGGGTCCAGCTCGTCGGCAGCCCGCTCGAGCAGCCCCGCCCGGTCACGTCCGGTCACCGCGTCGAGGGCGGCTAGAACGTCGGGCAGCCGGCGCATCGAATCCCGCAGGCTTCCCAGCTCCCGCGGGGTCGCCCGGCCCATCGCGGCGCGCGAAGCGAGCCGCTCGAGATCCCGGACGCCGTCTAGCTGCTCCCGCAACCGGTCACGTCCCCGGGCGTCGCCGGTCAGGACTTCGACGGCGGTCAGCCGTTCGGAGATCGCGGCGGGGTCGACCAGCGGCGCGAGGATCCAGCGCCGCAACAGCCGCGCGCCCATGGGCGTGAGCGTCCGGTCGATCGACTCGAGCAGGGTCACCCCGGCCGCCCCGGGCCGTAACGGCTCCACGAGCTCGAGGTTGCGCCGGGTCATCTCGTCGAGCGGTAGCACGTCACCGCGACGCACCAGATGGGGACGCGCCAGGTGGGGCAGTCCGCCGGGCTTGAGCTCGCGGGCGTAGCGCAGCAGCGCGCCGGCGGCCCCGAGGGCTGGGACATCGGCCGGCTCGACTCCCAGCCCGTCGAGCGAGGCGAGCCCGAATGTCCGAACCAGGTCCTCGCGCGCCAGCGCGGGATCGAACTCCCACGCCTCGCGCGTCGCGGTAGAGGCGGGAGCGGTCGGGACGGTGATACCCGCAGGGAGGACGAGCTCCGCTGCTTCGTAGCGTGCCAGGGCCACCGAGAGATCCGAGGCGGGTACGACCTCGAGTGCGAATTCGCCGGTCGTGAGATCGAGCGCCGCGAGTCCGACGTAATCGCCGTTCGGCGCGATCGCCACCAGGAAGTTGTTCCGGTTGCGCTCCAACCAGTCGTCGGCCAGGATCGCCCCCGGCGACAGCGTCTCGACGACCTCGCGGCGCACCAGGCCCTTCGCCAGCCGCGGGTCCTCCACCTGCTCGCAGATCGCGACCCGGTGTCCCTTGGCGATCAGCCGACGCAGGTATTCAGCGGCGGCCTTTACCGGAACTCCGGCCAGGGGCACCTCGGCCGCCCCGCCGTTGTTGCGCGAGGTGAGCGTCAGTCCCAGCTCGCGAGCGGCGAGCTTGGCGTCGTCCTCGAACATTTCATAGAAGTCGCCCATCCGAAAGAACAGGATGGTCTGCGGATGCCGCGACTTGATCTCGCGGTATTGCTGCATCAGGGGCGTGTCGACGGAAGGCAGCGCGGAGAGGGGGGCCGCCGGCTGGCTCACGGCTCCTCCACAATGAACGGCTGCCCGCCGAGGCGAGTCTTGAGCTGCGCCTGCGTCTGCTGGGCCGCTTCCCGCGATGGATAGGGGCCGACTCGGATCTTCAAGTATCCGGTCGAGTCGCGGACCACGTGGGCCTTGTACCCCATGCTCTGGAGCCGCGTCAACATCGCGTCGATCTGGGGCGCGCTCTTGCCGGCCAACACCTGGACGGCAAAGCGACCGCGGCGCGCCGCTGCGGACTCCGGCGGAGCCGGCGCGGTCGCGGAGGGACCGCAGCGCGCCGCGTAGAAGCTCACCTGATTCTTGAATTCGACGTCGTCGCCGGCCCCTTTTTGAGCGTCCTGCAGGTAACCGCATCCCCGGGCCTCGTCGCGCAGGTCGAACGCGGCTCGCGCACCCACAAAGGCCGCGCGGAACAACAACGGGGAGTCCGGATAGTCACGCCGCATTCGCTCTACCGACTGCACCGATGAAGCCGGGTCGTTCTGGGCTTCGAACAGTAAGGCGAGTCGGAGTAACGCATCATCGGCCCAGGGGGATGTCCCGTATTCGACCACCACACGCTGCAGGCTCGTGGCGGCGGAGGTCGCATTCGGGTCGAGCATGCCGCCCTGCACGAACAAGGCTTCCGGGTACACCGGATCCTGCGTGGGTATGGTCGCCAGCAGGCGGCGCACCACGGCCCGCGCCGAATCGGTACGGCCTGACTGCGCGAGCTCGATGGCGGCCTTCAAGCGAGGATCGTGCGCCGTCTGGGCCGAAAGGCGCCCGGCGAGCGCCAATGATGCGAGGAGCAGCGGCCGTCTCACGCCGCCTCCCGGCGCGCGGTACCCAGTGCGAGGACCAGCTGGCGCAGCAGGCCGGTCTCGTCCGACACCCCGGTGCTCTTCAACGCGCGGTCGGTGTCCAGGGCGAGACGCAAGGCCCGGCGGACCTCAGCTGCGCTCCAGCGCTCCGCCGATTCCGCCCATTGAGCGGCTTCGACCTTGTAGCCGCGGAGCCCGAACGGGCGGGCCGCCAACAGATGCCGAAACAGCGCCTCGGCGAGTCGCGCCCGGGGCGTTCCACTGTCCAGCTCCGCGCGCGCCAGGGCCACGCCGATCAGGGCGGTGCCCAGGGCACTCACCATCTTCACGCCGGACATTCCCGGTTGCTCGAGCACCGGCCCGACCAAACGCGCCGCCTTGGCGGGCTCACGCGCGAGGCAGGCATTCACGAGGTCCTGCAGAGTCTCTCCGTGACGCACGCCGACAATCGCGGCGACGTCGGCCGTGCCGGCGGCCCGGCCCTGCACGAGCGCCGCGAGCTTGTCCAGCTCCTGGCGCAGGGCGCTGAGATCCGCCCCCAAAGCCGACACCAGCAGCTCGGCGGCCGCTGGCTCGACCGTGAGTGACCGCTGGGCGGCGGCATGAGCGACCCACCGCAGCGCCCGCTCGGGGGGGAGCCGTTGTACCGCCACCGCGGTGGCATGAGAAGCCAGGTCCGCTTCAGGCGCCTCCGCGTCGGATTGGACGAGAATCAGCACCGTGGAAGGGCTCGGTTGCTTGAGGTAGGCGATCAACGCATCGCGCGCTTTGGACTTGGCGCGCACCTGCTCAACGCCGCGCAGCACCACGACCCGGCGCTCGGCGAGCATCGGGGGCGTATTGAGCAGCGCGTGCAATGATTCGGCATCCTGCTCCGATGCCGTGCGCTGGTCCAGGTTGAAATCCCGTACGTCGGGCGGAACGGCTCGATCCACGAGAGACCGAACCGCCTCGTCTTTCAGCACGTCTTCTTCACCATGCAGGTAATAAACGGGATCGGGCTCGCCCTGCTTGAGCGCGCGCAGGAGCGCGTCGAAGGAAAGCGCAGCCATACCGGGGCAAGTTAGCCCGTGGCGCGAGGGGATGAAAGTGTTTGCGAGGGCGCGGCGCTAGCGCTGCGCGCTGGCCGGTTCGACGAATGCGGTGCCGTAGGGGTAGGGATTCCCCGCTATGACACTGGTACGCGGGTCCTGGAACGAGACGAACGGAGGACCGGCTTGGGCGACGGGTTTCGGGAAGGGCACGGGTGGCAGCGACGGAACGTTGGCGATAGTCGTATTACGACGCGCGCTTTCCCACGCGAGCAAGCCGATCGCCGCCGCGATGAGCAGTGCCGCGGCGAGCGCCGGGCGCGACGGAACGTGGGGCCGGCCGGCTTGGACGCGCTCTACGGCGAGCCTGCGAGCCAGCCGCTCTTTGAACGTCGAGTCGGGCACATCGCGATGCATTGTCTGGAGAGCATCCACCCCATCCGCGAGCGCCGTGTGAAAGCTGCGACACGAGGCACAGTTCGCGATGTGTCTGGCGAACCGGCGTGCCTCCCGCGGAGCCCCGATGAGGCCATCGCGGTACTCGGTGTATCGGGCGAGGAATTCAGTGCAAGTCATGAGGTTAGGAATCTACTACCGCGCGAGAGGAAGCGGGTTCCCGTTCCATCCTGCACGACAACGCCCCCAACCCCCCGGGCGGGGGGTTTAGGGGCGGGCCAGTCTTCATGAAGGGCCGCTAACGCAGTAGCGGCGCGATTAACTGGGCAAAGCTGTTCCGGGCCCGGTTCAGGCGGCTTTTCACCGTCCCGAGGTTGCAGCCCGTAATCTCGGCGATTTCCTCGTAGCTCTTCCCTTCGAGCTCCCGCAACACGAACACTACGCGATGATGCTCCGGCAGCTGCGTGACGCACTGCTCAACGGCATCCTTCAGGAACCGCTTCCGATAGAGATCATCCGGTCTTGCGGTCGTGTCTTCGAATTGGAGCGGCCGATGGTCGGCTTCCCAATTGCGCTTGATGGTCTGGAAGAACACCAGCGGATTGCGGCTGCGGTTGCGCAGCTCGTTCTTCGCCAGGTTCGACGCGATGGTATAGATCCACGTGGAGAACTTCTTGGTCTGGTCGAACCGGTGCAGATGCCGGAACACACGGATGAACACCTCTTGGACGAGGTCTTCCGCGCGCTCCCGGTCGCCGATGGTGCGATTGACGAAATTGAGAAGGCGACCCTGATAGCGATCGACCAAGGCACCGAACGCCTTGGGGTCACCGGAGAGGTGACGCTGAGCGATATGGGCATCATCCAGCTCGACCAGGGCTTGACGTTCCAGCCCCCGGTCTGGGGCCAGCGGCTTCGATGTCTCGAGGATTGCCTGCATTGCTCCTCCTCTAGGGACCCGCGACCAACCTACCGGCACGAACTGTACCCGCAATAGGCAACCATTAACGAACCATTAACAAATAGGTTACAGCTTGTGACGCATGACCCAACGTCCCCTGACGCGGACAGTGCGTCATTCTATCCTGCTTCATTTTGTCCCAAAGACAAATCCCGCCATATAAAGGATGGCCACTACCGTCTTTCCGTCACGGATCTCGCCATCCCGGATCCCCTTCAAGACGTCGGACAGGGGTCTGGGGACCACCTCGATGAATTCATCGGGTTCTCGAGCAGGGGGCGTTGCCCTAAAATCGGTCGCCCAAAAGAGGTGGATTGCCTCATCTGTGAACCCGGGTGTCGTCCAGATCGTGGTGAGCCGTTCCATTCGACCGGCCTCCACTCCTGCTTCCTCCCGCAGCTCGCGTCGCGCACACGCTTCCGGCAACTCCCCCTGGTTCAAGCGGCCAGCCGGGATTTCCCATAGCGACCCATTGGACGCGTAACGGTATTGTCGCAGCATCAACAACACCGGGTCCGCCCCTGCCGGATCGGAAGCCACCGGGACGACGGCCGCGGCGCCCGGATGCCGGATGATTTCGAGCTCTCCGCTCGAGCCGTCGGGAAACTGGACCGTATCGAGATCGAGATTGAGCACTCGTCCCGTGTACACTCGTCGTGTGGCCAGCTGCATCCGCGCTCCGAGCCATTGGACGTGCCAATATACGGATCACAGACTGAGCCAGTAATTGAATTTGACGAGCAGCACGTTGGTCGGCGGGTCGCGCATCAGTCCACGGCCCAGGTCGTGACCGAATTGGACCGCCGGGTCGTCGAAGAATCCGAAGCGGCTCTGGGTCCACACCAGGTACACCGTCGATCCGGGACGATACTCCCACCGCAACACGGCATTGGACTGGAACGAGCGCAGCCGGAAGTCCGGGTTGCCGAAGATGATCGTCGATGCCGGTCCGCCGGCGCCGTCAGGGTCGATTGAGTACTGGTTGTTGGTCGAGTCGAAGACAATCGTGGAATTGTTGTCGCGTCCAAACACGTCGAAATCGAACGTACGAGGGGCGCGCAGCTCCTTGAACGCGTCGTAGTCCGCCGTAAAGACGAAGGGCTGCAGGTACAGCTGGAAACTCAGCGTCGGCGTGAACGTGAGGCTCAAGCGGCCGGTGAGATCCAGTTGATGCTGGGACAGCCGCCCAAACAGGTATCGGGCCCCGAACGTGGTGGCGAAGGAGTCCGACACGCTACCGAGGAACTGCGCGGCGCTTCGTCCGACGCTGTAGCTCGGTCCCATGCGGACGACGACGGCGCTGGAGGGGTGCCAGGTGATATTGGGGTTGAGCTGCAGATTCCATCCCCCGGCCGCGTCGTGATTGTAGAACGTGAAGAACCCGGCATTGATCGATTTCCGGCCGTCCGAAAAGACGTTTCCACCGATGCTGTAGGCGTCCGGCGACAGGGCCAGCGGTCCGCCCCGGGTGAGCCGGTCGTCCACCGCCTGCCAATCGTGCGAAACGAACACATTCCCGCCCCAATAGTTCAGGAGCTGGCCGAACACGCTCACGCCCGCGTTCATCTGTATGTTGTCCCCGCCGTAATTCCAGCTCGGTCCCACGTTGGCCGCGAGACTCGCCTGGCGGAACACCTTGCCTGGTTTGGTCCAGCGGTGACCCAGGAAGCCGGCGCCCGATATGCGATCGACCCGCGTTTGGAAGCCGAGATCGTTGACTTCGAACCCAGGGGTCGTCGTCGAGAATCCCAGCGCCCAGTTCGTGTTGCCGCCCTCCTTAGTGAGACTCAAATCGGCCGATACGCCGGACAGCGATGTCCGGTTGGGGTCGAACCGCATGTAGGTCTGATCGGGACGCTGGTAGTAGCGCGATGACGCGAGCTGGGTGGACTGCAAAGCGGGCGCGTCGCCGGTGACAACTGCCGTCCCCACCGACGCAAGCAGCGCGTAGGTGTTGTTCTGCCAGCGATGGAAGAAGTCGCCCGCCGCGATGTAGGCCCCGCGGCGCAGCTCGGCGAACGCCGGATCGTCGAGCCGGCGCTGGACCGCGGTTCCCAGCACGCCGAACCCCGTGTGGCCGCCGATCTCGCGGTTCACCCGGGCGACGAGGTAGTTGGTAAACGGCTCGACGGGAGCTGTCCACCGCACCCCTGCTGAATCGATGCGGGCCGATTCACGGCCGGTCACGGCGTCGAGCACCCCGATCGACCAGCCTCCGGCCGTCTTGCCGGTGATCTTGGCGGCGCCGAGAATCGTAGCGTTGGCCGGGCTGTCGCCGTACCCGCCGTTGGGGATGGCCGGGGAGAGTCCGGGTGCCCGGCCGATGCGGCGTGAATAGAAGTATTGCGGCGTCCCCCCGAATCCGATGTACGGGCCCGTGCCGCCGAACGCGAAGATCGACGCACCCTCCACGAAGAACGGGCGGCGCTCCTGGAGGAACTGTTCGAACGCCGTGAGATTGACGAACGCCGGATCCTGCTCGACCTGTCCGAAGTCGGGGTTGATCGACGCGTCGAGGGTCAGGTTGGACGTGACTCCGTACTTCACGTCCACCCCGGCGCCGCCGAAGAAGCGGCTGCCGTCGTCGAATGGATCGCCGGGGGCGTGGGACGCGTTGAACGTGCCGCGTCCGAGCGTGTACGGCAGCGCCTCGAGCCGCCGCGGTGCCGGGATGTCGCGCAGGCCGAGCAAATGGGCGAATCGGGAGGCGTACCCCGTCTCGTTCTTCGGGACGAATACCAGCTGGCTCTGCTCGCCTTTCCGGAACACCCACCGAAACACCTGAAATCCCCAGAGCTGATCCTGGCGATGGGGGAATCGCAGCTGTGAGAACGGGACCCGCATTTCGGCGACCCAGCCGAGCGAGTCGATTGCGGTGGCCACGTCCCAGACCGGCTCCCAGGAGCGGTCGCCGATGAAGAAGTCGTTGCTCGTGATGTCGTCGGTCTTCACGCCGGCCGGATTGACGGCGAATTCGAACGCGGTGCGGTGGTCGTGGTAGCTGTCGAAATCCACGTACACCATGTCGCTTTGGAGATTGTCGTCGCGTCGCCCGAGCCGCCGCAACACCTTGGCGGGTTCGTCGTCGAACATCCGGAGCCCGACGTAGATCGCCGCGTCGTCGTACACCAGGTAGACGAGAGTCGACTCCGTCGCGGCCGCGCCTTCGGTAGGATCGATCTGCCGAAATCCCCCCATCGCGGTCGTTTCGCGCCACGCGGCATCGTCGAGACGGCCGTCCAGCGTCGGCGGAGCCTGCACGCGCACGGCGGTGATCGTGGGAGGAATGAGCCCGTTGGCGTGGCGGAGCGCCGCCGAGTCAACGGTCGAATGAACAGCGAGTGCTTGCAGCAGAACCGGAACGACGGACATACGCGCGGGCCTGAAGGCGTCCCTGATAGGATGCCCTCAAACCCGCGAGCGTTTCAGTAGCTCAGCCGTCAGGGTCTTGTCAGCAGTTGCTCGAACAACGCCAATGCACGTGGATCGTTGGACTGCCCGAGCCAGAAGATCGCCTTCTTACGGATTTCGGGGTCCCGATTCGATTGCGCGATCCGAATCAGGACGGGCACGCCTTCTTCGCGCGGGCGCTGCGACAGCGCAAACACCGCCGACTCGCGAACCTCCCGATCTTCCGCGTCCTCACCCACCAGATCGCTGAGGCCGCGTGTCGCTGCGGATTCGGCCGCCTGCGATACCCAGAACACCGCCGTGCGCCGCGTTTCCTGCGGCACGTCGCGATTCCGCGCCAATCGCAACAGGTCGGGCCACACCGTCGCGCTGTCGGCCAGGGTCGCCGCGAAGACTGCTTCTCTGCCGACGTTGCCTTCCAACCGCAGGGCGAGGGTCAGCAGGTAGCGAGCGGCTTCCGGGGCGGGCACGCGGCCCAGGTCCGTGGCCGTGCTGGTAGGGACACGGCTTCCCACGGTGACGCGCAATCCGGTGATCCGTCCTTCACGCCGCCGCAAGGTGACGCGGACCGGTCCTGTGTCGCAAGCCGACCGCCAGTCGGCGTCTTCGACATCCGAGAAATTGCCGTTCACCTGTTGCCGGCAACGCCCGTTGTCGCAGCTCCACTGGATGATGTTGTGCCCGTTGCCGGTCACGTCGGGCCGGGCGGTGAACGTGAATCGCACGTCACCGCTGGCCGCCGCCACGCGGGCCTCGAGCGATTGGGCGGAGACGAGGGCCGCCGGCAACAGCCCCAAGGCGAGCGCCGCCATCACAGGACGCGCGCTCATTGGTTGATGATGTCGAGCAGGACCTGACGGGCCCGCGGATCGCGTGACTGCCCGAGCCAGAACACCGCCTTCTTCCGCAGCTCGCGGTTCGGGTCGTGTTTAGCGATGTCGATCAGTTTGTCCACCGCTTCGGGCTCGTGCCGCTGCGAGTAGACGAAGATCAGCTGCTCCTTGATCTCGATGTTCGTCGTCCGGTCGTAGATGCCCGTGAGGTCTCTGAGATCGGCGCCCGTTTGGCCGGCCCAGAACAGGGCCTTTTTGCGCATTTCGATCGGCTCCCGCTCGTTCACCGCCAGGTCGAGCAGCCAACGCGCGCTTTCATCACTCCCCATCTGACTGAGGGAGAAGATGACCTTTTCCTTGAGATCGTCGCTCGTCAACGTCGCGTACAGGCTGCGCAGGAACGCGGCGTTTTCCGCCGTGTGCTGCTGCCCGAGCCAGAAAATCGCCTGCTCGCGCGCTTCCGTGGATGGGCCATGCTCGGCGTAGTTGCGCAGGATCTGTGCTGCGCGGCTCGAGTGAATCTGGGAGAGGGCGAAGATCGCCTTGCTCTGCAGCTCCTGGTCCTCGGACGAGCGCAGGATGGAGTCGAGCGCGCTCACGGCCCGCTCGCTTCCGACCTGGGAGAGCCAGAATACCGCCTGCTGGCGGACCTCCGGGTCGGGATCGGTGCGCGCGACCGACAGCAGCACGTCCTCGGTGTCCTCGGCGCGCTTCTGGGAGAGAATGAAGACGGCCTTCCGACGCAGCGACACGCTGCACGCGTCACGCCGGGCCAGCACCTGCTTCAAGATCGGCACCGCAGCTTCAGGATCCATTTGCAACAAGGCGCCGAGCGCCGCCATGCGCGGATCGTCGTCATCGTCGTCCGACGGGCACGATCGGGGGCTGCTCGTGACCGGGGCGATGGCCGTGGTCGGTGGCGTCGTCGGGGTCGGGGAAGGGCTAGGCGTTGGCGACGGCGAGCCTACGGCGGTGGCATGCCGGCGCACCCATTCCGCGGCGCGCGAATCGCCCTGTTGGGCCAGCTCTCCCTGGATCCGGGCGTATAGCGTTTCCGCTTCGCCGCGGGTCGCGGCGTTCCTGAAATGCCGTTCCTGGTACTCGAGAACGGTCCGCGCCTCGCGGTAGTTGCCGACATCGCCCGTCTTGTAGAGGGCGAACGCCTGCCAGTAGTAGGCATCCGGTGTGTAATCGGAGCGAGGATAGCGGCGGATCAGATCGGCGAAGGCGGCCCCAGCATCCGCGTAGCGGCCGCGGTTGAGCAACCGCCGGGCGGCGCGATACAACGAATCCCCCGGGTCCTGATCGTTCCAGACGACCGCCGCATCCGAGAAGTCCCCGAGTGTCCGCAAGCTCTCGAGCGAGGAGAGATTCCCGAGCGTCCGGAGGCTTTCGAGCGAAGACAGCTCGCTCAGCGCGGCGAGCTCTGACAGCTCACCATGCGAGAACAGCTCGCCGAGCCTGACCCCGAGCGCCGGCAATTCCGTCCCGAGGCGCCCCACGGGGGGAACGGGCGCTGCCGCCGGCTGTTGCATCCCGAGTGTGACGGCGGCGAGGACCCACGACATCGTGACCATCTCAGATCGCTCCTTGTGCGCGCGGCAGCGCGGCCGGCCCCGCGGGAATCGCGGTCCGCAACCGGCTGAGCACGCTCTTTTGGTCGATACCCTGTATGATGAGCTCCACATCCCGCTTGTCCCGCCCCGCGGGGAGTAACGCGATCTGGGCGAGCACCAGCTCGAGATCCTCGAGCAGCGGTTTCAGCTGGGGATCGTTGCTGGCCGGTGAATCGAGCAGCAACCGGGTAGACGACAGCAGATCCCTTGCCTGCGCAACGAACTGCGGGTCGAGCACTCCAGTGGGTGCATCGCTCCGAAACCCCGCCAGCAACGCCTCGGTGCGTCCCAGGTACTGGGCCGCGGCGAGACGGTAGGCGACGCCGTCGGACGATTGGGGCGCGACGGAAGTCGGGGGCGAAACAGGGGCCTTGGGTCCGAGCACCCGGCCGATGGCGATCCCGATCAACAGTACGGCCGCCATCCCGATGCCCCAGCGCCAGGCCGGTCGCATCACGATGATCCGCGGCGTGGTCCGGCGGCGCCGGCGCTCGGCTTCGATCGCGGCCCACATCTCTTCGCGCGGTGTTTCCGGGGGCCGGTGATAGTCCCGCCCCGCTTCGCGTACCATGTCTTCGAACCGATCGTCGTTCATGTGACCCACTCCCCGGCAAAATCCGCCAACGCTTCGCGCAACTTGGCCCGCGCCCGGGACAATTGCGCCTTGGATGTTCCGACCTCCACGTTCAGCGTGGCGGCGATTTCCTCGTGCGTGTATCCCTCGACGTCATGCATCACGACCACGGTCCGATACTTCAGCGGCAAGGCATCGATCGCCGCGCGCAATCGGAATTTTAAATCCGGCTCCGCCGTGCGCTGAGCAACCGTGACCGCATCGGCCGCCTCGAGGGCCGTTTCCCGGGTGCGAAACCGCTTCGTCTTGCGCAAGCCGTTCAGCGCCACGGAGGTCGCAATGGCGTGCAGCCATGTCGACAGCCGCGACTCGCCGCGAAACGTGTCGAGCCGCTGAAATGCGCGGATGAACGTCTCCTGGGTGAAATCCCTGGCGAGCTCGTCTTCGCCGGCCAACCGGTAGGCCAGGCGGTAGACCCGGTCGACGTGCGCGTCGTACAGCGCCCGCTCCGCCGCTGGATCCCCCGCTCGAGCCCGGGCGATCAACTCATGTTCGTCCACGCTGCTCCATACGGGGGACGGTCAGTAGTGTGACACAGATGGTAGGAAAAGAGTTGCGCAGTAGGCAGGACCTGGGTCTATGCTGTCACCTCGTACCAAACAGCCTATCCCCTGCATCCCCCAGACCGGGAAGGATGTAGCCCTTGTCGTTCAGTTGGCGGTCCAGCGCCGCCGCGAACACGGGGACGTCGGGGTGCTGGGCCAGCATGGTGCGGACACCTTCGGGGCAGGCGACGAGACAGAGAAACCGGATGCGCTGGGCGCCGGCGCGCTTCAGCGTCGAGACCGCATCGGCTGCGGAGCCGCCGGTGGCGAGCATCGGGTCCAGGACAAAAAAATCACGGGCATCGGGACCGGAGGGCACCTTGAAGTAATACTCCACCGGTTTCAGCGTCGCGTGATCCCGATAGATCCCGATGTGGCCGACGCGCGCCGAGGGAATGAGCTGCGCGATGCCGTCCACCATCCCGAGGCCGGCGCGGAGGATCGGGACCAGCACGAGCTTTTTGCCGGCCACGCGCGTGCCCTGCATCCGCTCGAGCGGCGTGTCGATCTCGACGCTCTCGATCGGGAGGTCCTTCGTCATCTCGTAGGCCATCAGCATCGCGATCTCACCGACCAGCTGCTTGAAGTCCTTGGTGGGGGTGCGGCGATCGCGCAGGATGGTCAGCTTGTGGCGGATGAGGGGGTGGTCGAGGACCGTGAGATTGGGAAACGCGGGCGCCGTCATGGGAGAAAAACTATGTCGTGCCAGCGAGCGGGCCAGGGACGAGTTGAAACTTGAGCCGCCCGCGGTAGAATGACAGGATCCCCAGTCCATCCCCCCCGACGAGGAGTTGGCATGAAGCGCCTGACCGTCCCCCTCATCGCTCTCCTGGCGAGCGCCGGGGCGCTTGCCGCCCAGGCTCCGGCCAAGCGACGCGTGGCCGTGCTGGACTTCGACTACGCCACGGTGCACGAGTGGGTCTACGACGTCTTCGGCAGCGACGTCGATATCGGCAAGGGCATCGCCGATATGCTGGTGACCAATCTGGTGCGCAACGGCACCTACTCGGTGATCGAGCGCAAGCAGCTCGACCGCGTGATGCAAGAGCAGAATTTCCAGCAGTCGGGCCGGGCCGATCCGTCTTCCGCGGTGCAGCTCGCCAAGCTGCTCGGCGTCGACGCGATCATTATCGGCAGCATCACGCAATTCGGCCGCGACGACAAGAAGCTCGGTGTGGCCGGAGGGGTCCGGGTGGGGGGAATCGGGCTCGGCGGTCTGGGGAAGAAGTCGGCGAAGGCGGTGGTCGTGATCGACGCGCGCATCGTCAGCACCACGACCGCCGAAATCCTCGGCGTGGCGACCGGGCACGGGGAATCCAAGCGGTCCGGACTGCAGCTCGCCGGCGGCGCCGCAGTCGGTGGCGTGGGGGGGGTGGGCGCGATCGACATGAGCAGCTCCAACTTTTCCAACACGATCATCGGGGAAGCGACGCGCTTCGCCGTCGACAGCCTGACCGGCCAGCTCGTCGCTTCGGTCGACCGGATTCAGGAGACCAAGGTCGAGATCCGCGCCCTGGTGGCCGACGTGTCCGGTGGTGAAGTCACGATCAACGTGGGAACCGGCGGCGGCATACGCATCGGCTCCGAGTACGACATTGTCCGACCGGGTCGCGAGATCAGGGATCCGGCGACGGGTCGCGTGCTGCGCCGGACGACGACGCCGGTCGGGAAGTTCAAGGTGACCTCGGCCGATGAAGGATCGGCGACCGGAACCTTCAGCGGGGCTGGCGGACCGGCTCGCGTCGGCGACTGCGTAGGGACGTGCCCCGCGAATACGGGTGGCGGCGGTGGCGCCGCTCCACCGGCGCGTACGGGCGCCGAGCCGTTGAGCCAGGGCAGCGCGCCCGCGCCGCCGACTTCAGGCGGCGCCCTGCCCGCGCTCTACACCAGGCCGGTGAGCGGCTCTTTCACGTGGGGGATGTACGCGTTCAAGGGGACCGAGCACTTTCGCTACAACGTGCAGCAGCGCGACGGCAACGAGAACAAGACGGGGAGCTACTCGTTCGACGCCCGCCCAGCCGGCGGCGGGCGCTTCACACTCACGGTGGCCGGCAGCCTCGGCACCGACAGCTACTCGTCGACCGTGACGCTCGGTCCCAACGAAGGGGTGCCGATGATGCAGCTGATCGGCCTGGGTCCTGTGGGGCTGGCGCTCTTCAATCCGGTGTGGATGCTGCTGCTTGGCGGACATCAATGGGAGGTCGGGAACGGGTGGCAGCAGACCCAGGACGGGAAGACGACGTCGTTCAAGGTCGAAGCCCAATGCCAGCAGGCAGGCGTGAGCGGAGTGCGCGGTGTGTGGCGCGAGAATCAGCAGGTGTTGATGGACATGTGCGTCAACCCGAATGTCGCATTGCCGCTCACGGTCACCTTCGGCGGGGATGAGGGGAGCTCGACGGCGATGCAGCTGGTGGAGTTCCGGCCTTAGCGAGAGCCAGCATCATCCTCGACGGACGAGAGCCGCGGGGTTTTTGGCCCGCGGCTCTTTGCTTCCACCCTTGGCGTCCCGGAGTGATCTTTCTATACTCTTTTTTCCTGTTTTGGGGCCAGGTAGCTCAGTTGGTAGAGCAGCGGACTGAAAATCCGCGTGTCGGCGGTTCGATTCCGCCTCTGGCCATTCCTCCAATGGCGACGCCACGGCCGAGCATTCCTTTATTGATGCGGATCCCGGTGCCGTGGGTATTTGTCCTGGCATTTCTCGTCGGCGTCGTGCTGCAGGCCTTTATTCCAATCGCCATTGGTGCCGAGACGAGACGCGTCGCCCGTATCGCCGGCATTGTTGGGCTCACGGCCGGCGTAGCGCTCGCGGTTTGGGCCCTGACAATCTTCCGAAAGGTGCGGACCACGACGATCCCGTTCGGGAAGTCGTCCGCCCTGGTCACGTGGGGGCCGTACCGGTTCAGCCGCAATCCGATGTACGTCGCTCTGACCGTCGCCTACCTCGGCGAGGCGGGAATCCTCGGTCAGGTCTGGCCGCTGCCGTTGTTGTTGTTGACGCTGGTGTACGTCAACGGAACCCTGATCCCGTTCGAGGAGTCCCGCCTGCAGGAAAGCTTCGGCGACGCGTACACGCAATACCGCACGAGCGTGCGCCGCTGGGTATAACGCACCAACACCGGCCACCGTTGCCGGTGACCGGTGTTGTCGGTCAGGCTCCCCTCAGTTCGAGCGCGCGATTTCCCGTTTGTACGCGTCGCTCGCGTAGATCGCGACTTCCACGCGCCGATTCTGCGACCGGCCCAGCTCGGTTTCGTTGCTCGCGATGGGCTCGGTTTCTCCACGGCCGCGGGTCCCGACCCGGGACCGGGTGACCCCCTGCGACACGAGATACTCCGCCGCGGCCGCCGCGCGTCGCTCGGACAGGTCCTGGTTGTATGAGGACGCGCCGATCTGATCGGTGTGGCCCACGATCAGGATGTCCGTTCCCGGATACTTCTCGAGGCTCGACGACAGTGTGCGCAGATTCTTCCGGGCCTCGGCCCGCACGACGTCGGAGTCGAAGTCGTAGAGCAGGCCCGATTGGAACGTCACCGCGATCCCTTCCCCGATCCGCGTAACCGTAGCACCGGGAATGTTCTGCTTCAGCTCTTTCGCCTGCTTGTCCATCTGGGCGCCGATGATCGCGCCTGCCGCCCCACCCACCGCGGCGCCGATGATCGCCCCGCGCGCCGTGTGCCCCGTCGCCTTGCCGATGACCGCGCCCACAAGGCCCCCGCCCGCCGCGCCGGCGGCCGCGCCGGTCTGGGTGTGCGTCGCGCACCCGTTGAGACTGATAGACGTCAGAACGGCCACGATCACCGCAGTCGCGCCAAGTCGATAGTTGATTGGCATGTCCGCCTCCCTCGAAATGCCCGCTCCATTTTGAACTACCCCGTGACCGCCCGTGTTATCCACGGCGCGCGGCCTGACCCGCAAAGGTGTGACCACGGCCACACGCCTAAAAACGACGGTAGTCAGGGCGTCGCGCCCGCCGTGCCGGCGCCGGGGCCCTTCAAGTGCCGGGCCAGGAACTCGGTCATGGCCTGCTGAATAAGGAAAGCGCTTTGGGCGTTGTACGCCGCCCCATGGTGCCCCGGGGGATAGATGCGCAGCTCGGTGTCGATCCGCGCATCGGTGAGCGCGGTGAGCAGCTGCATCGTGTTCTGGGGGTGAACGTTGTCGTCCATCATCGAATGAATAAGGAAGAGATGCCCCTTGATCTGCCCCGCGTGCTTGATGGCCGAGCTCGAGTCGTAGCCGGCCACGTTATCGGACAGGAGACCCATGTAGCGCTCGGTGTAGATCGTGTCGTACAGGCGCCAGTCGGTGACCGGTGAATTGGCGATCCCGACCGTGAAGAGATCGGGATACATCTCCATCGTGTACACGGTGCTGTAGCCGCCGTAGCTCGTGCCGATGATCGCGACGTGGGAGACGTCGGCATAGCTCCTGGTGGCGAGGTACCGGGCCGTCTCGGCGAAATCGTGCGCTTCCCAGTAGCCGAGCCGCTTGTAGGTGGTCTTCATGAAGGCGCTGCCGTAGTTGTTCGTGCCGCGGTTATTCACGCCGACCACGATGTAGCCCTGCTGCGCCAGCCACTGCGACCAGCCGCTGGTGCTGAACGAGTTGTAGACCTGCTGCGATCCCGGGCCGCCGTAGATCGCGAACACCATCGGATAGCGGCGTGTCGAGTCGAATGGATACGGTTTCACCACCCAGGCGTCGATTTGCGCGGAATCGTTGGTGGTGAACCGCACCAGCTCTGGCGTGGAGTACGCGTGCGTCGCGAGCCACTGCGTGACCCGCGCATTATCCTCGATCTTCTTCAGCATCCGGGATCCCGTCGCCCACAGCTCGATCTGGCGCGGCTGGTTGATCGCCGACCAGCGGTCGATGTAGTAGCGGGTGTCGGGGGACATGTCGATCTGGTGTGTCCCGCTGGTGGTGGTGAGCCGGCGGGTGCCGCTGCCGTCGAGCTTGACGGCATACAGCTGGCGCTCGAGCGGGGAGACGGCGGTCGACGTGTAGTAGATGACTCCCCGCGTCGCGTCGACGCCTTCGATGCGCACCACGCTCCAGGCGCCGCGCGTGACCTGATTGATCAGGCGGCCGGAGTAATCGTAGCGATAGATGTGCTGCCACCCGTCTCGATCGGACACCCAGAGAAACTCGCGGCGCCCGGCCGGGAAGCTCATGAGGTCCTGCACGCCGGCGTAGAAATCGTACACGTCGAGCCAGGTGTCCGAGGATTGCGTAAAGACGAGCCGCTTGCCGCCGGTCGCGACGTCGAAGAAGTAGAGATTGAGCTTGTTCTGGGGCCGGTTCAGAGTGAGGACCGCCAGCGTGTCCGGCCGGCTGGTCCAGTACATGCGCGGCACGTAATACTCGCCCGGCTCGCCGGGATCGAGCCACACCGTTTTCCCGGTGCGCACATCCACGACGCCGACCTTCACGGTGGGGTTCGAGTCGCCCGGTTGCGGAATGCGGATGCTGGTCCAGTCGGGATGCGCGCCGGCAAAGTCGGAGAACTGAATCGCCGGCTCGGACTTCTCGTCCACCTGCCAGAAGGCGATGTGGCGGCTGTCGGGCGACCAGCTCCACGCCTGCGCCAGGCCGAACTCTTCCTCGTACACCCAGTCGAAATGGCCGTTGTATTTCGTCGCGGTCGCGTCGTCGGTGAGCCGCGTTTCCTTCGCGGCGTTGAGATCGTAGGTGTAGAGATCGCCCTCGCGCTCGTACCCCATCATCGCTCCG
>Ga0075431_100001547_pt1 | contig 21339 bp, 13 predicted proteins | sample RhiMetdeltSRZDD5_FD_75297 | JGI IMG/M metagenome (GOLD analysis project Ga0075431, IMG submission 75297) | Populus rhizosphere microbial communities from Tennessee, USA - Rhizosphere MetaG P. deltoides SRZDD5 | ecosystem: Host-associated > Plants > Roots > Rhizosphere > Soil | place: USA... | reverse complement strand
ATGGCCGCCGAGACCACGGCACCGCTCCTTGCGGCGCTCGAGGAGTGGTTCGGACAGAAGTACCCCTTCGCCAAGCTCGACCTCGTGGCGGTGCCCGAATACTCCAGCGGCGCGATGGAGAACCCGGGCCTCGTCACCTACGTCGACATCATCCTGCTCACGGGCCCCGAGGGGGCGAGCCAGGCCGCGCGCGGCCGCTATGTCGACGTCACCGCGCACGAGCTCGCCCACATGTGGTTCGGCGACTACGTGACGATGCGCTGGTGGGACGACCTCTGGCTCAACGAGGGGTTCGCCGACTGGCTGGGACCCAAGATCGCCGACCAGGTCTACCCACAGTTCGGCATCGCCAACGAGCAGGTGGCCTCGCTGCAGGGGACCCTCAGCACCGACGCGCGTCCGAGCGCGCCCGCGGTGCGCCGTCCCGTGACCCGCGCGAAGGACGTCTTCACCAACGCCGACCTCACCTACGCCAAGGGGCGCGCGGTGCTGGCGATGGTGGAGCAGTGGCTGTCGCCGGAGGTGTTCCGTCAGGGGGTGCGTGACTACGTGGCGGCGCACCCCTGGGGGAATGCCGGGGCGGCCGACCTCTGGCAGGCGCTCGCCGGGGCATCGCACCAGGACGTCGCCGGCGTCATGGGCTCCTTCCTCGACCAGCCAGGCGCGCCGCTGCTCACGGTCGAGGTCGTCGATGCGGAGCGCGGCGTGCTGGAGGTCGCTCAGCAGCGGTTCCTCGCCATGGGCTCGCAGGCGCCGGCGCAGAGCTGGAAGGTGCCCTTCGTGCTCACCTGGTCCGACGGTGCCCACACGCGGACGCGTCCGTTCCTGCTCGCCGCGGCGAAGGAGCGCTACGAGCTCGGCGGCGCCGTGCGGTGGGTCTTCCCCAACGGCGGCGGCCGCGGGTACTACCGCTGGCGCATCGCCCCGGAGGCGCTCCGCGAGCTCGCCGCCGCGGCGCCGCAGCGTCTCGACGTGCGCGAGCGCATCGCGCTGCTCGGCAACGCCGCGGCGCTGCTCGACGCGGGCCTCCTCGGCGGCGACCGCTACCTCGACGTGGTGCAGGCGGCGGCCGCGGATCCGGAGCCTGACGTGCTCGACGCGGTGCTCGAGGCGCTCGGCCGCGTCGAGGCAGCCTTCCTCGACGAGACGCTCGCCGAGCCCTTCGGCGCCTTCGTGCGGCGCACGCTGGCACCTGTGGTGGCGCGGATCGGCGCGCTGCCGCGTCCCGGCGAGCCGGTGAGCGTGGCCCTCCTGCGGCCGAAGCTCCTCGTCTGGCTCGGCGACGAGGGACGCGACCCCGAGGTCCGGGCCCTCGCGACCCGCCTCGCCGGCGACTACCTTCGCGACCCGGCGTCGGTCGACCCCGGCCTGGTCGGCACCGCGCTGGCCCTCGCGGCGATCGAAGGGGACGAGGCGCGTTTCGAGACCTACCGCGGCCGCTTCGAGACCGCGGAGAGCTCGGAGGAACGGTCCCGGTTCCTGACCGCGCTCGGTCACTTCCGTCGCCCCGAGCTGGCGGCGCGCGCGCTCGCCTACACCATCTCCGGGCCATTGCGGCCGCAGGAGCTGCGCTGGGTGCCGTTCGCCGTGTTCGCGGACGTCGCCTCTCGCGACCGCCTCTTCGCCTGGGTGACCGAGAGCTGGACACCCCTGTCGACGCGTCTTCCGCCCGATCGCGTTCCCTCCCTCACCACCTTTGCCGGCGGATGCTCGACGGAGCGCCTCGCCACCGCGCGAGCCTTCTTCGGCGCTCCCGAGCGCAAGAGCCCCGCCATCGACGCGCGGATGGCGCGCGTCGCGGACCAGGTGGGGGAGTGCGCGGCGCTGAAGGAGCGTGAGGGGGTGAGGGTAGGGAAGTGGCTGCGCTCGGTGCGATAGCCTGCTCCCGTTCAGCCTTCGCCCACGGCTTCGCGCGCGGCAGCGATGGCGCTCTCGAGGGAGCGCCGGATGACGAGATGGCCCGGACGGTTGCGCAGGCCGCCCTGCACGAGGACGCGGAGCGGCTGCTTCTGGACGCCGCCGATGGCGACGAAGGTGCCGCGGGCGAGGAGCCGCTCGATCGCCGACTCGAGATTGATGAGCGCGGTCGCGTCGAGCGCCGGCACACCCTCGAGATCGAGCACCAGGGCCCGCGCCTCCTGCCCGGCGCGCTCGAGGGTGCTGATCGCCCGCTGCGCGGCGCCGAAGAAAAGGGGCCCGGCGATCTCGTAGAGCACGACGCCGTGCGGCAGCGGGCCCGACGGGTGGGAGTGCGTCTCGCCCACGAGCCGGACCTCGGACACCTCGGCCATGCGGCGCATGAACAGCAGCGCGGCGAGGACGATCCCCACCGAGACGGCGATCACCATGTCGAAGACGACGGTGAGCAGCAGGCAGACCCAGAGCACGGCCACGTCGCTGCGCGGCGCCCGGCGGGTGACGCGGACGACGTGCCGGTATTCGCTCATGCGCCAGGCGACGGTGAGCAGCAGGGCGGCGAGCGAGGCCATCGGCAGGTAGCCGAGCAGCGGCGCCAGCGCCAGCGTGACGACGAGGATGAACAGCGAGTGGAGGAAGGCGGCGATCGGCGTGCGCGCGCCCGAGCGGATGTTGGTCGCCGTGCGCGCGATGGCGCCGGTGGCGGCGATGCCGCCGAAGAACGGCGCGACGAGGTTGCCGAGACCCTGGCCGATCAGCTCGCCGTCGGGGTCGTGTTTGGTGCCGGCGAGCCCGTCGCCGACCACCGCGGAGAGCAGCGACTCGATGGCGCCCAGCATGGCGATGGCGAACGCGGCGGGCACCAGCGACTGCAGCAGCTCGAAGGAGAGGGCGAGCGGCCTTCCGTCGGGGCCGGGCTGCGTCCACGGGAGCAATGGCCGCGGCGGCAGCGGCGGGATACCGCCGTGCGCGGCGCCCCCCAGGGTGTAGCTGAAGCGCTCGTGGATGGTTGCCGGCGCGAGCTCGGGCACCGCGTGCGCGAAGCCGGCCGCCAGCAATGCGCCGGCGACGAGCGCCACGAGCGGGGCGGGCATCGACTTGACGAGCCTCGGCCAGAGCAGCAGCAGCGCCAGCGTCAGGAGGCCGACGAGCAGGTCGCCCGGCCGCATCGTCGGCAGGGCACGGGCGATGGCGAGCGCGCGCGGCAGGAAGTGCGCCGGCAGCGCGGCGGTGTCGAGGCCGAAGAAGTCCTTCACCTGGAGCACGGCGATCACCACCGCGATGCCGGCCGTGAAGCCGGTGGTGACCGGGTAGGGCACGAACTCGATGAGCCGCCCCAGCCGCCCGAGGCCCATGGCGAGGAGCAACACGCCAGCCATCACCGTCGCCAGCGCCAGACCGGCGAGCCCGTGCTGCGCCGCGATCGGCGCCAGGATGACGACGAACGCCGCCGTCGGCCCCGAGACCTGCATCCGGGAGCCGCCGGCGAGCGCGATCACCGCGCCGGCGACGATGGCGGTATAAAGCCCGTGCTGCGGCGGCACGCCGGCCGCGATGGCGAGCGCCATCGACAGCGGCACCGCGACGACGCCGACGACGAGCCCGGCGAGGAGGTCGGCGCGCAGAGTCGCGAGCGAATAACCCTCGGCGAGCGCCTGGCGCAGCGCGACGCCGAGCAGTGGCGCCACCGGCCGGCGTGCGGGCGGTGCTCCGGAGGCAGGCTCGGAGGGGGCCGTCACCTGGGAAGGGTGCGAATCATCGTGGGATAGATGCTGCGCGCGGCAGCGGCGATTATCGTCCCAGCCGTCCGGCGCCGCAAGGCGGCATACAATCCGGCAGCCGTATGGAGGACACCCTTCCCGCCGCGCGCGAGGCGACCTTCCGGGCGGCCGTGGACGAGGCGCCGCGGTCCTTCAGGGGCCAGGGCGACGAGCTCTGGCAGGTCGCGCGGGTCCGCGAACGCCGGTAGCGCCGACGCCGACCATGACCGCGCTGCAGGCGATCGTCCTCGCCATCGTGCAGGGGCTCACCGAGTTCCTGCCGGTCTCCTCGTCGGCTCACCTGATCGTCGTGCCGCGTCTGCTCGGCTGGCCCGATCAGGGGCAGGTGTTCGACCTCGCGACGCACGTCGGCAGCCTGGTCGCGGTCCTCGTCTACTTCCGCGCCGACCTCGCGCGGCTCGCGTATGCCCTGCCGAGGCTCTTCTCGCGCGCGTCGCTTCGTACGGGCAGCGACGCGTCGCTGCTCTTCAACCTCGGAATCGGCACGCTCCCGGCGGCGGTTGCCGGTCTCCTCGTCTCGGGCTTCGTCGCCGGTGCCGCGCGTGACCCGCGGCTCATCGCCTGGACGACGATTGTCTTCGGCATCCTCCTCGGTCTCGCCGACGCGCTCGGCCGGGGCGGTCGCGACGAGCGCGACGTGACGTGGCAGCAGGCGCTGCTCATCGGTGTCTTCCAGGCGATGGCGCTGGTGCCGGGCACGTCTCGCTCCGGGGCGACCATCACCGCGGGACGCTTCACCGGGCTGTCGCGGCCGGGTGCCGCGCGCTTCTCGTTTCTCCTCTCGGTGCCTGTGGGCCTCCTCGTCACCGCCAAGGAGGCCGTCGACCTGGCGGCCGGGCGCGGAGCGGCGATCGGCACGCTGCCGCTCGTGCTCGGCTTCGTCGTTTCGGCCCTCACCTCGTTCGCGGTGATCACCTGGTTCCTGCGCTGGCTGCAGCGGCGGAGCCTGATGGTGTTCGTCGGCTACCGGCTGGTGCTCGGCGTCGTGCTGTTGCTCTGGCTCCGCTAGCGGCCGGTCAGGGCAGCAGGCCGCGCCTGGCGGCGTAGCGCACGAGCTCGGCGGTGTTGTGCACGTCGAGCTTCTCCATGAGGCGGCTGCGGTGGTTCTCGGCCGTCTTCGGCGAGATCCCGAGCGCCTTGGCGATCCCTTTGGTGGTCTTGCCGTCGACTACGAGGTGGAACACCTCACGCTCGCGCGTCGTGAGGGTGCCATAGGGATCCTCGGGGCCCTCCGGATTGCGGTACTGCTCGGCGAGCACGCGCGCCGCGTAGGGGCCGAAGTAGCCGTGCCCGCGGGCGAGGGCGCGCACTGCGGCCAGAAGCTCGTTGGCGGCGCTGTCCTTGACGAGGTAGCCGCTGGCGCCGGCGCGTACCAGGTGCACGACGTACTCCTCCTCCTCGTGCATGGTGAGCACGAGGATGCGGGTGTGCGGCGACTCCTGGCGGATGCGGCGCACCGCCTCGAGGCCCGAGAGGCGCGGCATGCCGATGTCCACCACGGCCACGTCGGGCGACGTCGCCAGTGCCTGCTCGACCGCCTCGACGCCGTCGCTCGCCTGGGCGACGACGTCGCAGTCGCCCCCCGCCTCGAGCAGGCTCACGACTCCCTGGCGCACGATCGTGTGATCGTCCGCCACCAGCACGCGGATCACGGGGCTTCTCCCTCGCCGATGCTCTTTCCCTCGCCGAGGGTCCCTCCCTCGCCGGCCGTGGGTGGGCACGGCACGCGGGCGACGATACGCGTTCCCCGTCCGGGGCGCGAGGCGATGTCGATGCGGCCGCCGAAGAGCTCGACGCGGTCGCGCATGCCTCGCAGGCCCGAGCCGTCGGCGCCCGACACGGTCGCATCGAAGCCCCGGCCGTCGTCGGAGATCACCAGCTCGATCTCGGCGGCGTCCCGCCGGGCGAGTACCTGCGCCCGGCCGGCGCCGGAGTGCTTGCCGACGTTGTTGAGCGCCTCCTGCACGACGCGGTAGGCGAGGGTCTCCACTTCGGGTGGTAGCCGCCCCTCGACGCCGGCGAGGTCCACCTCGAGGGCGACGCCGGTGCGCTCCCCGAAGGTGCGCGTGAGCCAGCGCAGCGCCGGCTCGAGGCCGAGGTCGTCGAGGATCTGGGGCCGCAGCAGGCGCGACAGCTCGCGCGTCTCGTGCAGCGCCTGTGCGGCGAGCTCGGCGGCGTCGCGCAGGCGCGTGCGAGCAGCGGGCGGCAGGCCGGTGGAGAACTGCTCGACGACGTCGAGCTGGTGCTTGAGGGCCGTCAACGTCTGACCGATGCCGTCGTGGAGGTCGCGCGCGAGCCGTCTGCGCTCGGCCTCTTGTACGTTCCAGACCGACCGCGCGAGGCCGCGGAAGCGTCGCTCGCCGGCGAGCAGCTCGTGGAACAGCTGCTCGTTCTGTCGCGTGATCTCGCGCAGGCGCGCTGCCACCGACTCCATCCGCTCGATGCCGGGAGCGCCGGCGCCCGTCGTCGTGCTTTCGGGCGTGGCCGCGCCCGAGCTCGTGCTCGAGGGTGCCTCGGCTCCCGCGCCGGCGTCGCGGGGAATGGGGAGCTCAGCGGGCGGCGTTCGGTGTCTCAAAGGCGCGGACCTCTGCCAGGGCGTCGAACGTCGATCGGTAGTCGGCCGGGATCTCGCGGCGCAGTCGCTCGAGCTCGGCGCGCGCCTGAGAGAGCGCGCGCGTCGCCGCCTCGCCCTGGCCGAGCTTCGCCGCGGCGTCGGCGAGCGTCGACTGCAGTCGCCAGGCGCCGCCCCAGGGCGGCCCCGAGGGCATGGCGGCGAGCCCGTCGCGTGCCACCCTCGCCGCCTCGGCAGCGCGGCCGCGGGCCAGCTCGGCGCGCGCGAGGGCGGCATCCGCCTCCAGCCGCAGCGGCACGTCGCCGAGGGAGCGAGCCTCGGTCGCCACCGCGGCGAGTGCCTTGCTCGCGCCTGCAGCGTCGCCGCCCGCGAGAGCCGCCAGGCCGGCGCCCAGGCGCGCCTCGAGACGGAGCAGCGGCGTGTCGCTCGACGCCGCCGCGGAGACCGCCTTGGCGAATGCCTCGCGCGCGTCCGCGACTCGCCCACCTCGCAGCTCCATCCCGCCGCGCAGGATGAGGAGGCGAGCCCGCTGCTCCTCGGTGCCACCGTCGGTGAGCCATCCCGCCACCTGGTCGAAGGCCTTGCCGGCGCCGGCCACGTCCCCCATCGCCAGCCGCGTCTCGGCGGCGAGCAGCGTGAACTCGACGAGCCCGCGCCGGTCGTCGAGCGGACGCACGACGTCGAGCGCCTGGCGATACGAGTCGAGGGCTGCGGCGTAGCGCCCCTGGAGGTGCGCGAGCCTGCCGAGGTAGCCGAGCGCCGCGGCGGTCGAGTCCGGCATGCCGAGCGAGCGGCTCTCCTCGAGCGCCGCGAGCAGCGACTTGGCGGCTTCCTCCCAGCGCCCCTGGGCGAGCTCGAGCAGGCCGAGGCTCTGCCGCGTTTGCACCGCCCCCTCGCGATCACCGCCGGCGGTGAAGAGATCGAGCCCCTGGCGCCAGTAGACCGAGGCGTTGTCGTATTCGCCGAGCAGGTAGTAGGCGAAGCCGACGTTGTTGTAGCTCTCGGCGAGCGCGCGCTTGTCGCCGAGCGCCTCCCGCGCCTTGAGGGCCTGGCGGTACTGATCGAGGGCGGCGCGATAGCGACCGCGCTCCTCCTCCAGCACGCCGATGTCGTTGAGCACGTCGGCGAGGCCCCGCTTGTCGCCGACGCCCTCGAGGAGGCCCTTCGCCTGCGCCAGCCGGGCCGCGGCCTCTTCGGCGCGGCCGCGCACGGCCGACAGACGGGCCTGGTTGCGCAGCGTCGTCGCGAAGCCGCGGGTGTCGCCGATCTGCTCGCGTAGGGCGCCCGCCTTCTGGTAGCTGTCGTCGGCCTCCTCGAGGCGCCCGAGCTGCTCGGCGCCGACGCCCATGGCGTTGAGGACGTCGGCGCGGCCTTGCCTGTTCTCGAGCTGGTTCTGGATCACCAGCGCGCGCACCAGGTAGTCGTCGAGCGCCTTGCGGCTGTCGCCGGACTGGATCGCGAATTTGCCGAGCAGGAACCAGGCGCGCGGATGGTTGGCGTCGAGCGCGGTGGCGCGCTCGAGGGCCGCGCGACCCTCGGCGAGCTTGCCCCCTTCGCCGCGTGCGCTCGCCAGCGACACCAGGAGCTCGACATCGTTGGGGTAGCGCTCGACGAGGCCGGCGAGGAGCCGCTCCGCCGCGGCCGGGTCGCCGCCGAGCAGCGCACGGCGGGCCTCGACCTCGGTGGTCAGCTTCGGCGACGCCCCCTGCAGGTTTGCTGCGGCGTGGTCGAGCGCGGCGGCGGCGTCCTCGCCCCGGCCCAGGGCCTGGTAGGCGTCGGCAAGGCGCAGCCAGCCTGCCGTGAACCGCGGGTCCGCAGCGGTCGCCTTCTCGAGCCACGAGACGGCACCCAGGGTGTCGCCGCGAACGAGTCGGTCGACGCCGCCGCCGTACGCGGCCAGCGCCGCCGGAGCCGTCGTCGGCAGCGCGTGCCGCTCTCCGGCCGGGACGTCGAGCGACCGCGTGATCGACTCGGCGAGTGAGCGCACGGCGGCGGGCAGGTCGCGGCCGCTGGCGGCCACGGCGTCGAAGGCGGCGCCGCCGTCCGCGCCGTCCGCGCCGAGCAACCGCGTCTGGAGCTCGATCCCGCCCTCGACCGAGCGTACGCGACCGGTGATCAGGCGGTCGGCCTCGAGCAGGCCGCTCACAGTGGACAGCGGGCGCCCCGCCGCGGTCGCCTCGGTGCGCACGCCGAGGTCCTCGAGCGTGCGGAAGACGCGGAGGCTGTCGACGACGGTCAAGCGCGGGCTCTCGGCGAGCTCTGCGGCGAGCATCTCGGCGACTCCACGCGACGTCCAGCCGAGCTCCGGGCGGCCGGTCTCGTCGACGAGCGGCAGCACCGCGATCGCCACCGCTGGCGCGGCCCGCGGTGTCGCCGCCGCCGGCGCCGGTGCTCTTCGCAGGCGCGGCAGGAGCAGGGCGCCGCCGGCGACGAGCGCGAGGATCGCCGCCGCGACGCCTGCCCGCGGCAACCAGCCTGGCCAGCGCGGCGCGGATCCCTGCGGACGCCAGGGCGCTGTCGCCGGCGACTCGAGGGCGTCGAGGTCGGCGAGCAGCTCGGGTGCCGTCTGGTATCGCCGCGCGGGGTCGCGCTCGAGGAGATTGCGCACGATCGAGAGGACGCGCGGCGGGGTCGTCCCCTCGAGCTGGGCGAGCGACGGCGTCCCGACCAGCCGCTGCGCCAGCACCTCGGAGTCGCTGCCACCGCGGAAAGGGAGCTCGTCGGTGAGCATCTCGAAGAAGATGATGCCGAGCGCGTAGAGGTCGCTCCGCCCGTCGACCTCGTCGCCACGCGCCTGCTCGGGGGAGAGGTAGTTGGGCGTGCCGACCACCATTCCCGTGCGCGTCAGAGCGACGCCGCCGAGCGAGCGGGCGATGCCGAAGTCGCTGACGAAGGCGTTGTCGGCGGCGTCGACGAGCACGTTGTCGGGCTTGAGGTCGCGGTGGATCACGCCCTGGGCGTGGGCGCCGGCGAGCGCGCGGGCGAGCTGTTTGACGAGGGAGACGGCTCGCGGCAGCGCCAGCGCGCCGTCCTGCTCGAGGATGTCGCGCAGCGAGCGGCCCTCGATGAGGTCCATGGTCAGGAAGCAGGTCTCGCCGTCCTCGCCGAGGTCGTGGATGCGCACCACGTTGCGGTGGCTCACCTGGCGGGCGAGGATGATCTCGCGGCGGAAGCGCTCGCGGAACCGGTGGTCTCTCGCGTGCTCCGAGCGCAGCACCTTGACCGCCACCGGGATGCCGAGCTGCTGGTCCGCGGCGCGGTAGACGATCCCCATGCCGCCCACGCCGACGATCCCCTCGATGCGGTAGCGGCCCGCCAGCAGCGAACCGTTGGCGAGGTAGGCGTCGACGCCGACGTGGGTGCGGGTGGGCGAGCCGCCCGGCGTTGGGGGGCCGCCGGTTGGGCCGTCGAGCGGTGTGGCCGGCCGAGTCTCCTGTTCCGGGTCGCCCGCCTCGCTCCCCGGCGGCGTATCGGTCAACGCTCGCGCCCGCGGTGGGAGAGCAGCAGCTCGTCCCAGCGCAGTCCCGTGTCGTCGGCGGCGACGTCGACGAGGGCCGAGGGGCGGGTGCGGGTCTGGTCGACGGCCGAGGAGGCCACGGCGGCGATGCTCCCCGACACCGTTGGCGCGGCGCTCGGCGCGCCGAGGCCGGCGGCGACGCGGGCGAGCTCGGCGTCGAGACTGGCGACGGTGATCGCCAGGGCGGCGTGGGAGGCGAGCCCGGAGAGGATCTCGACGTCGAGCTCGGTGAGCTCGGCGCCGGCCTTTCCGCTGTCGGCATAGAGCGCGCCGACCAGCCGGCCTGTGGCAGTCAGCGGCATGCAGAGGAGGGCGCGAATCCTCCGCTCGGCGATGCTGGCCCGCTGCGCCAGCCGGCTGTCGAGCTGCGCATCGCTGGTGGCGACGGCGCGGCCCTCCTGGAGCGCGAGCTGGACCGCGCCGACGCTGCCGGCGAAGTCGTCGTCCATCACCGCTCCGGCCGGCATGCCGCGGCTCGCGGCGAGCACCAGGCCGCCGTCGGGCTCGGCGAGCAGCACGAAAGCGCGGTCGGTGCGCGAGAGCTGCAGCACCGAGTCGAGGAGGCGCTCGAGCAGGCCGGAGAGGCCGATCGACGGCGTGAGCCGACGCTGCATCTCCACCGAGCTCTGCCAGCGACGGAGCTGCTCGTCCTGGTGGCGGGCGGCCGCCTCTTCGCTCAGCCTCTCGAAACGGGCGAGCACCCCGCCGAAGCTGACCCAGCTCGTCTCCTGCAGCGGCAGGCCGTCGCCGCCGGCGGCCGCGCCGTCGAGCTGCGTGCCGTTCTTGCTCTCGAGGTCGGCGAGCTGCCAGGCCCCGTCGCGGAAACGGAGCACCGCGTGGCGGCGCGAGGCGCGATCGTCGTCGACACGGACGGCGCACTCCGGGTCGCGGCCGACCACGTGGTCTCCTGCCTCGCGCAGGGTGTAGACCCGCGCGGGCCGATCGGCTAGGAACAGCGTGAGACGCGCCGGCATCGCATCACCGAGGCCGTCAAGCGAAAGCAGGAAAGCAGGCGGCAAGTCTAGCAGGGGCCTGGCGTCGCTCCAGCGCGCGCGAGCACCGAGATCGTCGTGTGCCCACGCTCGTGCGCGAGCCCCCAGCCGGCCCCGGGTCAGCGCACGCGGGCCGGCGACGGGGCGCCGGAGCGGATCACTCGGCGAGCGCCAGGCTGAACCGCAACGTGCCGGCCGCGGCGCGCAGGTTGCCGGCGACGTTGTTGAGGTCGCGCGCCGAGCGCCAGACGTTGGGCACGAGTCCGGCGTCGGCCGCCGTCTTGACGGCGGCCGCGAACCCTTCGACACTGCCGATCGCGCCGACGACGTTGCCGCTGTCCCACCGCGAGCGCGCGGTCGCGAGACGGGCGTCGAGGTCGCTGCGCAACGGACCACCGATGCCGCTGCTCGCGAGGAGCGCATCCAAGGTGTCGAGCTTCTGCTCGACGACGGCCGACGTGGGCCGGAGGTCGACGAGGATGAGGAACTGCGAGAAGCCACCGGTGCTGCCGCGTGCGCGGTAGCTCCCCGTGCCCATGCTCTCGGTGATGTCGACGAAGGGGCCGCCCACCGAGGCCTTGTAGAGCCGGAGTGGCGAGTCGGCCACGAAGGGGAGGTTGTGGGTGTGCACTCCGACGGTGGTGACCCCTGAGAAGGAGAGCCCACCCGCCGCCGGGGGCTCGACGCTCACCAGCAAAGGGAGGGCCGCCGGCAAAGAGATCAGTGTGTCTGGGAGGCGACCCACGAGCTCGACCGGGTTGACCAGGCGGGAGGTGATGCCGAGGCCCGCGGGGGTGAGGCCCACCACCTGCTCGAACTCGAGAGTGAGCTCGATCGAGAGGCCGGCGAGACCGAGGGTCACCGAGGCCTCGTTGCCGGCGATGGTGACCGGCGGTCCAGAGGGCAGCAAGCCCGGGGGCAGCAGCCCGGCGCCGGCCGATGCGGGGATCGCGGCGACGAGCAGCGCTGTGGTAAGGGCCAGGCGGGCGAGGGTCAGGCGACGGTGACTCATGGGCCGTGGTTCTCCTCGGAAGGAAATTCCGACGGCAGCGGGCTGCAAGAAGGGAGCCAAAAAGACTGCGGCTGTTCGCTACTTTACACCCATCAGGGCGTCCCGGAACTTCTCGCCCGGTCCGGGATGCTCGCCGATCCAGCAGGCGAAGAGGGCGTCAGCGAATGGTTTTCCGCCGAGAGTGCCCTTCGACTGGTCGTTGACCTTCACCTCGACCCCTGAGCCGGGGAGGTAGGTGAAGGCGAAGCGATCGCCGGTCTTGGCGTCCTGCATCATCCCGCAGAGGGCGTCGAAGTTCTTCTTGACGTCGGCGGAGGCATTCGGCGTGTTGGCCTCGAGCCCTTCCTTCCACGCCTCGCAGATCGCCGCCTTGTCGACGTTGCGAACCCAGTGCATGACCATGTGCCGGGGCTCGTCCTCGGAGAGCAACTTCTTCCAGTCGGTCTCGCGGTCCGGCAGGTAGAGCCCGCCGACGTAGACCTTGAAGACTGCCTTGCTACGCAGCGCCATGCCGTTCAAGGCCAGCGGGTGCTCGCCCACCTCCACCTTGTCGGGCATGGTGACCCCGGCGAGCGTCGCGGCGGCCAAGGGGGCGGCGAGCAGTAGACCGAGGGCGAGGGCGGAGAGTCGGCTGATCCGGTGTCGACGCATCACGGGGCGGCCTCCTGTGTGGTCTTTGGAAGGGGGAGGAGTATAGCCTGGGGGCCTTGCGACGACGACGTGGGGAGCGACCTGCCGGCCCGTGACGGGAGACCGCGCAACCTCGGCCCGCGGCTGCCGTACAGGGCTCCATGGAGGCGGTGGCGGCGATGACCGCGCTGGCGCTGGGGGGCGACGAGCGTCCGGCGGAGGGGACTCCGGCGGCCGACCCGGAAGGCGCGCGCCTCGCCGTCGAGGCTGCTGGCGGCTCGGCGGAGGCATTTCGCGCCATCGTCGAACGCCACCAGCAGACCGTCTATCGTCTGGTGCTGCGGATGGTCCGCGATGCGGCCCTCGCCGAGGACATCGCCCAGGAGACCTTCCTCAAGGCGTATCGCGCCCTGCCGGGCTACGACCCGCGCTGGAAGCTGTCGAGCTGGCTGCTCAAGATCGCCCACAACGCCACGATCGACCACCTCCGCCGGCAGCGGCTGGACACCACGCCGCTCGACTTCGGGCCCGAGTCGGAAGGGACCTCGCCCATCGATCGGATCGCCGACACTTCGGTGCTCGGAGCGGAGCAGCAGATGCGCGGCAAGGCGCTCGCTCGCGACCTGCAGGCCGCCCTCGGCGCCCTCGACGCGCCCTATCGCGAGCTGCTGCTCTTGCGTTTCCAGGAAGGAATGGCCTATCAAGACATTGCGGAGGTGACCGGGCTGCCGCTGGGGACCGTGAAGGTGCGGCTCCACCGGGGGCGCAAGAGGCTGGCGGAGCTGATGGCGGCCAGGGGCTGGGCGCCTGAAACCGGGCCGCCTGGCTGAAACCGAGCCACCGGAGGGCTCGTAGGGTGCGGTGAGGACGACGGAATGCCCGACACCAGGATCGACAGAAGGACCGACCCCCGCTTCTCCCGCTGGCTGGCCGCCGAGGCCGGGGGCGAGGAAGCGGCTGCCGAGGCGGCGTTTGCCCGCCTCTTTGCGGCCCTGCCGCCCGCGGCGGCGCCCGCCGGTTTCGCCGACCGGGTGATGGCCCGGGTGGCGGCCGAGCAGGCGAGCCTCGTGCGCGCCACGTGGCCGCTCGAGCGTGCGGCCCTCTGGCTGCTCGCCGCTTGCGCCGCGGCCCTGAGCTTCCTGCCGAGCTGGCTGCCTTCGCTGTGGGATCGCCTGGATCCCGCGACGTGGGCGGCTGGCCTGGCGACGTTGCTCGTTCGGGTGGCGCACGCGGTGGCCACCCTGGCGCCGCTCTGGGAAGCCCTTTCGCGCGTGGCCCGCTGGACGGCTCTTGCCGCCGGCAGCCCGCAGGTCGTGGCCGCCGTCGCCCTCTGTGCTCTGCTCGCCGCGACGGCGGGCCGGCTTCTGCTGGGGTTGCTCGATGAAAGGAGCTCGGGTCATGCGCAGGTCGGCTAGGACACTTCCGCCGGGGTGGGCCCTGGCGTTTTCGATCGCTTGGACGTTGATCGCGACGGCGGGGGTCGGTGCGCAACCGGTCCCGCCGGCGCCTCCCGCTCCGCCGGCACTTCCCGCCCCGCCGGCTACCGCCGGCCAGCCTTTGCGTGCCCAGGTGGAGGCCCGCTTCGAGGTGCTCCCGGTCTCCGACGGCCTCCTGCTGCGCCCGCGGCTCCCGATGGACGGGATCCGCACCCTCGAGATCCGCGACGGCGAGCTCGCCATCGACGGGAAGCCGGCCGAGGCGGACGACCTCGAGCGCCGCGTCGGCGCCGCGGCCACGGCCCCGGTGCGCTCGCTGCTCGAGCTCGACCCCGACGAGCTCGCCGACCTGTTCGGCCTCTCCTCGGCGCCGCCGCCGCCCGAAGATGCCGCCGATGCCGACGCGCTCGGCGACCGGGTCGACCGGGAGATGGAGGCGCGCCGCGCAGAGATCGAGCGGCAGCAGGAGGAGATCCGGAAGCGGATCGAGGAAGAGATGGACCGGCGCGCCGGCGACGTGCAGCGCCGGCAGGAAGACCTCGCCCGCGACATCGAGCGGCTGGGGCGGCGCGGCCGGAGCCACCGGGACTCCGACGCGCGGGTGGTGATGGGCACGCCGGTGCACGTCGAGAAGGACGAGACGACTGGCGACGTCGTCGCCATCGGCGGTGGCGTCACCGTCGAAGGCGAGGTGATGGGTGACGCAGTGTCGGTGGGCGGCTCGGAGCACATCAGTGGCACCGTCAACGGCAGCGCGGTGGCCGTGATGGGAACCATTCACCTGGCACCCACCGCACGGGTGATGGGCGACGTGGTGAGCGTCGGCGGCACCGTCGAGCGCGAGCCGGGCGCCGAGGTGATGGGTCAGGTCACCGAGGTGAGCTTCCTGCAGGGGATGGCGGGCGGCTGGATGGGCGGCCGCGGCTGGCAGTGGCGTGGTTTCGACACCAGCAGCCACTCCTACTTCGACGGCGCCATCCTGCGTTTCATCCGCTGCGTCGTCTTTGTGCTGGTGCTCATCCTCCTCGCCGCCCTGGCGTCGGTGATCGGCCGCAACCCGCTCGACCGGGTCTCGGCGGTGGCCGGCAACGAGCCGTGGAAGGCCGGGGTCGTCGGCCTGCTGGCGGTCGTCCTCTTCATCCCCATCATCCTCATCGTGCTCGTGCTGCTGGCGATCTCGATCGTCGGCATCCCGCTGCTGATCCTCTGGCCGTTTGCCGTCATCGCCTGCGTCTTCGCAGCCTGCTTCGGCTACCTCGGCGCCGCACACGCCCTCGCCCGCTGGAGCGAGGGGCGCTTCGGTTGGCGGCTGGCGGGGCCGGTGACCACAATGGTGCTGGGGATCTTCCTGCTCCAGGGCGCGTGGCTGATGGCCCGTCTCGTCGACGTCGTCGACAGCTCGCGTGACGTCGGCGGCTTCCTGCGGCTCATGCTGCTCTTGTTCTGGATGCTGGTGAACCTCTGCGCCGCGTTCGTCGGCATCGGCGCGGTGATCATGGCGCGCCGGTCGGGGCCGCGGCCGGCGCCGGCTGTCGCGGCTCCGCCCCCGCCGCCCCCGGTCGCGCCGCCGCCGACCGAGCATGGCCGCGACCTGCCCACGGTCTACGAGCGGGAGTCCGAGCCTGCTCTCGAGCCCGAGCTCGCCGGCGGGCCGCGGTGGGAGGAGCCCTTCGCCACCTTCGACGAGCCGGAAACCGCTGAGACGGCGCCCGAGCCTTCATCGCCGGCCTACGGGACCGACGAGGAGGCTGACGAGGACGGGGGCGAGGACGAGGCCACGGATCCCGGCCGGGCGCCGCGACAGGCGTAACGGCCGGAAACCCCACTACCCCCGCAAACGCTCTGCGAGCCGTGTGTACCGCCGTTGTGGATCGGCGTTCCGCACGGCTCGCGCCACTGCCTGTCGGCTGCCGAGGAGCACGACGAGCTTCTTGCCCCGCGTCATCGCCGTGTAGAGCAGGTTGCGCTGCAGCAGCACGTGGTGCTCGCGGTGCAGCACGACGACGACGCACGGGTATTCGCTCCCCTGCGACTTGTGGATGGAGCTGGCGTAGGCGAGCTCGAGCGGGTCGAGCTCGTTGGCGGGGTAGCGCACGACCCGGTCGTCGAAGCGGACCAACACCTCGTCGCTCTCCGCGTCGACCCCCTCGACGCGCCCGAGGTCGCCGTTGAACACATCGAGCTCGTAGTCGTTGCGGCTCTGCAGCACGCGGTCGCCCACGCGCAGCCGGCCGCGGCTCCCCTCGATCGGCGTGCCGCCGGGGTTCAGCAATGCCTGCAGCTCTGAGTTGAGGGTGATGGTCCCCAGTCGCCCGCGGCGCATCGGCGCGAGCACCTGCACGTCGGCGCGCGGATCCAGCCCGAAGCGCGCCGGGATGCGCTCGGCGACGAGCCGGCGCAGTGTGTCGAGGGCCTCCTCCGGGTCCTCCTTCTCTATGGCGAAGAAGTCGCTGGGCTGGCCTTCGGGCGGGTCGATCGGCAGCTCGCCCGCGAGGACGCGATGGGCGTTGGCGACGATCAGCCCGGCGCCGTCCTGGCGGAAGATGCGCGACAGCCGCACGCTCGGCACGGCGCCGCTCGCCAGCAGCTCGGCCAGCACGTTGCCCGGGCCCACCGACGGGAGCTGGTCGGCGTCGCCGACGAGCACCAGCCGCGCCCCCTCGGGCACCGCCTTGAGCAGGTGGTGGGCGAGGACCATGTCGATCATCGACGCCTCGTCGACGACGAGGAGGTCGACCGGCAGGGGCCGCTCGTCGTTGCGCTCGAAATGGGCCCCCTGCGGGCTCCACTCGAGGAGCCGATGGAGCGTCGAAGCTGCCTGGCCCGTCGCCTCGGCGAGCCGCTTGGCGGCGCGCCCGGTGGGTGCCGCCAGCAGCACGCGTTCGCCCTTGCGGCCGAAGATCTCGACGAGCGCCCGCACGAGCGTCGTCTTGCCGGTGCCGGGGCCGCCGGTGAGGACCAGCACCTTGCCGGTGACGGCGCGACGGATGGCGTCGCGCTGCGCCGGCGCGAGCTCGACGCGGAAGCGCTCCTCGAACCAGCTGCAGGCCCGCTCGAGGTCGATGGCGACGGGCGGCAGCGGGAAGGCTAAGAGCCGCCGGAGGCGCATCGCCACCGCGCGCTCGGCGAGAAAGAAGGGGCGCAGGTAGACGCTCGGCTCGCCGCCGTCCACCACCGGCTCGACGATCACCCGCTCCTCGGCCGCGAGCTGCGCGAGCGCCGGCGGCAACAGGGTCTCGTCGACGACGAGCAGCTCCCGCGCGGCGGCGAGCAGCTCCGCGCGCGGCAGGAAGAGGTGCCCTTCGTCGGCGGCGCGGTCGAGGGCGTGGAGGACGCCGGCGGCGAGCCGAGCCGGCGCGTCGGCAGGCAGCCCCATGCGCGACGCGATGGCGTCGGCGGTCTGGAAGCCGATCCCCCACACGTCGGTCGCCAGGCGATAGGGCGTTTCCGAGACGACCCGCATCGCCTCGTCGCCGTACTGCTTGAAGATCTTCACCGCGTGGTGGGCGGCAACGCCGTGGCCCTGCAGGAAGACCATGACGCGGTGGATCTCCTTCTGCTCCTGCCAGGCGCGCTGGATCGAGCGGCTGCGGACGGCGCCGATCCCCTCCACCTCGGACAGCCGCTCGGCCTGCCGTTCGATGACATCCAGGGTCTCGAGACCGAAGCGCTGGACGAGGCGCTTCGCCATCACCCGGCCGACGCCCGGCACGAGGCCCGAGCCGAGGTAGCGCTCGATTCCCTGGAGCGTCGACGGCTGCACGGTGAGCCAGCTCTCCACCTGGAACTGCTCGCCGTACTTCTTGTCCTGGACCCAGCGCCCCGAGAGCTTCAGGGATTCGCCGGGCTGGACGCCGAAGAGGGTCCCCACCGCGGTCACCGGGTCGCGGCGACCGGCCACCCGCAGGCGCACGACCGAAAACGTCGACTCGGGGCTCTCGAAGACCACGCGTTCGAGCGTGCCCTCGAGTCCGATCGCCTCGCCGGGCGCGGGGCCGAGCAGCGAGCGTTGCGACATGCGGCGATCTTAGCGACAGGCGCGCGCTCGGCATGCCTCGGCATGCCGCGGCAGCCTTCTTGCTGCCCGCTGGGCCCGGCCGCCACTCGCGACGATCCCGCTCACGGGGCGCGGGGGGTCATTGCAACTCTTACAGCGCCGTGGGACGCTCTTTTCAGGACGGGGTGCGCTGGCCAGGCGGCGCCCCGCAACCGACCGGAGGCCCGTCATGAAGCGACCGAACCGCCTCCCGCTACTTCCCAGCCGCCTCCGCATCCTCCCGGCCTTCGTCCTGATGGCGCTCCTCGCCGGCGGCCAGGCCTCGGGGCAGTATTTCGGGCGCAACCAGGTGCAGTGGGAGCGCTTCGACTTCCACGAGCTCGAGACGCCGCACTTCCGCGTCTACCACTACCCGACCGCCAACCCCGCGGCGGCCGATGCCGCGCGCATGGCGGAGCGGTGGTACGGCCGGCTCTCGCAGGCGTTCAACCACGACTTCGACGAGAAGAAGTCGATCGTCCTCTACAACGACCACGCCGACTTCCAGCAGACCGCGATCGCGGGCGGCGAGCTGATCGGCGAGGGGACCGGTGGTTTCACCGAGCCGTTCCGCGACCGCGTGGTGCTGCCGCTCACCGCCGACTACGCCGACACCGACCACGTGGTCGGCCACGAGCTCGTCCACGTCTTCCAGTTCGACATCGCGCAGCGCATGCGCCCCGACGCGCAGCGCGGGGCGGCCACCCGCTCCATCGGTCTGGAGAGCCTGCCGCTCTGGATGGTCGAGGGGCTCGCCGAGTACCTCTCGCAGGGGCGCAACGACACCCTCACGAGCTCGTGGATGCGCGACGCCGTGCTGCACGACGACCTGCCGACGCTGTCGAAGATGAGCCGAGACCTGCGCTACAACCCGTACCAGTACGGGCAGGCGGTCTGGTCGTACGTCGGCGGCCGGTGGGGGGACCCGAAGGCCACCGAGCTCTTCCGCCGCGCCCTCGAGGTCGGGCCCGAGGAAGCGTTCAAGGAGCTGCTCGGCCTGGACTGGAAGCAGTTCGGCGAGGAGTGGCACCGCGACGTCAAGGCCTACTACGAGCCGATCCTCGCCTCGCGGCAAAAGCCGTCGGAGCTCGGCAGCGAGCTCGTCGGTCGCAAGGAGGGGGGACGCCTCGCGGTGTCACCCGTGCTCTCGCCCGACGGCAACTGGCTGGCCTTCCTCTCCACGCGCGACCTCTTCGAGGTCGAGCTCTTCCTGGCCGACGCCCGCACCGGCAAGGTGACCCGCCGTCTGGCGAGCGCCGACCGCGACCCCCACGTCGACGAGCTGCGTTTCATCGACTCCGCCGGCGCCTGGTCACCCGACGGGCGCCGCTTTGCGTTCCCCGCAGTGTCGCGTGGCAACAACGCCGTGATCATCGTCGACGTCGACTCCGGGCGGGTGGTGGAGCGCCTCGACCCCGGGGTGGGCGAGATCACCAGCCTCGCCTGGTCGCCCGACGGCAAGCGGCTCGCGTATTCGGGGCTCGAGGGTGGGTTCGACAACCTCTACCTCTACGAGCTCGACGGCGGCAAGGTGACGAAGCTCACCGACGACCGCCACGCCGACCTGCAGCCGACCTGGTCGCCCGACGGCGCCGCCCTGCTCTTCGTCTCCGACCGCGGCGAGGGTGCCGACCTCACGACGCTGCGCTACGCGCCGATGGGCCTCTTCACGATCGACGTCGCGACCCGCCAGGTGCGCGCGCTGCCGCGACTCGCGAGCGGCAGCCAGATCGACCCGCACTACTCGAAGGACGGCCGCCAGATCTACTTCCTCGCCGACCCCGACGGAGTCAGCGACATCTACCGCATGCCCTCGGAGGGCGGGGCGGCAGAGCGGCTCACCCGCGTCGCCACCGCCGTCGGCGGCATCACCGACAAGTCGCCGGCCCTCACGGTCGGGGCGGACCGCCTCGTCTTCACGGTCTTCGATGCGCGGGCGCTCACCCTGCGGTCGCTGCCGCTCACCACGCCGGCGACGCCGGCGCCGGCCGGCAACGATCGCCAGGCCGCGGTGCTGCCGCCGGCGGAGACCACCCGGCAGTCGACGATCGGCGAGCTGCTGGCGCGGGGCGGCCAGCCGGCCCCGCCGCAGCAGTTCGACGTCCACACTTACAAGCCGAGCCTCGGCCTCACCTACGTCGGTCCCGTGGGAGTCGGCCTCTACTCGGACAGCTACGGCACCGGAGTCGGCGGCAGCGTCACGGCCTTCTTCAGCGACGTGCTCGAGCGTCACCAGCTCGCGGTCGCGCTGCAGGGGGGCAGCTCGACGGGAAGCATCGGCAACGCGCTCGGCTTGCAGACGCTCTACCTCGACCGCTCGTCGCGCTTCGTGTGGGGCGTGGGCGGGGCGCACCTACCGTACACGTCGATCGCCACTGCCATCGGCCGCGAGACGGTGCAGCTCCCGGACGGCGGGACGGTCCTGGCCGACGTCATCGAGCAGAGCACGCTCACCCAGACGATCGACCAGGCGCAGGGACTCGCGCAGTACCCGCTCTCGCAGACCCGCCGCTTCGAGACCTCGGTGGCGTATTCGCGCTACAGCTTCAAGGAGGAGCTCGAGCGGCTGGTGCTCGTCGGCAACACGGTTCTCGAGCACAGCCGGCGGCGGGTGTCCTCGGCCCCGGCGCTCTCGCTCGTCGAAGGGGGTTTCGCTTACGTCGGCGACAATGCCTCGTACGGCTTCGTCTCGCCGGTGCGCGGCGGCCGCATGCGGCTCGAGGTGGGGCAGACCTCGGGCGACCTCGCCTTCACCACCGCGCTCGCCGACATCCGCCGCTACTTCTTCTTGCGTCCCGTGACCCTCGCGGTGCGGGTGTTGCACTACGGCCGCTATGGCGACGACGCCGAGAGCAACCGCCTGTCGCCCCTCTACATCGGTGACGAGACCCTCGTGCGCGGCTACGCGGTGGGATCGATCCGCCTCTCGGAGTGCACGCAGGTGCCGGGCAGCCCGTCTTGCCCGGAGTTCGACCGGCTCATCGGCAGCCGCATCGCCGTGGCGAACGTCGAGCTGCGCGTGCCCCTGCTCGGGGTCGAGGAGTTCGGGCTCGTCAACTTCCGCTTCCTGCCGACGGAGCTCACCCTCTTCGCCGACGTCGGAGCGGCGTGGACGCAGGACCAGAGGCCGCGCTGGAGCTTCGACCGCGATGCGAGCGACCGCGTACCGGTGGCCTCGGCCGGCGTCGCGGCGCGCATCCTCCTGCTCGGAGCCTTGCCGCTCGAGTTCTACTACGCTCGGCCGTTCCAGCGGCCGCGCGAAAACGGCGTGTTCGGGTTCCTCATCGCGCCGGGTTGGTAGTGCGCCGTCGTCCGTGAGGGGGCGTCGCCGGCGGCCTCGCTGCTACGCTACGCGAGCGCGCCGGAGGGTGGGCGTGTGGCGCGGGGAATCCTCGGCGCGCCCGCCGCGTACCGTTTCCCGGCGTCGCGACCGCGGCGGTCACGCC